>JAEAMG010000341.1_pt1 | contig 60467 bp, 60 predicted proteins | sample 8958741 | NCBI WGS metagenome assembly JAEAMG01 (sample SAMN16933256, study PRJNA681125) | bioreactor sludge metagenome | isolation source: anaerobic bioreactor treating anionic surfactant - SDBS | place: India: Bengaluru | collected 2019-02-28 | reverse complement strand
GATTGCGCCGCGCGGGCGGCGCTCGATCTCACAGGCGCTGAAGATGCTCCGGCTACCCTTGCCAGGAACCATAGAATCTCCCACAGGCGCTGTGGCAAACACCTGTCAGCCCTGATGCGGTCCCTGTGGGAGCCGGCTTGCCGGCGATTGGGCAGCAAAGCTGTCCCGGCCATGGCAAGATCAGCACTGGCCCTGACCGCGACCTCCCCCATGCCGTTGCCGCTGATCTACCACGAAGACTACAGCCCGGAGTTCCCTGCCGAGCACCGCTTCCCGATGGACAAGTTCCGCCTGCTGCACGACCACCTGGTCGACAGTGGGCTGACCACCGACCAGGCCTTGCTGCGCCCGGACATCTGCCCCAACGATATCCTCGCCCTGGCCCACGACCGCGACTACATCGCACGCTACATGAATGGCGAGCTGTCCCGCGAAGACCAGCGTCGCCTCGGTCTGCCCTGGAGCGAAGCCTTGGCCCGGCGCACCGTACGGGCCGTGGGCGGCTCGCTGCTGACGGCCGAACTGGCGCTGCAGCATGGCGTTGCCTGCCACCTGGCCGGTGGCACCCACCATGCCCACTACGACCACCCTGCCGGCTTCTGCATCTTCAATGACCTGGCAGTGATCAGCCGCTACCTGCTGGAGGCCGGCCGCGTCCAGCGGGTGCTGATCTTCGATTGCGACGTGCATCAAGGCGACGGCACCGCACGCATCCTGCACGATACCCCGGAGGCCATCACGGTCTCGCTGCACTGCGAACAGAACTTCCCGGCACGCAAGGCCAACAGCGATTGGGACATTCCCCTGCCGCGGGGCATGGGCGACACCGCCTACCTGAACGTGGTGGACGACACCCTCAACTACCTGCTGCCGCTGTATCAACCCGACCTGGTGCTGTACGACGCCGGCGTCGATGTGCACAAGGACGACGCGCTGGGCTACCTGCAACTGACGGACGCCGGCGTGGCCGCCCGCGACGAGGCCGTGCTGCGCCACTGCCTGGGCCGCGATATTGCGGTAATGGGTGTGATCGGCGGCGGCTACAGCAAGGACCGGGTGGCCCTGGCCAAACGCCACGGCATCCTTCACCACAGCGCAGCGCGTGTCATCGGTTGTTCACAATGACTGTGGAACCGCTTGTGGATAACCTGCGGGAAAGCCGCTGCAGGCCTTGACCAGCAAGGCCTGCAGAATACTGGTTGTTTTTTGACCAGTGCTTCCGGGGGCAGCGCTGCGCTAGAATGCGCCTCTTTTCCACAGCCTGCTGCCCACCATGCCCGATTTCAACTCCGCATCGCCTCCCCTTGCTGTCGTCATCGGTGGCGGCCCCGCCGGCCTGATGGCCGCTGAAGCCCTGGCCCAGGCAGGCCTGGCGGTCGAGGTGTTCGATGCCATGCCTTCGGTGGGCCGCAAGTTCCTGCTAGCGGGTGTCGGCGGCATGAACATCACCCATTCCGAGCCTTACCCCGCGTTCGTGGCCCGTTATGCCGAACGCCAAAGTGAAATCGACACGCTGCTGGGCGAGTTCGACGCGGAGGCTTTGCGCCAGTGGATTCACGGCCTGGGCATCGAGACCTTCGTCGGCACATCAGGCCGGGTATTTCCCACCGACATGAAAGCCGCCCCGTTACTGCGCGCCTGGCTGAAGCGCCTGCGCGACAGCGGGGTAGTTATCCACACCCGCCATCGCTGGCTCGGCTGGAATGCCGAGGGGGCCTTGCGCATCGCTTATCCACAGGGCGAGCGCCTGGTCAACGCCGCTGTGCTGGTGTTGGCGCTGGGTGGCGGCAGTTGGGCGCGCCTGGGTTCCGACGGCAGCTGGCAAGCGCTGCTGGCCGAACGGGCTGTGGATATCTCGCCCCTGCAACCGAGCAACTGCGGTTTCGAGGTGGCCGGCTGGAGCGCGCTGTTGAAAGACAAGTTCGCCGGCGCGCCGCTGAAGAACATCGCCCTCAGCGTGCCTGGCAGTGCACCGCGCAAAGGTGAGTTCATCCTCACCGCGCAAGGTGTGGAAGGCAGCCTGGTGTATGCCTGGTCGGCGCCGGTGCGTGAGGCCATCAACCGCAATGGCCGGGGCGTGTTGTTGCTTGACCTGTTGCCGGACAAGCCTTTGGACAAGATTGCCCAGGCACTGGCCAGGCCACGGGGCTCGCGCTCCATGGCCAAGCACCTGCACAGCCAGCTGGGTATCGATGGGGTAAAAGCCGCACTGTTGCGCGAGCTGACCGACCCTGCAACCTTTGCCAGCCCTGAAGCGTTGGCGCAGGCGATAAAGGCCCTGCCAATCACCCTGGTGCGCACGCGACCGCTGGATGAAGCGATCAGCAGCGCCGGCGGTGTGCGTTTCGAGGGGCTGGATGCAGGGCTGATGCTCAAAGGCATGCCGGGGGTGTTCTGTGCCGGCGAGATGCTGGACTGGGAGGCACCGACCGGGGGCTACCTGCTCACCGCGTGCTTTGCCAGCGGGCAGCACGCCGGGCGGGCGGCTGCACAATGGCTCAAAGCCCAGGGCTGACACCGCCCCACTGTGGCGCCGCGAGGCTAAGGTTTACGCTTGCGCGGCCCGCCCTTGAAGCTAGGTACCTTGCGCACCGCCTTCACTGCAGGCTCGGCATTGCCCCCCTCGGTGCTGTCCATCCAGCGCCCCAAGCCACGCTTGGCGCTGTTCTCTTTCGGCTTTTTGGGCTTCTTCGGCTTCTTGATCACCTGGCCACTGGCGTCGGTCATCGGCACCCGGTGATCCGGAATGAAGTCCGGTTCTTCATGACGCGGCAGGGTCTGGCGGGTCAGCACCTCAATCGCCGCCAGCAGCTGCACTTCATCGGCGCACACCAGCGAAATCGCCTCCCCCTTGTTGCCCGCCCGCCCGGTGCGGCCGATACGGTGCACGTAGTCCTCGGCAACGATGGGCAGGTCCAGGTTGACCACCAGCGGCAAATCGTCGATATCCAGGCCACGGGCAGCCACGTCGGTGGCCACCAGCACCTGGATTTCCCGGGCCTTGAAGCTGTCCAGCGCGCGCTGGCGGGTCGCCTGCGGGCGGTCACCGTGGATACCATCGGCATTCACACCCTCGGCCAGCAAGCGCGCCACCAACTGGTCGACGCCATTGCGGGTCTTGGCGAACACCAGCACCTGCTTCCAGCGCTGCTTGCGCATCAGGTGGCAGAACAGGTCTTCCTTGCGCTTTTTATCCACAGGTACCAGCCACTGCTTGACGCTGGCGGCAGTGGCATTGCGTGGGCTGACTTCGATACTCAGCGGGTCATTCAGGGCCAGCCCTGCCAGCACGCGGATCTGCTCGGAGAACGTGGCGGAAAACAGCAAAGTCTGGCGCTTGCGTGGCAACGCGGCATAGACCGATTGCAGCTCTTCGGCAAAGCCCAGGTCGAGCATGCGGTCGGCTTCGTCCAGCACCAGGGTCTGCACCTGGTTGAACTTGACCGCGTTCTGCCGGAACAGGTCGAGCAGGCGGCCAGGGGTGGCGACCAGCAGGTCGACGCCACGGCGCAGGCGCATCATCTGCGGGTTGATGCTGACCCCGCCGTACACCGCATAGGTGCTCAACGGCAGGTTCTCGGCGTACTCGCGCACGTTGTTGTGCACCTGCTCGGCCAGCTCTCGGGTCGGCACCAGCACCAGGGCACGGATCGAGTTGCTGGCCACTTTCTCGCCTTCCAGGGCCAGGCGCTGCAGTACCGGCAGGGCAAAGCCTGCCGTTTTTCCGGTGCCGGTCTGGGCCGCGGCCATCAGGTCGCGGCCGGCCAGCACGGCGGGAATGGCCTTGGCCTGCACCGGGGTTGGGGTGGTGTAGGCCAGCTGCTGCAAGGTGCGCAGCAGCGGTTCGATCAGGCCGAGTTGGGCGAAATTCATGGCAATACCGTCAGGGGTTCAGCGAAGCCGGCAAGTTTACCGCATCGCCCCTGCCTACTTGCAGATTTCGCCTTTCAACGGCAACACGGGTTTGGCAGGCTTGCGCCACTGCGGCAGGCCGATCAGCACCACTGCGCCAATGATCACCGCCATCGCCACGCACTCTTCGGCACCGATCTGCTCACCGGCAAACAGGATCCCCAACAGCACCGCCACGGCCGGGTTGACGTAGGCGTAGCTGGTGGCAGCTGCCGGGCGCACGTGCTTGAGCAGGTACATGTAGGCGCTGAAGGCCAGGATAGAGCCGAAGAACACCAGGTAGGCCAACGCGCCCCAGCCGGCAGCACTTGGTACCTGCGTCATGCGCTCGCCCGACAGCAGGCTGCCCAACAACAGCACTGCGCCACCCACCAGCATTTCTGCGGCACTGGCCATTGGCCCCTGTGGCAGGGGCAGGCTTTTGCTCCACACCGAACCGAATGCCCACGAGGCCGCGGCAAAAATGATCAGCGCTGCGCCAATCGGGCTCGCCTGCAGGTTGGACCCCAGGTTCAACAGGGCGATACCCAGCAGCCCAAGGGCAATGCCTGCCCACTCCAGTTTCGAGTTGCGGTGCCCGAACAGCAGGCCGAACAGCAAGGTGAACAGCGGCACCGTCGCCACCGCCAGGGCCGCCACCCCCGAGGCCACGCCGGCGTGCTCGGCCACCGTTACCCCGCCGTTACCGCAACTTAGCAGCAGAAAGCCGATTGCCCCGGCGGCCCGCCATTGCGGCCACGTGGGTGCCGGCGCACCGCGCCAGCGCAGAAAACCGTACAGCAGGCTACCCGCGATCAGGAAACGCACACCGGCCATGAGCATCGGTGGCCAGCTCTCGACGCCAATGCGGATGAACAGGTACGTGGAGCCCCAGACCAGGTACAGCGCCAGGAAAGCGCCGATGAGCAACCAGGGAATGCGACGGGAGGCAGGCATTGGAACACTCGAAATCCGTTTACGGGTGAACAGTCTAGGGGCCTGCCTGAGCGAACAGAAGTTACAGAATGGCTAGAAATGAGCGGCACACTTTCGGTGCGTTCGGTTTGAAGCGGGCGCCGCTTGAAGCGAGCGCCGAACACGCCTCAAGCATACTTGACCAGCGCCTCGCGCAGCTTGGCTGCCGGTGTTTTCTGCAACCGGCACAGCAGGCCATGCGAGAGCTGCTGCACACCATGCTGTTCTCGCAACACGCCGGCCAGGTGCTGCATCAGGTTGGCGGCCATTTCGGCATCGGCCATGGCCCGGTGCGCAGTACCGGTGTCCGGCAGCCCCGCCCAGCGGGTCAGGGTGCCCAGCTTGTGGTTCGGCGCTGCCGGCAACAGGCGCCGCGACAACAACAGCGAACAGGCAAATGACTGGCGGCGGCTGCGGCCGATGCGCGCCAGTTCGTAATCCCAGAACTTCTGGTCGAACGCGGCGTTGTGTGCCAGCAGCGGGGTCTCACCCACAAACTCGGCCACCTCGTTCATGACCTTGTCGACCGGCGGCGCACTGCGCAGCATCGCCGTGGTGATGCCGGTCAGCCCGGCGACGAATGCGGGTACCGGCACACCGGCGTTCATCAGGCTCTGGTAGCGCTCGACAATGCGCCCGCCTTCCAGCATGACCACCGCCACTTCGGTGGCGCGGCAGCCGGCACCGGGGGAAATGCCGGTGGTTTCAAAGTCGATGACAGCGATACGTTCCACGAATGACCTCAGTGCTTGAGCAACAACTTACCCTCGATGGGTACATAGCGGCTGGCGGCACGGATCAGTGACAGCGCCGTCAGCCCGGGCACACCATACACCACCGCCTCAGTGCCGTGGCGCTGGATCACCCGCTCCAGCAGCAGGTCGAAATCGCCGTCACCCGAGGCCAGCACCACTTGGTCGACCCGGCTGGCGGCATCGATCACATCCAGGGTAATGCCCACGTCCCAGTCGCCCTTGGCCGAGCCGTCGCTGCGCTGGATGAAGGGTTTGAGGCGCACGTCGAACCCAAGGTTGCGCAAGATCTGCTGGAACTGTTGCTGCTTGCTGTCGCCGCGGTCGATGGCATACGCCACGGCCTCGACGATCTGCCCTTCGCGGCAGACATCGGCCCATAGGGCGGTGTAGTTGAAATGGCAACCATGGGCTTGGCGCACGGTGTAGTAGAGGTTCTGCACATCGGCGAACAGCGCGATCTTTTTCACCTGGGAACCTCTTGTCTGGCCTGGAATGCCGGGGCCGCTGCGCTGCCCCGGAAATGCCAGCAGTATGCCAGACCTGTCAGACGTAGGAGTCGTCGTCCGAGAAGAACCCACCGTCATCGCTGCTGTAGTCGGTGTCGGTGTAACCACCCTGATCGCTGCCCCAGCCACCGTTGTCGGCAACTTGCTGCTGCCCGCCCTGGTCATTCCAGCCACCACTGTCACTGGCCGGCGCAGGCTTTTCCTTAATCACCTCGACCACCTCTTCGGGCTGGGAGTTATGGTTGAACAGGCTGCTGATACCTTGCGCCAGCAATACACCACCGGCCACACCGGCGGCGGTCTGCATGGCCCCACCGAGGAAGCTGCTGGCACCACTGCGTGCCGGCGCAGCGCCCACGCCAGGCTGCTGTGCCGGCGGTTGCGCGTAGGCCGGTGCCGCCGGCTCACGCCAGCCGCCAGCCGATGCCACCGCAAGCGCTGGCCGCTGTGGCTGCACCGGCGGCGCTGCAGCGCGCCCGCCCGTACCAAAAATGCTGGACAGGAAACCGCCACCGCCAGCGCTGGGCGCACTGTTGCTGCCTTGGGCCGCCTGGGCACGGGTCTGTTCCAGCTCGGCCTGCAGCTGCTTGTTCTGCTCGTCGAGGCGCTTGAGGGCCGCTTCCTGCACCAGGATCGCCTGGGCCATGTAGTAAGGTGCCGCCGGCTGCTGGCGCAGGTGCTGCTCGATGCAGGCCTGGGCCTGCGGGTCGCGCGGCTGGCTTGGGTCTTCGGCTTGCTTGAGACGGCCGAACAGGCCGTCGATCAGGGTTTGTTCTTCAGTGTTCATGGGGCGACCTCATGGGTAGCGGGACAACGGACAACCTCAAAGATGGGGCGTTGCGCCGCGCGATTCAATCGCTGCAAGGGTGAAACATTTTTCAGCAAGTGACAGCGCCACGCCTGCTTTGGGCTAAAGTGATGCACCTGTTTTTACTGCCATGCGATATAGCCCGATGAATCCGCTGAGCGTCCTGCGCGACTCCCTGTACTTTTTCCGCCGCCACCTGCCGAACATTATCCAGCTGTGCCTGCCGCTGGTCGTGCTGGAGGCCCTGCTCACCCAACTGCTGTACCGGCAACTGGGCGACCAGGCATCGCCTGCCTACGGCATGCTGATCAGCCTGCTGTGCTATCCGCTGTACAGCGCCGCCCTGATCCTGTACCTGGACACCCGTAGCCAGGGCCAGGACATCGCCAAGCGCGACCTGTTCGCCCGCGCCTTGCAGCTGTGGCCGCAACTGGCCCTGCTGATCCTGATCAGCTCGCTGCTGATCATGGCGGGCCTGGCCCTGTTCGTCTTCCCGGGCGTGTGGATCATGATCAACCTGGTGTTCGCCGAGTACCTGCTGGTACTGCGTGGCCGGCCGGTGGTACAGGCGATGCGCGACAGCGCCAGCATGACCACCGGGCATTTCATGCGCATCATGGTTTGCGTGGTCGCGGTGCTGGCACCGATCTGGCTGATCGACGGGTTGCTGCTCATGGCGTTCCCCGAGCCATCGCCGGCCATGGAGCTGGCCATGGACAGCCTCAGCGGCTTCCTGCAGCTGTTCAGCACAGTGGTGCTCTACCGGCTGTTCATGTTGCTGGAAGAAAAAGCCGGCGCCTGAGGGCGCCCTCCCGGTCGCCTGCGCACGTGCAGGGGCACTGCGCCGCCTTCAGGTGCCGCGCGGCTTCGCCCGGGCCGTGGCCTCCGCCACCAGTGGGTCGTCTGGCCAGTAGTCTTTTCTATCATCTACCTCCCTGATTGATTGACAACGTGTAGCCCCCGAAACATACGGGCGTCAGCCAGTTCAGACAAAAACGGCATTGACTGTCAATGTTGCTTCCAAAGATTGACTATCTGCCGGTCGATTACGGCAGACATTGACAGCCTATCCGCCAGCCGCACGTTCGCTTCAGACCCACCATTGACACTCTAGAGCTCACCTCGTAAAACCTCACGGGCGTCTCGAACCTTGGGTAGCTTTCTTGACGAGAAGATATTTGCGGTGTGGGCGACATATCCCCAATTACGACGAAGCGAGGCTAAGCGCACCAGTAGTACAAAGTACGCGGCGCTTTGCAGTGAGCGCATAAAATAGGGCAGTTTCATGCTGCCCTTGGAAGCGCTCTGAATCCTCAGTTTGGCAAAATGCCTTCCGCCCCTGCGCGCCTCCTGTCGATCATGTGCCTCTGGGCTTGGCACGCGCAGTCGCTTGAGCGATCAGTGGATCATCCGGCCAAAAATGCTTCGGGTACCTCCCCTTCAAGTCTTTCTTCACATCGCCGTAAGTGGACTTCCAGAAATTCGCAAGGTCTTGGGTAACCTGAACCGGACGGCGTGCCGGCGATAGCAGATGCAGCTTGAGCACCTGTCGTCCATTTGCAATGCGTGGTGTATCAGCCTGCCCGAACAGCTCCTGCAGTCTTACAGCAAGCACCGGGGGACGTTCACTGTAATCGATGCGAATATTCGAACCTGAGGGGACTGGAATCGTCTGAGGTGCCTGTGCATCGAGCTGCTGCGGCAAAGGCCAAGGCAGCAAATTGCGGAGCATGGAGGATAAGTCCAGCTGACCGAAATGGCTTAGCCGGGTGACCTTTCCCACATACGGGCCTAACCACACCTCAAGCGACACCAGCAGGGCTTCAGTACGAAGATCAGGCCACTCACTTGGGCTACCTGCCTCTTCATCCAGAATGCGCAGCAACTCAACTCGCGCCTGCCACTGACGTAGCTCTGGTGTCCACGGCAAAAGCTCCAGGCCTTTGCGGCGAACGTAGTTGAGCAGGGCCTGAACACGGGCGTCATCGTCGAGGTTGGCCAGGGGTGCGCGAGCCAGGATCAACTCCCCCACTTTCACCTGCCGCTCAGCACAAAGGACGCCCTCTCGCTCATCCCAATCGAGCTCATCCACCTGGGTGACCTGCTCTTTCAGGACAGTGTCGAACAACGCTTCGTCCAAATCGGCAGCCAGGTAGATCCGTTCTTCGCGCTGGCCCTGCCGACTGCCCAAATCAGCAATGACCAACCACGGATGTTTCATCAGCGCATCAGCTTCTGTAAACATCGCTGCTCGACCATTCGCCAACCGATACTCAGCCCCTCCAGCTCGGCGCTGTTGCGCAACACGATCGGGATAGGCGAGTGCCAAGAGGCAGCCCACCCATTGAGGGTGATCAGGATCAGCGACGGGTTGCGATGCTGAGCCGCGCATGTATGAACGGTACTGCTTCGCCAATTGCTTCGCTCGTTGGGCGCCGGCTTGCTCTGATCGCTGAGCCCTTTGCTCCCCTGAAAGAATGGCCAGCCGACTGTGCAAATCTGCGCCGCTGCCACGCTGTATATCTCGCTCGCCGAGCAGGGCTGCAATGTTGCACGCTGTCTCAGTGAGGCCCAGCTCATGGCCACGCAACAACAGATGTGCAATGCGTGGATGACTGGGCAGCTCTGCCATCGCTTGGCCATGCTTGGTCAACTGCCCATCTTGTTGCAGCGCGCCAAGGCGGCGGAGCAGGTCATTCGCTTGTGAAAATGCCGCTGAAGGCGGCGCATCAAGCCATCGTAGGTCACCCGATTCTGCACCCCATTTAGCGAGTTGCAGCGCCAAGCCTGTGAGGTCGGCTTGCTGAATTTCGGGGGCACTGAATCCAGCCATCTGCTCATGCTGGGCCTCAGACCACAGGCGATAACACACCCCTGGCTCAACCCGGCCTGCACGACCTGCACGCTGGGTTGCGCTGGCTTTGGATATCCGCTGAGTATCCAGCCTCGTCATCCCACTTCGTGGGTCGAAGCGCGGAACCCGCTCAAGGCCTGTATCGATGACTACGCGCACACCATCAATGGTGATACTGGTCTCGGCGATGTTGGTTGCCAGCACCACTTTGCGCTTCCCAGGTGGGGCGGGATCGATCGCCGCACGCTGCTCATTCAGATCGAGTTCACCATGCAGCGGGCATAGGAGTGTGTTCTGCTGCAAAGATGGCGAGGCTCTTAAAGCGTCTTCCAGCCCTGCTTGAACACGACGGATCTCAGCCTGCCCTGGCAGGAATACAAGCAAGCTGCCTGTCTGCTCGTCGAGAGCATCAAGGCACGCACTGATGGCCCGGGGTTCGAGGTACTCACCGGGCTGCTGCGGCCTGCTCCAGATCGTCGACACCGGGTACATCCGCCCTTCGCTGGACACGATCGGTGCGTAATCCAGCAAGCGTGACAGCCGCTCGCCCTCAAGGGTTGCCGACATCAGCAGTACTTTCAGCGGAGCATCGTCCCGGAACAGCTCACGTCCATTTAGCGTCAATGCCAACGCGAGATCGGCATCCAGGTTTCGCAGATGGAACTCGTCGAAGATCACAAGACCCACGCCCTCAAGCGCAGGATCGCTTTGCAGGCGGCGCGTCAGGATACCTTCAGTAACTACCTCGATGCGCGTACGCGGGCCTACCTTGCTGTCGAGACGAATGCGATAGCCCACGGTTTCGCCGACCTTCTCACCCAGCTCACTCGCCATGCGCTCCGCAGCAGCGCGCGCCGCAAGGCGGCGAGGTTCGAGCATGATGATTGTCTGCCCTTGAAGCCAGGACTCATCGAGCAGCGCGAGGGGAACGCGCGTCGTTTTACCGGCGCCAGGCGGTGCTTGGAGCACCACTTCATCTCGCTCTTGAAGGGCTTTTAGAAGAGCCGGCAACGCGGCATTGATCGGCAACGAACTCATGTGTACTCCTACGACATACAGGCAGTATACAAAGGTTGATCGCCTCAAGGAGGCCGGAGCTGAGCCAATACTCAAATGACGCGGGAGTAGGATTTGCGGGCAATCACACGCTGGACTTGAGAAATTGTGGCGCCAGTGCGATGTGCTATTTCATCAACCGGATGACTGACGGATAGCTCGCGAATGGCCGTGATCTGCGTGATTGATAGCCGGTCAGAACGGCTGCAGATCTGTGCAGACGCCCATGCATCGTCCTGCCAACGCTCGGCGAGGCTGAGCGGAGGTAGCTTGCGGTCTTGATCTCCTCATCCAGCCAGGCCTTCAGGATGCCCTCACGCTCATCCGGAGTGACCACCTGCCCCTTTCGAAGGATCGAGTATTCCCTGAGGTAACGAGGCCCTGCCTTGCCTCCCGGAATCATGTTCAGGCGGGTGCGCCGATAGAGGTAGTTGATCTAAAGGTCAATTAGCCCTAATCATGAGTGGATCTGCGCCCACCGCCCAAAGGGGGATGACATTCCTACAGCCTTACTGAATAGCAAAATCAGCTTCGGTCTTGCGCCTGCGGTTGAGTACCAGCATCACCGCCATCGATAGACCGCCCAGCAACACCGAGCCCGCCGATAGGGTAAAAATCTCCTGCCGACCTTGGTTACCGATGAGCACCATCAAAATCGTTGGCGCTGCAGCGGCAGAGATGACTTGCAGGCTCCCCACCATGCGAGTGAGCCGACCCGTTGGATCATGGGCGACGACAGACGACATGTAGTACGACAGCGCAAGCTTCCAGCCAACGTTCATAAGAAACACGGCGATCCCCAGATCAACGGCACTTCTGATGGCGGTTGCAAACATGACGATGGCCGCCAATACGATCGTCGAGCCCGTAAGAATCATCGGCACTCGCCCGAGCTTCTTGCCCAGAAGGCTTGGCAATGCGGCTCCGGGCAAACCACCCAGCAAACCGACGCTCAAGGCCCAACCGATCTCCACGGCCCCGATTCCCGCGTCAGTGCCTATGCCCTCTACGAACCCCCAAAGCGAATAGATGGACACTTGGAGCAAGACCATCCCGATAAGGGAGAACACCCCAACGACCGAAAGACTCTTCGCATTCGCGTCGGTTGTATTTTTGGGCTTGGGAGCGGTTGTCCGAGGCAAAAACATGCACGCGAAGCAGATCAAGGCGAACCAGATCGACAGGTAATTGATTGCCCACCCGAAACCCAGACGCCCTGCAATCAGCGGTACTGTCGCAGCCGAGAAAGCAAAAAGCGCTGTTTGCATGAACAGCAGCACCCCATAGGAGCGATCAGGGTCGCGCAACCCTCCGAGGCCGAAAATGGAATAGGCGTACAGGATCCCCGATCCTATTCCGGCAACGACACGAGCCGCCATCAACATCGAAACATCAGAAACCTGAGCAGTGAATAGATTGCTTACGAGTAACGCGGATGCAGCCAAGAGTGCCGTAGTGCGAACACTAAACCGGCGCATGATCGGAACGCATGCCAACGTGCCAAAAATCGAACCACACATTTCGGCTGACATGACGCTGCTTTGCTGAGCGAGCGTTAACCCCAGGCGCTCGACTAAGAGGCCGATGAAAATCGGTTGAATGCCTACGGCAAGAATGGATCCTGCCGCAATGAGAATGCAGGCTGCGCGCAAGACGTTGTCTGATTGTGTATTCATATTTTTGTTAGATCCTGCTGGTCGCCGCTTGGCGGACGACCAGGGTGGGCCTCAATACATAAGACCAGCCTATGTCGACGACGCCTGTTACGCTAAACGGTAACAGGCAATGTGAACTTGCCCTTCAGCGGGATAGCTGACATGGCCAATAAACACGTGATCTCGCAACCAGCTCAAAGGCCCATTAGCCACCTGGAAGACCGGTGTGCAGGTACAGCGATAGCGCTCTTGCTTCAATGGCCACACGCCTTCCGCGCTCAAGCGTCGTCCTTCCTCGTCGAGAAGCAGGCGGCCTGTGTTGTGGATATTGATGAGTTCTCCGGCATCCGTTAACAGGCTGTACCGGGCATCCAGCTCCCCTACGCCGTCCCTTCGCTCAAGATACTGGTCACTTCCCCCAGGCAAAACACGCCCACGAAAACCCAGGCTTTCAAAGGTACCCCCCGTGATCGGGTAGTTGCTGCGCCAACCTTCGCAACACTCTCCCAAGTTCTCATGCACAGAGATATCAACCTTCAAGGTCATGACCCACTCTAAATCAGGTACGCTCACAGATTCGTGCTCGGACTTTTCCATTACTTCCTCTCGTGCAATCCGAATCATCGATTGCTCTTGATCGACGTCCAGGTTCGAGTCCGTACGCGCTCGATGGATGACGGTATCGGTTCAAGAACGTACAAGTTAGAACGCTCCGCTTCAGGAATGTAGATCGTAGGATCGTTTCGCAAGGATTCATCTACCAGAGCAGTCGCGTCCTTGTTTGGATTTTGGTAACCGATCTTATTGCTGATTTTGGCAATCACATCAGGGCGGAGGATGTAGTTTATGAAAGCATGAGCCTCCTTAGCATTCGGTGCGTTCAGAGGAATGGCGATGACATCTGACCAGGTAGGTGCGCCCTCCTTGGGGACAACCATCTTGATCTTGACCCCTTTTCCGGCAACGTTGGCAAGTTGCTTGGCCAAAGTAAAGCCGCCCGACCACCCAACGGCTGCGCAGATATCCCCGTTGGCCAGATCCATGCCATACCTGGACGAGTTGAAATAGCTCACATATGGGCGAATTTTCAGAACTGCCTGCTCGGCCTGCTTGTAATCACTGGCCTTTTGACTGTTTGGATCGAGGCCTTGGTAATGCAAGGCAATCGGAATGATCTCTGTCGCAGCATCCAGGAAACCAACACCGCACGTGGCGAGCTTGGAAATATTTTCAGGTTTGAATATGGCGTCCCACGAACCCATGTCTGCGTCTTTGCCGAGCGCCTTCTGAACCATGTCCACGTTGTAGCCGATGATCGTAGTTCCAAGCAGGTACGGAACGGCATATTGGTTCCCCGTATCCCCCACTGCTTCGAGGTTTTTCATCGCGGACTCATCCAAATGACTCCAGTTCGGTAGCTGCGCACGATCAAGTGGCTCTAGCGCTTTAGCCTGGATGAGCTTTCCAATGTTCGAGCTTCCAGGAAAGACTACGTCATAGCCCGAGTTACCGGTCAACAACTTTGACTCAAGGATTTCAACGCTATCGAACACATCGTAAATTGGACGTATGCCTGTCTCCTGCTCAAAGTCCTTCAGAACCTGCGGTGGTAGATACTCAATCCAGTTGTAGATCCTGACGGTAGGCTGAGCCCAAGCCAGAGAACTGACGGCCAGTGCAGCGACGCCAAACACGCTGCGCAAAAAAGCCTGCTTCATGAACGACACCTCGCAATTGATAATGCCTGATTGAACTCAGTAGCGATACGTAAAATAGAGTTCAAGCGCACTGAAACGCTCGTCATCCCCGAAAACTTGTTTTGCAGCGGATTTTGCATTTACCCAGTTATACGAAAGGGACGTATAAAGGCGAGGCGTTGGCGTCCAATCTAAGTACACTGCCGTCTCATCCGCAAATCTACGCTTGTCAACCGGAGTTCCTTGATAGTTCTTTTCGTCAAGCGAGAATTGGTAGTGGATGACACCAAACGTCAGGTTTTCAGTGAGGTGGTTCTTGATTGAAAACTGATGAACATTCTGGTTGGTGTTGAACAGGAGATAGTTTCCGACGACGTCACCGAGCAACCAGGTACCCCAGTCGATAAACCCTTTACTTAAAGGATCCCAGGCTTTTTGGCGATTATCAGTTAGATCGGAGTCACCCGAAAAGTGCGTGTAACGGTATCCAAGCACAGGCGCGAAGGGAAGCATATCAAACGTGTAATCCGCCTCGGCATACCAAGCGTTGGCGTCGTAGTCAACGCCGTCACCATTCCCTCGCTGGACTGCGTATTCGCCATTGAGTTCCAGAGCGGGCAGAGCCGGGTGAATGGCCTTGAGAGCCCGCACGTTAAAGACCTGCATACCGTCACGGGCAGCTCGTGCAGGGGTATGGCCCTCAAGCGCATCGACCTTCATAGCAGTTGCCCCAAGAACGACTGCACCGCCCACATCATAATCCAGGTTGACCCCATTCATCCGGAAATCGCCCAGATGATCATCGGTGGCCAAACTGAAAGCTTGTACCTGAGCAGCTCCACCATCCCAGGCCAACAAAGCAGAATCGCGAAACGCCGTGCGCGGGCCAAGCCAGTACGCGCCGTCCCCGAAGGTATCAAGGTTGCCATCCATGACGATGAAGCCGGTACCAATCATGTAGTCCTGACGGCCAGCCGTGAATTTCCAATTCCCAGCCCGGAAGCCTGCGTAAGCCTCTTCGACAGAAGCGCTGCCATCGGAGCTGCGCGTGTTGCCGCCAGCATCACCATCCCCAAAGGTGCTTGCGGCAACCACTGAGCCACCCGCCAATAAGCTCAGATCAGGATTCAACTTATAATCAAATGCAACCTTGGGCTTGACATAAATTTCTTGCCAAGTCGTTTTTGTACCACGATCCTTACCGCTACGAAGATCCTTGACCCCGGCCCCGAAGTTAATGTTCCGAGCGGTGATAGTAGAGCCACCCGCAGAGAATGAAAACTCTCCACTTAAATCACCATCTTCAAACTTGTAACCGGCCCATGTGAACGGACTCACTGAAACGAGGCCGAGCGCTAGCAATACTCCGGCATTACGCGGGGTGCGGTACATGTGATGCTCCTGTGCATTGTTTTTGTATTACAGGGCAGTTGGGCGGCAAATCATGCCGCCGAAACCTGCTAAAGCAGGAGGATGCGACCGCATCCTTTAATTATTTTTTAAACACTCAAATGCATTGCAATAGCGCGTAGCATCCGCACGCTATCCGCATCTAGGTCGGTAACAGCTTCAGGTAGGGAGGATTGCTTGACGATTACTGTCCTAGAGGGAATATCCACAAACAGGTACTGCCCATGGATACCACCTGCCATGATGGCTTGACTGTGGTCGTTGAAGACATACCACTGGCTGCGATACGACGCCCCCGGCGTCCACTCGGAGAACTCTTCGTTCGCAGCGTAGATAGCAGGGTCAGCGCCACGAAGCACTCGCTCGATCGCGCTCTGAGAAATGAGCTGTTCACCATTGCGGTTGCCGCCATCGAGAATCAACTGACCAAAGCGGGCCATGTCACGCAAGGTCGCGTTGAAGCCGGCACCAGCCACACTGCGCCCCCAAGGGTCAGCCATAAAATAGCCATCGCGCTCGCAGCTGAGCTTGCCCCACACGCGCTCAAGATGCTCCGAACAAGACAGACCGCTTGCTCGCTCCATCACCCACGCTAACGCCTCAGTCGTTGCAGTCACGTAGTGGAAAAACCCACCGTGCTCACCCAATTTTCGCAACGAGGGGATGTACTGGTACAGCGACTCATAGCGCGAAAACTCAGTCGGCGCCGGCTGAAATCCGCAGGCGTAGCCATATTGAGAGCTTTCCGAAGCAGGATCGTCATAGACCTCGCTGTAGTCGATGCCTACCGCCATGTCGAACAGTTGCTGCACGGTTGCGTCTGCGAAGGCACCGTCGCCAAACTCAGGAACATAGGTCTTGGCCAGAGCCTCCGGGTTCAAAATGCCCGACGACACTAAGTCTTCACCGATCATGCCGATCAACGATTTGGTAACGGAGAACATGATGTGCCGGTCGCTGCGCTGCTGACCATTGAAGTACTCCTCGTGCATAACCTCGCCGTTACGCACCACGATGAAGGCGTCGGTTTTGCTCGCCTGCAGGTGCTCAGCAACCGTCACCGACTCGCCGATCACGCTTTCGAACGCCAAGCCACCCAGTGATCCGGGAGCACATTTCCACTCACTGGGAGCACCGTTCCCAGCTTTGACATCGATGGTTGGGCGCAGGCGTGCAAGATTTCTGAAAGCCCAGCGGTTGTAGGGTGGACGCATCCAGTTATCCCAGGTCACCCGGGCATCTGGAGTGGCTGGGAACCCTTGCATCAGAGAGACTGAAAGTCCACCGCTGATGACCGCTTGCTTGGCCTTACGGTACTGCTCGGCCAGATGATCAATCTTGTTATCGTTCATGACGCTGTCCCGAAAAATGACTCTGCGGTTCGTGCAGATGCCCTAAAGATTTATTACGAACAAAAACTTTAGTCAACTAAAACATTTTATTGGGATCACCTTCTCTGGTAGGCTGCATTCGACTGTGGACAACCGGATAGCGCAAGTGAGTGGATTACGTGAACGACAGATGGAGCTGCGCCGCCAGGCCATCTCCGAGGCGGCCATCGAATTGTTCAGAGATCAGGGGTATGCGCAGACGTCTATTGACCAGATAGCGAAGCTCGCCGGGGTGTCGTCACCTACCGTTTTCAAGTACTACCCGAGCAAGCAGGAGATCCTGCTGGGGTTGCTTCAGGAGGCTGATCAGCGCGCAGTGCTCGACCTGCGGGAGGTCATGCACCAGTTCGAAGACCCGGTGGATCTGCTGTGCCACCTGGAATCGCTTCTGATCAGCTACAGCCTCAAAGTCTTACCTGCCCCCATTTGGGCTGAGCTGCTGCCACTGGTGCTGAGCGGTGGAGTCGGGCTGCCTGACTCGTACCATCAAATGAACCACAAGCTGCAGGGAGAGATTGCAAATGTGCTCAGGGCGCTTCAGGAGGCAGGCAAGCTCAGGGCGGATCTGGACGTCGAGTTGGCCGCGTTCCTCTTGAACGACTATTCCCATGTCCAGCTGATGAGGCTAGTCAAAGCGACGGATCCAGATCGCGAGGAACACAACAGCAATGTCCGGCGAATCACCTCATTGCTATTCCATGGGATGAAGGCTGGCTAGGCATTGGCTTCGTGAGAGGTTGCTGGAGCGGAGCAGCGCTCGTGCGGCAATGAAGAACCTCCCGTGGCACCTACCGGAGGTGGGATTAAAGACCCTCGCCGAGGGTTGGTCTGGAATGGAAAAGCTGCAGGGTCGGGCTCAGCTTGACTGCATCACCTGATACACCACTTAGGTGCTCGATGAGGAGCAGAGCAAAGAAAGGGCAGCAAGGCTCAAATCTTGGTTTGACAAGAAATATGCGTTTCCGGGGATTGTGGCAAAACGTGGTATTCGTCGAAAATCAGCAAGCCCACCCCTTCCAGTGCCGGGTCGGCTTGCAGGCGGCGGGTAAGAATACCTTCGGTGACCACTTCGATACGGGTGCCGGGGCCTACCTTGCTGTCCAGGCGGATGCGGTAGCCCACGGTTTGCCCAACCTGCTCACCCAGCTCACTGGCCAGCCGCTCGGCCGCGGCGCGGGCGGCCAGGCGCCGGGGTTCCAGCATGAGAATGGTCTGCCCGGCCAGCCATGGCTCGTGCAACAACGCCAGCGGCACACGGGCGGTCTTGCCCGCCCCCGGGGGCGCCTCGAGCACCGCTTCGTCGCGGGTTTGCAAGGCTTGGCGCAAAGCGGGCAAGGCCGCATCAATGGGTAATGAAATCATGGTGGTCCTCGAACAGTCTGGCGAGTATAACGGCGAACCCAGCCTGCCCTATCATGGTCTTAGCATCTGGCGCAGGCGCTTCGCTTGCCCTGCTGAATACCCTTTCGGAGATTGTCATGCGCATCCCAACCCGCGCCATCGGTGGCGCACTCGTGGTTACCCTGCTGACCCAACTGACCGCCTGCGGCACCATTTTCTACCCGGACCGTCGCGGCCAGATCGGTGGCAAGATCGACCCGGTGGTTGCCGCCATGGACGCTATCGGCATCCTCTTCTACGTGATCCCCGGGCTGATCGCCTTCGGCATCGACTTCGCCACCGGCGCCATCTACTACCCAGGCGGCCACACCGCCCAGGTCGACCCGGCAAAACTGCAACAGGCCGTCAGCCCGGATGGCAAGGTCGACAACCTGAAACTGCAGGCCATTCTTGAAACCGAACTGGGCCAGCGCCTGCCGCTTGACGACCCGCGGCTTATCCAGCACCGCGGCAGTGTCGAGCAATTGGCCAGCCTTGGCCTGGTGCCAGCAGCCTGAACCACAAGGACCTGACCACGGATGATAACCACCCCGGCTGAACACCAGCGCCTGTTGCGCCTGGCCACCCGCGCCTCGGTGGCGGTGGCCGGCATCCTGGTAGTGAGCAAGGCGCTGGCCTGGTGGCTGAGCGGCTCGGTCAGCCTGCTGGCCGGGCTCACCGACTCGGCACTGGACGCCGTCGCCTCGTTCCTCAACCTGCTGGCCGTGCACTACGCCCTGCGCCCGGCTGATGACGACCACCGCTTCGGGCATGGCAAAGCCGAAGCCCTGGCCGGCATGGCGCAGGCGCTGTTCATCGGCGTCAGTGCCGTATTGATCGGCGTGCAGGCGGTCGAGCGCCTGCATACGCCACAACCCTTGGGTGATACCAGCATTGGTATCGCAGTGATGCTGCTGTCACTGGTGCTGACGGTCGCCCTGCTGGCCTTCCAGTACAAGGTCATCCGCCTGACCGGCTCCACGGCGATCCGCGCCGACTCGCTGCACTACCGTTCGGACCTGCTGCTCAATAGCAGCATCCTGCTGGCGCTGTTACTGGCCCGTTTCGGCTGGCCGCAGCTGGATGCGCTGTTCGGCCTGGGCATTGCCCTCTACATCCTGTGGAGCGCGCTGCAGATCGCGCGCGAGAGTATCGCCATCCTGATGGACAAGGAGCTGCCCGGCGATGTGGGCGAGGAAATGGCCGCGCTGGTGTTGGCCATTCCCGGGGTCAAAGGCGTGCACGACCTGCGTACGCGGCTGTCGGGCAACCAGTGGTTCGTACAACTGCACCTGGATTTGCCCGGGCAGTTGCCGCTGCATGATGCCCATGAGCTGTGCGTGGAGGCCTCGCGGGTGATCCGCCAGCGTTATCCGCAAGCGGATGTGATGGTGCATGCCGACCCGGTCTGAACCTGCGCGAGGGTCAGTTGACGCTGTACCCTCGGCCGCTGAAGCAGGCCCCCAGTGCGCGTTGGTAATTGCTGAGCACATTCGGCGGCGGCGCGTAAGTCGCGGTGGCGGGGTCGAAGCCTGACTGGCTGACCGCCCAGCGGTGGCACTGGTAACGGTCCTGCTCCTGTTGCTCCGGGCCTTGGCCATACATCGGGTACGCCACCACGTCATAGCCGCCCGCAACCGGCGGTGGCGGCGCGGGCGGCGGCGCCACTGCCGGCGGGTTGACCACCACATATTCCTGGCTGTCTGCCAGGTACTGGTAGTAGGTATCGGCAACCAGGAAGAACAACGCCCCACCCACCCACACTTCCCGTGCATACGGCGGCAGGTAATTGACCCGCACCCCATAAGGCGGGGTGACCACGATGTAATTGCCGCCATGCGGGCGGTACCAGTAACCGCCGGAGTAGAAGTAGTCATGGCCGCGATAGGGCACTGTCCAGTAGCGGTCAGGGAAACGATCGACCGTGTGCCCAGGGCGGTACTGCGGCCCCGGCCCCCAGCCATTGCCATGGCGGCGGGGAATATCCTGGTAGTAGCCCTGCCGGGGCGGCTGGGTCTGGCGCACTTCGTCGCGGGCGTTCAGCGGCCGACCGGGCCCAGGGTCGCCGGGCCCTTCGGCCAGCGCTCCAAGGCTGATGCCCAACCCCAGCAAACCAACACCTGCCAACTGCCAGATGCGCGACGTCATGGTATTCCTCTCGGTAGGTAAACTGCAGCAGGCAGCCAGTCTACCGTGCTCTTCAGACCGGCCTATTAAAATTACCGACATGAAAAAAGGGAGGCCGCAGGGCCTCCCTTCAGGAATTGTCGTCCGTGCTCGGCACTTGTGGCGCCGGCTCACCTCACAGCGTCTTCTGGAAGCTGTGTAGCCCGGGGGCCTGCGGATCCGGTTGGATGGCTGGCCGCGACCGCCCGCCTAGGGCGCGTCGCCGTGGACTGATGTCCGGGCAGTGATTCTGTTGATAAAGATACCGGACAGCTGGCAGCAGCGGATTGCGAAGATTGCTCATATAAATAGTACTTGCGCAATTTTTCACCCTGGAATGATAATTCGCCGCAATCCGAACAGAAAAGGCAAATGCCATGAGCAAACTCGACCGCTATGACCTGAGCATCCTCGCCGAATTGCAGCGCGATGCGCGCATTTCCAACCAGGAATTGGCCGAGCGCATCGGCTTGTCGCCTTCGCCATGCTCGCGTCGGGTCAAGCAGCTGGAGGACGACGGCTACATCTCCCGCCAGGTCGCCCTGCTCGACCGCAAGAAGCTGGGTCTGAGCCTGACCGCCTACGTGCTGATCGGCATGGACCGGCACACGCCGGAGCGCTTCGAGACCTTCGAGGCCGCTATCCGCAACCTGCCACAGGTATTGGAATGCAGCCTGGTCACCGGCATGGATGCCGACTACCAGTTGAAGGTGGTGGTGGCCGACATGGACCACTATCAGAAACTGCTGCTCGGCAGCCTGACCCGCATCGAAGGCGTCACCAGCGTGCGTTCGAGTTTCGTGCTGAACCAGGTGCTGGCCAGCACCGAGCTGCCATTGACCCACCTTCGGTAATTGCCCGCGCCTGCGGGCGTATACTCGAGCGCTCAAACTGCCTGGAGAACACCGATGGATCCCGCCGTATTCGAAGAGTGGATGATGATCATCCTGGTTACCGTGCTGATCGGTTTCATGGGTTTCATCGTCTGGGACCTGGCGAAAAAGTCCAAGGCGGGCAAGTTCGGTACGCTGATCCTGTTCTTCGTGCTGGGGCTGGGGGTGCTGGCCTTTATCATCAAGAGCGTGGTGGTGGGGTTTCTTGAAGGGGTTTAGGGCTTGGGAATGCGGGGAGCGCTTTGCGCTCCATCGCGACACAAGGCCGCTCCTACAGGGGTCGCACAAAGCGGGGATCGCGACCCAAGGCATGGTTTTGCGCGGTTCTGTAGGAGCGGCCTTGTGTCGCGATGGGCCGCAAAGCGGCCCCCACTAGCGCTGCAATTTTGCCGGAACCTCCCGCCAGCACCCCTGCTCCAACCCCTCCAGCGCCCAGTCACCAATGCGTACCCGCACCAGGCGCAAGGTCGGCAACCCCACCGCTGCCGTCATGCGCCGCACCTGGCGGTTACGCCCTTCACGAATCACCAGCTCCAGCCAGCTGGTCGGCACGCTCTTGCGAAAACGCACCGGCGGGTTGCGCGGCCACAACGCGGGCTCGGCCAGGCGCCGCGCCTCGGCCGGCAAGGTCGGCCCATCGTTCAGTTCCACGCCGTCACGCAAACGCTGCAACTGCTCGTCGCTCGGCTCACCTTCCACCTGCACCCAGTAGGTCTTGGCCAGCTTGTGCTTAGGGTCGGCAATCCGCGCTTGTAGCCCGCCATCGTTGGTCAGCAACAGCAAGCCTTCACTGTCACGGTCCAGCCGCCCGGCCGGGTATACGCCCGGGATGTCGATGAAGTCCTTGAGCGTCGCCCGCCCTTCGCCGTCACTGAACTGGGTCAGCACGTCGAACGGTTTGTTGAACAGGATCAGGCGGGGCTCGGCCGGCGGCGCCTTGGCCTGGCGACGCGGGCCGGCGGCAGGCCGCGCCTGGGGGCGGCGCGGCTTGTTACGGGGTGGCAGTGACATGGATCCTCAGCGGAACGGCGGCTCATCGAAGCTGCGCAGTTTACGCGAGTGCAACGAGTTGAGCTCGGTGCGCAGCAGGTCGAGGGCGGCAATGCCGATCTTCAGGTGCTGGCTGACCGCCCGGTTATAGAAGGCGTTGGCCGAACCTGGCAGCTTGATCTCGCTGTGCAGCGGTTTGTCGGACACGCACAGCAAGGTGCCGTACGGTACCCGCAAGCGGTAGCCCTGGGCGGCAATGGTGCCGCTTTCCATATCTACCGCCACGGCACGTGAAAGGTTGATCAGCGGCCGCTCCTGGGCCCAGCGCAGCTCCCAGTTACGGTCATCGTAGGTCAGCACGGTGCCGGTGCGCAGGCGCTTCTTCAACTGTTCGCCACGCTCTCCGGTCACTTGCGCAGCCGCTTCCTGCAGCGCCAACTGCACTTCGGCCAGGGCCGGGATCGGAATGTTCGGCGGCACCACGCGGTCGAGAATGCCGTCGCGGCGCATGTAGGCGTGTGCCAGAACATAGTCGCCAATGGTCTGCGACTGGCGCAGGCCGCCGCAGTGGCCAATCATCAACCAGCAATGCGGGCGCAACACCGCCAGATGGTCGGTGATGTTCTTCGCATTCGACGGGCCGACGCCGATGTTGACCAAGGTGATGCCGTCACCGTCGGCGGCGATCAGGTGGTAGGCCGGCATCTGGTAACGGTGCCAGACCACGCTGGCAACCAGCGCCTGGGCTTCGCCATGGTCCATGCCCTTTTCGATGGCCACGTTGCCCGGCAGCACCATGCGCACGAAACGCGGGTCGTCACGCAACTGCTCCAGGCCATGGCTGATGAACTGGTCGACATAGCGGTGGTAGTTGGTCAGCAGGATCCACGGCTGCATGTGGCGCCAGTCGCTGCCGGTGTAATGCACCAGGCGGCGCAGCGAGAAGTCGACGCGTGCGGCATCGAACAGTGCCAGCGGCAACACGTCGGCATGATCCCAGTCGTACAGGCCGTCGGCGATATTGTCGGTGGCGGCCGACAGGTCGGTGCTGGGGAACACCCGCGCCAACTGCGCGGCGGTGATGCCGCTGCCGGCCAGTTCGTCACCCTGGTCGACCACATAGGGGTAAGGGATATTCTGTTCGCTGACGCCCACTTCTACGGTAACGGTGTAGTCGTGCATCAGCGGGCGCAGCTGCTCTAGCAGATAACCACGGAACGCCGCGGGCTGGGTGACAGTGACGCTGTAGGTGCCGGCCACCTGCACCTTGGCATAGGCGCGCGTGGTGGCGGCGACTTCGCCATGGCTGTAGTAGGTCAGGCGCAGGGCCGGGTAGCGGAACAGGTCGCGCTGCTCGGCGTCGGGTTCGGTGCGGTCTTTCAGATAACGCTTGAGCGCAAGGCTTAGGGCACCGGTGGCTTGTTCATGCAGGGCCGCCAGACGATCGACGGCCTGTTCGGGGGTATCAACGACTACAAAAGCGTGGCTCACACTGTGCTTCCTGTCTGGACATGCATGTGAACCATCTTGCCTGCCTTCTTGGCTAAATACATCCCCATTGATCGGTGCTGGATTCTTCGCGGGCGCGCCCGCTCCCACAGGTACGGCACCGCCCGGGACATCCATGAAGATCTTGGGAGCGGGCATGCCCGCGAACAAGCCGAATCAATTCGCCCAGGCTGGCGTCGCCCGCGCCACCAATGCCTGCACATCCACACCGCGCGGCAACGCCCCATACACCCGGCCGCCGCCCGCCAACCGGCTGCCAATGAACGCATCACTCACCAACGCATTGCCCGCCTCCAGCAACAGCTTGGCCTGCAACGCCAGGGCAATGTCCTCGGTCAACTGCCGCGCGCGGTACTGCATGTCGCCAGTATCGGCAAACGCCCCCTTGAGGTTGCCGATATGCGCCGCCAAACGTGGGTCGCCATGCCCATCGCCCAGCTCGGCGAACAAGGCATCGAGCACCCCCGGTTCCTTGGACAAGGCCCGCAGCACATCCAGGCACTGCACATTGCCCGAGCCTTCCCACGTCGAGTTCACCGGTGCTTCGCGGTACAGCCGGGGCAGGATGCTGTCTTCCACATAACCGGCACCGCCCAGGCATTCGGCGGCTTCGTTGATCATGGCCGGCGCACGCTTGCAGATCCAGTACTTGCCCACTGCCGTCACCAGGCGGGCGAAGTGCGCCTGCTGCGGGTCTTCGAGCTGCTCCAGCGCCTGCCCCATGCGCAGGCTGAGGGCGAGCGCAGCCTCGCTCTCCAGGGCCAGGTCGGCAAGCACGTTCTGCATCAGCGGCTGCTCATTCAACACGCGCCCACCGACCTTGCGGTACGCGCAGTGGTGGGTAGCCTGGGTCAGCGCCTGGCGCATCAGCGCACTGGAGCCGACCATGCAATCGAAGCGGGTCATGGCGACCATTTCGATGATGGTCGGCACACCACGGCCTTCTTCGCCGATCATCCACGCCAACGCCCCGCGAAACTCCACCTCGCTGGAGGCGTTCGAGCTGTTGCCCAGCTTGTTCTTCAGGCGCTGGATATAGAACTGGTTGCGGCTGTCATCCGGGCGGTGGCGCGGCAGCAGGAAACAACTCAGCCCCTTTTCGGTTTGTGCCAGGGTAAGGAAGGCATCGCACATCGGCGCCGAACAGAACCACTTGTGGCCGACCAGCTCGTAGGCCTGACCCGGGCCCGGCGCCCCGACCGGGTAGGCCCGGGTGGTGTTGGCCCGCACATCGGTGCCGCCCTGTTTTTCGGTCATGGCCATACCCAGGGTGACACCGGCCTTGTGCCGGTCGCCGACATTGCGCGGGTCATACTCGCAGGCGAGGATTTTCGGTAGCCAGTACTCGGCCAGCTCGGGTTGCAAGCGCAGGGCTGGCACGGCGGCGAAGGTCATGGTCAACGGGCAGCCGCTGCCGGCTTCGGCCTGGCTGTGCAGGTAGGTCATGGATGCCCGTGCCACATGCGCCCCGGGGCGCGGCTCGGCCCATGGCAGCGACGGCAGGCCGTGCTCGATCGCGGTGCGCATCAGTTCGTGGTAGGCCGGATGGAACTCGACCAGGTCGATGCGATGGCCGTAGCGGTCGTGGCTGCTGAATTCGGGTTTGTGGGCGTTGGCCAGAAAGCCAGCCTGCATCAGCGGCCCCCCGGCCAGGGCGCCGTAGGCATCGATCCGCGACTGCGCCCAGCCCGCGCCGAAACGCCGCGACCACTCCTGGAGTGGCAGGTCGAGGCGGTAAAGGTTGGCACCGTCTAGCGACGGTGGCTGGTTGGTAACTTCGTGGGTTTCAGCGTACTGGTGCAGGTTCATCGGGGGCTCCTGGATCCGGGTAGGCTTGAAAAACCCAGTGAAGCACTGCCTGCGGGGTTGGCAAAGTGGCATTCGTGACTAAAGGTGTGGTGGTGGGGGCATGGGGTGTAGATGCAGCGCCTGCGAGATCGAGCGCCGCCCCCCCTCAAACCGAACGACGCTTCTGCAAGATACCCACCGGCACCTGCCCCTGCGAAACCGCCATATTCAAACTCAACTCAAACCGGCTCCCCAACCCGCGCGTCGACTCATGCGCCAACCGCGCCCCCAGCAACTCGCCCATCTGCCGGCAGATCGACAGCCCGATCCCCAACCCGCCATAGCGGCGGGTCATCGAGCCATCTACCTGGAAGAACCGCTGATACAACGTCGCCTGGTCCAGGTCATCGAAGCCGATACCGCTGTCGCTGACAGTGAAGGTCAGCGCCATGTCATCCGGCCCCACCCGGCGCCCGCGCACCTGGATCACCACGCCGCCCTGATGGGTGAACTTCAACCCGTTATCCACCAGGCATCCCAGGCAACGCGCCAGCTTGGGCCCGTCACCCAGTAACCCATCCGGCAAATCGGCCGGGATATCCAGGCTCAGGTACAGGCCCTTGGCCAATGCCTGGCCGGCATAACCGGCGCGCAGGCTCTGCAACAAAGTACGCAGGCTGAACGGCGCCGGCTGCGCCCGCAGGCGCCCCGCTTGCAGCTCGGACAGCGTAAGGATGGCATCGACCATGTCCATCATGCCTTGCGCCGAACCGACCGCTGTACGGTGGTACTGGGCCATCTCGCCTTCCATCGGCAAGGTATGCATCAACTCCAGCGAGCCAATCACCCCGTTCATCGGCGTGCGCAGTTCATGGGTCACACTGGCCAGAAATTCGTCCTTCAACCGGTTGCTCCTGGCCAACTGCAGATTCAGTTGTTCCAGCGTACGGCCGGTTTCACGCAAGACCTGCGCCTGCTGCTCGCGCAGGATGTTGATGCGGTCGGCCAGCGCCAGCGACAGCAGCGCCACCTCCAGTGCCGAACCCAGCTGGCTGGCATACATGGTGATGAACACGTTCGGCAGGTAGCCCAGCACCATCAGGGTGTTCACCAGGCCACCAAGCAGGAACGCCGTCCAGGCAATGATGAACCAACGCGCCAGGCGCAACCCGCGCCACCAGGCATACAGCCCGGCGCTGAACACGCTGACGGTGAACAGCAGCGCCAGCAGGGTGGCCATGCGCAGCGCCACCCCATAGGTCATGCTCACGGCCAGCACCATGACCGCCACGCCCCCCAGCATCAACAGCTGCAATAGCCGATCGAAGCCCCGGCTGATACTGCCAAGCTGCAGGAAGTGGCGGGCGAACTGGCAGGCGAACAGCGCGGCAGCACCGATGCTCAGCGGTGTCGCGGCATTCGCCCACCAGGGACTGTCTGGCCAGAAGTAGGCAACACCGGCGCCATTCACCGACACCTGGTAAAGGCCGAACGAGGCGATATAGAGGATGTAGTAGAGGTAGCTGACGTCGCGCACGCTGAGGTAGATGAACAGGTTGTACACCAGCATCACCAGCAGCACGCCATAAATCATGCCCAGCACATACAGGCGGGTCGGTTGCGCCTCGATGTAGGCCTCGGGGGCCCATAGCGCCAGCGGCGCCTGCACCGAGCCCTGGCTGTGCAGCCGCAGGTAAGCGGTAGTCACCTGGCCGGGCGGCAGCTGCAGTTCGAACAGATAATTGCTCTGGCGCACTTGCCGGCTGTCGTAGGGCAAGGCATCGCCGGTGCGCTGGGCCAGGCGGTAGCCGCCATTGCCATCGGCCAGGTACAGCTCCAGATGATCCAGGGGCGGGTAGGCCAGTTCCAGCAGCCACTGCCGGGGCGCAGCACCGGGCGCCGCAACCGGGCGCAACTCGACCTTGAGCCAGAACACCGAAGTGGAATAACCGGCGTTCAGCACCTCATCTGGGTGGGGGCGGAAGTACCTGGCGAAGTCCGGGGCGCTGACTTGGGCGATGCTGCTACTGCCATCCGGGTCCTCATAAACCTGCATGACCTTGCCCAGCGGCAGGTGCCGGGTAGCCTCGTCGAAATCGACTGCGCCGGCCAGCACGGGCAGCATCCCCAGAAGCACAATCAGCAAATAGCGCATACAGCCCCAGCCTGGTCTGTGCAGTCGCGTCGCGGTTGCCTCCCATCCGTTTGAGACGACGTGATCCAGCAGAGTCCGTTTGTCGAGTTATCCAAGCACTCTAGCATAGCTGTAACCGCTGGCAATCTGCCATGCCAAAACGCGAACAAAGGCTTCTAAATCAATAGTTTGATGGAAGTTGCAAGCCATAAGCTGACCATTCGATCAGTAAATCCGGTTTGTCGGACGATTCTCCCAAACAGGTTTGGTGGTAAGCTCGCCGACCATGAATACCTACAGCTCCCGCCCCGTTGTCCTCTGTCTCTCCGGCCACGACCCAAGTGGCGGCGCCGGCCTGCAGGCAGATATCGAAGCCCTGCTCGCCCAAGGCTGTCACGCTGCACCCGCCGTGACTGCCCTGACCGTGCAGGATACCGTCAATGTTTCCGACTTCCGGGTACTCGACCGCGAGTGGGTGCTGGCCCAGGCTAACGCCGTACTGGCCGACTCCACGGTTGCCGCGGTCAAGCTGGGCATGCTTGGCTCGATCGACATGGTCGACACCGTGGCCGAGCTGCTGGCCGCCCACCCGCACCTGCCGCTGGTCTGCGACCCGGTGCTGCGCGCCGGCGGCGGCGGCCGCCTGGGCAAGGATGAAGTAGGCTATGCCCTGCGCGAACGCCTGCTGCCGCTGGCGACCATCGCCACGCCAAACCTGCCTGAAGCGCGCATTCTCGCCGAACTGCCCGAGGGCAGCGCCGATGCGTGTGCCGAGAAGCTCTTGCCGTTCTGCAAGCACCTGCTGATTACCGGCGGGCACGGCGACGAAGACGAAATCCACAACCGCCTGTACACCCAGAACGGCCAGCAATACACCTGGACCTGCCAGCGCCTGCCAGGCAGCTACCACGGCTCGGGGTGCACCCTGGCCAGCGCCCTGGCCGGCCGCCTGGCCTTGGGCGAGCAGCTGGAAAGTGCCGTACGCAGCGCCCTCGACTACACCTGGCGCACCCTCCGTGACGCCGAGCAGCTGGGCAAAGGCCAGTACGTGCCGCGCCGCCTGCCCCTGGACTTCTGCGCTTGAAACGAGGCCTTCCATGAAGCTACGTGGCCTGTATGCCATTACCGACAGTCAACTGCTTGCCAGCCGTTTCCTGTCTTATGTCGAAGCGGCGCTGGAAGGCGGCGTGTGCCTGCTGCAATACCGCGACAAAAGCGACGACGCAGCGCGCCGGCTGCGTGAAGCCGAAGCGCTGATGAAGCTGTGCGAGCGCTATGGCACGCGGCTGCTGATCAACGACGACGCCGAACTGGCCGCGCGCCTGGGCGTCGGCGTGCACCTGGGCCAGACCGACGGCCCGCTGACCCCGGCCCGGGCCCTGCTCGGCCGCCAGGCGATCATCGGTTCCACCTGCCACGCCAGCCTCACGCTGGCCGCCCAGGCCGCCAAGGAAGGTGCCAGCTACGTGGCCTTCGGCCGCTTCTTCAACTCCGTGACCAAGCCCGGCGCGCCTGCCGCCAGTATCGAGCTGCTGGAGCAGGCTCGCGCCCAGGTCAAGCTGCCGATCGCGGTGATCGGCGGCATTACCCTCGACAACGCCGCCCCGCTGGTCGCCCATGGCGCCGACCTGCTGGCGGTGATCCACGGCCTGTTCGGTGCCGACAGCGCGCAGGAAGTTACCCGCCGCGCCCGCGCCTTCAACGCCTTGTTCGCATCCTGATTCGAGAGATTCCCATGTCCCGTTCCGAAGCCCTGTTCGCCCAAGCCCAGAAGCACATCCCCGGCGGCGTCAACTCGCCGGTCCGCGCTTTCAAGAGCGTTGGCGGTACGCCGCTGTTCTTCAAGCATGCCGAGGGCGCCTACGTCGTTGACGAGGACGACAAGCGCTATGTCGATTACGTCGGCTCCTGGGGCCCGATGATCCTCGGCCACGGCCACCCCGAGGTGCTGGAGTCGGTGCGCAGGCAGCTGCAGCACGGGCTGTCCTACGGTGCGCCAACGGCCATGGAAACCGAAATGGCCGACCTGGTCTGCTCGATCGTGCCGTCGATGGAAATGGTGCGCATGGTCAGCTCGGGCACCGAAGCCACCATGAGCGCCATCCGCCTGGCCCGTGGCTACACCGGCCGCGATGCCATCATCAAGTTCGAAGGCTGCTACCACGGTCACTCGGACAGCCTGCTGGTTAAAGCCGGCTCCGGCCTGCTGACCCAGGGCGTCCCCAGCTCGGCGGGCGTGCCAGCCGACTTCGCCAAGCACACCCTGACCCTGCCGTTCAACGACATCGCTGCCGTCGAGAAGACCCTGGCCGAAGTTGGCCAGACCGTGGCCTGCATCATTGTCGAGCCAGTGGCCGGCAACATGAACTGCGTGCCACCGGCCCCGGGCTTCCTTGAGGGGCTGCGCGAGCAGTGCGACAAGCATGGCGTGGTGCTGATCTTCGACGAAGTGATGACTGGCTTCCGCGTTTCCCTGGGTGGCGCCCAGGGCCATTACGGCATCACCCCGGACCTGTCCACCTTCGGCAAGATCGTCGGCGGCGGCATGCCGGTTGGCTGCTTCGGCGGCAAGCGTGAAATCATGGGCTGCATCGCCCCGCTGGGCCCGGTCTACCAGGCCGGCACGTTGTCGGGTAACCCGCTGGCCATGGCCGCCGGCCTGACCACCCTGAAGCTGATCAGCCGCCCCGGCTTCCACGCCGAGCTTACCGACTACACCAGCCGCATGCTCGACGGCCTGCAACAGCGCGCCGATGCCGCCGGGGTGCCGTTCGTCACCACCCAGGCCGGTGCCATGTTCGGCCTGTACTTCAGCGGTGCCGACGATATCGTCACCTTCGATGACGTGATGGCCAGCGATGCCGAGCGCTTCAAGCGCTTCTTCCACCTGATGCTCGACGGTGGCGTGTACCTGGCACCGAGCGCGTTCGAGGCAGGCTTCACCTCCATCGCCCATGGCGACAAGGAGTTGCAGATCACCCTGGATGCGGCTGAAAAGGCGTTTGCTGCCCTGAAGTGATGCTTTGCCTGTACCGGGATCTTCGCGGGCTCACCCGCAAAGAGGCCGGTACAGGCAACGATTATTCATGCACAATCAGCTGACTTCCCCAACCAAGCAGAAATTCGAGTAAAACTTTGTAAGGTTGGCGCTGCTTATCCCATAATGTGCCACCAGAGACATTGGCCGCAGCTTCGCAGAGGTAAGTCGATCCCCATGAACCGCACCGGCCGCGCCCTGACCCTGGGCTGCCTGTTGCTTCTTCAGCCCCTGCTGGCCCTGGCGGAGGGCGGTAACTCGTTGCTCATTCCGGCAACGGGGCGCTGCACCTTGAACGTTCAGCCTGAAGACCTGGCAAACGCCCTCAAGGCCTGCGAGCAGACCGCCAGCGCGGGGGACGCCCAGGCGCAGTTCGAACTGGGCGAGTACTACTACACGCAAACCCCCAAGAACCTGAACAAAGCCCTGGACTGGTTCCAGAAAGCCTCGCTGCAAGGCCAGGCCGATGCCCAGTATCGCCTGGGGTCCATGTTCTTCCATGGCGAAGGGGTCAAGGCCAACAATGTGCAGGCGTACATCCTGCTGAAAATGGCCGCGGTCAACGGTGCCGAAGACGCGCTGGACATGGCCGACGAAGTCACCGAGCAAATGCCTCGCGACGACCTGGAGCATGCCACCCAGGTGCTCGGCCAGATTTTCCGCAAATACCTGCTGGAACTGCAGAACGCCGAAGGGCGCACGCCGTTCTCACCGTTGCCCTGACCGCCAGTACGCCAGCATGGGTACACGCGCCTTGTGCAGGGCGAACATACCCTTGATCGTTTCAGTGCTTTCGCCACTGCCATTCAAGGGTTATTCTTGAGTTCAACTCCATTGCCGTCGAGCGGCTAAAAACGACCTTGAACGCACCCATAGAACCCCATCGTTTCATCCTCGAACCTTTCGAGGCCAACCGTTTCGCCAACTTGTGCGGCCAGTTCGACGAGCACCTGCGCCTGATCGAACAGCGCCTGGCCATCGAAATCCGCAACCGTGGCAATCAGTTCGAACTGATCGGCGAACCCAAGACAACCTCTGCGGCCGAACAGCTGCTGCGCCGTCTCTACCGTGAGACCAAGGCCACTGACCTGTCGCCGGAAACCGTGCACCTGTACCTGCAGGAGTCGGCCGTCGAGCACATCGACAACCCGGCCGTCAACGAAGTCAGCGTGTCGCTGCGCACCCGCAAGGGCAATATTCGCCCGCGCGGTCTGAACCAGCAGCGCTACGTCAAGGAAATCCTCGCCAACGACATCAACTTCGGCATCGGCCCGGCCGGTACCGGCAAGACGTATCTGGCAGTGGCCTGCGCCGTGGATGCACTGGAGCGCGAGCAGGTGCGCCGTATCCTGCTGGTACGCCCGGCGGTCGAGGCAGGCGAAAAGCTTGGCTTCCTGCCTGGCGACCTGGCGCAGAAGATCGACCCGTACCTGCGCCCGCTGTATGACGCCTTGTACGAAATGCTCGGCTTCGAGCACGTGGCCAAGCTGATCGAGCGCCAGGTCATCGAGATCGCCCCGCTGGCATACATGCGCGGCCGCACCCTGAACAACAGCTTCATCATCCTCGACGAAAGCCAGAACACCACGCTCGAGCAGATGAAGATGTTCCTGACCCGTATTGGCTTCGGCTCTACCGCGGTGATCACCGGCGACATCACCCAGGTCGACCTGCCTCGTGGCACCAAGTCGGGCCTGGCACACGTCATCGAAGTATTGCGGGACGTGCCGGGTATCAGTTTCACCCACTTCCAGCCCAAAGACGTGGTTCGTCATCCACTGGTGCAGCGTATCGTCGAAGCCTATGACCGCTTCGATGCCCGCCAGGCCAAGCCTGAGGCACCCGGCAAAGATGCTTGAACTCGACATTCAACGGGCCACCGATGCCGCTGCCCCGGGCGACGATGACTTCCGCCGTTGGTGTGAGCTGGCCTTGCGCCAGCGCAGCGCCGACTCGGAAATGACCATTCGCCTGGTCGACGAAGCCGAAGGCCGTGAGCTGAACCACACCTACCGGCACAGGGACTACGCGACCAACGTGCTGTCGTTCCCTGCCGATGTACCCGATGACCTGCTCGATATCCCACTACTGGGCGACCTGGTCATCTGCGGGGCGGTGGTGGAGCGCGAAGCGGCCGAACAAGGCAAGGCGCTGAACGCGCATTGGGCCCACCTGGTCATCCACGGCTGCCTGCACCTGCTTGGCTACGACCACATCGACGATGAGGAAGCCGAGGAGATGGAAGGCCTGGAACGAGAATTGCTGGCAGAACTGGGTCACCCCGACCCCTATGCCGATGATGAAACCGACACCCTCACATACTGATACACGAAGGATCACGAGAACCGCCATGAGCGAAGATCGATCGAGCAACGGGCAGAAGTCCTGGCTGGGTAAACTGACCCAGGCTTTTGCCCATGAGCCGAAAAACCGCCAGGAGCTGCTGGAGCTGCTGCGCGAAGCCCATCAGAACAAACTGCTGGACAGCGAGGCGCTGACCATTGTCGAAGGCGCCATCCAGGTCGCCGACCTGCAGGTGCGCGACATCATGGTCCCGCGCTCGCAGATGATCAGCATCAAGGCCAGCCAGTCGCCGCGCGAATTCCTGCCGGCGGTGATCGACGCCGCGCACTCGCGCTACCCGGTGATCGGCGAAAGCCACGACGATGTGCTCGGGATCCTGCTCGCCAAGGACCTGCTGCCGCTCATCCTCAAAGAGAACGGCGACAGCTTCAATATCAAGGACCTGCTGCGCCCGGCCACCTTCGTGCCCGAGTCCAAGCGCCTGAACGTGCTGTTGCGCGAGTTCCGTGCCAACCACAACCACATGGCCGTGGTCATCGACGAATATGGCGGCGTGGCCGGCCTGGTCACCATCGAGGATGTGCTGGAGCAGATCGTTGGCGATATCGAGGACGAGCACGATGTCGAGGAAGACAGCTACATCAAGCCGCTGCCCAGCGGTGACTTCCTGGTCAAGGCGCTGACCCCGATCGAAAACTTCAACGAGTTCTTCGACAGCGAGTTCTCCGATGACGAGTTCGACACCGTCGGCGGCCTGGTGATGAGTGCCTTTGGCCACCTGCCCAAGCGTAACGAAACCACCGAGATCGGCGCCTACAAGTTCCGTATTCTCAACGCCGACAGCCGGCGGATACACTTGCTGCGCCTGACCCCGATCAACCGTTAAGGACAAACATGCGTTGGATCACCCGCCCCGGCTGGCCCGGTAACCTGCTGGCCCTGGCGGCCGGCGCATCCACCCTCCTGGCCCTGGCACCGTTCGATATCTGGCCGCTGGCCTTGCTATCGATCGCCCTGCTCTACCTGGGCCTGCGCGAGCTCAGCCCGCGCCAGGCCATGTGGCGTGGCTGGTGGTTCGGGTTTGGCCTGTACGGCGCGGGCACCTGGTGGATCTACGTCAGCATGACCACCTACGGCGGCGCCTCGCCGTTGCTGGCGATCGTGCTGTTGTTGGCATTTTTTGCCGCCCTGGCATGGTTCTTCGCCCTGCCCACCTGGTTGTGGGCGCGCTGGTTGCGGCGCAACGAAGCGCCGCTGGCCGACGCCTTGTGTTTCGCCGCCCTGTGGCTGCTGCAGGAAGCTTTCCGCGGCTGGTTCCTGACCGGTTTTCCCTGGCTCTACGCCGGCTACAGCCAGCTCGACGGGCCGTTGGCAGGCCTTGCCCCGCTGGGTGGCGTATGGCTGGTTTCCTTCGCCCTGGCCCTCACTGCCGCCCTGCTGTGCAACCTGCACCGCCTGCGCGCGCGCCCTTCGTTCCTGGCCATTGCCGCGGTGCTGTTGCTGGCGCCCTGGGCCCTGGGCCTGGCACTCAAAGGCCATGCCTGGACCAAGCCGGCTGGCGACCCGCTGAAAGTGGCGGCCATACAGGGCAACGTCGAACAGGACCTGAAATGGGACCCGGCGCACATCGATGCACAACTGGCGCTGTACCGTGACCTGAGCTTCAGTTCCAAGCCAGTGGACCTGCTGGTGTGGCCCGAAACCGCGGTGCCGGTGCTCAAGGACCAGGCCCAGGGCTACATCGATGTGATGGGCCGCTTTGCCGCCGAACGGCATTCGGCGCTGATCACCGGCGTACCGGTGCGCGAAGAGGTGCATCACCAGCGCCGCTACTACAACGGTATCACGGTGGCCGGCGAAGGCGATGGCACCTACCTCAAGCAGAAACTGGTGCCGTTTGGCGAGTATGTGCCGCTGCAGGACATGCTGCGTGGCGCCATCGAGTTCTTCAACCTGCCCATGTCGGACTTTGCCCGCGGCCCGGAAGACCAGCCACTGCTGCAGGCCAAGGGTTACCAGATTGCCCCGTACATCTGCTACGAAGTGGTCTACCCGGAATTCGCTGCAGGGCTGGCGGCGCGTAGCGACCTGCTGCTGACCATCAGCAACGACACCTGGTTCGGCACCTCGATCGGCCCGCTGCAGCACCTGCAGATGGCGCAGATGCGTGCGTTGGAAGCCGGCCGCTGGATGATCCGCGCCACCAACAATGGTGTAACCGCGCTGATCGACCCGTTCGGCCGTATCACCACGCAGGTACCACAATTCCAGCAGGCGGTGATGTATGGCGAAGTGGTGCCGATGCAGCAGCTCACGCCTTACCTGCAATGGCGTTCGTGGCCGCTGGCGATTGTCTGCGTGCTGCTGCTGGGCTGGGCATTGCTGGCCGGGCGCATAGCCAAAACTGTCTAACCGGCATTACACGGTCCCTGTAGGAGCGGCCTTGCGCAGCCCGTCGCGACACAAGGCCGCTCCTACAAGAAACCGCGCAAACCTGAATTCAATAGAACACCCGGTACCCCACCAGCCCCACCACCTCATTAAGTAACTGCCCGCTCTGCCACATCGCCCGGCCTTCCGGCAGCAACCCGCCGAACGGCCGCGCATGCTCGCGCCCAAGGAACCCCACCGGCGCCGGCACCACCTCGAACCCCGCCTGTTCAAAGCTCCAGCGCGAGCGCTGCATGTGCCAGGCCTGGGTGACCACCACCACACGGCGAATCCCCAGCGGCTGCAGCACCTTGGCCGACAGCTGGGCGTTCTCCCAGGTCGTGCGGCTGGCCTCTTCGCGCCACCTCACCTCGACCGCAAAATCCTCACGCAGGTGATCGGCCATCAACCGCGCCTCACTCGGCGGCGTGCCATAGTGCAGCCCGCCACTGGTCAGCACCGGCAAACCGGAGGCCTTGGCCAGCCGCGCAGCAAACCGCATGCGCTCCAGCGCCGTGGCCGTGGGCTGGTCACTGCCGCCCCAGGCCGGGTCACCACGTTCACGGCCCGCGCCCAGCACCACGATGGCGTCTGCCCGCCCTGCCAGGCCCGCCCAGTCGCCCACTGCCAGTGGCGGCTCGGTCTCCAGCACGCGGGCCGTTTCCTGCACCACCAGCGGCAAGCTCATCAGCCACAAGCCACCCAGCCCCACCCCAAAACACAGCGCCGCCAGCCGTGGCCGGCGCGCACGCCACCACCATGCGGCAAGCAGCAACAGGAACAAGATGCCCGGCGGCATCAGCCATTGCTTGATGAAAAATCGTATGGGCATCGGCCACACCTCCTTGGCAGGCGTGCAGCCTAAAAGGATCGGCACCGGTCAACAAGGTAGGGCCGGTGCCGATCGAAAGCTGTATGAATGATGAATGACCGTGGCGCGATGGCCTGCGCCGGGCGCCCTGAACGACTAGCGCTGGCGCAGCGTTCTGGAACTGGCCGCGGTGGCAGCGCGCTTCTGGTCCTTGAGCCAGATAATCTTGGCTGATGCCGGCTCCGCTTGTGGGTAACTGCCGACAGCAGCATTACGGCGCCCCGGAAGGGCTTCCAGGTAGGCCTTGATCACTTCGAACTCTGCGTGGCTGAGGCCACGCAACTCCAGCTCGGCTGGCATCTCGTCGCGCAATCGCACAGAGGTCCTGGCGCTTTCGAGTGCCAGGCCAAGCCGGTCGATCAGGCGCTCGTAAAGCTCCGGTCTGATTGCGGGTAGCTGCGTCTCTCCCATCCGTTCACCTCATTGAAGATAAGAATATCTCCCCCCACACCAGAGCTTAGCGTCGTTGCAAAAAGCAGCCGGGCGCAGCGACCAGCGGCCATTCGCAACGAAGGTTTCCCACGATACGCAGCGCTGCTGTATGCTACGGCGTTCACTCTAAATGACACCGGAGTGCCGGACGCAGCGAGGTTCCGCTGCCTGGAACAAGGTCTCTTCCCTCTCAGCAAAAAGTAGCCATGCACGAACAATACACGCCCCGTGATATCGAAGCCGCCGCCCAGAACTTCTGGGACGAGCAACAATCGTTCGCTGTTACCGAACAGCCAGGCAAGGACACCTACTACTGCCTGTCGATGTTCCCGTACCCGAGCGGCAAGCTACACATGGGCCACGTGCGCAACTACACCATCGGTGACGTGATTGCCCGCTACCAGCGCATGCTGGGCAAGAACGTGCTGCAGCCGATGGGCTGGGACGCTTTCGGCATGCCCGCGGAAAACGCGGCGATGAAGAACAACGTCGCCCCGGCCAAGTGGACGTACGAAAACATCGAGTACATGAAGACCCAGCTCAAGAGCCTGGGCCTGGCCATCGACTGGGCACGTGAAGTGACCACCTGCAAGCCTGACTACTACCGTTGGGAGCAGTGGCTGTTCACCCGCCTGTTCGAGAAAGGCATCATCTACCGCAAGAACGGGACCGTGAACTGGGACCCGGCAGACCAGACCGTACTGGCCAACGAGCAGGTCATCGACGGCCGCGGCTGGCGTTCCGGCGCGCTGATCGAAAAGCGCGAAATCCCGATGTACTACTTCCGCATCACCGACTACGCCGACGAGCTGCTGGAAAGCCTCGACGAACTGCCGGGCTGGCCTGAGCAGGTCAAGACCATGCAGCGCAACTGGATCGGCAAGTCACGCGGCATGGAAGTCCAGTTCCCCTACGACCAGGCCAGCATCGGCCACGCCGGCACGCTCAAGGTCTTCACCACCCGCCCCGACACGCTGATGGGTGCCACCTACGTCGCCGTCGCCGCCGAGCACCCGCTGGCCACCCAGGCTGCCCAGGGCAACCCGGCGCTGCAGGCGTTCATCGAAGAATGCAAGGCCGGCAGCGTTGCCGAAGCTGACATGGCCACCCAGGAGAAGAAGGGCATGGCCACTTCCCTGCTGGTGGAGCACCCGCTGACGGGCGAGAAGCTGCCGGTCTGGGTCGCCAACTACGTGCTCATGCACTACGGCGATGGCGCGGTAATGGCGGTGCCGGCTCACGACGAGCGCGACTTCGAGTTCGCCCGCAAGTACAACCTGCCGGTCAAGGCCGTAGTACGCACCAGTGCGGGCGATGAAGTCGGCAACGAGTGGCAGGACGCCTATGGCGAGCACGGCCAACTGATCAACTCCGCCGAGTTCGACGGCCTGGACTTTGCCGGCGCCTTCGACGCCATCGAAGCAGCCCTGATCCGCAAGGACCTGGGCAAATCGCGCACCCAGTTCCGCCTGCGCGACTGGGGTATCAGCCGCCAGCGCTACTGGGGCTGCCCGATCCCGATCATCCACTGCCCGTCCTGCGGCGACGTGCCCGTGCCAGAAGACCAGTTGCCGGTGACCCTGCCGGAGAACGTGGTGCCCGATGGTGCCGGCTCGCCACTGGCGCGCATGCCAGAATTCTACGAGTGCAGCTGCCCGAAATGCGGCGCTGCGGCCAAGCGCGAAACCGACACCATGGACACCTTCGTCGAGTCTTCCTGGTATTTCGCCCGCTACGCCTCGCCGAACTACGAAGGTGGCATGGTCGACCCGAAAGCAGCCAACCACTGGCTGCCGGTCGACCAGTACATCGGCGGTATCGAACACGCCATCCTGCACCTGCTGTATGCGCGCTTCTTCCACAAGCTGATGCGTGACGAAGGCCTGGTCACCTCGAACGAGCCGTTCAAGAACCTGCTGACCCAGGGTATGGTCGTGGCCGAAACCTACTACCGCGTTGCCAGCAACGGCGGCAAGGACTGGTTCAACCCGGCCGATGTCGAAATCGAACGCGATGCCAAGGCCAAGATCATTGGCGCACGCCTGAAGACCGACGGCCTGCCGGTGGAAATCGGCGGCACCGAGAAGATGTCCAAGTCGAAGAACAACGGCGTCGACCCGCAGGCGATGATCGATGCGTACGGCGCCGACACCTGCCGTCTGTTCATGATGTTCGCCTCGCCGCCGGACATGAGCCTGGAATGGTCCGACTCCGGCGTCGAAGGCGCCAGCCGCTTCCTGCGCCGCGTCTGGCGCCTGGCCCAGGCACACGTCGCCCAAGGCCTGCCGGGCAAGCTGGATGTCGCCGCCCTGGACGACGCACAGAAGGTCATTCGCCGCGCCATTCACGCCGCCATCAAGCAGGCCAGCACCGACGTCGGCCAGTTCCACAAATTCAACACCGCCATCGCCCAGGTGATGACCGTGATGAACGTGCTGGAAAAAGCCCCGCAAGCCACGGCGCAAGACCGTGCCTTGCTGCACGAAGGCCTGGAAGCCGTGACCCTGCTGCTGGCGCCGATCACCCCGCACATCTCCCACGAGCTGTGGAAGCAGTTGGGCCATGATCAGGCCGTGATCGACGCTGGCTGGCCAGCGGTCGACGAAGCCGCACTGGTGCAGGACACCGTCACCCTGGTGGTGCAGGTCAATGGCAAACTGCGTGGGCAGGTCGAAATGCCGGCCGCCGCCAGCCGCGAAGAAATCGAAGCCGCCGCGCGCAGCAACGAGAACGTCCTGCGCTTCATCGACGGCCTGGCCATTCGCAAGGTCATCGTGGTACCGGGCAAGCTGGTCAACATCGTCGCCAACTGATGGCAACGCCCGCCCGCAGCCACTGCGGGCGGGCGGAACAGGCCCACAAGGGAGCAACAACATGATCAAACGCAATTTGCTGGTAATTGGCCTGACGGTCATGCTCAGCGCCTGCGGTTTCCAGCTGCGCGGTACTGGCACCAACGAGCTGAGCATCAAGGAAATGGACGTCAGTGCGCGTGACGCGTACGGGCCTACCGTGACCGAACTGCGCCAGGTGCTCAAGAACAGCGGCGTCAATGTGCACACCGGTGCGCCGTACCGCCTGGTATTGACCAACGAACAGCAGCGCGAGCGCTCGGCCAGCTACAACAGCGGTAACCGCACTGCCGAGTACGAGCTGACCACCCAGCTCAACTACAGCATCCAGGGCTTGAACAACCTTGAACTGCTGAGTGACAAGCTGGAAGTGCGCAAGGTGTATGTGCGCGATGCCTCGAACATCACCGGTTCCGAGCAGGAAGCTGCCCGTTCCCGCCTGGAAATGCGCCGTGACCTGGTCAACGCCATGGTCGTGCGCCTGCAGCAACTGACCCCGGCCCAGCTGGACGAGCTGCAGCAAAAAGCCGATCAGCGTGCCCAGGCTGAAGCGGCCGCCCTTGAGGCCGCACGCCGCCAGCAGGCGGAAACGCCGCAGCAGTCGCCCCTGGAAGTACCGGGCAACTAAGCCCGTGCGGGGTGCCTTCGGGTACCCCGCCTACTGCCCATGAAGCTCGCCCCCGCCCAACTCAACAAGCACCTGCAAGGCGCCTTGGCCCCGGTCTACGTGGTCAGCGGTGACGACCCGCTGCTGTGCCAGGAAGCCGCCGACGCCATCCGCCAAGCTGCGCGCCAGCAAGGTTTCGACGAGCGCCAGGTCTTCAGTGCCGACGCCAACTTCGACTGGGGCACCCTGCTCCAAGCCGGTGCCAGCCTGTCCCTGTTCGCCCAGCGGCGCCTGCTGGAACTTCGCCTGCCCTCGGGCAAGCCGGGTGACAAGGGCGCTGCAGCGCTGATGGAATACTGCGCCAACCCCGCCGAAGACACCCTGCTGCTGGTCAGCCTGCCCAAGCTCGACGGCAGCGCGCAGAAGACCAAGTGGGGCAAGGCCTTGATCGAAGGTGCCCACTGCCAGTTCATCCAGATCTGGCCGGTGGATGCGCACCAGCTGCCGCAATGGATCAACCAGCGCCTGCAGCAGGCCGGCCTGTCGGCGCAGCGTGACGCTGTCGACCTGATTGCCGCGCGCGTAGAAGGCAACCTGCTGGCTGCCGCGCAGGAAATCGAAAAGCTCAAGCTGTTGGCCGAAGGCAACCAGATCACCGTCGAAACCGTGCAGTCGGCTGTCGCTGACAGCGCCCGGTTCGACGTTTTCGGGCTGGTAGACGCCATTCTCAACGGTGAAGCTGCACATGCCCTGCGCATGCTCGAAGGCTTGCGCGGTGAGGGGGTCGAGCCCCCGGTGGTTCTCTGGGCGCTGGCGCGTGAGCTGCGCCAGCTCGCCGGGCTGGCCCAGCAATTCAGCCAGGGCGTGCCGCTGGACAAGGCGTTCAGCCAGGCGCGCCCACCGGTCTGGGATAAGCGCCGGCCGTTGGTCAGCAAGGCCCTGCAGCGCCTCTCGGCGCAGCGCTGGGCGCAACTGCTCCAGGATGCCCAGCGTATCGATGCGCAAATCAAGGGCCAGGCCGAGGGCTCGCCGTGGACGGGCCTGGCGCGGTTGTCATTGTTGATGGCGGGTCAGCGCCTGGCGCTACCCCCTCTATAACGGTCACAGGCCCTATCGCTGGCAAGCCAGCTCCCACATGGAGTCCACAGGCCTTGAAGGTTGTGCTGAACCTGTGGGTGCTCCTGTGAACCATATACACAATCAATTGGCCCACATCGCCCCTGGGCCCTAAAGTGCGCCCCGAAACCCACCCACCACGGGAACCCCGCCATGAGCAAAAAGCCGAAAAAGCACGGCCCCAACAAGGCCAAGTCGATCATTGCCCAACCGCTGTTCCGCTGCCGCCAGGAACAACCGGAAAAAGGCAAAGGCAGCTACCGCCGCGAAGCCTTCCAATCGAGAGATTGGGAGGCTTCCTACTTTTTGGCGGCATGAAAGCATCGCGGGCGCAGGCATGATATGGTCAGCACCTGACCTGCAATTCTGGATCTGTGCATGCTCTTCCGTCTTTCTCCCCGTTGGGAAACCCGCCAGCTGATCGCGGCCTCCAGCTTCATCCTGCTGGTTGCCTGCGCGGAAAAACCTACCGCCGCCGACGCGCTGCCGCTGGCCCCTGCGCAACCTGCGCCCGTGGTAACCGTGCCCGGTGCAACGCCAGACGCCAGCACTGAAATCCAGCCTTTGCAAACCTTCGCCCAGTGGCAAGCGGGTTTCCGCGAACAAGCCCTGCAAGCGGGTATTTCGCCCAGCATCTTCGACCGCGCCTTCCTCGGGGTTACCCCCGACATGGACGTGATCAAGGCCGACCGCAGCCAGCCTGAGTTCAGCCGCCCGGTGTGGGAATACCTCGAAGGCGCGCTGTCCCCTTTGCGCGTGCGCAATGGCAAGCGGTTGCTGGATCAGAACGCCGAACTGCTGACCCGCATCGAGCAACGCTATGGCGTTGACCGCCAGGTGCTGGTGGCGGTGTGGGGCATGGAGAGCAATTTCGGCCAGTTCCAGGGCAACAAGTCGGTAATCCGCTCGCTGGCGACCCTGGCCTATGAAGGCCGTCGCCCGCAGTTCGCCCAGGACCAGCTGATCGCCGCCCTGCAGATCATCCAGCATGGCGACATCCAGCCTGAGGCCATGCGTGGCTCGTGGGCTGGCGCCATGGGCCAGACCCAGTTCATCCCGACCACCTACAACACCCATGCCGTGGACTTTGACGGCGACGGCCGCCGCGACATCTGGAACAGCACCCCCGATGCCCTGGCCTCGACCGCGCACTACCTGCAAAGCTCGGGCTGGAAGCGTGGCCAACCGTGGGGCTTCGAGGTGCAGGTACCGCCAGGCTTCGATTTCTGGCAGGCCGATGGCGCGTTGCGCAGGCCGGTGAGCGAGTGGCTGGCAATGGGTGTGAAGCTGCCAACCGGCACCCAATTGCCAGCGGGCAGCAACCAGCTGTCTGCCGCGTTGCTGTTGCCAGCAGGCGCGCGTGGCCCGGCGTTCCTGGTACTGGATAACTTCCGCGCCATCCTCAAGTACAACAACTCATCGTCCTATGCACTGGCGGTGAGCCTGCTGGCCGACCGCTTCAGCGGCTGGGGCTTCATTGCCGGCAGCTGGCCGAAGGAAGACTTGCCGCTGAGCCGCAGCGAACGCGTGGAGTTGCAGAACCTGCTTAACGGCCGTGGGTATGATGCGGGCAATGCCGATGGCATTATCGGCGCCAACACCCGCAAGGCCATACGCAATGCCCAGCAAGGGCTGGGGTGGCCGGCGGATGGTTACCCGACCCATAAGCTGCTTGAGAGCCTGCGTAGCCAGTGAGATAGCTGGGGGTTGCGGTACGTTGGTGTAACGCGATCCCTGTAGGAGCGGCCTTGTGTCGCGAAAGGGCTGCAAAGCAGCCCCGGCTATCTCAAGCCTTGAACACATCCTGCTCCAACACCAAGCTCTGCTGAACACTGTCCAGCCGTACCCGAGCCCCCAGCGGCAAGCACACATTCGGGTCACAGTGCCCACTGCGCCACCCCGCCAGCACCGGCACACCCAAGGGCCCGAAAGTTTCCTCCAGCAGTGGCGCCAACGCCGCCGTGGTAATCCCGGCAAAATCCCCTACCAGCACGCCTTTCACGCCCGCCAGCTTGCCCGCCAGGCGCAACTGCGTCAGTAGCCGGTCTACCCGGTACAGCGGCTCATTGACGTCTTCGATAAACAGGATGCAGCCCTCTGTATCCAGCTCGGCCACGGTGCCAAGCGTCGCGCCCAGCATCGACAGGTTGCCACCCAGCAAACGCCCGCTGGCAACCCCCGGCATCACCGTGCTCATGGCATAGCCCGCTGGGTGGGCAATCTGCTCCCCTGCGCGCACATGCCCACCCAGCTGGGCCAGCAAAGACGACTCGGTCGGCGCCAGCTTGCCGCCGAGCAAGTCGGCATTGAGCATCCCCCCATGGAACGTGATCAGCCCGGCATGCCGATAAAGGGCCGTATGCAGCGCCGTGATATCGCTGTAGCCAATCAGCGGCTTGGGGTTGCGCCGTATCAGCTGGAAATCCAGCTGGTCGAGCAGGCGCATGCTGCCGTAACCGCCGCGCATGCACAGGATGGCGCCGATGCCCGGGTCGGCAAAGGCATCGTGCAGGTCCTGCAGCCGCTGCTGGTCCGGGCCTGCCAGGTAACCCTGAGCCTGCAGGGCACCTGGGTAAATGCGGCAACGGTAGCCACGATCAGCGAACCACTGGTTGACCTTGTGCGTATCCAGCCGCGCCGAGCCCGCCGGCGCGATGATAGCGAAGCAGGTGTCCTGCAAGATCGCCTTGGGCAAATGTACGGGAAGGGTATCGACACAATTCATCATGCAGCTCCAGGCATCTTGTCGCTTGTAGCTTATGGCTTGTCGCCGGCAAAAAAAATGCCGATGCTGCCCTTTCGGCAAGCATCGGCATTTGTGTTTCAGCCAGGCTCAGAGCTTGATCTTGGCTTCGTGCGCCTGCTGGTCGGCATGGTACGAAGAGCGCACCAGCGGGCCGGAAGCCACGTTCTTGAAGCCCATCTTGTAGCCTTCCTCGGCGAACCAGGCAAAGGTGTCGGGGTGCACGAAACGCTGCACCGGCAAGTGGCTGCGCGACGGTTGCAGGTACTGACCGAGGGTAAGCATGTCGATGTCATGCTCGCGCATGCGGTGCATCACTTCGATCACTTCTTCGTCGGTTTCACCCAGGCCCAGCATCAGGCCCGACTTGGTGGGTACATGCGGCACCAACTGCTTGAACTTCTGCAACAGGTCCAGCGACCAGTCGTAGTCAGAGCCCGGGCGCGCGGCCTTGTACAGGCGCGGCACGGTTTCGAGGTTGTGGTTGAACACATCCGGCGGCTCTTGCGCAGTGATTTCCAGTGCCACGTCCATACGCCCGCGGTAGTCCGGCACCAGGGTTTCCAGTTGCACGCCTGGCGACAGCGCGCGGATTTCGCGGATGCAGTCGGCAAAGTGCTGGGCACCACCGTCACGCAGGTCGTCGCGGTCTACCGAAGTGATCACCACGTACTTCAGGCGCAGGTCAGCGATGGCGACCGCCAGGTTTTTCGGCTCGTCCAGGTCCAGCGGCTTCGGCCGGCCGTGGCCTACGTCGCAGAACGGGCAACGACGGGTGCAGATGTCACCCATGATCATGAAGGTGGCGGTGCCGCCCGAGAAGCACTCACCCAGGTTCGGGCAGGAAGCTTCCTCGCACACGCTGTGCAGCTTGTGCTTGCGCAGCAGTTGCTTGATGCGGTCGACCTCCGGCGAGACTGGGATACGCACGCGAATCCAGTCGGGCTTTTTCGGCAACTCGTCGGTCGGGATGATTTTCACCGGGATGCGCGCCACCTTCTCGGCGCCACGCAGCTTGACCCCGGCTTCCACCTTCTTCGGCGCTGGGCGCGGGGTGGCATCCTGGGTAGGTGTCAGGTTGGGCACGGCTTCTTGCACAGTTGTCATATTCAGTCGATTCCGCCCGTGAGGGTCGTCTGCTCAGCGTAGTCGAGGTGCTTGACCAGCTGTCCGCGCAGCCTTGTCCTGACCTCGTCGAGTTCGATCGGGCCTGCCAGGTCACGTAGCTGGGTCATCGCCAGCCCCGCATAACCGCAGGGGTTGATTCGGCGGAATGGCGCAAGGTCCATGTCCACGTTCAGGGCAAGGCCGTGAAACGAACGGCCGTTGCGAATTCGCAGGCCGAGGGAGGCGATTTTCGCTCCATCGACATAGACGCCCGGCGCATCGGGCTTGGCTGAAGCCTGCACGCCATAGCTGGCCAGCAGGTCGATGAGGGTCTGCTCGATACGGCTGACCAGCTCACGTACACCAAAACCCAGCCGGCGTACATCCAGCAACAGGTAGGCCACCAACTGCCCGGGGCCATGGTAGGTCACCTGGCCGCCGCGGTCGGTCTGCACCACCGGGATGTCGCCCGGCACCAGCAGGTGCTCGGCCTTGCCGGCCTGGCCCTGGGTAAAGACCGCAGGGTGCTCGACCAGCCAGATTTCATCCTGGCTGGCCGGGCTGCGCTGCTCGGTGAAGCGCCGCATGGCCTCCAGCACCGGTTGGTAGGGCTGCAGGCCAAGCTCGCGAAAACCGAGGCAGGCGGGCATCAGAGCACCATTTTCACGATACCGGTAGCGCGCAGGGCGCTGTTGATATCGTGCAGCTGGTTCTCGCTTTCGGCAACGATGTGCAGTTGCACGGTGGTGTACTTGCCTTCCTTGCTCTGGCGTTCGGCCAGGGTGGAAAGGTCGACTTTGGCGTGCTTGCTGAGAATCTCGATAACCGTGTCCTTGAAGCCGACAACGGTGTCACCGATGACTTTGATCGGGTAATCGGCGCAAGGGAATTCGATCTTGTGCGACTTGACGTCTGGTTCGCTCATGGCGGAAACGGCCTCGTAAGCCGTGGCAACAACACCCCCGCGTGATGCGCGGGGGTGTGCAGGTCACGTATCAGTTGAACAACCCGTAGAAGAATAGACGGATGCTATCCCACATACGGCGGAAGAAACCACCTTCCTCGACGCCATCGAGGGCGATCAGGTCGGCGCTGTGAACCACTTTCTCGTCCAGTTTGACTTCCACTTTGCCGATCACGTCACCTTTGGCGATTGGCGCGGTGAGCTGCGGGTTCATGGTCATCGTGGCGACCAGGCGCTTGAGCTGGCCTTTAGGCATGGTCATGGTCAGGTCGTCGGCCAGGCCGGCCTTGACTTGGCCAGTGGCGCCCTTCCACACCGGCGCCTGGGTCAGCTCGGTGCCCTTCTGGTAGAAGGTCTGGGTTTCGAAGAAGCGGAAGCCGTAGGTCAGCAGCTTCTGGGTTTCGGCAGCACGCGCTTGTTCGCTGTTGGTGCCGAACACCACCGCGATCAGGCGCTGGCCATCGCGTACCGCCGAAGCCACCATGCAGTAGCCTGCTTCTTCGGTGTGGCCGGTTTTCAGGCCGTCGACGGTCTTGTCGCGCCACAGCAGCAGGTTGCGGTTAGGCTGCTTGATGTTGTTCCAGAAGAACTCTTTCTGCGAATAGATGGCGTAGTGCGCCGGGTCGACGTTGATGATCGCCCGGGCCAGTACCGCCATGTCATGGGCCGACGAGTAGTGGTCTGGGTTCGGCAGGCCAGTCGGGTTCATGAAGTGGCTGTTGGTCATGCCCAGGTCGGCCGCGGTCTTGTTCATCATGTCGGCGAAGGCATCTTCGCTGCCGGCGATGTGCTCGGACAGGGCGACCGAGGCATCGTTGCCGGACTGGATGATGATGCCGTGCAGCAAGTCGCTGACGGTGACCTGGCTGCCAACCTTGATGAACATGCGCGAACCGCCGGTACGCCAGGCGTTTTCACTGACGGTAACCGGGTCGTTCTCGCCGATCTGGCCACGGCGGATGTCCAGGGTGGCGATGTAGGCGGTCATCAGCTTGGTCAGGCTGGCTGGCGGCAGGCGCTCGTCACCGTTGTTTTCGACCAGCACGTTGCCGCTGGACGCGTCCATGAGTACGTAGGACTTGGCTGCCAGTTGCGGTGGTGCCGGTGTCATCTGCTCGGCCGCGAAGGCGGCAGGCGTGATCAGCAGCAGTACAGGCAGGCAAAGTCGTTTGGCAAGGTTGGTGATGTTCATCCGTCTCTCGAAAATCGCTAATGGTCTGATGTTCCCTGGGCAACATCATGCGCCCAGCGCCAGTCAGTCTAGTTTTATGGCCAGAGGCCTGGCCCGCTACAGTGCGGCTTTATGTCGCTGCGGGCAAAAGCCGACATTGTACATGGCCGAGCCCGGCAGTTCATGACAAAACCGACAGCAAGAGTTTCAAGCTGCAAGCCGAAAGACAAAGCGGGTGGGCGCAGGGTCTTCTTGCAGCTTGCAGCTTGCAGCCGGTTGCTTGTAGCTGAGCTCAGTCTGTGACCAGCTTGGCCTGCCCCAAGTTCGCCAGGCGGATGCTGTCCTGGGCTTGCTGGATCTCGCCCTGGCTGCCGATCGGCCCCAGCCGCACGCGGTGCAGGGTCTGCTGGTTACGCACGATCGAGCTGATGAACACCGGCGCGCTGACCATGGTGCTGAGCTTGGAGCGCAGCAATTCGGCGGCATCCGGGTTGGCGAAGGCACCCACCTGCAGGAAGCTGCCGCCATTGCCACCCGGGACGTTGTTGCCCCCTACCTGTACCGGCACTACCGGCGCCGCGTGCTGCTGCGGCGGCGGCGTCCATTGCTCGACCCGCCCGGTCGTGGCCGGCACCGCCTGGGTCTGGGCCACCTGGGGCTCCTTCAGCACCATCGGTGGCGTCTGGCCACGCTGGGCCCACCATTGTTGCGGGTCGATGCCCTCGACACGCACGTGTGCGGTGCCGATTTCGGCATAGCCGAGCTTTTTCGCTGCGGCATAGGACAGGTCGATGATGCGGTCGGAATAGAACGGGCCACGGTCATTGACCCGCAGAATCACGCTACGGCCGTTGGCCAGGTTGGTCACGCGCACATAGGCCGGCAGCGGCAAGGTCTTGTGCGCGGCACTCATGCCGTACAGGTCGTACAGCTCACCATTGGCGGTGTTCTGCCCGTGAAACTTGGTGCCGTACCAGGACGCGGTACCCTCGGCGCGGTAGTTGCGCGAGTCCTGCATGGGGTAGTAGGTCTTGCCCAGCACCGTGTAGGGGTTGGCCTTGTAGTTACCGGTGTGCACGGTCGGCGTGGCGTCGGGGATCTTGTTCACATCCACGTCCCACCACGGCGCGCCATCCTTGTGTGCCCGGTTGATATCCAGGCCCGGCTGGCTGCGTACCACGTTGCCGCTGCTTTTTTGCGGGGCCGGGCGGTTGGAAGAGCAACTGGCCAGCACCAGGCCAACGGCGAGGCAGGTGAGCAGCTTGAAAGAGTGTGCAGAGATGATTGCGCGCATTACTTGACGCCCCGTACTTGAACCAGCTGTTCCGCGAGCTGATGCACCGCCATGGCATACATCACGCTGCGGTTGTAGCGAGTGATCGCGTAGAAGTTCTTCAGCCCCATCCAGTACTCGGGGCCATTGTCGCCTTCGAGCCGGAAGGCCGTAACCGGCAGATCATCGCGCAGCGAATCATGAACCGACCAGCCAAGCGCGCGCAACTCCCCCGCGGTCTTGACCGGCTCGATACCGGTGGTCAGGCCTTCGTCGGCGCGCGCACCTTCTACCCAGGCGCGGCTGACCACGCCTTCGCCGGCTACCCAGCCGTGGCGCTTGAAGTAGTTGGCCACGCTGCCAATGGCATCGTCCGGGTTGTTCCAGATGTTGATGTGGCCGTCACCGTCGAAGTCCACCGCGTAGTTGCGAAAACTGCTCGGCATGAACTGTGGAAGGCCCATGGCACCGGCGTAGGAGCCTTTGAGGGTCAACGGGTCCAGCTGCTCGTCGCGCGCCAGCAGCAGGAACTCGCGCAGCTCCTTGCGGAAGAACTCGGCGCGCGGCGGGTAGTCGAAGCCCAGCGTCGACAGGGCATCGATCACCCGGTAGTTGCCGGTGTTGCGGCCGAAGAAGGTTTCGACCCCAATGATCGCGACGATGTATTGCGCGGGTACCCCGTATTCCTGCTCGGCGCGCGCCAGCACCGCCTCGTGCTGGCGCCAGAAATCCACCCCACGGGCAATGCGCGCATCGGTGATGAACATCGGCCGGTAGTCTTTCCACGGCTTTACCCGCTCGGCAGGGCGCGAGATGGCATCCAGAATCGACTGCTTGCGCTGCACCTCACGGAACACCCCCATCAGCTGCTCCGGGGCAAAACCGTAATCTCGGCTCATTTCGCCCACCAGCTCGGCCACCTGTGGCGAACCCTCATAGTCGCCGGCATGGGCCAGCTGTACAGCGCCGAACAGGCCCACCGCGCCGACCCACGGCGCACAACGGGCAGCCCAGTTACGCACTGCTTGCATCAAATTGTTCACCTTTTTCAAACCTGTGCGATCCATTTTCGGTGCGTATGGATCGACATGAGAACGCCAAACGCTGACAGCAGCGTTACCAAGGATGTTCCGCCATAGCTGATAAAGGGCAGCGGCACGCCCACTACGGGCAGCAGGCCGCTGACCATGCCGATATTGACGAATACGTAGACAAAGAAGGTCATGGTCAGGCTACCCGCCAGCAGCTTGCCGAACAGGGTCTGGGCCTGGGCGGTAATCATCAGGCCACGGCCGATCAGCAGCAGGTAGACGATCAGCAGCAGGCAGATACCGACCAGGCCGAACTCCTCGCCGAGCACGGCGATGATGAAGTCGGTATGGCTTTCCGGAAGGAAGTCCAGGTGCGACTGGGTGCCGAGCAGCCAGCCTTTGCCGAACACCCCGCCCGAACCGATTGCCGCCTTGGACTGGATGATGTTCCAGCCGGTGCCCAGCGGGTCGCTTTCCGGGTCGAGGAAGGTCAGTACCCGCTGCTTCTGGTAGTCGTGCATGACAAAGAACCACATCGCCACCGCCACCGGCACCGCCGCTGCCAGTACGCTGAGGATCCAGCGCCAGCGCAGGCCACCCATGAACAGCACGAAGGCGCCCGATGCCAGGATCAGCAGTGCGGTGCCCAGGTCGGGCTGGCGCACGATCAGAATGAATGGCACGCCGATCAGCACCAGGCTGATGGCCACGTGCTTCAGGTGCGGCGGCAAGGTGCGCTTGGACAGGTACCAGGCAATGGTCGCCGGCATGATGATCTTCATGAATTCCGAGGGCTGGAAGCGGATCACCCCCGGGATGTTGATCCAGCGCGTGGCGCCCATGGCGTTATGGCCCATCACGTCCACCACCACCAGCAGCAGCACCCCGGTGAGGTAGGCCAGCGGCACCCAGCGGGCCATGAAGCGCGGCTCCAGCTGGGCGATGACGAACATCGACACCAGACCGATGCCGAACGAGGTCGCCTGCTTGAGCAGCAGGTCCCAGTTCTTGCCGCTGGCCGAATACAGCACGAACAGGCTGCCGGCGGCGAGGGTCAGTAGAATGATCAGCAAAGGGCCGTCGACATGAATGCGCTGCAGGAAGCTGGCGCGCCGACGCATCACATCCTCACTAGAGAGCATGCGATCGAAATTGTTCATCACAGGGCTGATTCCTGGGTAGCGGTAGCAGGCGCGAACTCGGGCTTGAGACGGCCATTTTCGTCGAGCAGCCAGGCGTCCATGATCTGGCGGACCACCGGTGCCGCAACACCCGAACCGGACTCGCCGTTCTCGACCATCACCGACACCACGATCTGCGGGGCTTCGGCCGGAGCGAAGGCAACGAACAGGGCGTGGTCACGGTGGCGCTCCTGGAGTTTGTTACGGTCGTACTTTTCACCCTGCTTGATCGCCACCACCTGGGCGGTACCGCTCTTGCCGGCGATGCGGTATTGGGCACCGAGGGCGGCCTTGCGTGCGGTACCGCGGGCGTTGTGCATCACCTGCTCCATGCCATGGGTGACCTTGGCCCAGTCCGACTTGTCCCGCAGCACGATGTTCGCCATGGGGTTTTCGTCCACCGGCGGCTGGCCTTCGATGGTCTTGGCCAGGTGCGGGCGGTTCCATACGCCCTTGTTGGCGATCAGCGCAGTGGCCTGGGCCAGTTGCAACGGCGTCGCCTGCATGTAGCCCTGGCCAATGCCAAGAATCAGGGTTTCACCCGGGAACCAGGCCTGGCGGCGGGTGGCGCGCTTCCATTCCCGCGATGGCATCAGCCCGGCAGATTCCTCGAACATGTCCAGGGATACCCGCTGGCCGATGCCGAACTTGTTCATGTAACTGGACAGCCGGTCGATGCCCATCTTGTGGGCAAGGTCGTAGAAGTAGGTGTCGTTGGAGCGCATGATCGCGGTGTCCAGGTCGACCCAGCCATCACCCGAGCGGTTCCAGTTACGGTATTTGTGGTCGTAGTTGGGCAGTTGGTAGTAGCCAGGGTCGAATACCCGGCTACTGGCGTTGACCACACCGCTGTCCAGGCCGGCAATCGCCACCGCCGGCTTGATGGTGGAGCCCGGCGGGTACAAGCCGCGCAACACGCGGTTGAACAGCGGCCGGTCGATCGAATCACGCAACTCGGCATACGCCTTGAAGCTGATGCCGGTGACGAACAGGTTGGGATCGAAGCTTGGCTGGCTGACCATGGCCAGAACCTCGCCAGTGCGCGGGTCCAGCGCCACCACGGCGCCCCGGCGGCCACCCAGGGCGGCCTCGGCGGCTTCCTGCAGCTTGATGTCCAGGCTCAGCACGATGTCCTTGCCCGGCTTGGGGTCGGTGCGCTTGAGCACCCGCAGCACGCGGCCGCGGGCGTTGGTCTCGACTTCCTCGTAACCGACCTGGCCGTGCAGTGCATCCTCATAGAAGCGCTCGATGCCGGTCTTGCCGATATGGTGGGTACCGCTGTAGTTCACCGGGTCGAGGGTTTTCAGCTCTTTCTCGTTGATCCGCCCCACGTAACCCACCGAATGGGCGAAGTGCGCCCCCTGCGGGTAATGCCGCACCAGCTGCGCGACCACCTCCACACCCGGCAGGCGGAACTGGTTGACCGCCACCCGGGCAATCTGTTCTTCGTTGAGCTCGAACAGGATCGGCACCGGCTCGAACGGCCGGCGGCCCTGGCGCATGCGCTTCTCGAACAGGGCGCGGTCGTCTTCGGTCAATTCCAGCACTTCGACGATGGTGTCCAGTACTTCCTGCCAGTTACCCGCGCGTTCGCGGGTCATCGACAGGCTGAAACTGGGCCGGTTGTCGGCCACGATCACGCCGTTACGGTCGAAGATCAACCCGCGGGTCGGCGGGATCGGCTGCACATGCACCCGGTTGTTCTCCGACAGCGTGGAGTGGTAGTCGTACTGGATGATCTGCAGGTAGTACAGCCGCGCGATCAGCACGCACACCAGCAGCACCACCGCGATTGCGCCGACCACGACGCGGTTACGCACCAGGCGGGCGTCTTTCTCGTGGTCCTTGAGACGGATCGGCTGCGACATCGGACGGCTTACAGGCTCATTTGTGGTAAGGGTGCCCGGACAACACGGTCCAGGCGCGGTAGATCTGCTCGCCGATGAGTATCCTTACCAACGGGTGTGGCAGGGTCAGCGGCGACAGCGACCAGCGTTGCTCGGCGCGCGCGCAAACCTCAGGCGCCAGGCCCTCCGGGCCGCCCACCATCAAATTGACCGTGCGCGCGTCCAGCCGCCAGCGATCCAGCTCGCCCGCCAGTTGCTCGGTACTCCAGGGCTTGCCATGGACCTCCAGGGTAACGATGCGTTCCCCGGGCTGCACCTTGCTCAGCATGGCCTCGCCCTCCTGACGGATCAGGCGGGCGACGTCGGCATTCTTGCCACGGGTGTTCAGCGGAATTTCCACCAGCTCCAGCGACAGCTCGGTGGGCAGGCGCTTGGCATATTCATGCCAGCCTTCCTCGACCCACTTCGGCATGCGCGAGCCGACCGCAATCAGGCGCAAACGCACGGCGCTGCCCTTATTCGCGGTCTTTGAGCTTGTCGGAATACTCGTGGGCATGGTCCGGGCTGTGGTGCTTGCCATCCGCAGCACGGCTTTGCTCGGCGCCTTGCCACAGGCGCTCCAGGTCGTAGAACTGGCGCGCAGCGGCGGTCATCATGTGCACGATGACGTCGTTCAGGTCCAGCAGCACCCAATCGCTGTCGCCCTTGCCTTCTTCGCCCAGAGGCTGTGCGCCCTTGGCCTTGACGGCTTCACGGACCTTTTCGGCCATGGCGTTGATCTGGCGGTTGGAGGTACCGGTGGCAATGATCATGTAATCGGTCAGGCTGTGCTTCTCGCGCACGTCGATGACCTGGATGTCCTGGGCCTTCACGTCTTCCAGCGCGGCCTTGGTCACTGCGACCAGTTCTTCGCCGTAAATTTTCTGCTTGGTCATATAAAACTCGTTCAACTCGTTGGATGAGGCGCCAGGGGCGCCGTCAGTTGGGCGCACGATACAGTTCGTGCGCCTCGATATAGGCCAGTACGGCGTCCGGCACCAGGAACCTCACCGATTTGCCGCTGGCCAGCAGCTGTCGGATCTGTGTAGCCGACACCGCAAGCGGTGTCTGCCAGACGAACGAAATATTTCCCGCCGGGCCGGACATGGCGGTGGGATCGCTCTCCGAGCGCGCAGCCAGCAGGTTGCGCAGCTCGTCAGGGGGTTCTACGTCGGCATCCGGGCGTTGCAGCACCAGAATGTGACAGTGTTGCAGCAATTCTTCCCAGCGGTGCCAGTTGGGCAAGCCACAGAAGGCATCCCAGCCCAGCACCAGGAACAACTGGTCGCTACCGGCCAGTTCGGCACGGACCGACTCCAGCGTGTCGATGGTGTACGACGGCTTGTCACGCTCGAGCTCACGGGCGTCGACGCTCAGGCAGGCCACCCCCTGTACTGCTTCGCGCACCATGGCCAGGCGGTCTTGCGCGGCCACCTGCGGGGTATCGCGGTGCGGCGGCCGGGCATTGGGCAGCAGGCGCAGTTCGTCCAGCCCCATGAACTCGGCCACTTCCAGCGCGCTGCGCAGGTGGCCGATGTGCACCGGATCGAACGTTCCGCCGAGAATGCCGATGCGCCGGACTGCCTGGGCCTTGCTCAACTCAGCAGGACCCCTGACCGCGCAACTGGCCGTCACCGATGACGACGTATTTTTCGCAGGTCAGCCCCTCCAGGCCGACGGGGCCGCGGGCATGCAGCTTGTCGGTGGAAATGCCGATTTCCGCGCCCAGCCCGTACTCGAAACCATCGGCGAAACAGGTTGGGGTGTTGAGCATGACCGATGCCGAATCGACCTCCGCCATGAACTGGCGGGCTTCGCCCTGGTGTTCGCTGATGATCGAGTCGGTGTGGTGCGAGCCATAGTGATTGATGTGCTCGATAGCCTGGTCCAGGCCGTCGACCACGCGAATTGCCAGGATCGCGTCCAGGTACTCGGTGTGCCAGTCGTCTTCGGTCGCCGGTTTGGCGTCGATGAGTGCCTGGGTGCGCTCGCAACCCCGCAGTTCCACGCCTTTGTCCCGGAAGCGGCGGGCCATTTCCGGCAGGAAGCGCTCGGCCACCTGCTGGTCGACCAGCAGCGTTTCCATGGCCCCGCAAATGCCGTAGCGGTATGTCTTGGCGTTGAATGCCACATTCCAGGCCTTGTCCAGGTCGGCATGTTGGCTGACATAGATGTGGCAGATACCGTCCAGGTGCTTGATCACCGGCACGCGGGCATCGCGGCTGATGCGCTCGATGAGGCCACGGCCACCCCGTGGGACGATGACATCGACGAACGCAGGCATGCTGATCAGCGCGCCCACGGCCTCGCGGTCGGTGGTTTCGACCACCTGGACAACCGCGGCCGGCAAGTCGGCGGCAGCCAGGCCACGCTGGATGCAGGTGGCGATGGCGCGGTTGGAATGAATGGCTTCGGAGCCCCCACGCAGGATGGTGGCGTTACCCGACTTCAGGCACAGGCTGGCGGCATCGATGGTCACGTTGGGGCGCGACTCGTAGATGATCCCGATCACCCCCAGCGGCGTACGCATCTTGCCGACCTGGATGCCCGATGGGCGGTAGCTCATGTCCCGGATGGCGCCCACCGGGTCCGGCAGGCTGGCCACCTGGCGCAGGCCGGTGATCATGCCGTCGATACGCGCCGGGGTCAGCGCCAGGCGGTCCAGCAGCGCAGGCTCTAGGCCATTGGCACGGCCGGCGGCCAGGTCCAGTTCGTTGGCAGCGGTAAGCTCGGCGCGGGCAGCATCCAGCGCATCGGCGGCGGCCAACAGGGCGCGGTTCTTCTGCGCAGTGCTGGCACGGCCGATGACCCGGGACGCCTCGCGGGCAGCGCGACCCAGGCGGGTCATATAGTCAAGAACGGACTCGGTCATGGGTTCGGTGTCTTGGGAAGGGGAAATCGGCTGATTATAACTGCCGCGCAGGTATACGCCCAGCGGTGGGTGGCGGATGGTCGAAAATGGCCTGGGCAATATGCAGGAAAGATGTAACCGCTCTTATCGAAATTTCACTCTCCTGCTGGGGCCCTTTCGCGGGCGCGCCCGCCCCCACAGGGATTTCACAAGGCCTTGGGCCATGCAGTACCTGTGGGAGCGGGCATGCCCGCGAAAGGGCCGGCCCCGCCAACACCACACTCGATTCAGCCTCGATTAAGCCATTCATTGCTATTATCCGGCGTCCCCAGATCGCGAACAGCCCGCATGCCAGCCCTGCCCGACAGCTTTTTCGACCGCGACGCCCAAACCCTGGCCAAAGCCCTGCTTGGCAAGGTCATCCGCCATCGCCAGGGCGACCTGTGGCTGGCGGCGCGCATCATCGAAACCGAGGCCTACTACCTCACCGACAAAGGCAGCCATGCCTCACTCGGCTACACCGAGAAGCGCAAGGCGCTGTTCCTCGATGGCGGGCATATCTACATGTACTACGCACGCGGCGGCGACTCGCTGAACTTCAGCGCCCACGGCCCTGGCAACGCAGTGCTCATCAAGTCCGCCTATCCTTGGCAGGACGCCCGCTCGGGCCCCAACAGCCTGGCCCAGATGCAACTGAACAACCCCGATGCCAGTGGCAAGCTGCGCCCGCCGGAACGCCTGTGCGCCGGGCAAACGCTGCTGTGCCGCGCCCTGGGCTTGAAAGTGCCACAGTGGGACGCCCGGCGCTTCGACGCCGAGCGCCTGTATGTGGAGGATTGTGGCAGCCCCGTGCCGAAGGTGATCCAGGCCACCCGCCTGGGCATCCCGCACGGGCGCGACGAGCACCTGCCGTACCGCTTCGTCGATGCCGAGTACGCGCGTTTCTGCACGCGGAACCCCTTGCGCCGCGGCCAAGTCGAAGGTCGCGATTTCTTCATTCTCGAACAAGGAAGCTGACCATGGGCCAATGGCTCGACAGCCTGACCGGCTGGCTCAGCGCCAACCCCCAGTGGCTTGGCGTGGCGATTTTCCTGGTGGCCTGCGTCGAATGCCTGGCCATCGCCGGCATCATCGTGCCGGGTACGGTGCTGCTGTTCGCCGTGGCGGTACTGGCCGGTAGCGGCACCTTCAGCCTGGGCGAGACCTTGCTGCTGGGTTTTCTCGGCGGGCTGCTGGGCGACGCCCTGTCGTACACGGTGGGCAAGTACTTCCACCAGAACATCCGCCGGCTGCCATTGCTGCGCCATCACCCGGAATGGATCGGCAGCGCCGAAACCTACTTCCAGCGCTACGGCATCGCCAGCCTGCTGGTCGGCCGCTTCATCGGCCCGCTGCGCCCCATGCTGCCGATGGTCGCCGGCATGTTCGACATGCCGCTGCCACGCTTCATCGCCGTCAGCCTGGTGGCCGGCGCGGGTTGGTCAGTGGCCTACCTGCTGCCTGGCTGGGCCACGGGGGCTGCCATGCGCCTACCCTTGCCAGAGGGCTTCTGGCTGGACGCCGGCATCCTCGCCGGCGGCCTGGCCGTGTTGATCGGCCTGAGCCTGAACAGCAGCATTCGCGATCAACGCCACGGCACCCGGCTGGTTGCCGGCTTGAGCCTGATCGCCCTGGCCGGCATTTTTCTGGGCTGGCCATACTTGCATGAATTCGACCAAGGCGTGATGACCCTGGTGCAGGAGCACCGCAGCCAGGCCATCGATGGCACCGTGGTCTTGGTCACCCGCCTGGGCGACTTCAGAACCCAGCTGTTCCTGGGCGGCTTGCTGACCGGCCTGTTGCTGCTGGCCCGGCAATGGCGTCACGCCGTGTTCGCCGGCGGCGCGCTGATGGGCACGGCAATCGCCAATGGCACCCTCAAATGGCTGTTTGCCCGTGCCCGGCCCGAGGTACTGAGCGACCCGCTGACCAGCTACAGCATGCCCAGCGGGCACAGCTCGGCATCGTTTGCCTTCTTCCTGGTGATGGCGGTGCTGGCCGGGCGCGGTCAGCCGCCGCGGATGCGCCTGACCTGGGTGATGCTGGGCTGCATTCCGGCGCTGGCGATTGCCCTGTCGCGGGTCTACCTGGGTGCTCACTGGCCCACCGATATCCTCGCCGGGGCCCTGCTGGCCTGCTGCGTGTGCGCCTTCAGCCTGACCCTGGTGCAGTACCGCCAGCCGCTGCCGGCCTTGCCGCAGCGGGTATGGTGGCTGGTGTTGCCGGCTTGCGTGGCGCTGCTGGCCTTTTTTGCCATGCACGCACTGCCGCAGGCGTTGGCCAGGTATCACTATTGATGTTGCCGGCCTGTTGGTGGGGCAAGCCGCTACTATACAGGCTCCGCTACCAACAGGCCGGCGCAGGCAACTCTCACCTCAGGCAAACAGCTCGCCCTGAATCCGCTCCAGCAATTTCTGGATCTCGCCCAGCCGCTGCTGCGGCGAGTCGAGGCTCAGCAGGTCCAGCTTGTCTTCTTCCATGAACGGCAGCAGGTAAGCCAGCTGGTTGGCCAGCGCCTGGCGCCCGTCCAGCGGGCGCGGCATGTCCAGCGCCTCGACCATCGGGTGCTCACCCAAGGCCACCAGCAGCGCCACCAGGTCATCGTCCGCTTCCAGCAACGGGCTGTCGGCCTGCTCGGCCAGCCACTGCACCTGCCCTACCAGCAACTGGTCCTTTTGCACCTCGGTGCTGTCCAGGTTGAAGCGCCGCACGCCTTCGACGCGAATGCCCAGCAAGCCGTTGTCCTGCTGTACGAAATCGCGGATCAGCGCCTCGCAGCCGATCGAGGCGACCGTGGGCGGCGCCTTGCCCACCTGCTCGCCCTCCAGGATGCACACCACGCCAAACCCTTCGCCCTGCTTCATGCAGCGCCCGATCATGTCGAGGTAGCGCGCCTCGAAAATCTGCAAGTCGAGAAAGCAGCCAGGAAACAGCACGGTATTGAGCGGAAACAGCGGTAGCGTCATCACCAGTCCTCAGGCCACCAGGCTCACCGCCAACGGCAGGAACACCGCCGTGGCTACGCCCATCAGGCTCATTGCAAGCGCGGCAAAGGCGCCGCATTCGTCACTTTCCTGCAGGGCCACCGAAGTGCCCACCGCGTGCGCCGTCACCCCCAGCGACATGCCGCGGGCTTCCGGGCTGTGCACGCCAACACGGCTGAGCAGCGCCGGGCCGAAGATGGCGCCGATTACCCCGGTAATCAGCACGAACACCGCTGCCAGGGCAGCGACCCCGCCAATCTGTTCGGCCACCAGCATGGCAATCGGCGAGGTGACCGACTTGGGCGCCATGGTCATCAGGATCATGTGCTCGGCACCGAACCACCAGCCCAACAGCAGGCAACACAGGGTGGCAAACAGCCCCCCGACTACCAGCGTAGTAAAGATGGGCCAGAACAACTGCCGGATGCGCCGCAGGTTGAGGTACAAAGGCACCGCCAGGGCCACGGTGGCCGGGCCCAGAAGGGTATTCATGATTTGCGTGCTGTTGCGGTATTCGCTGTAGTCGATGCCGCACGCCAGCAGCACGCCGATCACCAGCAGCATCGACACCAACACCGGCTGCAGGAAGATCCAGCGCGTCTTGTCGTAGGCGGCGAGCACCAGTTGGTAGGCCGCCAGGGTGAGACCGATGCCAAACAAAGGGTGGTGCACGACCGCATCCAGGGCGCCTTGCCAGTCAAGCATCATGGCTGCTCCTCGCGCTTGCTCTGGCGCTGGATCAGCCTCTGCATCAGCACCCCGACGAAAACCAGGGTCAGCAGGCAGGAAATCAGCAGGGCGCCGACAATCGCCCAGAAGTCGGCAGCGATATCCCGGGCATAGACCATCACCCCCACCGCCGGCGGCACCAGCAACAGCGGCAGGTAGCGCAGCAGGCTGCTGGCCGCTTCATTCAGTGGCTTGCCAACCTCGCCGCGGGCCATGAGGAAGCCCAGCAGCAGCAACAGGCCAATGATCGGGCCCGGCAAAACCGGCAGCAACAGGTGGTTGATCGCCGTTCCCAACAGCTGGAACAGCACCAGCCAGGTCAGACCACGCAACAGCATAAGCATCTCCCTTGGGCATGGCGCCATTATAAGCACGCCGTGCTATAGATCGATATTCGCCGAAAAGCGGACAACTTGACTGCAATGGCCGAGCGTGCTGATCTTGCACTTTCGTACCAACTGACAACCTGGAGAGTCCGCGATGCCCTATGTACCGGTTACAGAGCTTTCGCAATACGTTGGTAAGGAACTGGGCCGCTCGGCCTGGCTGAAGATCGACCAGCAGCGCATCAACCTGTTCGCCGAAGCCACCGGCGATTTCCAGTTCATCCACGTCGACCCGGAAAAGGCCGCGCAAACCCCGTTTGGCAGCACGATTGCCCATGGCTTTCTGACCCTTTCACTGATCCCCAAGCTGATCGAAGACATCCTGGTGCTGCCGCAAGGCATGAAGATGGTGGTGAACTACGGGCTGGACAGCGTGCGTTTCATTCAGCCGGTCAAGGTGAACAGCCAGGTGCGGCTGAAAGTGGACCTGGCCGAGGTGACCGAAAAAAGACCCGGGCAGTGGCTGCTCAAGGCGATTGCCACGCTGGAAATCGAGGGTGAAGAGAAGCCTGCTTATATTGCTGAGTCGCTTTCGCTCTGCTTTGTCTGATGCACCACGCCCCTGTGGGAGATTCTATGGTTCCTGGCAAGGGTAGCCGGAGCATCTTCAGCGCC
>JAEAMG010000339.1_pt1 | contig 60698 bp, 64 predicted proteins | sample 8958741 | NCBI WGS metagenome assembly JAEAMG01 (sample SAMN16933256, study PRJNA681125) | bioreactor sludge metagenome | isolation source: anaerobic bioreactor treating anionic surfactant - SDBS | place: India: Bengaluru | collected 2019-02-28 | reverse complement strand
AAGAAAATTTCTGGAAAAATTTTTAGGGTGGCGCATTGTCAAAGTCAGGAAAAAGACATTTAGCGCTTTTGTTTTCTGCCGGATATATATTTCTCAGGTTAGGTTCAACATTAGGTTAATGACAGGGCGTTGCGGCTACCCTACCTTTACAGCGAAATGTTTAAGACACAAACGCCAGAAATATGGCAATTAGTCAGAATCCGATGACTGGAAAAATGTCCGGAGCGATGGGTAACTTTGTTACTTCGTCATTGGGTTCGAAAAACATCGTACGGGCGAAAGCGTTCGGAAGCCGGGACGCAAATACCGAAGCGCAGCAAAAGCAGCGTGGAGGATTTAAACTTATCGGCGAACTGTACCCCATGCTGGGCAGTATTCCTGAAGAGGGATTTGTACAGCGTGACTCTGAAACTTCAGTATACGCTGCTTTTATGGCAGCTAATCTGAAAGAGGCTATTGACAAAACGGGTGAAACCGCAGTGATTGATTACAGTAAACTTGTCGTTTCGGATGGCAGTTTATCAAAAGTTATCGTTACGGAAACCACGCTCGATGAAACAGGAATTACCGTGAAGTACCTGCCTTCGCTGAAAAACGAACTCAACAAAGCTACCGACGAGATAGTGGCACTTGCCTTGCTTGCTTCGGGAGAATTGTGGGTGGAACGTCAGCCGCGGGGCAGTGAGTTGAGCAACTCGCTATTGATACCGGTACTTTCTGTAAACACAGCCGACATCCTTGGCATTTACGTTTTTGCCAAACGGGCTGACGGAAGTAAATCATCGAAGAACGTGTATATTCATCTGTAACCCTCTAAAAGAGGACATTAAAAAAGATTCCCTGTAAGCCAATGTACTTGCGGGGAATCCTTTTGTTGCTGTTTTTGCCTGTAATTTTGTTATTTCACCCTACCCCAGCACTTCCAGAACGGTTTGTTTGTCGCGCTTCAGCTGCTCGATCAAAGCATCTATGCCATCGAACTTTTGTTCGTCGCGTATTTTCTGAATAAAGCTTACTTCGAGACGTTCATTGTAAATGTCTTTATCGAAATCAAATATATTTATCTCGAAACTTACATGCTTTCCGTTATCCAGGGTCGGGCGAAGTCCGATGTTCATCATTCCTTTCAGCTGCTCGGCTTTCCATTTAATTGTAACGGCGTAAACGCCTGTGCCCGGGATCAGTTTTTCGGTATTGAAAGGCTTCAGGTTGGCTGTGGGAAATCCAATTTTTCGTCCTACTTTAAAGCCACCGATCACCTCTCCCTCGAAAGAATAAGTATATGTTAATAGTTTATTTGCTTTCAGCACATCCCCCTGCAGTAAAGCCAGTCGGATTTCGGAGGAACTGATGTGTGTGAATTCGGAGGTACTGTAGCGCTGTGCCTGAACAACTTCGAGTCCCATTTCCTGTCCGTATTTTTTATAATCGGCAAATCCTTCGGCTCTGTTATGCCCAAAGCGATGATCGTGCCCCACCAACAGCGTACGAACCCTGTATTGACTAAAAAGAACGGTATGGAGAAACTGATACGCCGACAACTTCGACATTTCCTCAGTAAAATCGAGTACAACACAAGCATCTACGCCTGTAGTACTGAGCTGAAAAAGTTTCTCTTCGAGCGTAGTAATCAGCGCCGGCTGAAAATCGGAATGCAAGACCTTACGCGGATGTTCGGAGAAAGTAAAAACTACGCTTTTCCTTCCCTGCTCCGCGGCTATTGTTTTCAATTCGTCAATCAGAAAGCGATGGCCGGCATGCACACCATCGAAAAACCCGACAGTAGCCACATACTCATTCGCCCTAAAGGCAGCATCCGAAGCATAAACTATTTCCATTGATCAATCAATATCCAGTAAAAAATTAAGATTTTCGTTGGGTTTCACCCAATAAGTCTGAATGCCGAGCGCCGCAGCCGTATCGATATTCTTTTTGCCATCGTCCAAAAAGAGGCATTCCTCCGCTTTCACCTGCGCATCGGTCAATAAGGCTTCGAAAATTTCCACATCGGGTTTCACCATTCCCATTTCGTACGAGAGATAGCATTTATCGAAAAAGTCCTGCATTGTTTTGCCGGTTTTGCTAAACTCAGCAGCCACTGCCGTTTCAATGTGTAGTGGATTTGTATTGCTTAGCATCAACAAACGGTATTTCTTTTTCAGCTCCGATAGAAGATGCAGTTTTTCGACAGGAATCTGAGTGAGGAAAGAACACCAGGCCTTATCAATCTGGGCATCGGTGAGTTCTATACCGGCATGTTTTCGTATTTCATTTCTGAAGGCCGGAATCCCTATTTGTCCTTTTTCGAATTGCATAAAAAAATCTTTCTGACCAAAATTACTCAGGTATTGTTCGATATTTTCAAGGCCTAAGTCTTTGAAGTTCTGTATACATTTTGGTAAGTCAAGATCAACGATTACACCGCCAAGGTCGAAGATAAGTGTTGATATATTGTTGTATTGTTTCATTTAGAATAAAAAAATTGTTGCAGAATTTTTGCAGAATGGCAAAATTTATTACTTTTGCATTCGCTTTGCAAAGATACAAAATATTTAGCAAATGCCGGGCCTATAGCTCAGTTGGTTAGTAGCACCTGACTCATAATCAGGGGGTCACTGGTTCAAGCCCAGTTGGGCCCACAATGGGAATCAAACACTTACACATGCATTTGTGTAGGTGTTTTTTCTTTTATCAAGCCCAGTTGGGCCCACAATGGGAATCAAACACTTACACATGCATTTGTGTAAGTGTTTTTTCTTTTAGAAACTCCCAAAAACGTAGAAAAGACACCAGACATCTAAAAAACAGTCAGAAATGATTCAAAAGCTAATTAGCACCTGACTCTCCCGATAGCCATCGAGACAGGGGGCACTGGCTCAAGCTCAGTTGGGCCCCTTCTTGTAATTATAGTTCTCACAGAAATGTAGAACCTTTTTTTTATCTTTGTCCGAAACTAAGATCCACAAGAACAGACAAGAATTTTCCCATCATACACAACCTATATGGCAGCTTGTTATATCTTATATAGTCACAAAATCGAGAAGTTCTACATTGGTGCTACACACGAAGATGTAGACGCAAGAATTGAGAAGCACAAGAAAAACACTTATGGCAATCATAGATTTACCGCGACGGCCAATGACTGGGAATTATTTCTATTGATCCCAACCTATAATTATCAAATGGCAATTCGTATCGAAAGAAAAATAAAATCTATGAAATCGGCAAAGTATATCAGAAATCTCAAAGAACATCCAGAGATGATCCTAAAACTGACATGCACCTGACTCTCCCGATAGCTATCGGGACAGGGGGTCACTGGTTCAAGCCCAGTTGGGCCCACAATGGGAATCAAACACTTACACATGCATTTGTGTAAGTGTTTTTTCTTTTATAGACTACAAATAGTCCATAGGTTATCAATAGAATAAACACGCATCAATGCTTTATTGTAAGCATAATAGAATTATCTTCAACCCCTAATTCGCATTATTATTTATACCCGATCGGGTGCAGATATATTAATTGTTTTGGAAATTATACCACTTCGGGTATAATTTAATTGATTTATGCATTTTTTATACCCCATAGGGTATAAATTAAAGTAAAATCTAGCGGATTATATCATTTCGGGTAAAATGACTTAAAAGCTCATTTCAAGCAACACAGTCCAACAAAACAGAGCCAAATAGCAGGGGAAATTCAGCATAGAACAAGATAAGAAGGGCCGCCAGGCGATATACTACGATACCGACTTCTATAAACTCTCAGCCTTTTGAGTTGATGCTTTATTTGTTATCCAGTTGTCCGAAAACTCTTTTCAGAATTTCATTTACACGCGCCACAGGATCCCGGCGAATCAGCTTTTCTTCGGCTGCCACGCGAACAAAGAGCGCATCGAGGGCTTTTTCGGTTACATAATTCTCAAGATCAACATTCACTGTTTTTAAACCGGCTATCGATCCAACCGTACTACCAGCCAGTTTGTTATATCCCGAGCTGAGGGTATTCCATGTTTTCAGTGTCGACACATTGGCTACCAAAGGCTTTTCGAGCGACATTTTCACTTTAGGAGTAAAAGCATTTTTCAGTTCCGCGTAAGTAGTGCGGCGCAAATATTCAGTAGCAGCATTCTCAGCTCCAAACAAAATTCCGGCAGCATCAGCAATTGTCATTTTTTGTATGGCCATTTTAAAAATCGGTGTTGCCTCCTTCACAGCATCTTCCGCCGAACGATTGATCGACAAAATAGCTTTATCGACCAATTCCTGTCCGCCAGGAATCAATTTAATATTCTCCACGATAGGCTGAGCTTCAGCTGGCAACAACAATTTGAATGCAGCGTCGCCTAAGAAACCATTTTCGACACCCAACTGTCCTACAGCCTTTTCGATGCCCACACTAAGTGATGATTTAAGACCGGATATATTTTCGGCGTTCGTTACCGGCACCGAAGTCAAACCCTGCAAATCTACCTGTTTAGCAATGTTTAAGAGTTCGGAACAAGATGAAAACAACAACAGGAATGCTACGAAAAGAGTATTTTTCTTCATGTACTTTCAGAAATTTTATAAATAATAATTCAACTACAAATATAACTAAAATTTTAATCGGGAAGTTCGAACATTTTGACATATTAAGCGTTTATAGTCATACAAAACAATGAGAATTACGATATAATATTTATATAATTTCAAAACAGAAAAAATGAGTAAAATTGAGAAAATTGTAGCCCGCGAGATCCTTGATTCGCGAGGAAATCCTACAGTAGAGGTAGATGTTTTTTTGGAATCGGGTGTTGTAGGTCGTGCATCAGTTCCATCCGGAGCTTCCACAGGCGAAAACGAAGCCATTGAATTGCGTGATGGTGACAAAGGTCGCTATTTGGGTAAAGGTGTTCAGAAAGCAGTAGCGAATGTAAACAACATCATCGCCCCTGCCCTTGTTGGAATCAGCACATTGGAGCAACGATTGATCGACAAAAAAATGATTGCACTTGATGGCACAAAAACAAAATCGAATTTGGGTGCCAATGCCATTTTAGGCGTTTCGCTTGCTGTAGCCAAAGCCGCAGCCAACTACCTCGACCTGCCTTTGTATCGCTACATTGGTGGAACAAATGCATTTACGCTTCCTGTTCCAATGATGAACATTATCAACGGAGGTTCGCACTCTGATGCTCCTATTGCTTTTCAGGAATTTATGATTCGTCCTGTTGGTGCCGCTTCGTTCCGCGAAGGCCTCCGCATGGGTGCTGAAGTTTTCCACTCGTTGAAAAAAGTATTGCACGATCGTAACCTCAGCACTGCTGTGGGCGACGAAGGTGGTTTTGCTCCAAACCTTGCAGGTGGTACCGAAGATGCTTTGGAATCCATCCTGAAAGCTATCGAACTCGCTGGTTATAAACCAGGAAAAGACGTAATGATCGGTCTCGACTGTGCTTCTTCTGAATTCTACAAAGATGGAATTTATGACTATTCGAAATTCGAAGGTCCTAACGGTAAAAAACGTACTTCTGCCGAACAGGCTGATTATCTTGCTGAACTGATCTCTAAATATCCTATCGATTCTATCGAAGACGGTATGGGCGAAGGCGACTGGGATGGATGGAAACTGTTGACTGATAAAATCGGTGACAAATGTCAGCTCGTGGGCGACGACTTGTTCGTAACCAACGTTGAGTATCTGAAAAAAGGTATCGAACTCGGTTGTGCTAACTCTATCCTTATCAAAGTTAACCAGATTGGTTCGTTGACTGAAACGCTCGACGCTATCGAAATGGCTCACCGTGCAGGATATACTTCAGTAACTTCACACCGTTCGGGCGAAACTGAAGATGCTACTATCGCCGATATCGCTGTAGCTACTAACTCAGGCCAGATCAAAACAGGTTCGTTGAGCCGCTCTGACCGTATGGCTAAATACAACCAGCTTCTCCGTATCGAAGAAGAATTGGGCGATTTGGCTGTATATGGTTACAAAAAATAAGAAATTCTGACAGTTTTAAACTGACAAATTTTATTCGCTTTAAAGAGCTGTCTGACATTCAGGCGGCTCTTTTTTGTTTATAAATTCAGCTTTTTTCAAAGTTATAACAACCCTTCGTTAATACGCGTTAAGCAAAAATTGCAGCTTGTTAATTTTAGACAAATAACTACTGACTACATCTTTACAGGAACATATTTTGTATATTTTCGCACTATACAAATAAAATACACAGTTCAACCATAAACAACAAATTAACGCATTATGAATGTTTCAAGAAAAACAAAACTTCTCGGCTTCTTTGCCGCAGTAGTTGCCGTAAGTGTAGCCACCAATTTAGCTACCAACTATATTTCGAACAAATCGAATAACGATTATGCTTTCCAGAACAATAAAATTCCGGCAAGCTATGCCAATTTTGCAAGTGCAGCAAGCGCCATGGAAACAGACTTCACTGTTGCTGCCGAACTATCCATACATGCAGTAGTTCACGTAAAAACAAAAACGCCTATCAAACAGCGATTTGGTGGATTTGGAGGGCTCAGTGACCCATTTCTTGAATTCTTTTTCGGACCACAACAACCTCAGCGAGAGCAACCTCAGCAGCAACAGGACATTCCTATGCAAGAAGGATCAGGATCAGGTGTTATCATCTCGAACGATGGTTACATTGTAACTAACAATCACGTGATTGACAGATCGAAAGAAATTGAAGTAACATTAAATGATAAACGTACATTTAAGGCCAAACTAGTAGGTGCCGACCCAAGTACCGATATCGCGTTATTAAAAATTGAAGCCGAAGACCTTCCGGTGATCATTTTCGGCAATTCAGACGCAGTGAAAGTGGGCGAATGGGTGTTGGCCGTTGGTAATCCATTCAACCTTACCTCTACAGTTACAGCAGGTATCGTCAGCGCTAAAGCTCGTAACATCAATATTATCAATTCGCAAATGAGGATAGAATCGTTTATCCAGACCGATGCAGCCGTTAACCCAGGAAACAGCGGTGGCGCTCTGGTGAACACACGCGGCGAACTTATCGGTATCAATACCGCCATTGCATCGCAAACAGGCTCTTACGCAGGCTATGCATTTGCTGTACCTACAAGCATAGTGCAAAAAGTAGTAACCGATCTTCGACAATTCGGCGTAGTGCAACGTGCCGTGCTTGGCATAAGCATGGGCGACATTACCGATCAACTAGCCAAAGAAAAGAACCTGAAGACAATGGAAGGGGCTTTTGTGGGCGAAGTTATAGAGAACAGCGCTGCCGAAAAAGCAGGTATCAAGAAAGAAGATATTATTATCCAAATCAATGGTGTTGATGTAAAATCGGCAGCACAACTACAGGAACAGGTAGGCCGCTATAGCCCGGGCGACAAAATAACTGTAACCGTACTCCGCGACAACAAAAAAATAACTTTGAATGCTGAACTAAAGAACCGTCAGGGCAACACAGGAGTGGTATCATCGAACACTAACATTGATGTTTTGGGAGCTACTTTCAAGGAACCAGACTCAAAAACCAAAGCTCAGTTCCAGTTAAGTTACGGAATGGAAGTAAAATCGGTGAGCAAAGGAAAATTCCAGGAGGCCGGCATCAAACCCGGATTTGTAATTGTAAAAATAAACAACCAGGCCATACGCAGCACCGATGATATTGAGTCGGTCTTCGATGCAGCCATCAATACATCAGATCAGTTCAAAGTTTTAAATATTGCCGGCATTTATCCGAATGGCAAAGTCACCTATTATGCCATCAATCTGGCCGATTAACAACAAAAAATTAAGACATCAACGTTTTTCCCGAAAAAGAGTTACCCCCGGCACAGCCGTGGGGTATTCTTTTTTAAATACATTTAAACTTTGATTTATCAACAAAGCAAAACATTTCGGAGCTTTCAACGTTTCAATATCAATATAAAACCCATAATTTTTTCCTGAAGCATTGATTTTTCAAAAAAGATAGAACAGATAGGTACCAGAATATGCATTTTATGCATCGTTTTTTACCATCTATGTTCAGCATTTTTATTCAGATTTTAACAAAAAAACTATTGAAATTTATATTTTTGTTTTGAAAAACCATTTTGTCAGGTCAAAAAAAATGAGTACTTTTGCAAGCTAATTTTCTATATAGAAATGAGACAATTAAAAATTACCAAATCGATCACGAATCGAGAAAGTGCATCTCTGGATAAATACCTACAAGAGATTGGACGAGAAGACCTTATAACGGTAGAAGAAGAAGTTGAACTGGCGCAACGCATCCGCAATGGTGACCGTATTGCGCTTGAAAAGTTGACCAGAGCCAATCTACGTTTTGTTGTTTCAGTTGCCAAACAATACCAAAATCAAGGACTTAGCTTACCCGACCTTATCAACGAGGGGAATTTGGGATTGATTAAAGCAGCCGAAAAATTTGACGAAACACGTGGATTTAAATTTATTTCGTATGCAGTGTGGTGGATACGTCAGTCTATTCTTCAGGCACTGGCCGAACAGTCACGTATTGTTCGTCTTCCGCTGAACCAGGTAGGCTCACTGAACAAAATCAACAAAGCTTTTTCTAAATTCGAACAGGAAAACGAACGCCGCCCATCGCCTGAGGAGTTGGCCGAGCAGCTTGACATCCCTGTAGATAAAATTGCTGACACCATGAAGGTTTCCGGCCGACACATATCAGTGGATGCTCCTTTTGTTGAAGGCGAGGACAATAGCTTGCTTGATGTAATGATCAATGATGATTCTCCCAATGCCGACCGTGCGCTTATCAACGAATCACTTTCGAAAGAAATTGAACGTGTTTTAGCACACACGCTTGCCGACAGAGAACGCGACATTGTGAAAAAATTCTTTGGAATTGGGGTACCTGAAATGACGCTCGAAGAAATTGGAGATGAATTCGGATTAACCCGCGAACGTGTTCGCCAGATAAAGGAAAAAGCAATACGCAAACTTAGACCAAATTCAAAAAGCAAATTATTGAAAAGCTTCCTTGGTTAACCAAAAGCACAATAAATATTTTAAAGCGAAGCAGCAATGTTTCGCTTTTTTATTTTGCACTCCTGACTGTTTTTTATTATGTTTACAGCCGAAACATAAAATACCGCCCTATATGAAAAAAAAGCCTTCACTCATTGCCTGCATTTTGCTCGATGCGACAGGCTACCTTTCCTACATGTTGCCACTGCTGGGCGAATGGACCGACATTGTCTGGGCGCCCCTTTCGGCTTATCTCTTTTATCGCATGTTTGGCGGAAAAACAGGTAAGATAGGTGGACTTTTCAACATGGCAGAAGAACTACTTCCGTTTTCCGACTTTATCCCCACGTTTACAATCGGATACTTCTATACCAGCTTTTTAGAACGAAAAGAAACCAACTCTTTTAAGCCCTCCTGAAAAAATAATTCACAATTGATAGCGCATTTAAATCTGAGTTCCATGAAAAAATCAATTTTAATTTTTACAGTTATTATCATGACATTTACTTCATGCCAACAACCCAAGACAAACGATTCGGAATATCAACCGAAACCATATGTACAACTTCAGCATCCCGACTGGAGCAAAAACAGCACCATTTACGAAGTAAACATCCGCCAGTACACGCCCGAAGGCACCTTCAAAGCTTTTGAATCGCACTTACCACGACTCAAAGCAATGGGCGTTGACATTATTTGGTTAATGCCTATCCACCCCATAGGCGTAAAAAACAGAAAAGGCACGCTCGGGAGCTATTATTCGGTAAAGGATTATCTGGCAGTAAATCCTGAATTTGGCACAATGGACGATTTTAAATCGCTTGTAAAAAAGATACATGCTTCGGGAATGCACGTTATCATCGACTGGGTAGCCAATCACTCGGCCTGGGACAACAAACTGGTGACCGAACATCCCGAATGGTATTCGAAAAACAATGAAGGTAATTTTCAGCCAACACCCTGGTACGACTGGGATGATATTATCGATTTCGACTACGAACAACCCGAGCTGAGAAAATACATGACTGAAGCTTTAAAGTTTTGGGTCAGCGAGACTGATATCGATGGTTACCGTTGCGATGTTGCCGGATTTATCCCTGTTGATTTTTGGGACAATGTGCGCGTGGAGCTCGAAGCTATAAAACCTGTGTTTATGCTGGCAGAATGGGAAGACCGCGACATGCTTAAAAACGCTTTCGATATGACTTATGCGTGGACTTTATGGAATAAATTAAGGGAAATAGCCAAAGAAGGAAAACCCGTAGGCGGACTGATTGAATATATGGCACATGATGTCAGCACCTTTCCGCGCGATGGCTACAAAATGACATTCACCGACAACCACGATAAAAACTCATGGGAAGGAAATCAGTATTCCAATTTTGGGCCTGCACTCGAAACCTGCATAGTGTTTGCAGCCACTGTGAATGGCATGCCATTGGTGTACAGCGGACAGGAAGCCGGACTCGATCGGTCGCTGAGATTTTTCGACAAAGACACGATTATTTGGAAAAAACACCGTAACGAGCAGCTATACGCTCAGCTATTTGATTTGAAACACAAAAACAAGGCACTTTGGAACGGAAAGCACGGAGGACAAATGGTTCGGGTTTATAACGACAGTCAGGACAAAATTATTTCTTTTTATCGCGAGATGAATGAAAATAAAGTGCTACCCATCTTTAATTTCAGTAACGAAACTGTAAATGTAACGCTCAACACAAAATTTGCAGCCGACACTTACACCGAGCTTTTCAGCAAAAAAACTTACAAGTTACAAGGCAATGACCCAATAGAGCTTCCGGCCTGGGGATATATTGTACTTTACAAATAAAACAACAACGACCGATGGAACAACTTACGATTCACGTACTCCAACATGTAGCCTACGAAGGATTGGGCTGCATCGAAAACTGGATACACGAACACAATCATCTACTGAGTTATACTAAATTCTACGAATCGTTTTCAATTCCCGATATTGACACTATCGATGGACTGATAGTAATGGGTGGACCCATGAGTGTGTACGAAGAAGATTTATTTCCATGGCTGAAAGAAGAAAAACAATTTATAAAAGCAGCCATAGAAAAGGGAAAAATAGTGTTGGGAATTTGCCTTGGCTCTCAACTTATAGCAGAAGTACTTGGAGCCAGAGTATACCCGAACAAGCTAAAGGAAATTGGATGGTTTCCGGTAAAGAAAACCAAAGCAGGGCAACAACATTCCATGCTGAAAGGTATCGATCCTAATGAGTTCACAGTCTTTCATTGGCACGGCGACACTTACGATCTCCCGCCTGCCTCAGAACATCTGTTTTTTACAGATATTTGTCAACATCAGGCATTTATTTTCGACAACAGAGTACTTGGGATTCAGTTTCATTTTGAAGCAACAAAGGAAACCCTGAACGAGATGGTCCAAAACGGAAAACAGGAATTAGAAGAAGGTCCCACCATACAAACCGGGACTGTAATTCTACAAAAAAGCCCGTTGATCGGCGAAAACAATCAAAGACTATACAAATTGCTCGATAACTTATTCAAAAACAATTATCAACATCCATAACAAACAAAAAGCCATTCAAATATCTGAATGGCCTTTCATTAAATTTCATCAAAACGGGAGATCATCCTCAGCAGGTGGAGGAGCTTGCATGTCAGCCGGTGGGGCTGCAACAGTTGAAGCATTTACTTCTCCGTGTGTTTCAGGTTTTTTCCCTAATAATTGAATTGTCTCTGCAACAATTTCAGTTGTGTAACGCTTAATTCCATCCTTTTCGTACGAGCGGGTTTGGATTTTTCCTTCTACATAAATCTGTGTACCTTTACGGATATACTTCTCGGCCAATGTTGCCAATCCGCGCCAAGCCACAATATTATGCCATTCAGTACGCTCAGGCACCTGAGTGCCATTAGTCAGCGTAATTGCCCTTTCGGTTGTTGCTATTGTAAAATTAGCCACAGCCACATCTTTTTCTAAATAGCGAACTTCAGGATCTTTCCCAACGTTGCCAACTAAAATAGCTTTGTTTACAGACATTCATTCAAGATTTTAAGATTAATACTTGAAAATATTTGGCTGTAAAAATAAAGTTATTTTCAGAAAACAACAAATTTTTATCAATTTATTTAATGCATTGATGAAAATTTTTATTACAAGCTCAAATCACTAATGCTCAAAGCTGTACTTCCCTTTACATTTGCCGAAATACGCACCGCGCCAGGCACCAGCGAAAGGCCTGTAACTGTTACCGAATTGAGCGCTCCCTGTAATGAAACACCGTCATAAACCGCATAGTTGGTTAGCATTTTATTGGCTTCAGCTTTCATTTTATCCAAATCCTCTTTCACCGAATAGGTAAGATAGGGTGTTAATTTATTAAGAATTACACCATGTAGCAACCAATCAGCCGATTTCAACAAAGCATTCTTTGTTTTCAGATCGAACTCAGGCTGTTGAATTTCCACAGCAGTCTTGTCAGGGTTATACACCATATTTCCTGTAAAATAGATCCGTCCTTTTACCGAACCTTTTACATCAGCTACAAAAACAGCTCTGCCTTCGCTTCCGAAAATTGACAAATCGGTAATTGTGATTGATTTTTTTCCTTCAGTAAAAGTTTTATTCAGCAACTGCGCTTTTGCCATTTCTGAAATTTTTTCAAAGGTAGCATCAGCGGCAATGTTCACATTAAACTGCTGAGGAGGACGCTGTACATATTTAAAAGCCGGCATAGCTGTAGTTGGATTTGCGGCCGGTTTTGCGCCCATGAACGATTCGATTTGAGCATAAAGGGATACCACCATATTCAGGTTCGTGCCAATCGTTGAGAATGGCGATACATATATATCTTTAGGCGTAATACGCACCCAAAGGTTATTTTCTTCGCTCACCTGAACCGGTTTTTGCACTTCGGTCCATGCCATGGCAAGGTATTTTTTCAGATCCACCATCTGACTCAATGCCAAATCTATTTGGTCAGTAATTACCTTTTCGCTTTTCGAAAGCGCTATGTTGGCAATCGGAGTCACTGGAACAGTAATGCCAATGAGGTTGATTTTAGGAGTTTCTATCCATTGAAAACCCGACGATGTTGTTTTAGCGGTCAATTTCCAGTTTTTATCTATACCAATTGTGGTTTTGTAGCTAAGCGCTATACTTCCATTTGCCTCGTAATGATCACTTACTGTAAAGCCAAACTTTTCGACCTTCCAGGCAAAACGCGACCAAACCTTGAGCGGCACCTTGTACTCAATAACATTATTATTTACGCTAAACGAAAAGTTTTGAGCCTTCCATATCTTCACGCTCAAATCCTGATTATTAAGATTATTGCCTTCAAAGATAAGGCCATTCATTTTTTTATTCACAGCCGCCTCTAATTTCTTGATATCAACAGAAATCTGCAAAGGAAACTCCGACATTGCAGGAGACAGCGCAGAAGGAAGATACGATTCTTTTGGTTTTTCGATCTGTGTTGTTGTCTTACACGCACTGACCAACAAGGCTATAGCCGAAAGCAAAAGAAAAATTTTAGTAGTTCTCATATTATATATTTTCGATATTCAATTAAATTGCAAAATTAACAACAATTTTCGGGAACAAAGCCGATACAAACAAAAAAGGTGAATTAATTCACCTTTTTTATTCTCAGTTCACTTTCTCGTCGAGCAATGCAAGATCTATAACCTCCATTATATCCGAAACATAATGAAATTTAAGACCTTTCAGATATACCGGCTTAATTTCGTCTATATCTTTTTGATTGTCGTTGCAAAGTATTATGTCGGTAATTCCGGCTCTTTTTGCAGCAAGAATTTTCTCTTTAATCCCACCTACAGGAAGCACTTTTCCGCGCAGCGTGATTTCACCCGTCATGGCAAGATTTTTACGCACTTTTCTTTTTGTGAATGCAGATGCCAGGGCTGTTACCATCGTAACTCCTGCTGATGGACCATCTTTTGGAATTGCTCCTTCGGGCACGTGAACATGCACATTCCATTCATCGAAAAGCAATGGATCAATCTCCAGCTTTTCAGCATGCGATTTTATGTATTCCAATGCCAACATGGCAGATTCCTTCATCACGTCGCCCAGATTTCCTGTCAGCGTCAGTCGTGGCGATTTGCTTTTGCTCAGACTTGACTCTACGAATAAAATTTCGCCACCCACCTGTGTCCATGCAAGCCCGGTGACCACTCCGGCATAATCATTCCCCTGATATTTATCACGGCTATATCGCGGCACGCCAAGGTATTTTTTTATGTCGTCCAATGTCAATTCCACATTATATTCTTCATTGGTTGCCACCAGTTTCGCTATTTTCCGCATCAACGCAGCGACCTGACGATTCAGCTCACGCACACCCGACTCGCGGGTATAAGATTCAATCATATGCTGCAACACAGCTTTTGACAACAACACCTGATCAGGTTTTAAACCATGATTTTCAATTTCTTTTGGCACCAAATGTTTACGGGCAATTTCCACCTTTTCCTCCTGAGTGTATCCACTTACTTCTATCAACTCCATACGGTCGAGCAAAGGGCGGGGAATTGTGTTCAGATTATTTGCTGTTGCAATGAACATCACTTTCGATAAATCGAAATCAACATCCAGATAATTATCGTGAAAAGCAGTATTTTGCTCCGGATCAAGCACTTCCAGCAATGCAGATGAAGGATCTCCTTTATAGTCGGCATTTACTTTATCTATTTCGTCGAGCACAAAAACAGGATTTGCCGATTCTGCTTTCTGAATATTCTGCATTATTCTTCCCGGCATAGCGCCAATATAGGTACGGCGGTGACCACGGATTTCAGCTTCGTCGTGCAGACCACCCAACGAAACGCGTATGTATTTACGATTCAATGCCCGTGCTACCGACTTTCCAAGCGATGTTTTACCAACTCCCGGAGGGCCATACAAACATATAATCGGCGATTTCATATCTCCTTTCAATTTCAGAACCGCCAAATGCTCGATGATACGGTCCTTCACACTTTCGAGTCCGAAATGATCGGTATCCAACACTTTTTTTGCATTTTTCAGATTGAAATTGTCTTCGGTGTATTCATTCCACGGCAAATCGAGCATAGTTTCTATATAATTCAATTGCGTAGAATAATCAGGCGAATGCTGACTTGTACGTTCGAGTTTTTTAAGCTCTTTATCAAATATCTTAGCGGCAGCTTCGTTCCATTTTTTTGTACTTGCACGCTGCTTAAAATCAGCAACATCCTGTTCCGGCGAACTTCCACCCAATTCATTTTGAATTGTTTTCATCTGCTGCTGAAGGAAATACTCACGCTGCTGCTGATCAATGCCTTCTTTTGCTTTGTTCTGAATAGACATTTTAAGCTCCAGGAGTTGCGATTCTTTGTTCAGCAATTCGAGCAGCTGATATCCGCGCTCCATGATTTCGTCGGTCTCAAGCAAACGAATTTTTTCCTTTACATTCAGCCCGAAATTGGCACATACATAATTGATAAGGAAAAACGGATTTTCGATATTCTTAATCGCAAACGAAGTTTCCAAAGGCATAATGCCTGAATTATTGACGATATTAGTAGCCAGGTCTTTAATCGACGAAACAAGGGCCTGAAAAACACCTTCATTACTCTCTTCGGGTGTCGATTCGTCCAGCAGATAAACTTTTGCCTTCATGTAGGGTTTTGCAGCTACCTGTTCGCCAAGACGAAGTCTTTTTTTCCCTTCAAGTATTACTGTTGTAGAGTTATCAGGCATTTCGAGTATGCGCACCACTCTTGCCACTGTTCCCATTTGATAGAGCTGATCGATAGTTGGATCTTCATCTTTTTTATCAATCTGTGTACAAACAGCAATCAATGTCTCATTTTCGTGAGCATGACGAACTAATTTCAGTGATTTAGTGCGAGCCACCGAAACAGGCAATAACACACCGGGAAAAATCACCATGTTCCGCAATGGAAGTACAGGTAATACATCTCCCGATTGAATGCTTATTTCGGACGAGCTTTCATCGAGCGAAATGATTGGAAAAATATCTGATGAACCCATCATATCTTCCGAAAAAAAATTATCAAAACGATTGTTCATTGTAGCAAAGGGTATTTAATATGCCATTATGGCACAAATATACAAAAAGAAAATTACACTCAAATCAACAAAAACATACACTGTATTGATTTTTAATGCTTTGCGAAAAACTCTTTGAAAAGTCCGCTTTTATTTTCAATAGCCATGCCAAAAAAGGGAACACATCCTGTATTCGTTGATCATTTACTTTCTGTGTGGTTGCCCGAACGATTTGGCGGTCATCTCAGTCACCTTCACCCGCCACACTTTCACATTTTTAAGCGCTGGTTGAGAATAGCTAAAATACCGGTCGGTATATTTTTTCATGAATCTGTTGAGTAGTATTTCTTTCTCTGTCAAATCCTCAACGAAACTAACCTCGCCATTACAAATAACACTTTTAGCATCCATTCTGTAACTGCATGCCACGTCAACATGCTGATAAACAAGCTTTCCTTCGGTACAAAAGGTAATACATACACGATTGTTTTTTGCGAGTAAATCAAGGTGTTTTCCCAGCGGTCCCGAATGGAGAATAATTTCATCCTCGTAGTATCCGAAATTCATTGGAACAACATAAGGCTGCTGTTCACCATCGGCAATGCCGACAAAACAGATACTACAATCGTTAATAATACTTTCCATTTCGGCTTTATCTGAAATAACATAGGTTTTCATATTTATACTAATTGGGATTATGGGATTAAACAGCTGAATTGACACAACGAGCCAAAGCATAAGACCCGTTTTTTTTTCTTTACAAAAATAAACAAAAACACGGTAGAAAATTACTCAACACCTCAGTTTCGCTTCCTTTCAACATCGATTACTATAGGCCGATAAAAAATAACTGCACAATCATGCGCCCGATGTGCAATTTATTTCTATCTTTGTCACAAATTTTTAAAATATCATCAGTATGAAAAAAACATTCATGTCTTTATTTCTTTTGATTGCATTTTCGGTATCAGGTTTTTCTCAAATCGATAAAATTGTTGGAAAATGGAAAACAATTGATGACGAAGATGGGAAAGCAAAATCTATTGTTCTCATTTTCAAAGCCACAAATGGCAAATACTATGGAAAGATCGAGAAACTTTTTAAAAACCCCGATGCATTGTGTACCGAGTGCGAAGGTGCAAACAAAAACAAACCAAAGCTGGGCTTAATGGTGGTAAATGCCATGGAAGAGAGTAAAGGTACACTCACCGGAGGCACAATACTCGATCCCAACAATGGAAAAATTTACAAATGCAATATCAGCTACAATGCCAAGACAGGAACGCTTGATGTAAGAGGTTCGCTCGACAAGAGAGGCTGGGTAGGGAGATCGCAAACATGGGTAAAAGAATAAGCACTGTATACTAACAAGTTACATTACGCGTAATTTTTTTAGCCAAACAAAAAAGTTAATTATCGTTAATCCAATGAAAATACATCGCAAATATGTTGTACAACATAAAAATTGCCCTTATCTTTGCACTGTGTTTTTCATGGTATTAGATTTAAGGTTAACTAAAAGATTGGGTTGTCGTGAGACAACCTTTCTTGTTTTATCCAACTCCATCAAATGAACAGCATCCACTCCCGCATTTACAGCAGCACAAAAAGCGCCTTACCAAAGGCCGGAAAAACGATCTGGTGGCTCCTCAAAATCATTCTTCCTATAAGCCTGGCAGTAAGCCTGCTGCAATACTGGGGAATCATTGCCTACATGGCCAACTTTCTATCGCCTGCATTTTCAGTCATTGGCCTGCCCGGCGAATCAGCCATCGTATTTATTTCCAGCCTGTTTCTTACACTCTATGCACCCATAGCCATTATTGCAACGCTGGCGCTTGACATGCGCGAGATTACAATCCTTGCATTGATGTGTCTGATATCTCACAATCTCTTTGTTGAGTCGGCCATTCAAAAAAAGACAGGCTCGTCTGCTGTTGTAATGTTCGTAATGAGATTTATAACATCATTTGCAGCCGCCTATTTTCTGAACCTGCTCCTGCCTCAGCAACTTGGCGAAAACAAACTAACAGAAACAGCCATTGTTTTTTCGAATTTTTCCGAGATGCTTATTTTCTGGATCAAAGGAGCTGGCGTACTCATCCTTAAAATCGTTCTTATCGTATCCGGATTAATGATTTTACAAAACGTATTGACTGAATTTAAGATTACCGATTTGATCTCAAAAACATTTGCTCCAATTATGAAAATCATGGGTTTATCGCCCGACAGTTCGTTTTTGTGGGTGATAAGTCAAATCGTAGGACTTACCTATGGCTCTGCCATAATGATAGAAGCTGTAGAGAAAAAGCAAATCACAGCCCAAAACGCCAAGCTGCTCAACTACCATATCGCCATCAATCACTCGTTGCTCGAAGACACCCTGCTGTTTGTTGCCATTGGCGTTCCGGCAATGTGGATGATAGGCCCACGATTTATAATTGCCATTATAGTGGTATGGAGCATCAAAGTTTTTCAAAAAAAGCTGATTCATTAACATAAATAAGGATTGTAAATCTCCTGACAATTGCATATCTTTGCATAAACATGAATTTTAATTGAACTATGTCAAAAAAAATGTCCAACACAAAAAAAATGCTCATCGAGGTAGCACGTGAACTTTTTGCCAAAAACGGGAAAAAGGATGTTACGATGAACGACATTGCAGAAGCCTCGAAAAAAGGAAGAAGGACATTGTACACCTATTTCAACAATAAAGAGGAAATATACAAAGCAGTCATCGACAAAGAGCTGGATCAGGTGATTGAAAGATTGTACCTTGTAACTGCCGAAACTACCGAGCCCGACATAAAGCTTACCAACCACATCATCACACATCTTGATGCCATAAAATACATAGTAACACGCAACGGATCGCTTCGGGCCGATTTTTTTCATGACATTTACGAGGTCGAGCGCACCCGTCGCAAAGTGGACGTAAAAGAGATTGCTCTTATCAAAAACATCCTCATTGAAGGTGTAGCAAAAAGAGTATTCAAAAATATGGATACAGATTTATCGGCCATGATTATTTTTTATGCCATCAAAGGGCTCGAAGTTCCTTACATCCGACAAAACATCAGCGATGAATTTGAGAAAAATAAGAAAAGCATTGTTGAGTTTGTTTTACAGGGAATTAAAAGAGCCAGAATCTGAGAACAGCGTCGTTTTTTTTACTTTCGATTTGACATCAACAAACAAATAATATATTTATTTATATTTCAGATATTTGAAACCATTAAGTCCCAGACAATAAACACAGTTTTCTAAACAAAACAGACAAATAGATTACGGAAATTTTTCTTTAATAGAAAAGTTGTATTAACTTTGCAGCTCCAAACATAAACACAACAAACTATGGCATTTGTTAACAACACAATGATTGTTCGACGCGAACTCATGTCAAAATTAATTTCGCTTCATAAGGACAACAAACTCATTGAAGAAATAGACCGTATTCCCCTTCGCATGTCTCCCAAAAATGCACAAGCCCGCGGGCGTTGTTGCATTCACAAGGAAAGAGCAGTGCTCAAATACAAGATGCTGCCTATTCTGGGATATAGCATAGATGAAGAAGACGATGAACTCACCCCTCTTTCGGACTACGCAAAGCGCGCCCTTCAACGCACTAAAACAAACAATTCGATACTGACAGTGGTAGACGAAGCCTGTACAGCCTGCGTAAAGACAAATTATGTAGTCACCAATCTTTGTAAAGGTTGTGTTGCAAGATCCTGCTCGATGAACTGCCCGAAAGACGCCATCACTTTTGCCGAGAATGGTCAGGCACATATCAATCATTCAAAATGCGTGAACTGTGGCATCTGCAAAGAAGCATGCATGTATCATTCCATCGTCTACATACCCGTTCCCTGCGAAGAAGCATGCCCTGTAAAGGCCATCACAAAAGATGAAAATGGCATTGAGCACATCGACGAATCGAAATGTATTTACTGTGGCAAATGCATCAATGCCTGTCCTTTTGGTTCTATCTACGAAGTTTCGCAGGTTTTTGACATTCTTGCAGCCATCAAGCGCAACGAAAAAATTGTAGCCATCATGGCTCCTTCGATCGTATCTCAATTCAACAACACAGTGGACGAGATTTCCACAGCTATTGAAAAAATCGGATTTATCGAAGCCATGGAAGTGGCACATGGCGCAATGGAAACCACCCGACTCGAAGGCATCGAACTTCAGGAGAAACTGGAGAGCGGACAGCAATTCATGACGACTTCCTGTTGCCCATCCTACATTGAGCTTGTAAAGAAACATATACCTGAGATGAAACCTTTTGTATCGCACACAAAGTCGCCAATGTATTACACAATAGAAATGGCAAAAGAAAAATATCCGGATGCAAAAATTGTTTTCATTGGACCATGTGTGGGTAAGCGCAAGGAAGTGATGGACCATCCGGGCATAGACTACATACTTACTTTCGAAGAAATTGACACTTTATTTACAGGACTGTCCATTGAGCCTGAAAAAACAGAAAAAGAGCGAGAAACAGCACCGCTTACAGGTCGTGGCTTTGCAAGGGCCGGAGGTGTAATTAAAGCGGTTCAAACCATGTATCCAGGACTAGGTGTTCAACCCATTTCGGTGGCCAATCTCAACAAAAAAAACATAGCATTGCTGCGTGCGTACACAAAGGGCAAAGCTCCGGGGAATTTTATTGAAGTAATGGCCTGCGAAGGGGGATGTATATCGGGACCCTGTGGTAAAATTGATTATTCGCAAGCGCAAAAAATTTTCCGGAAATCAATGGGAGAAATATAACTACAAATAATGATCAGTCTGAAGCTTTCAGGCTGATCATTATTTCATAAACAACAAGTTCATTGAAGAAACTCATCGCATTGTTTGGTCTTATCAGCCTTGGATTGGGCATATTAGGTGCTTTTTTACCCCTATTGCCTACCACGCCGTTTATTTTGCTGTCGGCAGCACTCTTTGCCAAAAGTTCAGACAGGCTACATCACTACCTGCTTGAGCACAAAATTTTCGGACCTATGATTCGCGATTACAACGAAAATAAATCCATATCGTTGAAGACTAAAGTCATTTCGCTGAGCACCATGTGGGCCTCGATACTTTATGCTACATTTTTTGTGGCTTCGGGGAAAATCTGGCTTCAGGCGCTTCTGCTCTGCATTGCCATCGGAGTAAGCATTCACATTCTGCGTTTCAAAACAAAAAGGGAGCAGCAAAAAGAGCATAAAGACAAGGAATAATCAACTCAAAAAAGCACTGTTCTGAATCGTCTCCTTCAGTCGGCATTCACAGTCGCACCTACCTGTGTCGAGCAAGCCACTGCGTTTTACAAGTTCAAACTCACTTAGGAAATTTTCGGTAAATATATCGGTAGATAAATTATCCTCAATTTGCTGAACGGTCCACCATTTGGCATGATCGATATAGTCCTTGTTATGTTCAAGCTCGGGCAGTTTACATGCCACAAAGAGGAAAGCATAATGATATTCAAAATCGGTCTCGTGCATATAATTAGACAGGAATATCGGCTTTAAGTCTTTTATTCCATACCTTTCATTGGCCGTACGCGAGATACACTGTTCGACTGTTTCGTTAACTTTCACGTGATTGGAAAGCGCCGTATCCCAATATCCGGGATACACAAGATCCTGCTGACAACGCTTTTGGAGAAAAATACGATTGTCTTCGATCAGCATCACCCTAATGATAGGATGAATGTACTTTGTAGAGTCCGACAGGCTTGTTTTATTATGAATAGAGCCTATCATTTTCCCTTTTTCGTTCAGGATAGGCCACCATTCCTCTCTGAATAATTTAACACGGATAAGCGTCACTCTGATCAGTTCATAGAAAACGACAAAGAGAAACAGCACCAGATAGGCATCGTGAATAAACTGTAAAGTATACTCCAGATTTGGTATCGGCAACGATGCAGTAATAAGGTAAATGTGTATGTAAACAAAAATAACCGCACCAAGCATCCACAACATTCTGAACATTTCGTTCAGATTATTGACCATAGGTGGTAATTTTGACTTTCGTCTGTTGAGCATGGCTTCTATGTAGCTCCTGAAAATCAGCGAAAGTATGAAAAATATCAATACCGCTGATTCTAACGCCACATCACCGATGGGAAAAGGTAGTTTTTCGACAGGAAAGAAGCTAATGAAAGATCCTACAACAAAAACAACAAAAACAGAAAAAACAAACCACTCTACAATTTTTCGATAGAAAAAAAAGATGTATAAAAACAATATAAATACAACCGGTAAAGTAGCCACCCATGCCGCTTTCAAATCCCAAAAGTCATTCACCACCATAAATACGATTAATGGCAGAAAATGAATTACAGGATTAAAAAATGTTTCGTTTATTTGCTTTCTAAGTCTCTTCATAAAAAAATTTCACATTGTCTTGAGTGTAACAACATAAAATGCTTTTATGTTTTGGAAAAAAAACTAAAAAAGGCCGAACCAACTAAAATGACATCATTCTGCTGACATATTTTCCGATAATATCGAACTCAATATTTACGACAGACCCTACCTGAATCTGGTGAAAATTAGTATGTTCGTAGGTATAAGGAATGATGGCCACCTGAAAACTATTGTCGGTAGGATTACAAACCGTAAGGCTTACTCCATTTACAGTAACAGAGCCTTTATCCACCGTCATATAGCCACGTTTGGCCATTTCCTTGTCAAAATCATAAGCGAAAGTAAAATACCAGCTCCCATCAGCCTCTTTCACTTCGGTGCACACAGCTGTCTGATCAACATGTCCCTGAACAATATGCCCATCCAACCGACCATTCATCATCATACTGCGTTCCAGATTCACTTTACTACCCACTGCCAACATGCCCAGATTTGTGCGATCAAGCGTTTCCTTAATGGCTGTAACTGTGTAAGTTTTATCGGTAAGCTCCACCACTGTAAGGCACACACCATTGTGGGCTACGCTTTGGTCGATTTTTAACTCATCGACAAAAGAACATGTCATTGTTAAATGCAGATTTTCCTGCTCTTTGCGCAATGCAACTACAACTGCGGCTTCTTCAATGATTCCTGAAAACATCTTAGATTATTTACAATTTATTAATTTACTACTTACGATTTAGAGAGCAGGAAAGCCTTAAAGTCGGCAAAGTTTTTAGTCATAGGCTCACTTTGCTTTTCGCCTTTCATAAATTCCTGCAATTTTTCAGGGATTTCAACTTTCTCGCCCAAAATATCCTGCACTGTATCGAGGAATTTAGCCGGATGAGCTGTTTCGAGGAACACGCCCACCTCACCTTCTTTCAGTCCATCCTTGAGAGCCTGATAACCACAAGCACCATGCGGATCGAGTAAATAACCGGTTTCCTTTTTACAGTTTCGCATAGTGTCGGCAATTTGTTCATCGTTGTAACTTACGCCACTAATTTCAGCAGAGATAGCTTCGTGAGAATGTCCGTACAAATCCAGAATACGGGCAAAGTTGCTCGGATCGCCCACGTCCATTGCATTGGCAATAGTAGCCACCGAAGGACGTGGTTTGTATTCGCCTGTTTTCAGGTATTCAAGGAAGATATCGTTGCGATTATTGGCAGCAATAAAGCGTTTCACCGGCAAGCCCATACGTTTTGCAAAAAGTCCGGCTGTGATGTTTCCGAAGTTACCGCTTGGCACACTCACTACCATATTGGCAGCAGCAGATTCGGAAATCTTTTTCAGCTGCGCATAAGCATAGAAATAATAAAAAGCCTGAGGTAGAAAACGCGCCACATTGATTGAATTGGCCGAAGTAAGTTTCATATGAGCATTTAACTCTTCGTCCATAAATGCTGATTTAACAAGAGCCTGACAATCGTCGAAAGTGCCATCCACCTCCAGCGCAGTGATGTTGTGGCCCAGGGTGGTGAACTGGCATTCCTGAATAGGGCTCACCAAACCTTTGGGATAGAGCACATACACATGAATACCTTCGACACCAAGAAATCCATTGGCAACAGCGCTTCCTGTATCGCCCGATGTTGCCACGAGCACATTCACCAATTTATGATTATCCTCCTGCCGTTGGATAAAATAAGACAGCATGCGCGACATAAAACGTCCGCCTACATCTTTAAATGCCAAAGTAGGGCCGTGAAAAAGCTCGAGGCTGTAGATGTTTTCCTCCACTTTCACCAAAGGCACATCGAAATTCAGTGTATCGAACACAATGGTTCGCAGCATATTGGCATGTACATCTTCGCTGAAAAGCATATAAGCAGCCGTATAAGCCATGTCCTGAAACGAAAGCTGATCAATAGAGTCGTAAAACACGGCCGGAATTTCAATGATATGATCCGGCATAAATAAACCTTTGTCTTCGGCTAGACCTTTGATAACGGCATCGCTCAAACTCACGCCGCTCACTTTTTTATTTGTACTGTAGTATTTCATAACAATGGCCCCTTACCCCTGAAGGGGAATTGAGTTAGTATATTTTCTTTTAAAATTTCTGATATTCAACGTAAAACTCCGAATAAGTATTCCTTATTCCCCTTTAGAGGGTAGAGGTTTGATCAGTGTCTGCATAAACTCCATTCCCCTGAGCAAGCCATAACTTCCTTTTTCACAAGCAAATTCATCGTATTGCTGCACCGCGTCGCCAGCTTCGTTGGTACGGTAAATAACGAAGGGAACCGGTTTGTTTGTATGCGTTTTAATGGCGCAGGGCGTTGGGTGATCGGGCAAAATGGCAATAGTTACCGGTTCGTCCCAGCTGGCAACTTCCTCTAAAATTGGCTGCACCACACGATAATCGAGATATTCGATTGTTTTAATTTTCAAATCCACATCGCCTTCATGCCCGGCTTCGTCGCTGGCTTCGATATGAAGATACACAAAGTCATTGGTACGCAAAGCCTCGATTGCAGCCTGGGCTTTACCTTCGTAATTCGTATTATAAAGCCCTGTGATTCCCTCCACTTCAATCACTTTAAGTCCGGCATACACACCAATGCCCCGAATCAGATCGACAGCCGATATTACCGAACCACTTTTCAGTCCGTAAAGTTCCATCAGCGTTTTCATTTCGGGTTTATAGCCCGGCGACCAGGGCCAAATGCTGTTGGCTTTATCTTTTCCGGCAGCAGCACGCTTCAGATTGACAGGATGATGTTCCAGTAATTTCTGCGAACGAAGAATTAAATCATTCAGTAAATCCGCACTTGCTTTAGCCTCTTCCGTTTCCGCCTGTATCATTACTTCAGCAAAAGGAGTACCCGTCACATCGTGAGGAGGCGTACATTTCAGTTCTTTTCTTCCTCCTTTAAGTTTTAGCAAATGACGATAAGACACACCGGGGAAGAAATTAATTTGCTCATTCCCCAACTCCTTTTGCAAAAAAAGAATCAGCTCTTCGGCCTCTTCATTGCTGATGTGTCCTGCGGAGTGATTCTTGATTTTTCCATCGGCGATGCAAATCAGGTTGCATCGCATGGCCATTTCACCTTCGTCAATCGCTACGCCCATACTGGCCGCTTCCAACGATCCGCGCCCTTCGAACACCTTTGGAACATCGTATCCCAATACGCTCAGGTTAGCTATCTCGCTTCCCGGAGCAAAACCTTCGGGAATTGTATCGAGCATTCCGCAACGACCCATGGCCGCCACTTTGTCGATGTTCGGTTTATTGGCTGCCTGCAGGCAGGTTTTATTGTGGAGCGACGCAATAGGCTCATCAGCCATTCCGTCGCCAAGAATTATTATATATTTCATGCGTAAATAATTGTTTTTAAGCTGTCAATAGTTACAAGTTATAAGGCAATAGTTACAAGACTGTTGATCTGATTTTACTTTTAGAAAACAGACCATTAAACATTATTACTTATAAAAAATCCTTATAATCAGCCAAAGCTTCTTCGAATTTTTTCACAGTTTCGTGCAGCGTCTGGTAACTTTCGCCACCGGCTGCATTCAGGTGACCACCTCCGTTAAACAAATCAGAGGATACTTTGTTGGCAGGGAAAGTACCTTGCGAACGAAGGGATATCTTAATTTTGTCGGTATCCTCACGCATAAAAACAGAGAAAACAATGCCATCGATTGAGAGCGGCATGTTTACCAGTCCTTCGGCATCGCCATTCTGAAAATTAAACTCCTGAAGTTCTTTTGCCGACAGCGTAATCAGTGCGGCCTTGTATTCAGGATATACTTTCATTTTTTTATACAAAGCGTAGCCCATCAGGCGCATACGATCGGCCGAATAGGTATTGAATACCCTCCTGTATATTTCATCTTTATCGACGCCCAGTTTTATAAGTTCGTTGATGATGATATAAATTTCGGGCTTATTGGAGTTGTAAGTAAAGCCTCCGGTGTCTGTCATCATGCCCGTATAAATACATTCGGCACAGGCCAGGTTTATTTTCGAGAAATCGCCCATGCGGCAAATCAGTCTGAAAATCAATTCGCTTGTCGACGATATTTCAGGATAAGAAATGGTGACTTTAGCGTAATCGGTCGGATGTAAATGATGATCCACCAGAATTTTAGGTGCAGAAGCAGCCATGATAGCTTCTTCCATTTTTGCCAATCGGTTGGGCACATTAAAGTCCAGCGTAAAAATCAGTTCGGCAGCAGCTATGAGTTCATCGCTCTGTTCCTTTTGAGTTTCGTACACAAGCACTTTGTTCGATCCCGGCATCCAACCAAGGAAATCCGGAAATGCAGTAGGCACAATCACAACCGGTTCTTTTTCAATTGTCATCAGGTAGTGCCACAAAGCCAGCGATGAGCCCATGGCATCACCATCGGGTCCAACATGCACTACTATTACAATTTTATCGGCTTTGTCAATCTCCTTTTGCGTCCTGTGAATCAGGTCTTCGGCTATTACTTTTGAAATCATCAAACTATAGTTTTAATTTGTATGCAAAAATAGCAAAAAAATATGATTTTGAACCTGTTTTGATAGTTGTGATGCTAAGGTGTAAAATTCAGCACATAAGCACCTTTTCCGGCAACTGTATAAAACGGGATATTATTTTCGGCGCAGGTCAGCCTTACATGCTCGGTATACCAGTCCGAAATAGTATTGTCAACGATCACTTTAGCCGGATGTACGTTATCGAGCAAGAGCTTCATTTTAGGTTTCATCTTATTGCCAATGATCAAATAATCTACAGCAATGGGCGAAGTAAGTGTTTTATTTTTCACAAAATCATCGTTGAGGACAAGTATTCTTTTCCCCGCAAAGAAAGCAAAACCATCGGCATACCAACTATTTTCCTTCACAAAAACAGGTTTCCCAATGTTCTTCATTTTCCAAAAGCCATTGGCAATGCTGAATAACTCGGCGCTATCGCCCGAAATCACATAATTGACGCCATGATCGATAAAGTTAATGTGTGAACTTTTCTGTCCCGAATACACAATCATTTTCACATCGTGCAGGGTATTGTATTTTGTTTGCAGGGACAGGAGCGCAACCATTAGCAACATACACAAACCGGCAAAAAGCGGAACGAACTTTTTTGTGTAGAAATAGACAGAAATTAGCGCTATGGCTCCCAACAACAAGGCCATTTGCCTGAAATCGAATGTAAATTCGCTGATGGAATAAGGCAAGTGCTCAATACCAACGATCAGAAAATTGAGTAACCACAGCGACCATTTTAATAAAAAAGCAACTGCCGCAGCAACATACGGAATAAAAGCGACCACCAACAATACTATGGCTAAATAAATCACCAGGGTCGACAACGGAATGGCTACCACATTTGTGAGCAAAAAATAATTAGGGAACTGATGGAAATAATAAAGCGTAAAAGGCAAAGTGCCCAACTGCGCTGCCACCGACACGGCAAACAAATCGCGCAGCCAGCGAAGCGCCTTGTGACTAACCGGAAGCAGCTGCGAAAAAGGCTGTTGAAAAAACACAATGCTTAACACCGCAGCATAGCTCAGCTGAAACCCAACATCGTACAGAAAATCAGGATTGACGATGAGCATTACAAACGCCGACATAAATACAGTATTATAAATCTGTGAACGCCTGTTGAGCGCGGTGCCAATGGCTACCAACGAGAACATAAGCGAAGCCCTTTCCACCGAAGGCGAAAGTCCTGTAATGAAAGCATACGCCCACAGAAACAATACCACAAGTACCGTTTTCAGCACCTTTGTCTTCGCCGATTTATCCATAAAAGCAAGCAGAAAAGCAATAACGACATACACAATGCCCACATGCAAGCCACTCACCGACAGGATGTGCATAGCTCCTGAGGCGCTGTAGCTGGCACGAAGATCGGGCTGCAGTGCATCCGTATAGCCAAGTGTAAGCGCAGCCAGCACTGCATATTCGTCGCCTGTAATGCCAAAGGATGTATAGATGTTGAGCAATCGTGCCCTGAATGCCGACGCCAGTCGCCGAACAGAAAAAGAACTAACACTCCCGGCTTTTTGCCAGGTACCAGAAGGCAGATAAGCGTTGGCAGCTATGCCCTGACGAGCCAGATAAGCCGCATAATCGAAACCTCCGGGATTCACAGGACCTGTTGGCGACTGAAATTCAGCTTCCACCATCAATATATCGCCATAGAGCAAAGCCTCCGATAAACTATCCTTTTGCAAATACACAATGGCTTTCCCGTGTGAAGGTTTCCATGTTTGTCCATCGAGCATCTCCAGAATTTTCACTTTACACTGATAGGATTTGGCTTTCTCGGCAGGCGAAGCAACCATTTCGATGCGGAAAATACCTTTGCGGTTCAGGTCGGTAAAAACAGCCTCCTGCTGCCTTTGCACACTGAGCCAATAGCCCAGCACAAAAAGAAACAGGCCGATGCCCACGCCAAACAACCATCTGAAATGATATTGTTTATCGACCGAACGAATAAAATAAGCATTGAGAACAAAAGCAAAGGAGAGAAAAAACAACACCACAAGCAACCATGGTTCCAGGTGGAAGTACCTGAAAACAACTATGCCTGTGACCAATGGCAACAGCAAACGGAAGAAAGGTGTCCGTTGCAGAAAGTTCATAACAACAGAAAATTAAAGTCAGTATATCGGTAAGCTTATCTGTCTAGCATACGAAACCTGTCTTCTCAGGCGAAGGCACAGGCGAAGGCGAAGAAAGTCAAAAGTCAAAGGTCAAAGGTCTTCGTACCCAAGTCTCCTGTCAGTTATCAACTCACCTTCAAATCTTCAAATTCTCAAACCTTCAAACCCTCAAATCCTCAAATCCTCAATAGCCAAAAAAAAACCGAAACGCGGAACACGGAACCCAAAACTCCGAACCCGAAACCCCTTATTCTTCCAGCAAATCCACAATCATCTTTTCGGGATCGGGAGCGTTGAACACCGTGCTACCCGCCACCAACACATTTGCCCCGTGCCGGAACAGTTTGGGAGCATTTTCCAGATTCACACCACCATCAATTTCTATCAGGCAATCAGGATTTTTACTATCGATCAACGCCTTCAGTTCATCAATACGTGCATAAGTCTCTTCCATAAACTTCTGACCGCCATAGCCTGCAAACACCGACATCAACAGCACCATGTCCACCTGATCGATATAAGGCGCCAAGGCGCTTACAGGCACATCCGGATTCACAGTAATGCCCACTTTAATGCCTTCGGCACGGATCAGATCTATTATTTGCTGAGGGTTTTCAGCCGCCTCATAATGGAAAGTAAGCATTTCGGCCCCTGCCTGCGCAAAACGCTTTACGTATTTTTCGGGATGCACAATCATAATATGCACATCGATCAATTTGCGACAGTGTTTTTTTACCGCTTCAAGCACCGGAAAACCAAACGAGATATTGGGCACAAATACGCCATCCATCACATCGATATGTACCCACTCGGCACGACTGCGGTTGATCATTTCGCACATCGCCTGTAAGTTACCAAAATCGGCGGCAAGTATGGAAGGGGAAATTATTTTAGTCATTTTCTCAGTTTTATTTTACTGCAAAAATAATAAAAAAACATGAGGGAGTGAATGAAGTTGGGATTTAAGTATTTACTATTTGACAAAGCACCATTTACAATTCAATAAAAAGAAAATAAATAGCTCATTAATTGCTTATTAATGCGACATTCTTTCATTCTCATTACTTAATTACAAAAACGTCCCAATATCTTTTTTAATTCACTCTTAATCGTGACCAGAGTACGCCTTTGACGCTGTTTTGTCCTGAATAGAAAAAATTGTTCCAGCTTTCGTTGTCCACTCCTCCGGATGCGTTCACAAATAACCGGTCACCCTCACAGCTGAATATTTTTTTCCATTCATATATATCTATCGACACGCCCGGATACCCAATTCTATTGGGCGAAATGTCAATTACAATATTATCTTCTTTTGTCCCGGCATTTGCGTATAAATAAATTATAATATTATAAGTCGACTCGCGGTTTTCTTCGATAAATTCGCTCAACCATGTATAGTTTTTCAATGGGTCTTTCACAGCACAAGCGGTAATTTCGTGGTTTTCGTAAATTTCGAACTGAGCCTGAGAGTCCTTTTCTTCACAACTCACCATCCCCAATAGCATTGGAAGTAAAAGTGTAGCAGGAAGTAATTTGATTGTTTTCATTTGTTTTCATTTTCAAAAAATTCTGTCAATTCATACATCAATGCATCGGTTGTCGGATACATCTGAACATTAATCGGTTCTACCGATATATACATTTTTCAGTCCGACATAATAATCCTTGCCGGTGTTGGAGTCGTGAATTTGTGAAATTACATCAACAGATACATGTGGTCCCCATTTCGGTCCCTCGCGCGAAACTTTCTTTATTTTATATTCCGGTTCGGCATCTAAGGTTTCATTGCTGTAATCGCTGACCCAGACTACATCGCCATAAATAACAAATTGCTTCACAAGATCAATATTAGCTGGTATTTTTACTGAATCGGTGCAAACAAGCCAGTTGATGGAAATCAGTGGTTTGCCATTTTCCGGACTGATGGGTTGAAAATCGCGCCACATATAGGCCTCCAGCACATAGCTTTTGGAACCGATAAATAAGGTCTCGGTCACCATAGATCTTAGTTCGGAAATTAATTCCTTGTCGGACAAATTATTGTCAATGCCATTTTTCGGCTCGCAGCCAACCGGCAGCAGGGCTGAAATCAGGAATGCGAAGATGAATTTGATTGTTTTCATAAGTGATGAATATGAATCAGGGGTTGAAGATAATTCTATTTTGCTTACAGTAAATCATTTCCCGTAGGGAATGTATATCAATAGAAAATAGAAATCACCAAAAATCAGTTCCCCGTAGGGGATAAACAAAGATATAACATTAATGTCCTACGGACAATAAAACATTGACACCTGTTCATTCTATTGATATTGAAGTCCTACGGACTATTTTCAACTCTTGATTCGCATAATGAAGTAAGTATTATTATTTAATGGTTTGTTTTGTAACTCTAAAATACCCCGATTGATCGGGTGACTCAAAGTCACCCGGTCAATCATTGGTACTGAGCTGCAATTAAAAAAAAACCTGTAAAAAGGAAGAACTAAATTCGTTACAACAATATTGATGCTTATCTTTCGAAAACGTTGCACAAAGGAGGGAAAAATAATAAAAAAAAGACTTCCTGCATGGAAGTCCTTTTTGTAAGTTAGTTTAAAATCATTTCGACGAACTGATTTGAATTGATAGCCTGCACCCTGTAAATGGAAGCAAACTGACGGATGTTTTGCAGGATTTTTTCCGAAGGCTGAACCTCGCTCTCCGCGGCAGGTTTTTGTTTTTTAATTTTCAAATCAGTGTTTTTTGATAAAGTAGTAGTTTTTTGCATAGGCACCTTACGTTTTTTTTATGTGTACACAATTAAAACGGAGGCGATTACAAAAAAGTATATTTCATCAATAAAATATTATTTCATTTCGAGGTACACATCTTTTTCCTGCGCTATACGCCTCATATTGAGCAAGGCGTAACGCATACGACCCAAAGCGGTATTGATGCTAACATCTGTTTTTTCAGCAATTTCTTTAAAGCTCAGGTCCTCGAAAAAACGCATGCGCACCACCGACTGTTGCGATTCGGGCAGATAATCGATGAGTCGAACCACATCCGAAAGGATCTGTTCGTTCGTCATCACGTCTTCCACACTTTTCTCCGATAATTTGGTGTTGTTATTTACAACATCATAATCCACACTGTCGGCCGAGAATGTATTTTCATTTTTCTCTTTCCGGAAATGATCGATAATCAGGTTATGGGCAATACGGTTGATCCATCCGAGAAATTTACCGGATGCAACATAACGCCCCTGTTGAATGGTGGCAATGGCTTTAATAAAAGTGTCCTGAAAGATATCTTCGGCAAGTTCCTTGTTCCGAACGATCAAATAAATATAGGAATAAACCTTTGATTTGTAGCGCAGAAGCAGAACTTCGAACGCATCATTATTGCCATCTTCATACAACTTCACCAATGTATCATCAGTTAATTGATTCAGTATAATCATTACTTATAAATTTTGGGATTTAAGAGTAATATTGTGGCAATAGGCAATAAGAGTTTAGAATGGTTAGTAAATAATGTTCAGATTGCAAATATAGCGATACTAATCATTAAAACAAACTTTTTCTAAAGAAAAATCAAATAATTTTCACTTTTGCATAGTTTTCTTACTTTGCTGAAAATTTTAGTGACGCGATAAGTATTTTTTATCCAGCCAATTATCAGTCGCACAAGCAACAACAAAAACAAAAGGAATCAGCTACTCCACCCACAGCACCAGGCCTTTGAGGTATTCGCCTTCGGGATGATAGATATTGATGGGATGATCGGCCGGTTGCGTGAGTTGATGCAGGATACGCACATTGCGCTTGCTTTCCGCCGCAGCGCTGAACACAGCCAACCGGAACTGATCCTTCGTTACCACCTGCGAACAGGAGAACGTAAACAGTATTCCACCCGGTTTGATTTGCTCAAAAGCTTTTGCATTCAGGCGTTTGTAACCCTTCAACGCATTTCGCAGGGCTTCGCGGTGCTTGGCAAAAGCCGGAGGATCGAGCACAATCAGATCGTATTGCTGATCGAGGGTATGCAGGTTGTTCAGGTATTTAAAAGCATCCTCGGCAAAAGCGCTGTGGCGTGTATCGTCGGGAAAATTAAGTTCAATGTTTTTATCGGTCAACTCAATGGCTTTGGCCGAACTGTCGACCGAATGCACCAACTGAGCACCGCCACGCATGGCGTACACCGAAAAACCGCCGGTATAACAGAACATATTCAGCACCGATTTTCCGGCAGAATAACGTTCGAGCAAAGAACGGTTCTCGCGTTGATCGACAAAGAAGCCTGTTTTCTGCCCCTTGAGCCAGTCCATCTGAAAGCTCAGGCCGTTTTCGATACCAATGTATTTTTTCGAATCACTTCCTATCAGGTAACCATCTTCGGGCGTAATGTCCGCTTTAAAAGGCAAGGTTGTTTCCGATTTGTAATATACATTCTTTACTTCCGGCACATTTTCAACAATGGCTTTTGCCAGGGCTTCACGCGTTTCGTGCATGCCCACCGAATGAGCCTGCATCACCGCCGTATCGTCATACACATCCACAATAAGCCCCGGCAACGAATCACCTTCGCCATGCACCAACCGATAGGTATTGTTATACGTCGGAGCAACCAATCCCAGCGATGTCCGCATGGCATAGGCCAACTGAATTTTCCGGCACCAGAAATTATTATCTATCTGCTCTCTGCTGAAACTTATCACACGCACAGCAATACTTCCGATCTGGTAATGACCAATGGCCAAAAAGTTACGTTTATTATCAAGCACCTCTACCAAATCACCTTCGGCAGGTTTTCCTTCAATATTTTGGATAGCGCCGGAAAACACCCAGGGGTGAAAACGTTGAAGACTTTCTTCTTTTTTTGGTTTCAGAATTACTGTGATCATTATTTTTTGAGGAATTGGGGGAAAATATAAATGGTTTGTAAATTAGCGAAATTATCCGGTTCAGATGGCGTTTTTGTTTTCGTGCGCCAAAGCCTGTTCGGCAGCCGCTTCGGCCATAAGAGTGTCCATTTGTTTTTTAGTAAGTTTTTTTTCTTTCATCAGCTGCAGATAAATGAGCAGGCTTGCCCAGGCATCGGTAGCCGCGTACACCTGCTGTTGGTCGGTGAGCACATCGTTTTCCCAGTTGGTGAGTCGCTGCGCTTTCGATATTTTACGGCCAAAAACGATAGCGAAAATCTTTTGAAGGCCAAGCTCCAGGATGCCATAGTTTTTTACAATTGTCTGCAAGTCGACAAAATTGTCGGGTTTGAATTTACGTTGCCGAATGAGCCCGTTGAAATCGTCGCGCAGTGCAAGTCCTATTTTCATCACCTTATCGTCGGCAAGGAAATCGGCCAGCTCCTGAGGGAAAGAAATTTTATTCAGGCGAAAGAGAAAACAATGATTTGTTGTAGAAATTTGCACCAGGGATACTTTGTGGTGCGTCCCCCGCGTAAAAGAAGGTTTTGTTTCGGTATCCACCCCCACCACATCGGCCCGGCGAAGTTCATCAATGGCCGCCTGTAACTTGGACAGATCGTCGACTAGGGTGATTGTGCCATCGAAGCCAACCACAGGCATTAGATTCACTTCTTCTTTTGTAATTTTTGCTTTGAACATAAGCTAAAATACTGTCATCGCAGTGAAACAAAGCCGACGACAGGAACTGTTGTATTAATTAGTTTTCAGAGAAATTTATCGTTTAGCTCCTCATCTTCATCATCGTGTAAGAATCCGAGAAATGAATTTCTGTCAATGCTGCGTCCCGATATTTTTTCGGCATTATCGTCGGGAACGAAACTATCGCTAAAGCGAACAGCATGCAGCGCTCTTAGCGCATTCAGCAGTTTTTGCCCCCAATGATCGGCAAATCCCTGCAGACAAGCCACCAAAGCATCATTCATAATATCAGTATCGACAGTTTGATAATTGGCAGCAAAATCCTTCAGTTCCTGATAAATATCGGCTACGTTTTCCGACACAAAAGCCGCAATAGGTGTATCGCTCAGTGCCATATCAGGGTGAAAAACCTCAAGATACGAATCATCGGCACCCAGCATTTGTTCCACCTGTTCTTTTACGTACAGGTAATCTTCCTCCGTCACAAAGCGTTCAGGCTGGTCGTCGAAAACAGGTTCGGGGATTTCGAGCAATGAAGCTTTGAGGTAGAGCAAGGGAAGGATTTTAACTGATTTGATTATAAAATCCTCACGCGTTTGCTCGGTTGCATTTTCGAGAAACAAACATGTTTCGGCTGCAACAGTAACAAAATCAATTACAGCAGGGCTGTAAACTATGTGGTCAGGTAATCCTTCGGTTATCATTTTTCTGTCATTTTTTAGCAAATGCAAAAGTACAAAAAAATATCAAGATTATTTATTTACATTCACTCAATTATTCAGTCACCCAATTATTCAGTTACTCAGCTACCCGATTATTCAATTATTGTGTCATTCCACCACTATTTAACAATGTTTGACGAAACAAATTCAAAATAGAAAGCGTTTTATTTGAACAAGAATTAAGCAATTAATAACAAGCACTAAAATCAAAGTAGTATGGACGACAAATTAAAATCTCTCAAAAATTACGATTCAATGGTTGAAGCCTTATTCGACCAGGAATTGCTGCGCAATAACGGCATCGACAGTACCATCAACAACGAAGATGCAGTGGAACTGTTACCTATGTTCGGGGAACTGAACGAAGGATTAAGGATTCTTGTGTTCGAAAAAGATTTTGACAAAGCGACAAAAGTAATTGAAGAGTACAAAAAATCAATAGAAGAATAAGAAAGAATTTACAATTTAAAGACTATAATTCCGGAATTTAATTCCTGTGGCTGGATGGACAAGGTCCGGCGCCAACTCCAGCAGAGGAATCAGCACAAAGTCCCGCTCCGTCATTTTCGGATGCGGGATTTTTAGTGTCGGCTGGTCAACAAGCTCATTGTCGTACAAAAGAATATCGATATCGATGATCCTGTCGGAATACCCGGTCACCGACTTGGCTGTCCTGCCCAGCGAACGTTCTATTTCCTGTGTTTTTTCGAGCAACTGAAAAGGCGAAAGCGTGGTTTCGAACAAGACCACAGCATTCAGAAACTGGTTTTCGGACGCAAACCCCAGCGGTTCGGAATGAACAAAAGAAGAAACAGCAAGTACATTCCCCGCCCCTATCGATAAAGCGATAATTGCATCGTTCAGGTTTTTCTGTTTGTTTCCCAGGTTAGTACCCAGTCCGAGATAGGTTAGTGCCATGTGATTATTTTTTTGCCAAAAGTAGGAAAAATAATTTGAAGATTTGAGAATTTGAAAATTATGAATTATGAATTACGAATTCTCAACTTCCTGCCAATTTCCGCCTTTTTGTCAGTTAATTTCTTTTCATCGCTTTTGTTAAGCTGACTTTTACTGTCAAATTTCAGAAATAATTTCAAAATTTCTGCTTGGCATATGCTTTGTAAATTGGCAAGCGTATTCATAAAACGAAAATATAAAAAACTAACATATTAAAACGATTTACAATCATGGGAAAAATTATTGGAATTGACTTAGGAACCACAAACTCTTGTGTTTCTGTAATGGAAGGTAACGAACCTATCGTTATCGCCAACAGCGAAGGAAAACGTACCACACCTTCGGTGATTGGTTTTGTGGATGGTGGCGAACGCAAAGTAGGTGATCCTGCAAAACGTCAGGCCATTACCAACCCAACAAAAACTGTATTTTCTATCAAACGTTTCATGGGTGAAACTTACGACCGTTTGGCAAAAGAAATTGCACGCGTACCTTATAAAGTAGTAAAAGGCGACAACAACACTCCACGTGTTGATATCGACGGACGTCTTTACACTCCACAGGAAATTTCGGCGATCATCCTTCAGAAAATGAAGAAAACTGCCGAAGAATACCTGGGACAGGAAGTAACTGATGCAGTGATTACTGTTCCTGCTTACTTCAACGACGCTCAACGTCAGGCCACTAAAGAAGCCGGCGAAATTGCAGGTTTGAACGTAAAACGTATTGTAAACGAACCTACTGCGGCTGCTTTGGCCTATGGCCTTGACAAAACCAACAGGGACATGAAAATCGTGGTTTTTGACTGCGGTGGTGGTACGCATGACGTATCTGTTCTTGAATTGGGCGATGGTGTATTCGAAGTAAAATCGACCGATGGTGATACTCACCTTGGTGGTGATGACTTCGACCACCGTATTATCGACTGGTTGGTACAGGAATTTAAAAACGAAAACAGCGGCATGGACCTGAGCAAAGACCCAATGGCTTTGCAACGTCTGAAAGAAGCTGCCGAAAAAGCAAAGATCGAATTATCGAACACTACTTCTTCGGAAATCAATTTGCCATATATCATGCCTGTTGATGGTGTGCCACGTCACCTGGTTCGCACATTGACCCGTGCAAAATTTGAACAACTGATCGACGATTTGGTACAGAAAACGATAGAACCATGTCGTACTGCTTTGAAAAATGCAGGTTTGACAATCGGTGATATCGACGAAATTATTCTTGTAGGTGGTTCTACCCGTATTCCTGCTATCCAGACTGCTGTTGAGAAATTCTTCGGCAAAGCGCCTTCGAAAGGTGTGAACCCCGACGAAGTAGTAGCCGTAGGTGCTGCTATTCAGGGTGGTGTATTGACAGGTGAAGTAAAAGATGTATTGTTGCTTGATGTTACTCCGCTGTCGCTTGGTATCGAAACCATGGGTGGTGTAATGACCAAACTGATTGAAGCCAACACTACTATTCCGACAAAAAAATCGGAAACTTTCACCACTGCTGCCGACAATCAGCCTTCAGTAGAAATTCATGTATTGCAGGGCGAACGTCCAACAGCGATCCATAACAAATCACTCGGTCGTTTCCACCTGGATGGTATTATGCCTGCCCGTCGTGGTGAACCTCAGATTGAAGTAACTTTTGATATCGATGCCAATGGTATTCTACACGTATCGGCCAAGGATAAAGCTACAGGAAAACAACAAAGTATCCGTATCGAAGCTTCATCAGGTCTGAGCGATGCTGAAATCAAACGTATGAAAGACGAAGCTGCTGCCAATGCCGAAGCCGATGCCAAAGAAAAAGAAAAGATCGACAAACTGAACCATGCCGACTCATTGATTTTCCAGACCGAGAAACAGCTTTCGGAATTTGGCGACAAACTGCCAGCCGACAAAAAAGGTCCTATCGAAGCTGCATTGGCCAAACTGAAAGAAGCGCACAAAGCTCAGGACATTGCCGGTATCGACGCTGCCACCAACGAATTGAACACCGTATTCCAGGCTGCAAGTCAGGAAATGTACAATGCTCAAAACGCACAGGGCGGACAGCAAGCCGGTCCACAGGACTTCGGAGGTCAGCAACAACAAAGTCAGAGCGGAAACACTCAGGGTGATGTAACCGATGTGGATTTTGAAGAAGTAAAATAACCTCACCCCCAACCCCTCTCCTTGAGGAGAGGGGAGCAAGATAAGAACAGCCCCATCTGATATTATTCAGGTGGGGCTGTTTGTGTATAACTTATTCCGTATTCATAGGCTGTATACTTCGGAATGACTACTCATCCCGGACTGAATAGCTAAAAATACTAAATAAACCTTAACGAAAAAACCATTTAATGGGTAGCATGCTATTTTTGTGAAGCTTATAAGGCAAATAAAAAAAGCCCCGCCAACAGGCAAACGGAGCTTTAGTTATTGGAAATCAATTACTAAACAGATACAGTGTCCGCAAAAACTTCTGTATCTGTTTTTTTTGTATCATCACCTTTCGGGAGTTGCGATCTGGTTGACAGGAGTTTGTTATATTCCTGCATCAGTTCATTCAATTCCCTTACAAGTGGCGCATAGTCTGTTTCCTTTTCAACCATCTGATTAATTTCGATGGTTCTGAAAAGCTTCGACATGGCAGTACAAGCGGCCGAAATAACAGCGGTTTTATCCACTTTTTCGGTTTGCGACTTCACCTCACGACGGGTCGTTTGTAAAGTACTAATACTGTTGTTGAGCCTTTTCAGTTCGTCCAACGAAACCTTCAGACTAAGTGTTTGGATGGCTGCTGCCAGTTCACTGTCCGCATCGATAAGATCGGTGAGTAACCGCACATTTCTCCGTTTTACAAGATTATTTTGCTGATTAATATCCCCCAGATACTTATCGAGTACGGGAATCGCTTTGCCCGCTGCTGCTGCATACACCTGCATTGGTCTGGCTTTTATACCCCTTATCAGGTATAAAAGCCCCGTCAGAGTTTTGTCAAATTCATGACGCTGCGTGTGTAACTCCGCGGTCAACGGGTGACTGCCTTCCCTTACGGTGAACTTCATTAGCTCAGGCACTACTGCCTGCAGCAATCCAAACACACCATCAATTTTCAAAACTGTGGGTTCGTGCTTCAATACGATAGCACAAACTTCTGTTACAAACTCAGGAAATTCACTTGTCCTGAGTTCTTTTACCGGGACGCGTGATATTTTAATGTTATTCATTTTTATATTTTTTAGATTAATAATATCCGCCTATCATATCCGGTTTTCCGATGAAAAACTGATCAGCCTGTTTGTTTTTTCAACATTTCAAAGAATCCCGCGATCAATCGACGGAGCGAAAAAAAAGTCTGTAATACAACATATTTTTTTTCACGATGTAATTTTAGTGATTTTTTTGCAATCTTGTTACAGTTTTTTGAAAATATTTTTCAACAAGATGTTTACAACTTAGCACAAAATGTCACAAACTTTTTTTATCGAACAACAAATATCAATATATAACATTGATTATTTGCACTTTGTATTCATCCACCACAAAATAAAAATGAATAAAAGTTTTTTTAATTTTCTTCCAATTTTTCTAAAAAAATTTTTCTATAATAGTGTGTTTTTCTTTCCGGGAAATAGCGATTCGGTATTCGATGGGTGTTTTATCCATTTGGAAAAATCATATTCAATCACCCGATTGGCGTTTTTTCCATTTGGAAAAATCATGTTTCGTCACCCGATTGGTACTTTTTCCATTAGGAAAAATCATATTCCGTCACCCGATTTGTATTTTTTCCATTAGGAAAAATCATGTTTCGACACCCGATTGGTACTTTTTCCATTAGGAAAAATCATGTTCCGACACCCGATTGGTACTTTTTCCATTAGGAAAAATCATGTTTTGTCACCCGATTGGCGTTTTCACCCTCTGGTTAAAATAATAAACGGACGCTCAATGGACATTTTCCACGATTCGGTAAAGAGCTAACACACAAAACACCCCCTCCGGAAAAAAAGTCAGACACAAATAATATCCTGCTTATCTGCAGAACATAAAAAAGAAGGCTGAAAAATGAAATGCCTGGCACAATAAACCTTTTCAAACAGCCTTCTTCATGCATGAGATCACTCGCTGCCGCCGTTTTACACCTAAACTGCACAACAAAACGTCAAAACGCATTAACCACCGGCTGAAGATAAAAGCCAAAACTGATAGGGTGGAGTGAAAACTATTCTACCGTACAATATTTTAACGACCTCGTAGGCTATGTAAAAAAAAATGCATAAATTTGGAGGATTTTATTTACACTAACACAAAACAGCTCAATTGAATTTTGTATGATTGAGAATAGAGAATCAATTAGTCTTAGCACAAAACAAAATGGAAAATTATTGGAGACAAAACCAACGCAATAATTTTAATGAAAATAAAACACAATCTTAATTATGCTTGGATACTATTACAGTGACACTATTGATTTGTTTGAAAAAAAATCAACAAATGAGATAATAGGACAAATAACAAACGAAAATCAATTTGATTCTAATAGAAATACAAATCAATCTTGGAGAAGTCAGATTGAAATACTTAAAGAAACTTTGATTGATTTACAGGGCGAGTTATTTTTCGAATTCTCAATACCACGCATGGGTAAACGTGTTGACTGTTTGCTTATCATACAAAATATTGTTTTTGTAATTGAATTTAAAGTAGGTGAAAAAGAATATCTAAGTTCAAATTTAGATCAGGTTTGGGATTATGCGCTCGATTTAAAAAACTTCCACAAACCAAGTCATTCTGCATTACTAATTCCAATTCTGGTAGCAACCGAAGCAAAAAACGAAAACTTTCAATTTCTCCAAACTACGCATGAGGATGGACTTTATAAACCCCTTAAAGCAAATAAAAAAAATCTACGTGAAATACTTTTAAATGGAATTGAGTTTTGTAAAAGCAGTACAACTTTAATTGATCAAGATTACGTAAAAGGAAGTTATTCGCCAACTCCAACTATCATTGAGGCAGCAGTTACAATGTATAAAAATCACTCTGTAGCTGATATTACAAGAAGTGATGCTGATGCCAAAAATCTTACAACAACCACAAAATCGGTATCAGGTATTATCGAGTACGCTCAAAATGAAAAGAAAAAAGTAATTTGTTTTGTAACTGGTGTACCTGGAGCAGGTAAAACATTAGTTGGTTTAGATATTGCCACAAAGCACTTAGATAAAGAACAAAATACACACAGCATATTTTTGTCTGGGAATGGGCCATTAGTAGCAATACTTCAGGAGGCATTGGCGCGTGACACCGTTCAAAGAACAAAAGAAATTGGTGAAAAAATTACAAAAGCAAAAGCTCGCGAAGGAGTAAAGGCATTTATCCAAATTATCCATCATTATCGTGATGCTTATTTAGTTGATCCTACTGCACCTTTTGACCATGTAGCAATTTTTGATGAAGCTCAACGAGCTTGGAATAAAGAACAGACAGTCAACTTCATGCGTCGCAAAAAGAATCAGCCTGATTTTGCATATTCTGAACCTGAATATCTTATTTCGTGCTTAGACAGACATCAAGATTGGGCAGTTATAGTTTGCTTAGTTGGTGGAGGGCAAGAAATTAATACTGGAGAAGCAGGTATCTCAGAATGGTTATACGCTATTAAAAACTCATTTCCACATTGGGAAGTTCAAATCTCGCCAAATTTAACCGACAGTGAATATAATGCTTTTGATGCAATCGCTGAAATAGAGAAGGATTGTAAAACAATTTATGATGCAAATCTGCATTTATCAGTTTCAATGCGTTCGTATCGGGCTGAAAATGTAGCACTTTTTATAAAACAGTTGTTGGATTTAGAAACACAGAAGGCAAGCGAAACATTAAAACTTATCTCAGATAAATATCCGATAGTAATTACTCGCAATATAGAATCAGCTAAAAATTGGTTGAAAGAAAAGGCTCGTGGAAGTGAAAGGTATGGAATTGTTGTTTCTTCCCAAGCTTATCGACTAAAACCATTAGCAATTGATGTTCGTGTGGAAACTGACCCAGTTCATTGGTTCTTAGGTGAAAAAAATGATGTTCGTTCTTCATATTATTTAGAAGATGTAGCTACCGAATTTCAGGTACAGGGGCTTGAACTTGATTGGGCGTGTGTAACTTGGGACGGTGATTTTAGATACTCCGAGAATGAATGGAAAACATTTTCGTTTGTTGGAAATAAATGGCAAAACATTAATAAAGAAGAACGAAAACTCTATTTGAAAAATGCTTATAGGGTCTTACTTACACGTGCACGCCAAGGTATGGTAATCGTAGTTCCAAAGGGTAATATTGAAGACCATACAAGATTACCTGAGTTTTATGATGATACCTATAAGTATTTTAAGAAAATTGGATTAAAAGAAATATAATTATGGAAAATAAGATCACTTTCAACCGCCATGATTTTATGAACTTCTTTCGCAACGATGACAAATTAAACGAATTATCAACTGACGATAGAATTGAGATTTTTCAAACTATACTAGCAGGCCGTAGTGATATTACGAAGGATTTGCTTAATAATATGTTAGCCGATTATAACGTTGGGCATTTACAAGTAGTGGAGGTCGGTTTGTTTTAATTCGACTTACCTTCACTTTTTGTGCATTGTTTTTGATTTACCTTTTGCAGTAAGTATGGTGGAGTTGTTGGGGGTAAAAGTTTGATTTTAACGGTTACCGGTAAAGATAAAACCTAACAGGTTTTTGAAACCTGTTAGGTTTGAATAACAGCTATATGATTAAAATTGAAAAGATAACCGAAAACAAGAAGCAGTTCCTTCCGCTTCTGTTGCTGGCCGACGTAAAGATAAGACCTAACAGGTTTTAAAAACCTGTTAGGTCTGAAAAGAAGAAAGTTAATGCCATCATCGGGGTTCGGGTTTAGCATTTGCGGTAAGTATGGTGGAGTTGTTGGGGGTAAAAGTTTGATTTTAACGGTTACCGGTAAAGATAAAACCTAACAGGTTTTTGAAACCTGTTAGGTTTGAATAACAGCTATATGATTAAAATTGAAAAGATAACCGAAAACAAGAAGCAGTTCCTTGCGCTTTTGTTGCTGGCCGACGAGCAGGAGGATATGATTGACCGGTATTTGCAGTCCGGCGATATGTTTGCTTTGTACGACGACGGCCGGTTGAAAAGTGTGTGCGTTGTATTGCCGATAGACGGCGACAGCTGCGAGTTGAAAAACATAGCTACTTATCCTGAACATCAGGGCAAAGGTTATGGCCGGGCATTGATACAGTCTATTTCCGACTATTATAAAACCGACTATAAAACAATGCTTGTGGGCACAGGCGAAACGCCGGCCATTCTGTCGTTTTACGAAAGTTGCGGTTTCAGATTATCGCACAGGCTCAGGAATTTCTTTACCGACAATTACGATCATCCCATGTACGACGGCGATATACAGCTTGTGGATATGATTTATCTAAAAAAGAATTTGCAGTAATTGCCGACGGATGTTTTTACTCTTTATTTGCCACTTTATACAAAAGAAACTTTTAATACATTTATATATGAAAAAAATCTTACTGTCATTGTGCGTAATGTGCTGTTTAACGACTTCTGCACAGGAAATCAAAGCAAAAAAAATAACGAATAGGGATTATACCGAGTATTTTGCGATCAATAAAAAGACATCGCAGAACCACGGACCGTATCTCCGCCTGAACAACGCGACGCCCGATACGCTAATGAAAGGTGCGTACGAAAACGGGGAGCGGGCAGGCGAATGGAGTTTTTACGATAAGCGGGGAAAGCTTTATTTCAAATATGATTATGGGAACAAAGCGGTGACCTACCTGTCGGATACAATAAAGGCTGTGGATAAATTCTATATCAAAACAGATTCGGTATTTGAGTACACAACTGTTGATCGTCCGCCACTCTATCTGAACAATGAGGTTGATATTTTCCGTACATTGAGCAACATAAGACTGCCCATAGCCATCCATGAAAAGAACATCAAAGGCAAGAGTGTTGCCACCTTCGAGATAGACCCGCAAGGGAATGTTAAGAATATTCAGATCGAGCAGTCGCTCCATCTTGAATTAGACAAATACATAGTGGAGAACATTGGAAAACTCGACACGGGCTGGTTGCCTGCCATAAAAGGTGGCACGCCTGTGACAGCTCGTTATATATTGATAATAAATGTGTTGCCAGTGGGCGATAAGATGCCTAAGGAACAGAAACTGCCTTTTATGTTTACACTAACAATGAATTATAGCAGCATGACGTTTAGGAGATAGTCTGAGGATGGGGGCTGAACGATTCAGATCTGACAGATTTTAAAAACCGGCAGCGCTTTGATACAGTTTGTTTCCGACTATTATAAAAACGACTATAAAACAATGCTTGTAGGCACAGGCGAAACGCCGGCCATTCTGAGCTTTTATGAAAGCTGCGGTTTCAGAATATCTCACAGGCTCAGGAATTTCTATACCGACAATTACGATCATCCTATGTTCGAAGGCGATATACAACTTGTGGATATGATTTATCTGAAAAAGAATTTGCAGTAATTGCCGACGGATGTTTTTACTCTTTATTTGCCACTTTATACAAAAGAAACTTTTAATACATTTATATATGAAAAAAATCTTACTGTCATTGTGCGTAATGTGCTGTTTAACGACTTCTGCACAGGAAATCAAAGCAAAAAAAATAACGAATAGGGATTATACCGAGTATTTTGCGATCAATAAAAAGACATCGCAGAACCACGGACCGTATCTCCGCCTGAACAACGCGACGCCCGATACGCTAATGAAAGGTGCGTACGAAAACGGGGAGCGGGCAGGCGAATGGAGTTTTTACGATAAGCGGGGAAAGCTTTATTTCAAATATGATTATGGGAACAAAGCGGTGACCTACCTGTCGGATACAATAAAGGCTGTGGATAAATTCTATATCAAAACAGATTCGGTATTTGAGTACACAACTGTTGATCGTCCGCCACTCTATCTGAACAATGAGGTTGATATTTTCCGTGCAATGACCAGCATAGGACTGCCCATGGCCATCCCTAATAAAAGCCTCAAAGGCAAAAGCATTGCCACTTTCGAAATTGATACGCAAGGGAATGTTGCTAATATTAAAATCAAGCAATCGCTCCATCGTGGATTTGACAAAGACATAGTGGAGGTCATTAGAAAACTCAACACGGGATGGTTGCCTGCCATAAAAGATGGCGCGCCTGTGGTGGCTGGTTATGTATTGGTAATAAATGTATTACCATCGGGCGAAGAGGTTCCGAAAATACAGGAACTGCCTTTTATGTTTGTAGTTACGTTGAATTATTACAGCGAAACGAGAATAACGATTAACAGAGAAAACAATTCATTACCAAAACCGAGAGGTTTTTCCGGACGCTACTAAAATTTAAACCTGTCAGGTACCGTGATGATCTCCGGTAAAGCATTTTTTTCGTCTTAAACAAAAAAAAACTCATATTTTGTATTATTATCTCAATTATTGTTCGTAGTTTTGCGAACTACAAACATAAATATATAGTTACGAGGGAATAGTTACGAGTTACTGGATTTCAGGAAACAACTGATTAAATATTATTGCTTAAATTTTGGATCATGGAAAACGATAAAAATAAAGAATACAGCATTGACAACGAACAGCTTGCCCGGTTTGCCAAAGCCATGGGTCATCCTGCCCGAATTACCATTTTAAACTTTTTGGCGTTGTTGGACAGTTGCTATTTTGGCGATATACACAACGAACTGCCGATAGCCAAAGCAACAGTTTCGCAACATTTGAAAGAGCTCAAAGATGCCGGACTGATTCAGGGAGAAATAGAAACGCCAAAAGTAAAATACTGCATCAACCGCGAAAACTGGGAAAAAGCGCAGGCTTATTTCGAAACATTTTTTTCCTTGAAAAAAGAAAAAACAACTTGTTGCAGTTAAACATCTGACTTTCAAAAATCAAACATTTCAAACTAATATTAATATGAACATTCAAATTCTGGGTACAGGCTGCCCTAAGTGCAAAACACTTGAAAAGTTAACACGCGAAGTTGTGGCACAAAACAACATTACTGCTGAAATATCGAAAGTAGAAGATATTATGGAAATAATGAAATTCAATGTAATGTCAACTCCGGCATTGGTAGTAAATGGCAAAGTAGAAATAAAAGGACGCGTTCCGTCGGCTGATGAAATTAAACAAGTATTATCAAAATATTAATTTTAAAAACTTCATTTTATGAAACGAATCTTATTTCTCAGTTTAATGTTTACGTTTTTAATGAGTAGCCTATCGCTTGAAGCGCAAAACAAAAAAACTCAAAAGGTTGCAACTACTGTAAGCAACAAGATTGAGGTTTATTATTTTCATTATACCCGTAGGTGCATCACTTGCAATGCTGTGGAAACAGTTACTAAAGAAGCTATTGCCGAAATGTATCCTGCTCAGTTTAAAAAAGGTCAGATTACATTTAAATCAATAAATTTAGATGAGAAACAGAATGAAGCCATTGCCAGGAAATGTCAGGCTGAGGGTCAGGCTTTGCTTTTTATTACAAAGGGCAAGCGTATCGATCTTACTGACAAGGGCTTTATGTATGCCAAGAGCAGTCCTGACAAACTGAAAACTGAGGTTAAAAAGACGGTTGACGCTCTGTTATAATTTGAAAATGAGAAGAAAATGAGAAGAAAATGAGAAATGACAAGGAAAATCCAATCGTTGATAAATCATTTCTTTTTGCGATTGAAATAGTTGAATTTTGTGATTTGCTTTACGAGAACAAAAAGTATGTAATTGGGCAGCAATTATTGAAAGCGGGAACATCAATAGGGGCAAATATTCGTGAGGCGCAAAATGCTGAAAGTAAGGTTGATTTTATTCATAAAATGAAAATTGCCGCAAAAGAGGCAGACGAAACCGAGTATTGGTTATTGATTTGCAAACACTCAAATTCATACCCAACAAATCTTGATTTAATAGAAAAAGTAAACGAATTGCTGAAAATCTTATCCAAAATAATCAGCTCGTCAAAATCATAACATTAGCATATTCTCAAATTAGCATATTCTCAAATTTTCAAATTAATTATATGGAGTTACTGCAAACAATTCTCGACAATTCACAATACTCGTTCGTTACAGCTATTATTTTGGGGCTAATGACAGCCATAAGTCCTTGTCCGCTGGCTACTAACATTTCGGCTATCGGGTTTATTAGTCGCGACTTGAAGGACAATAAGCGCGTGTTTATAAACGGATTGGTTTACACGCTTGGAAGAGCGATTAGTTACACCGGTCTGGCACTGATTATCTTTTTTGGAGCCAGCAAAATGAATGTTTCCATGTTGTTTCAGGGTTGGGGTGAGAAGTTGCTGGGACCGGTTATGATCCTGATCGGACTTTTTATGCTCGATGTGATTAAAATAAAACTCCCCGGGATATCAGGCCTGACCGACAAAATTGGCGAGAAAAGCAAAGGCAGCTACTGGAGCACTTTATTGCTCGGAATGGTTTTCGCTTTAGCATTTTGTCCATATAGTGGCGTATTGTATTTTGTGATGCTTATTCCCATTACTGTTGCAAGTGCAAGCGGACTTTATTTGCCTGTATTATTTGCCATTGCCACAGGACTTCCCGTGATAATTTTTGCATGGTTACTTGCTTATGCTGTAGGCAATGTAGGGAAACTTTACAACCGAATTAAAGTTTTTGAATTGTGGTTTCGCCGGGTAGTTTCGGTGATTTTTATTGGGGTCGGGGTTTATTATGTTTTAATATTCTTTGCCTCCTAACCCCCGAAGGGGAATAAGAAAGAAAATAGCCACATTTAGCTTTGTAAGTAGAATGTGGTTTTTTAAAAGTTTAATTGTTCGTTATATTGCGAACACAAATTAGTATTCAATGGAAAAAAATAAAAAAGTCAGGCTTATCCTTGCTGTAGCTACAGTATTGCCTGCTCTTGTTGTGTTGTATTATTTTTTGCAGCCGCTGATTGACTTGTTCACTTACGATTTATTGGGGCTGCATTCCGATTCGCATTTCGGAACTTCGGTAAATTTCTTCTTCTACGATACGATAAAAATTCTGATCCTTCTGTTTTTGATTAGTTCACTGATGGGTGTGGTGAATGCTTATTTTCCAATAGACCGTTTAAGAAATTATCTAACAACCCGAAAATTGTACGGTTTCCAATATGTTTTCGCAGCATTTTTTGGTGCTATCACACCGTTTTGTTCCTGCTCATCTATCCCGCTGTTTATAGGTTTTGTAAAAGGTGGAATCCCGCTGGGTGTTACTTTTGCTTTTCTTATCACCTCGCCGTTGGTGAATGAAGTAGCAGTCGCGATGTTTCTTGGTTTATTCGGGCTGAAAACTACGCTTATTTATGCGGGAAGTGGTATTGTAATGGGTATTATTGGCGGTTATATTTTAGGTAAACTGAAGTTAGATCGCTATCTTAGCCCATGGGTGAAAGAGTTACAGGCTAATTCAGAAAAAGAATCAGAACAATGGGAAGACGAGAAAACTCCTTTTATCGACCGCTTGCCGGCAATTATTCGCGAAGGTTGGGATATTGTAAGTAAAGTGCTTATATATGTAGTTATAGGTATTGCTATTGGTGCAGCTATGCACGGATATGTACCCGAAAACTTCTTTGCTAAATATCTTTCTACAGACAGATGGTATGCCATGCCGTTGGCTGTTCTTGCCGGAGTGCCTATGTATGCCAATGCAGCAGGAATTATCCCGGTTATTCAGGTATTTGTAGCCAAAGGTGTTCCGCTTGGGACTGCCATTGCATTTATGATGGGTGTGGTTGGACTTTCATTGCCCGAAGCTACCTTGCTTAAAAAAGTAATGACATGGAAGTTGATTGGTATTTTCTTCGGTACGATTTCTTTGTTTATTATTTTACTTGGTTATTTGTTCAATTTTATATTATAAAATTTATGGAAACAAAAGAAATAAAGCCGTGCTTGTGTGGTACAAGCGAATACAATGTAGTGAGTTGCTCGGGAGCATCTGATTTAGGACAACTATCGGATGTAATAGCACGTAAACTGCGCGACAACAAAGTCCGCAAAATGAATTGTCTGACTATGATTGCTATTGACGATCAGCCATTGATTGCAGCCTTTAAGGAAGCAAATGTACTGGCTATTGATGGTTGTCCGAAAGATTGCGCGAAAAAGATTTTGGAAAAAGCGGGAATTGAAAATTTCAATCATCTCCGTTTGACCGATTTGGGGTATCAAAAGGGGAAGAGTCCGGTAACGGAAAGCGTAATGAATGAAGTGTATGCTAAAGCTGAGGTTATCTGCTAAGCAAAGCCACATTCTATCAAAAAAAAGTCATTAAGCGATCTTGCTTAATGACTTTTTTACAGCATAGCCGATTTTATCAGAAGTTGAGCATAGCGCCCAGCGAAACGCCTCTTACATCAGGTCCTTTTCCCGACTGAAACATACTGAAAGCAGCGTATTTGGCATAAATACTCCAATCGCCATAGCCCAACTGACCGATAAAGTCGAGGCTCAGTGGTGCGATATTCAGACCTTTGCTTTCGACAAGTTTTACTGAATTTCCATTGGGATCTTTGTATTTCACTTTGTACGAAGCAAAAGTATTAACACCTCCCACAACGCCTGCAGTGACAAAGAACTTACGATTGTGACCAAAAGTTGGTTGCCATTCGAGCATCAACGGTACTGTTATCTGGAAAGTACGCAAACGGCTGTATTCGTATTTCACACCTGCCGGAGCCGGGTAAACATCGGTTACGTCGTTTACTTCGAGCAAATGAGTATTGTTGTCGAGGAAATAGTTGTGCCAGTTGAAACCAAGACCGGTTGTAATCCCCAGGTTGTTTTTGTAGATGGGTAGTATTTTTTCGATCAGGTTGAAATAGAATTCATTGCTCGATTCAGACTTCAGCGATACACCATCTATGTTATTCAGCTTATAGCCGGCATCCGATATGTTGGCAAATCCCCAACCAATTCCGGCCCAGTGCGCCTCCATTTTGTAATCTTTTTTCTTTTTGCTACCAAGTTTGTTCAGAAAAGGCAACTGGATACCAAGTTCTTCCACCACGGTCCATTTTTCGTAGCTTTTGTCGTCGGTAAAAACACCTTCGTACACTTTTTTGTAAGGATTTGATTCATTGTCGAATACTGTTACCTTCATCTGCCCTACACTATCCTGCAAATGAATTGTTTTGTTTTTGTATTGTAAAGTAGTATCGTTTGATAATATTTGGGCATCAACAATTTGTGCGAGTCCCAGTAAAAATCCTATCAGAAATGGAATAATTTTTTTCATTGTGTTTACTTATTAAGTCGTTTGTAATTATTTTTTCTTTAAAATGAGTTTCAGCACATCTTCCGAATCATTTTTCGATTCAATGTAAATGAGCGTAATTTTGTGCCCTGCTTTGAAGGTTTCGTTGAACAGGATCAGCCTGTAGAGATCGCCTTTGCGGGGCAATTGCAGATAAATGGACGTAGGCACACCGTTGGCCACCACCTGCTTTACTTTTTTGGCACCCTGTTCGTCCTTCGTCAGACATTTACGGATAAAATCGGCCGCCGCCGGACTTTTTTCGATTGTTATGCTTTTGAAAAGGCTGAAATCGTAGCCATCCAACATTTCGTTGGTGAGTTCCACCATCACCACACCTTTTCCTTCGCCATACTTGTCAAAGACCTTGCTGATTTGCAAATCGCTCTGCGCCTGCAGCTTTGGCAAGACGCCAAAACCACCCATCAGCAATAATATCAGATACTTTTTAAATGGATTCATATTTTTTTCGTTTTTTTTATTCACCTAATCCTGCAAAGACGTCGAGCTGCTGTTGCATTATCCCGTTGTCGTTCAGGTTTTCAAGACTTTGTTCCACTTCGTTGTTGTCGGCCGAAACATTACTTAGTGAGGCCAAAGCCTGCGTTTTTATTTGATTTTTATTTGTTATTTTCACACCATCCACATAGGCATAGCTTGCTGTATCCTGCTGTACAAAAGTTTGTATACCAACAGCAAATACCAACATGGCGGCAGCAGCACCCACCCAGCGAAGGTAGGGTCGGATACTGAAAACAGGCTTTTGTTTTTTAGTTTCGAAATATCCGAAAATGGCTTGCTCAGGTTTGTACTTTGCCGGTAAACCAGCCTGTGCGAGAAAGTCCTGCAACAGCTTTTCTTCTTCCACTGTTGTGAAGCCATCGTAATACTTTTCGATGAGCTGATCAGCCTGTTCGCAAGTAATTTTATGTTTTATTTTCAGTTTCATGCTGTTGTTAGTTTAATGTATTCTTCTCTCACTTTTTTTCGTGCCCTTGATAAATTTGTACGCACTGCATCAGGTTTTGTTCCTGTTATTTCTGCAATTTCCTCCACTTCGTATTCTTCAATATCTTTCATTCGGATAATGGCCTGCTGCAATGCCGGGAGTTGAGCAATGATTTTTTTCAGAATCTCCTCCGTGTTTTTTCGTTCAAGCTCCAAATGCGGATTGTCGGTAGCGGCGCGGGCGTTGTAAGTATCGTCCAGCGCATCGGTTCTTCTTTTCACTTTCAGTCTGTCCAGGCAGTGGTTTTTTGTAACCGTTGTTGCAAAAGCTGCTGCATTGTCGTAGTTCTGTAGCGAGTCACGTGTGTGCCAAAGCTTGAGAAGAACTTCCTGCACGGCGTCTTCTGCTTCTTCTTCCTCCACAAGTATGTGTTGCGCTATGTGGAATAGCTTTTGGCGTATGGGTAGTATCTCTGCCTTAAATCTTTCCTGACTCATTTATAACTACGACGATTGAGAAATGGAAACATAACATCGGATATGAAATATTTTTTCAAAAGTACAAATAAAGTATTCATAAAATATTGAATTGTACCAGAAATTACACACAATATATTTTGTAGTATCAAAACTATGTCGTATGTTTGCGACATAAAACAACACAAACATGAGAAAACCGGAAGTATTTGATAATGAACTACAGGAACTGGCCAATTTTGCCAAAGTGATTTCGCATCCCGCACGCCTGGCTATTTTGAAATACCTGGCCGAGACAAAAACCTGCATCTCGGGCGACATTTCGGATCAATTGCCACTGAGTCGCACAACGGTGTCGCAGCATTTAAAAGAATTGCGCGACATGGGTTTAATTCATGGCGAAATTGACGGATTGAAGATCAATTATTGTTTGTGCGGAAGCTCAATTGAAGAAAAACTGGCAAAATTTGATGCCTTTTTCAGCAAAATAGCTTGCGAAGAATTCTCATGCAAATAAACAAAAAATCAATATGAATATAAAAGAAATATCTGCAAACGAAGCCAATGAGTTATTGACTGAAGGCGCAATGCTTTTGGATGTGCGTGAAGAAGATGAAATTCAGCAAGAAGCATTCGTGCACGACGAAGTATTGAATATCCCTTTCAGTATTTTCGACGAGAATTATGACGAACTTCCCAGAGATCAGAAAATTGTCGTGGCTTGTCATTTAGGCATACGAAGTCTGAGAGTTGCACAATTTCTTGTCATTCAGGGTTGGGATGAAGCCAATATTTTTAGTCTTGAGGGCGGTATAGAGGCATGGCAGCAAGCAGGATTGCCCGTAAAAACAGCACCCCGCACTTTTTCATTTGCTAAACCAGTCGCTTCATGTGACTGTGGAAGTGATGGTTGCTGCTAATATATCTATCAAATTAACTCATTTTCAAATCTTCAAATTAAAACAAACATGAAAGTATTAATTCTTTGCACAGGAAACTCCTGCCGCAGCCAAATGGCACACGGCTTTTTACAATCGTTCGACCCAACCATCACCGTTTGTTCGGCCGGAACGCAAGCTTCAGGTAAACTCAACCAAAAGGCAGTGGCAGCAATGAAAGATGCCGGAATCGACATCAGTCACCACACTTCCGATGCGGTAACCAAATATCTTGCCGAAGAGTGGGATTATGTGATTACCGTTTGTGGTGGCGCCAACGAAGAATGTCCTGCATTCTTTGGAAAAGTAAAAAACCGCTTGCACATTGGATTTGATGATCCAAGCCATGCCGTAGGGACAGATGAATTTATCCGGAGTGAATTTATTCGTGTTCGCGACGAAATTAAAGAGAGTTTTTATAAATTCTATACTGAACAAATAAAGCCACAACTCTAATGTGCCAATTTGAGAATGTGCCAATTCGAAAATTTGATATTATTTGAAAATTTGATATTAAGTATGTGTTCCAAATTAGTTTATATAATATTTTTATTGAACGCTAAGACGCTATGTCGCTAAGACACAAAGGAAAATCATTTTAGCGACTTAGCGTCTTGGCGACTTTGCGTTTAAAATAGTATAAATTAATTCTGGTCATTTACTTATTTGAGAATTTGATATTATTTGAAAATTTGATATTATTTGAAGATTCGAGAATTCGATATAATTTGAGGAAGATATGATACGTCCGGAAAATACAAACAAATCGCGCATCGAAGCTTATGCCCAACTTGCCAAAATAGTTTGGTAAGGGTGCAATATGGTTGTTCGGGAAATTCCAGTCCTTTCGAAACAACCGACTTTATCAGCTACGGTAGTGCTGGTGCTGAGGATCTGCCTGCAATTATACAGTTGCTCGAAGCCTCCGGACTGCCGCATTCGGACATCGTGCCCGGGAAACAACAGTTTGTTGTCGCCGAGATTGATCAGAAAATAATTGGCTGCGCCGGCTACGAAGCTTACAGCAGGAACGGTTTATTCCGATCGCTGGCCGTAGGCCCCCTGTATCGCAACATGGGTATTGCCCGCACAATGACAGAGAAAATTATTGCTTTAGCTCAGGAACAAGGCATTAAAGAGTTCTTTTTGCTCACTACCACTGCCGACAAATTTTTCGGGAAACTGAGTTGGGAAATGATCAACAGAAACGATGTTCCGGCGAACATTGCCAGCACTACCGAGTTTGCATCTATCTGTCCGTCGGTAGCCATTTGCATGAAATATCAACTTTGACATATTGAAAAAAATAATATTTATATGGGACTTCAACTAAATTTCACACCGACTCATTCGCCGCTAAAAGGTAATATCTGGCTCAAAGGGCTATTTGGCATTGAGAAAGAAAACATTCGGGTGGATAAAAACGGAGTTATTTCCCAAACACCGCATCCGGCGGTATTTGGGGACAAATTAAGTCATGCCTATATCACTACCGACTTTTCCGAAAGTCAGGTGGAGATGATTACCCCTCCACTGCCCAACATTGCTGAAGCCCTGGGTTTTATGGAAACCATTCAAGACATTGTGAGCATAGAACTGAACGATGAGTATCTCTGGCCGCAAAGCATACCGCCCATTTTACCCAATGAGGAAGAAATTCCTATCGCTCAGTATGCAAAAAAAGGGAAAAAGGAAACTGAATACCGCAAAAAGATTGCAGAAAAGTACGGCCGAAAGAAACAGGCAGTCTCCGGAATTCACTTTAATATTTCGCTTAACGATACTCTGCTGCATGCACTCTACCAGAATAGCACACAGGAAATAACGTTTGAAGCCTTCAGAGATGAAGTGTATCTGAAAATAACACGTCAACTCCTCCGGTACCGGTGGCTTTATGTATTGATATTTGGCTGTAGTCCAATCGTGGATCCTACCTTTGATCTGAAATGCCGCGAACTGCCCATCTATTTTAATTCCAAAACACGTGGACTGTCGCTTCGCAACAGCTGCTTTGGGTACGGTAATCTCGAAGAACTTTATCCCGATTACAGCTCAACCAAAGGATATCTGCAGAGCATTGAGGAAATGGTAAAGAAGGGAACACTATCGGCAGGTAAGGAATTGTATGCATCGGTACGACCCAAATTTATCAATCATTCGGAACATATCACTTACGTCGAAGCACGTTTTATAGATATTAACCCAATGAGTAAAATCGGTCTTACTCCGGAGATGCTGCAGTTTATTCATGGGTTGGCTATTTACGGTTTACTTACCGACGAGCAAAATGATTTCAGCTCCGAATTTCAGTCCATAGCAAACATGAATCATGGGAACGTCTCCTTGTACGGTTTGTTAGAAAAATTAATCTTTATCCGGGAGGATGGTTCAAAATCGGATGCATGGGTGGAAGCCAAACTATTGGTTTCGAATATGCAAAGCTTATTTACAACACTTGGCATTGAGAATGAGGACTACCTGAATACATTCAAATATGTTCAGGAAATGATTCAGTACCCACAACGAAGAATTGTTCATCAGCTATTGAACGAGACCGATGTGCATGGGTTTATTCCCTTCCACCTTGTTTTGGCGAAGCAATATTTACAAGCAAGTGAAATCAATAAATTCAACTTCAAAGGTCTGGAAGATATGGAGCTGTCCACTCAACTTCTGCTGCGCGAAGCCGTACGCCGTGGTGTTGTATTTGACATTCTGGACCGGGACGAGAACTTTGTCCGTTTAAAACGTGATGAAAACATTCAATATGTGCGTCAGGCCACAAAGACTTCGCTCGATAACTATGCCAGCATCCTAGCGATGGAAAACAAGGTGGTAACGAAACATATACTGAGTGAACATGGCATCAGGGTTCCCGTGGGACTTGATTATACGGACAGCACCATGGCGAAGGCCGATTTCCAATACTTCAGGAACAAAGCAGTGGTTATTAAGCCTAAATCGACAAACTTCGGACTTGGCATTACAATAATAAAAAATAACGACGATGTCCGCACCTTCGAAAGAGCTATTGACATTGCTTTTGAAGCCGACCAAAGCATCCTTATAGAAGAATTTATTGAAGGGAAAGAATTCAGGATATTTGTAATGAACGACGAGGTAGCAGCTATTTTGCAACGTGTTCCGGCCAATGTTACCGGCGACGGCATACACAGTATTCGTGAACTTGTGGGAGAGAAAAACAAGGATCCTTTGCGGGGAAAAGGCTACCACACGCCTCTTGAAAAAATTCAAACGGGCGAGGCGGAACTGATATTTCTGAAAGCCCAAAACAAAGACTTTGATACTATTCCGTTGGAAAATGAAACGGTATTCCTGCGTGAAAATTCGAACATCAGCACGGGTGGCGACAGCATCGATTTCACGGATGATATCCCTGAGTCGTATAAAAAAATTGCCGTCAAAGCGGCACAGGCATTGAACGTAAAGATCACCGGACTCGACATGATTATTCCCGATTACACGCAAGAAGCCGGCGATGATAATTATGCGATTATTGAATTGAATTTCAATCCGGCCATACATATTCATTGCCATCCTTACAAAGGTGAAAACCGGAAACTCAATGAGAAACTACTTGATATGCTTGGATATCCGATAGTAAAAGTTCTGAGTGCTGAGCAAGTGATTTGTGATTAGTGATTAGTGGTAAGCGATAACTATTCAAAATTAATAAAATTATGAAGACAAGACTAAAATTTCTCGACAGATATCTCACTTTGTGGATATTCCTTGCCATGGCAACAGGAGTTTTCTCGGGTTGGTTGTTTCCGCAGATAGCTGATTTTTGGAACAGCCTATCGGTGGGTACCACCAATATTCCTATCGCCATTGGCCTGATAGTAATGATGTATCCGCCATTGGCAAAGGTAAAGTACGAAGAACTTGGCGAAGTGTTTCGCAACACCAAAATCCTGACTTTATCGCTGGTTCAAAACTGGATCATCGGGCCGGTATTGATGTTTGCACTGGCTATCCTGCTTTTCAAATTTTTCCCGGGCGAAAACAATTCCAACCTGCCGTATGTGTATGGTATCATCATGATTGGATTGGCGCGTTGTATTGCCATGGTGATAGTGTGGAACGACCTGGCCAAAGGCGACACGCAATACGCAGCAGGTCTGGTGGCTTTCAACAGTATCTTTCAGGTACTTTTCTTTTCGGTATATGCCTGGTTTTTTATAGCCGTAGCGCCTGCCTGGTTTGGCATCCCCACCAGCGATGCCGTTTCGAAAATCACCATCGGACAAATTGCCGAAAGTGTATTTATCTTTCTGGGCATTCCGTTTATTGCCGGATTCTTCACACGCTTTATTCTTATCAGGGTGAAAAGCAAAACCTGGTATCACACCAAATTTATTCCTAAAGTAAGTCCGCTGACACTTATTGCTTTGCTGTTCACTATAGTGGTTATGTTCTCGCTCAAAGGTGAGTATATTGTAAAAATACCAATGGATGTGGTGTTGATAGCTGTGCCATTGCTTATCTATTTCGTCATCATGTTTATGGGTTCATTTTTTATGAGCAAGAAGGCAGGTGCCACTTACGAGCAATCCACTACCCTATCGTTTACCGCTGCCAGTAATAATTTCGAGCTGGCTATTGCTGTTGCCATTGCTGTTTTCGGGATTAATTCCGGCGAAGCATTTGCCGCCGTTATCGGCCCGCTGGTAGAAGTGCCGGTAATGATTGGACTGGTGAATGTGGCTTTTTGGTTGAAGAAGAAGTGGTTTGCAAAAACCCTTGTGACTAAATAAAGAAAACTACTCAGCTCCCTGCTTTTTTGTCATTCAGGGGCTGAGTAGTTATCATTTTTTTTATGTACTGCTGAAATCAGATGGCAGGAGCCGGAGGAGTCACATCCGTATCATCTTTGCCTTGTGAAATGGAATTGTTGGCTGCCTTCACCACTTCGTTCAGTTCGGCATAGAGTTCTTTCCAACCTTCCACATTTTTCATGGCCGTAACCACATTCAGGTAGTTGCGCAAGGCTGTTTCCAGATTCTCCCGAAGCGATGAAGCCGATTCCTTCAACCGCAACTGTGCATTGTTGCTCGTTTGCTCGTTGTAAATCGCAACAAAATCAAGATGAGCCGCTTTCATCAAAGTGTAGGGTTCGGTCAGGTGAACACGCTCGATTTTTGCCGTATTCACAGGCCTATCCAGGTCTTCGATGAGTTTATCGAAATGAGTGGTCTGGTCGCCGTAACTGTAATTATACAAATCCAGACCATGTGCTTCGAACACAGCATACAAGTCAATGGCATCTTGCTGCGTACTCAGGCCCTTCATTTTAGCCAAGCCGCGCAAACTATTCCTCATGCCTTTGAATAAATCATCGCGATGCAGATCGGCAATGTCCACCTTACCCCCATCGCCACTGTAGGTTTTCTTGTCGAAAACCGCAAAAAAATCTTCGTAAGCTTTTATCAAAATCAAGAGTAAAGGGTGATTCAAAACCACCGTGTAAACTGCTTTCGCAGAAATTTCCAACACTCGCTTAGCCAAGGCGCCTAAGCTGTCGATTCCCAAACGAACTAAACTGACTTTCATGATTTTTTAAAATTAAATTGTTAATACTATTTTATTTGTTGTTGAAAAAAAATATCTTTTATTTATTCCCTGCGTCTCCCGTTCATTCCTTTTTGCAATCTATTCTCTTTTTTTTGCGGGAGCTTTCCATCCATTGCGGTTTATTACGCTAACTTTTCGGGAGCTTTCCATCCGTTGCGGTTTGTTACGCTAACTTTGCGGGAGCTTTCCATCCGTTGCGGTTTATTACGCTAACTTTGCGGGAGCTTTCCATCCATTGCGGTTTGTTACGCGAACTTTTCGGGAGACTGCCATCCGTCGATGGGCATATCCTGCATTTTGCGGGAGATTGTCATCCGAAGAAAAATTGAATACTACTCTTCAATAAAATCACTTATCAATACTTCCATGCTGCATATCAACGATAGTACCGGTTTCGGTATAAAATTCCGCATTGGAACGAAGCGTAATGGAACCATTGTTTCTTATTGTAATATTACTACCTGCTAATGCTCTTACGTTTGCATTCAGTATATGACCGGAATCAATTACCAGCGAAGCACCAGATTGAACAGTAATTGTAGTTGAATTACCCATAGTTAAATTGCTATTCGATATTGTGAGTGTATTACCTGATGTAATATTCAAATCACTACATAAGTCGTGAGTTGATGTCCACGTTTCATTTACTGATATATTCAACAGAGTGCATACATTCTGGTATTCTCCAGTGTTAAATTGATCATAACGTTCACAACCCCATTCTACATTTCCTGCTTTACCATTTGTATGGCATATCAGTATGTAGTTTCCAACTGCCAATACCAGTTCATTCTTTCCATCATTGTCAATATCAGCAACGGCTGGGGTTGAATACATTGTAACATTACTTGGAATTTTGAACGGATAACCTAACGCCTTGGTTAAATCAGGGTTAAGGGCATAAATATTCTTATTATTGCCATTAACTGAACCGAAAATTATTTCATTATCTGAATCGCCATCAACATCTGCCAATACTGAAAAATTTACATAGGGGTCTAAATATGGTATATCATCTGTAGAGCTTAAAACATTCCCTGTATTGCTTAATACAGTCACAGCATTAGTTCCTAATGTAACAATTTCTAATTTGCCGTCATGATTTATATCACCTATTGAAGGATTACCATTGGAAATAATAATGGGCTGATTCCAACCGGAAATATTTCCTGCAGAATAGTTTAAATCAGTATTTAATGCGTAAACGATAGCATTACTCCCACTAGTTGCAATTACGATAATTTCTTTATTGCCAACATTGTCAATATTGCAAACCGCCACTGAGCTATTGGTAAATGAGTAACCATTACTTATCGAAAAATATTTAGCATCTGTTCCTTTATACGGAGTACCATCCGATTTCCATATATAAACATCATTCCCAATTGCCTTAATAATTTCATTTCCACCAGAGTTGTCTAAATTGGCAACAGCTATGGCGCCCAAATTAAACGTACCATCAGAAGTCAATGTTTTTATCAAAGACCCATTTGCAGCATGAATTGTTATAGGACCTCCTAAACCGGTTTCGCATGATGTAATTATTTCCAGGGAACCATCTAGGCTTCTGTCGATATTTGAAAGAATAGAACCCCTGAAAGATCCACTCGGTATACTATTGGTAAATAATCTATCGGGTTCCCAACTAACGTTATTATTGGTGTTTGCAAATGCATTTAGTTCAAAAGGTGGATAATTTCTGTTGACAGCTATCAAACAAGGAATACCGTTTGCCTGAAGGTCACCAACAGCCGGAGTAGCATAAATGTCTCTGGGCGTTTTGGCATAACCACCCATTGTAGTTACATTTCCATCAATGTTGTATAGTTCATTGCCATTATGATCCAAACCGATAACATATCCATTAGTAACCCCATTTATGCCTGCGTAATAAGCAGAACAAAAAATCTCCTTGTACCCATCACTATTAATGTCTGCCAAATTAACCCCTCCTCTGGCAGAACCAAAATCATTAATAATCACTACTGACCGACAAAACTTGAATTTTGTCGGTTTTTATTTTTATTTATTT
>JAEAMG010000338.1_pt1 | contig 60802 bp, 60 predicted proteins | sample 8958741 | NCBI WGS metagenome assembly JAEAMG01 (sample SAMN16933256, study PRJNA681125) | bioreactor sludge metagenome | isolation source: anaerobic bioreactor treating anionic surfactant - SDBS | place: India: Bengaluru | collected 2019-02-28 | reverse complement strand
CCCGTGTCGAGCATGAGCCGGTCGTGGATCACGGCCTGCTTGGTCGCGTCGTCCATCTGGGCCAGGAAGTAGGTTGTCGTCGAAAGTACCACGCCCTTGTAGATGCCGTGGAGTTCGTCTGCGTCACCAACCTGATACCCGACCTTCTCGAGATCGGCGATCAGCTGGTCCAGTTCGCGTTCGCGCTGCTGCAGCGGATGGACCAGGCGCTGGATGACCCAATCCTTCGCGTCCGGCGAGACCGAGAACTGCGCATCGCGCTCGATGACGGCCTGCAGCTTGGGCTTCTCGAAATCGACGGAATTGTCGTAGATGTAGACGGCATCGGCAATTTCGGCCGCGCGCGGGAGCAGCGCGAGCGTGCGGTGGTAGCGTTCGCGCACCTTGTCGGGCGCGACGTAGTGCCCGGTGGTCGTTCCAGTTTCGTAGCGCAGCGTCACCCGGGCCACGTTCTTTTCCGGGTCGTCGGTGGTGATGAAGGTCAGGAACAGGCGGTAGTCCTGTTCCTTGAGCATCAGCATTTCGTTGATCCGTGACGGGTGCGACATGACGGTCTCGAAGGCGAACGGCAGCCTGCTCGCGGTCGCCTCGGCGCGGATGCGCATTGCGGCGCTCTGAGCGGCTTCATCCCTGGCGTTCTGGTCCGGGAAGTCGCCCTTCAGATCCTTGGCCACCTGGTCGGGGTTGATGAAGTAGGCAGGAAGAGGATAGACGCCCCTGACGGTCGCCAGACCTGTCTGCTTGATTTCGTCGATCAGCGAGGTCTTCCCGGACCCGTTCGGGCCGGCGAACACCACCACATGAAGGTCGAGCGCACTATCTTTTTTTTCTTTGGACATATAAAAAAACGCGGTCGAGGCCGCGTTTTCAAGTAAGGGGAAGGACAATTATTTGGCGTTGGCCAGCCGCTTGCCGGCGAAGCTTGCCAGATCGAACGTGGTGGCCTTGGAAGCATCGCGCTTAGGGCCGTTGCCCATTGCGCGCAGCTTGACTTGGGCAAGGGTCTTGTCCATGTTGCCGGTGATCGCCTTGTCCCATTCCTGGACGGTGGCGCCGAGGAACGGGGCATCGCCCTTCAATACTGTCGGGGAACTGAACCTGTGCGAGCTGCTGCGGACTTTGAGTTTCATGATGGTTCCTTCAACTGCCTGATGTAGTTCATTATAGTCCAATAGCACCGGCCCCACTTGAGAATGCGCCAAGGGGGCCAAGGGGGCCGTCCCGGCTAGAACGGGATATTGCGGTCCTTCGACTTGTACGACGTGGCCACGGCGATATTGGCGATAGCGTCGCCGCTCGGCATGTACCGAATCTCGGGGTCGCGTCCGAGGTTGCCAACGATGATGACCTTGTTCACTGATGCCATGATGGTTCTCCAAGTAAGTGAGCCGAGCGGGTCGAAGCGACCGCCCGGCGATTGATTACGCGACCTTCGCGGCCCGGCGGCGCTTCGGCGCCTCGACCTGCTGAGCCTTACTCTCCTTCTCTGGCTCAACGGTGGCGCCGCGATCCTGCTCCTGCTGCTCGGACTGCGCCTGCGCCGCCTGGTGCTTCTCGATGACGGATTCGACCAGGGACCGCACTTGGCGGTCAATCCCCTCGGAGCCCAGCACGCTCTTGTTCGCCAGGTCGTTGAAATCCGTGAACTGCTTCATCTGCGCCAGCGCCGCCGTCTGCTCGTCGCTCAGAGCCTTGCCGGTGCGCTGGTGTTCGCGGTACTTGTCCGGGGTCACTGGTTCCAGGTTGGCCGGATAGCTGTTCTCGCCCGGCGCGAAGATCGGCATCAGCAGCTTCCCGCCGACCAGCTTGGCGGCTTCCTCGGCCTTGGTGCGTCCGGGGTTGGCGCCCTGGGTCACTTCCAGGTGTCGGTCGTCGTCGCCAGCGATCACGACAGGCTTGTCCGGGAACTTCTGGTGCAGCGCCTGCGCCACGGCCGCCAGGTTGCCCGAGTCGAACGCCGACACCGTGGCAAAGCCGAGCGACTGTTTCAGGCTGGCGGCGGTCGCGTAGCCCTCGCCGATGACGATGGCCGGCGCCTTCGCCAGCTCGGCCATGCCGCCGACGACGTGGAAGCAACCTTCCTTCTTGCTGTCCTTGGCGAAGCGCTTGGTGCCGTCTTCCTTGATGTACTGCGTCGTCCAGTGCTTGCCGTCCACGTCGGTCGCCGGCACGTAGGTCTTTTTGCCGTCCTTGTCGGTCAGCGCGCCGCCATGCGGCTCGATGCCCTTGGCCTGCATGTACGGCGTGGCCGTCGCCACCGGGACCAGCTTGCCCAGCTCCTTGCCAACGCGCTTGGCGGCCTGCTCCTGCTGCTTGGACAGCTCGGCCTCGCGCCGCTGCAGCTTCTCGGCCGCCTCGGCCGCGAGCAGGGCCTTTTGCTCGGGATCGAGCGTGTAGCCCTTGGCCTTCCATGTGAGGTCGGCGCCGGTCCGGTTGTTCTTCATGTAGCCGGCCGGATGCCCGTCCATGTGGCCGACATAGAAACCGGACCCGGATTTCTCGCTGAACTTCTCGCCCTCGACGCTGATGCGGTGCTTCTCGCCGTCCATGATCGGATGGTCGCTGCCGGCAGGGACTACGCAACCGATCGATTTCAGCGCGTCGGCGAATTCCTCCCTTGGCGTCATCGCCGGCCCCTGCTGTGCCGGCACGTTTTCCGGCTTCCACTTGTCCAGCTTCGCCAGGTCGGCCTTCGGCCCGGCGTACCAAGACTTGGCCGCCTTGTCCCATTCGGCGCCGGCCGCCTTCGCCGCGGTGCGTTCGCTGTAAGGCACGGCGAGGTATACACGACCCTCCAAGGCCTTCGCGGCGGCCGGCTTGTCAGCGGCCGTCGCGGGCGCCTGCACCTCGCCTGGGGCCGTTTGGCCCGACTGCTGCGCCCATTTGGCGAATGGGGCCGGATCGACATTCTGCGGAACGTACCAGGACTGTTCCTTGCGGCCCCATTTCGCGCCCAGCGCCTTCGCTTCCTCTTTCTCCTTGTACGGCACGGTGATCAGGTTTTTCGGGGCATCCTGGCGCGCATCGGCCGGCGCCGCCTGCTGGCTGCGCTGACGCTCCTCGAATTCGATCCTGCGTTGCAGGTCGGCGTCGTTGGTCGTCGCCGCGAACTCGGCGTTCTTGCGGGCGTCTTTAGCCGCTGAAATGTCCTCGTCGGTGCTGTCGGGGCTGCGGCGAACACGTTCCTCATTGACGCGGGCAAGCTTGGCCGCCTTCTCATGTTCGCTGATGGTGGACCGGGCATCGATCACGGCCAGGCGCTCGGCCAGTTCGTCGGCCTGTAGCTCGGTCGGCCGGTCGGCCAGGTGCTCGTGCGTGCCGTCGCCGAGCTGGGCATAGACGCCCCACGACTCGGGTGCTGCGCCTTTCGACAATGCCGAGGTCACGACCAACTTGCCGTTAATTTCCTCGGTCACGTTGCCCTGGACCTGCACGCGGCCGTTCCAATCATGCGGCAGGGTGAATCCAAGCACGTCCTGGGCTTCGCGGTCAAAAGCTTCGTTGCCACCGGCACGCTCCCGTCCGAACGTCTGGCCGGTGACAAGATCAAGCCTGGCCTCCGCAACGCGGGCATCGGCCTGGCACGACTCCACCAGCTCGTGTGCCGCGTCGATCTTCTCCTGCAATGGAGCCACATCCTGAGGCAGCTCATGCCGCTGCCAGAATGGGTTTTGCGTATCCAGCGGCTCCATCGTGGCCAGCATCTCTTGCATGCGATTGATCTGCGCCAGACTGGCGTTGTCCAAGGCGCGCGCGAGGGTGTCCTGCTCGATCCGGGCGAGCGTCCACGCCTCGGCGCGCACCTCGACCGTCTTTTCCGCAACCGCCTGCTGTGGCACCGTCATGTCAGCCTCCATCGTCTGCTCTTGGAGCGGCATCATAAGCTGTTCGGCCTTAATGACGAACTCCTGGGCAAGTCCCTTGCGCTCAAGATAGGCATTGTCCACACCGGTTTTTCCTGGTTCCATACCAAACACAAGCGAAAGCCGGTCCTCTGCTTTTTCGTAGAACTGCGCCGGATCGCTGCCGGTGACATTGCCGATGGTCGTCAGCCCACGACTGCGCAACGCCTCTTCCAACGTCGCTCCTTGGTAGGCCTCGAAGTGGCTGAACGACACGCTAGAATCATCCAGAACCGCGCCAATGTCCACCGCCAAGGCCTGCCCCCTGGCCGTCTCGGCCTCGGCGCCTTTCAGGGTGCTGGCAGCGAGCACCGTGAAGGACCGTTCGCCAGACTCTTGGCCCACATACCAGAACGCGCCTTCGTTCTTCACCACGCCTTGCCAGTCGGCTGGCATCTGATCGGCTGTATTCCAGTCGCGCAGCATACCGTTGGTATCCAAAAACGCGGCCGGGTGCTCGTTGGCCGCCACCACTGGCGAGGTCGCAAGTTCTTGGACCTGCGCCTGTTCCAGGCCCAAAACGTAGGTCTGGATCTTCTCGGCGTCGGCGGCGGCCCGGAAAATTTCGAGCGGATCGTCTTCCAGGGCCTTGATCCAGGAGCCTACGTACGCGGCGTGCTGCTCGGGATCGTGGCCGATCCCCAGCTCGTCGCCGAGGATCATGCTGGCGATTTCGGCGCGCAGTTCCTCCTTGGCATAGCCCTCGCTGCCGAAGGGATGCACCAGGTCGCGGTCCAGCCGCGTGCCGTGACCGGTCCAGTGGCCCAGCTCGTGCAGGGCCGTCGCGTAGTAGTTGTCCGCTGTCGGGAACTGATCCTTCTCGGGGAGGTGGATGCTGTCGCTCGATGGACGGTAGAAAGCGCGGTCGTGCTCGCCATGGCGGATCGTCGCACCCGAAGCCTGCAGAATTTGCTCGGCGCGCTCCACGGCGTTCCAGGCATGCTCCTGGCGTGGCTGCGGCGGCGCCAGGCCGTCGATCTGCTCGGCATTGAACACAGTGGCGAAGAACACCCTCGGACGCTCAAGCTTGACGGTCTCCTTGACCGGCTCGCCCCTGCTGTCGAGGATCGGCTTGCCGGCCGCGTCCGTCTTGTTCTGGTCCTCGCTGAATTTCCAGTACTGGATCGGCGTGCCTTTCTCGCCCTTGCGCACTTGGGCATCGACGGCCGCCGCCTGCTTGTACGTCATCCAGCGCTGGTCCTCGCGGCCCTCGCTCATGAGCTGCAGGGCGTTGATACCCTTGTAGCGCTTGCCGGTCGTCGGATTGACCGGCATGTTGGCGCCGGCCTCGCCAGGCTCCCACGGCTTCTGCCACGGCGCGGTGCCTTGCTTTAGCTGCTCGATCAGCTTTTCCGCGACGGTTTCGTGAAACGGCTTCTTTTCGTTTTCCATGTTGTCACCTCTTCGCATTTCGTAATCGGCCCACGGGTGCTCCTGCGGCTCGCGTGTCTGGTCGCGCATCCCTTGCGCCACCATGGACGTGATGTTGCTCAGGTCCCGTTCGGTCATTGGCCTGGTGCGTTCCACGCAGACCTCTCTGTACGACTTTTCTGCTTCAATCGGATCGACTGGCCTGTCCGGTCGGATCGCCTCGCATGTGAAGGCGAAAACTTCTTCGGCCCGGATGCGCTCTGGGCGGTCCTCGTACAGTCGATCAATCTTTCGCCAGAGACCACGCAAGACGGGCTGGTCGCGGGCCTCCACAATGGCCGTTAGGACGCCGGCTTTTTCGTCGGCGGTAAAGGTGTTGATTCCGAAATGTCCGAGGACTTCGTGTCTAAGAGTTCCTTTAAACTCGTCCGTGTCACGAAAGTTGGAAGCGGCGAAGTCCGCTTGTCGCTGCTCGGGACAAAACGCACCGAGGATGGTGCCGGCTTTTTCTTTGGTGTTTTCGGGTCCATACAATTCCTCCTGGGTATTACGAATCTTGAAAGCGACGTGCGCCGCGACGGGGTAGATCGAGCAGAATTCAAGGACCATTTCCTTGCACTGCTCGATTGACAAGGCCATCCGATTACTCCTTGGCCGGCGCGGCCGGCGCCTGGAAGTGCAGCGTGTCGTGCGAGCTGGCGAGGGCGTCGGCTTCGCTCAGCGCGTCCTCCTGGAACGCGCCGGCCGCCTCGGCCTCGGCCGGGTCGAATTCGGCCTGGTAGCCTGGCGTCAGGGCGTCCTGCAGCTTCTCGATGACGGGGCCGCTGCTGGCGTCGCCGGGCGTGGCCGGTTCCAGCAGCGCGGCGCTCTTGCCGGCCTCGGGGTTGAAGGGGATGATGGTGGCGGTTTGGTCGGTCATGGTGTGCTCCTTGAAAATTGATTACGCGGCGGCTGCAGACTTGGGTTTGCTGTAGTCGGGTTTGCCCTTGACATCGTTATACGACTGCTTGCAGGTCGGGTAGTCGCTGCAGCTCCACCAGAAGGTGCCCTTCTTCTTCGGACTCGGGCGGCGTGACAAGCCCTTGCCGCACGCCATGCACTTGTGCAGCTCCGAGACCTTCGGGACTTCCTTGGGTACTGGCTTGCCCGCCTTGTCCTCGCACGAGTATTTGCAGCCATCGGTGTAGCCGCTGCAGCCCCAAAAGAATTCGTTCTTGTCCTTCTTCTTGATGCGCGCCAGTGGCTTCGCGCATGTCGGGCAGGGATGGATATCGACCTTGATATCCAAGCCGTGCTCCTTAACGGCGCCGACCTCGCCAGCGATATACTCCATCAGCTCGGTGACGAACGACACCGTGTCGCGTTCGCCCGCCTTGATGACCTTTTGCTGCTCGTGCCAGAGCGCGGTCATGTCGGGGAATTTCGCCTGATCCGGCAGGGCGTCGTAGAACTCTTCGGCGGTCTTGGTCGGCACGATGTTCTTGCCCTGCTCGACCAGGTAGGACCGGTCGAACAGCGTCTTGATGATGCTGTCCCTGGTGGCCGGCGTGCCGATCCCCCCGTGCTCCCCTTCCTTGCCCTTGTCCTTATCGAGCAGCAGCTTGCGCAGGCGCTCGTCGCGGATGTACTTCGCCACGCGGGTGAGGTCCGTCAGCAGCGTTGCCATCGTGTACAGCGGCTGCGGCTTGGTCTCCTGCTTCGCCGCCTCGGCGTCGGTGCAGGTGCCGGCCTGGCCTTCGCGCAGGGTCCGAATATCGACCTCGACAGCGTTCTCGTCCCCTTCCAGGTCTTCATTGCCGGCGTCGTTCTTGTACAGCGCAGCCCAGCCAAGGCGGGTCGTCACGTCGGCGCGCACCGCGAAGCGGTGGCCTGCGACCTCGACCAGAATATCGGTGCGGTCGAACTGCTGCTTGGGCCAGAATTGGGCGATGTAGGCGCGGGCGATCAGCAGGTAGATTTTCTGCTCGCCCTCGGACAGGTTCGCCAGGTCGGCGACGGTCTCGGTCGGGATGATCCCGTGGTGGGCCGACACCTTGGCCGAATTGAAGGCGCGGCTTTTGATGTTCGGGTCGCCGCGCTGGGCGGCGCCGGCCAGGATCGGCGCCGTCTTCGCGACGGCCGCCAGCACGCCGGGCGCCTCGGCGTGGAGTTCGTCGCTCAGGTATTCGCAGTCGCTGCGGTTGTACGTGATGAGCTTGTGCTTCTCGCGCAGCGATTGGGTGATGTCCTTGGTCTCGTCGGGCTTGTAGCCGTACTTGCGCGAGGCGTCCGTCTGCAGCTTGAGCAGGTTGTACGGTAGCGGCGGGTGTTTTTCCTCGCGAGTGGTCCCGGCGCTGACAATCCGCGCCGGCTGGCCCCTGACGGCATCGGCGATGCCCTGGGCGTGCGACTCGCTGGTGAGGCGGCGCTTCTCGTCCACCGGGTCGCCCTCGGCCACTTGGTAGCGCGCCGGGAAGGCGACGCCGGCAACGTCGAACTGGCCGGTGACGTTGTAGTAGTAGGCCTTCTCGTGCGCCTTGAAGGCGCGGGTGCGGCGCACCACTAGGCCGACGATGGGGGTCTGCACGCGGCCCACGCTCATGACGCCCTGGTAGCCTTTCGCGCGCGCGGCCAGCGTGTACGCCCTGGTCAGGTTGTAGCCGTAGAGCTGGTCGCCCACGCTGCGCGCCTCGGCGGCGGCCGACAGGCCGGCGAATTCCTTGTTGTCGCGCATCGACGCCAGCGCCTTCTTGACCGCGATGGTGGTGTTGTTGTTGATGAGGACGCGCTGCACCGGCAGCCGACAGTTGGCGTATTCCAGGATTTCATCGACCAGAAGCTGGCCTTCCTCGTCCGGGTCGCCGGCATTGACGACGCTGTTGGCCTGCTTGAGCAGACCCGTGATGACCTTGAGCTGCTTCTGGCTGCTGGCGTCGCCGCTGGGCTTCTTGCGCCAGGGGATATGCGACATTGGCAGGTCGTCCATGGACCACACCTTGTACCGCTCGTCGTAGTCCTCCGGGTCGAGCAGTTGCAGCATGTGGCCGAAGCACCAGGCCACCTTGTCGTCGCCGCATTCATAGTAGCCGTCCTTCCGGCTACCGCCGCCGAGGCCTTCAACGATGGCTTTCGCCAGGTCCGGCTTTTCCGCAATGAACAGTCTCATGACGCCTCCTACCAGGTGATGACCGGCACAATGACGGTCTGGATTTGGGAACGAAGAATCGGGCCGAAGTAGCGGCCGTCGAACGACTTGCCGTTCACGTCTGACATGACCAGGACCTCGTTGTCGCTGATGACGAATTTTGTGTGCTGGTAGCGCGGCAGCGCCCGGCCGTACTTGTCTATCGCCATCGGCGCGCTAAGCGGCAACATGGCGCCGTTGACCGTCACGCCTTCGTCCGTGATAGCAACGGCATCGTCTTTAGCGGCTAAAATTTTCTTCATCATGTAGCCGAGTTTTCCGGGGCAGAAACCGGTGGTCAGGTAGCCGCGCCGCTTGGCTTCCGCAATTGCCTCCACAGGCGGCGGGCATAACAGCACGTACGCGCCCTTCTCCACCGGCTTGCTGCTGGTCCAGTACAGGCCGACCGGGATGCTCCTGGTGGTGTTGACCCGGCCGCCAGCGGCGTAGAACATCAGGCCGAGCGTGGTCGCGGCCAGGCCCGTGATCGCGGTCACGATGGTGATCTTGCGCAGGATGGGTTTGATTTTCATAGCGTGATCGCCCTCTCTTCGGTCGCGGCGCTGGTGGCGCGCACCTTGTCGCTGTGTTTGGGTTCTTCGACGGCGGCGCGCGCCGTGAAGGTCTTGTCCTTGAAGTACAGCGGCTGGCGGCCGTAGATGGCCGGGAAGCCCGCCACGTAGACCACCATGTCGCCCGCTTCCACGATCAGCTCGCCGTCCTTCTTCGGCCCTGGCATGCGCAGGCATTCGTCGGTCGTCAGCAGCGGGCGCTGCACTTCCTGGATGGTGCGCGACACCTGGCCCAGCAAGCCACTGGTGCGCCGGCCGCTGGTGGTGATCTGTTCCTTCGCCACCGTCGTGGTCCCGGTCAGCTTGGACAGGTGGTCGGCGGTCTCGACCCTGTTTGGCGGGTAGGCGTTCTGGACGTGGCAGTTCGATGTGATGGTTTCGTCGGGGCCGTAGCCGGTCTCCCTGCTTTTGAGCTGGTTGATGTCCTGGCAGATCAGGTAGAACTTGATGCCGTAGCCGGCCACGAACGCCAGCGACTCCTGCAGGATTTCCAGCTTGCCGAGGCTTGGGAACTCGTCGATCATCCCAAGCAGCCGATGCTTATACCCCTTCTTGGAACGAATGTAGGTCTCGGCGGCCTGGGTGATGCCGGCCTTGGCGAGCAGCCGGCGCCACCAGGGCATGCCCGCCTGGATGCGCTCGAATTCCATCTTGTCGGCCAGCAGGCGCACGATCTGGTTCATCATGATCCGCACCAGGGGGCGCAGACGGGCCTTGTCGTTCGGCTGCGTCACGATGTAGAGGCTGACCGGGCTGTCGTGGTTCATCAAGTCCTTGATGCGGAAGCTGGACGAGCTGACGTTGCGCGCCACGATGGGATCGCGGTACAGGGCCAGGTAGGACTTGGCGGTGGACAGCACGGACCCGGCCTCTTCTTCCGGCCGGTCCATCATGTCGCGGGCGGCGGCGCCGACCGCTGGATGGTTCTTGCCGTTGACGTGGCTGTACGTCGCCATTTCCATCCACAGCTCGGCCGTGCTGCGGTTGGGATCGGCGAGCATGTGGTCAACATACGGCAGCGATGCCGGCGTGCCTTCGTTCTTCTTCTTGTACAGCGCGTGCAGGATGACGCCGACCAGGAGCGCCTGGCTGGTCTTCTGCCAGTGCGTTTCCAGGCCCTTGCCGTCAGGATCGACAATCAGCGTCGCAAGGCTCTGCACGTCGCCGACTTCGTTGCCGCTGCCGACCCGGATTTCATCCATGGCGTTGTGGAACACCTCGCAGTTCGGATCGGCCGGCTCGAAGCGCAGCACCTTGTTCTTCGCGTACTTCTGCCGCCAACCGGCAGTCATCGCCCACAACTCGCCTTTCAGGTCCGTGATGACGCAACTGTCGGGCCAAGAAAGCAGGGTCGGGACCACCAGGCCGACGCCCTTGCCCGAACGGGTCGGCGCGTACGTCAAAACGTGCTCGGGGCCGTTGTGGCGCAGGTATTGGAGCTTGCCCTTGGCATCGACCCAGGCCCCGACGTAGACGCCGTTGCTGGCAGTCGGCTGGGCGCCGCGCATAATCTCGTGCCATTTGCGCGGGCGTGGCAGCAGCCCCGCATCCTGGATGTCTTTCTTGTTCGCCCAGCGGGCCGAGCCGTGCAGGTATTCATTGACCTTCGAGGTGTTCGCCATGACCATCTTGACCACGACCAGACTGATGAGGCCGACGCCGGCCACCGACACGCCGACGCTGCCGGCGCGCATGAACGCGTCCGGGTATTGCCCGTACCACTTGCTCGCCCAATGGATGATCCCCCACGGCGCGTAGAAGTGGTTGACGTGCGCGCCGAGGGCTTCCTGATAGCGCATGTCGTTCGCGAAGAACTGCGTTGCTGCCTGCAGACCTCCCCCCAGCGACAAGACCGCCAGGGCCGGGATGACTTTCCCTGGCCCTGGCTTCTTGGCGCGTACCTGCGGCCCTACCGCATTGTTGAAACGGTCGTTCATCTGCTTCTTCCTTTCGTTTTGATGGCGCCTTTCGCGGTCACGCTGATTGGCTCCCCAACCGTCACCCGCTTGAGGCGGCGGGCGGTTGCGTCGTCCACTGGCAAGACCATGACCTCTTCGCCCTGCTTGAGCAGGGCCAGGGCCTGCCCGTCGATTTGACGCAAACCGCCGAATAGCACGGTTTCATCATTAATAAAATTGTATCGTATATGCTTCGGTATATCGAATACTTTAGTGCGTTTTTGCTCTCGTTCTGCGATATATTTGTCGGCGGCGGCGGCGCCCGCCGATTTCTTGTCCAGGCCGAAGATGTCGCGACGAATCCCCGCGTCCGTCAGCGTGGCCTTCGACGCCACGGGCTGTTGCGCCACGGCCGGCGCCAAGCTCGGCGCTGGCGTAGGTGCCGCCGCGCCGCCGTGGTCGCCGATGCTAATGACGCCGAGTTGAGACAGCGGGCGCAGCCTGTCTTTGCTGGCGGGCGGAGGGGCGCTGCCGAGTTTTCCGATGTTGGGTTTACCGATGTTCGTTTTGGCAGTGGGGGGCGGCCGGATCGCGCCGCCCGGCCTTACTCTTCCTGGCCCACGTAAATCCCGTCGCACCCGGTTATTTGGTTTGGCTCCTTGCTGCTCCACACCACCAGGTACATGACGCGGCAATAGCATTTCACCTCTTTCGGCGACGTGAACCACACCGAGTTCGGACACACCTCGCACAGCGTTCCGGGCTTGGGGCGACGGGCGCTGTCCAGCTTTTCCAGTGTCGGGCTTAATGCTGTCGGCATGTCCGTGTCGTCCTGGGCCTGCTGCGGCGCCGGCGCGCGCTGCGCTTGCGGCGCGGCTTGCGGCTGCGCGAGCGGCGGCTTGTCCAGGGCTTCCATCGCGTCCGCGATCAGCTCGTCCTCGGACCTGGCGTTTGTCGTGTCTGCTGTTGCTTCCATGGGTGCTCTCCTTCGTGGTGTGGTGTTGGGTCAACTGCTGCCGGCGCGCTTCCAGGGTGGCGTCGTCAAAGCTGATCGGGAGGTTGGCGGCGGCTGCCGCCCGTACGATTTTTTCCTTGAATTCGGCCGTGCCGTTAACCGTGATGACCGGACCGTACCGCTCGGCGGCCATGCGCAGCGCCGCCTGCATGGCCGCGTCGTCCGCGCCCCGTGAGACGTTGAGCTTGTCGCCATCGTCGCGCACGGCGCTGGCGCCGACCTTGTAGATGATCGTGCCGCGCTTGGTGATGCTGTCGTGCTTGGAAGGGGCCGCGCCGGCCTTTTGAGCGCCCTTCCCTGCCACCGTATTCCCGCGCAGCCCCGTAGAGTCCTCACGGGATCGCAAGGCCTCCAGGGCCTCCAGGTCGCCCGCTGTGGCTTCCTTGCGCAGCCAGTCGGCCCATGCCATGCGCTGGTACTTGTCATAGATCGCCTGCCGCTCCAGCATGTACTGCTTGTTGATGGCGGCGATGTCGTCGCGCAATGTCTTGCTGGTCGCGGCGTACATCAGCTTCTTGCCGATTCCAGGCGCCCCGCTGATCTTGATCGCGGCCCGCTTCAACCGGCCCGCACGCTTGGCATCTTCGATCAGCCTGTTCTTGCGGGCGATGGCCTTGGCCCACTCGGCCGCCCTGTCGGTCGTCGCCGTTTGCTGGGCTTGCTTGTACTTGGCGTGCAGTTCGACCGTGTTGATCTTCGAGCGCATCGGCTTCTTCTCGTAGCGCTTCTTCGGCGCCGCCGCATCCGAGGCCTGGGACTTCGTGAAGCTGCCCAAGCGCCCTTCCAGGTTTTTCTTGGAAAACTCCCGGTGGACCGAACTGGCCTTGACGCTGATGCCATTTTCGGCGCTGATGACCAGTCCGTTCGCATGCTCGCGGATTTCAAGCCCGTGGTCGCGCATTACCTCGTGCAGCGACGACCAGGACTGCGCGCCGCGTATTTGCTCCTGGCATTCGCGCTTGATCCAGCCCAGCAGGCTCTCCACGTCCGAATGCCGCTCCATGTCCGAGGCGCGGTTCTCGCTCCCGTTCTTGTTCGCCTGGTGGTTGACCTTCTGCAGGCCGTATTCGACCTCAAGCTTGTCGCAAAGCTGGCCCAAGACGTGGTAGGCGTTGAACGGCTCGTGGATGGTGTAGCGGGTTGGGTGAATCTTGTTGATCGCTATGTGGATGTGCAGGTTGTCGGTGTCGTGGTGGACGGCGCTGACGCGCTGGTGTTCGCTGAACCCGATGACGGCACAGATGCGCTCTTCGATGGCTTTCAAGATCGCCGCGTCAGGTTCCTCGCCGGCGGGGAAGGCGACGATCAGGTGATAGGTCTTGTCCGACGACGACCGGGTGTTCTGGATTTGCGTGTTCAATACTTCAAGCATGGCGATTTCCGCCTGCTCGGACTGGCAATTGGTGGTGGTGATCGTGCCGACCCGCTCGTTCTTGTCCTGGGGATCGGTCATGTACTCGACCAGTTCCGCGAAGTTGCTTTTCTGCGCGGATTCCATGGGAACGTGCCGGACGATCATTTGATCCGCCCGGAAACTTTAGCGGCTAAAGTTTTCACCGCTGCGCCCTCGGCATCAGAACCTCGCGCATGATGCCGTGCATCTGGTCCTGGGTTGCCTCGATCTTGGAGAGCAGGGCGCGTATCGTCGCCTCGCCGAACTCGGCCGTCCTCGCGTCGTTGGTGAGCCAGAGCTTCAACAGCCCGCCGAGCCGGCCGAGGTCGCCGTTGATGCGGGCCAGCTCTTCCACGCGGCGGTTGTCCAGGATGCTGCGCGCCTCGTATCCCTGGCCGATGTTGCGCAGGAAGACAGCCACCGGAAGGTTGGCCGCCCTCGCGTTGCGTGCAATTTGCTCTTCCTCGTCCGGTAGCACGGGCACCCGCAGGTGCTTGTGCTTCCGGGTCACTTTTGTTGCCTTGTCGGTCATGCCTTGGCTCCGTCAGTCTTCTTCGATGACGAGGTGATCGGGCGACTCCCCAGCCCATTCCTCGCACACCGCGTTCAACCTCATTTCCAGGTCGGTGACTGCCGCCTCGTCGCTGGCCGAGGCGATTTTTTCGAGCGTGTCGTAGTGCAAGACGAACCACGTCACGCTGCCGTCAGTGAGGGTTTCGCTGTTGGTTGTGAAGGGGCGGTTGCTCTTGTCGTTCATGGTGCTGTCCTTGACTGTGGGGTTGCTTTTGGCGGCGGTAGCCGCCTGCCTCGCAGAGCAAGAGTCCCGTTGAGCGCCGCAGGCGCGAATAAGGGAGAGTGAAGAGAGATATCCCGCTTGCGGGATAGCTATCTTCACCTATCTTGCCCGACTCTCCGAGTCCATTACGCCAAGAAATGATACCACTCACTTTTCGATTTATCCGCTTTTAACTCAATCAAACACGACTTTTTTGCAACGGATATGACGAAATAAATCGTATACGCCCTATAATCGTTCGTAGCCCGGTAAAAATCGGCTAAAAATTGACACTAAATGGAATTTCCAGCAGATGAAAAATTGATATGGCGAAGTCTTATCCCGAGCAGCTTGCCGAGTGGGTAAAACGGCGTGAATCGACTAAACGCGACAAGAACCTAGTCGCGTTTCTGGCGGTGCGTGATGACGTGAAGCTGGCCGTGGATGCTGGATACGCGGTCAAAACGATATGGGCCAACATGCACGAAGAGAAGCGGGTGGCCTTCGGATACGACACATTCCTCAACTATGTGAACCGTTACATACGCATGAAGTCGACCAGGCCGTCCGATCCTGTGCCGGCCAAGACCGCCCCGCAGCCCGCCATCGAGCGTGGTCGGCAAGTATCAAAACCCGCTCCCCAAAACCAGGGACAAAAGGTCAAGGCGCCGGACACTCCGACCGGCTTTACATTCAACTCTGAACCCAACGTGAAGGACTTAATATAATGTCAAAAGTACACTTTGTTTTGCAAGGGAAGGGCGGCGTAGGGAAGTCGGTAACAGCGGCGTTCCTGGCTCAATTCCTCGGCGAAAGAGGCGGCGAATCACCGACCAATATCGACACCGATCCCGTGAACGCGACATTCCACGGTTACAAGGCGCTCAATGTGAAGCGCCTGCAGATCATGGAAGCGGACGAGATCAATCCCCGCAGCTTCGACACCCTGATCGAGATGATCGCGGCGGCCAAGGGCGATGTCATTGTTGACAACGGCGCCAGTTCCTTCGTCCCGCTGTCGCATTTCCTCATCAGCAACCAGGTGCCGGCGTTACTGGGTGAAATGGGACACGAACTGGTGATACATACCGTTGTGACAGGTGGCCAGGCTCTTCTGGACACGATCAGCGGCTTCAACCAGCTTGTGAGCCAGTTCCCATCAGAAGCGTTGTTTGTGGTGTGGCTCAATCCGTTTTGGGGACCGATCGAACATGAGGGTAAGGGTTTCGAGCAGATGAAGGCCTACACGACCAACAAGGGCCGGGTTTCCGCGATCATCCAAATTCCGTCGCTCAAGAAGGAGACGTACGGCCGCGATCTGGGCGACATGCTGCAGGAACGGTTGACGTTCGACCAGGCTATCGCACAGGAATCGCTGACCATCATGACCCGTCAGCGCCTCAAAATCATCAAGGGCCAGATCTACGGCCAGATGGAAAACGCGACGGTGCTGTGATGAGCGACCAATTGGAAGAACTCATCAAGGAAATCGCCAGCAAGCACGGAATCGCGGTTTCACGCGACGATCCGATCCTTGTCCTTCAGACGATCAACAATCGACTGCTGCAGGACAGCTCGAAGGCGCAGCAGGCCCAGCTCGACCAGTACAAGGAGGAATTGGAGCAACTGGCACTCAGATGGGGAAATGACGCCAGGGAAAAAGCAGAACGCATCCTCAACGCGTCCCTCTCGGCCGCCAAGGATGCCATCGACCAGCTCATGCAGGAGGGCGCGCGCAGTACGGCCGTTGGGGTGTCGAAGGAAATTGACGCCGCGCTCGCCAAGTTTGCCGGTCCTGTGCGCGACGCCCACAGGATCGCCAAGCTGAACGTCTTTGCAGCGTGCGTTACGATGGCAGCGGCGGCTGTTGCGCTTTGGGCCGTCCTGCACTGAACCGATCAAAACAGTGAGGAAATTATGACCCAGCATAAGGAATTCGTTTTTACCGCGCACCCGCCTCTGCCAGTGATCGATTACCCGGAGCAGGCCCTGAGCAGCATGTGGGCGTTCGTGGAGGGTATGGGGGATTGATGTGTAGTGGAAAACCGGGTTAAAGAAGATTCGTGATGCCTGCTTGGCAAAAAGTACACCGGATCGCATGAAGATTCGATTCGATATTACTTTAAGACTTATGTGTCATTTCTGGCCGAATCCTGGCTGCTACTGCGCTCCTATTGCGCTGCTGTCGCGAAATCAATCTAAATATGTTGACATATTACTATTGTGCCGTGACACTTCGTGAGCAACCTGAAACAATTCCATTAATGAAATATAGGAGCATAGCGATGACCACAGAACGCGTAAGTAACGTAAACGATCTTGAATACAGTGTCCGCACGCACTTCGATGGACAAGGCGATGAGGGCCGAGAATTTTGTGTCCTGGCGAGTGGCAATCTGACCGCAACCCTCCTTCGTTTTGCCGCTGGTGACGAAATTCCAATGCACACTCACTCAGATGAGAATGCGAAAATTTTGGTCGTATCAGGTGAATCGACCATCGAATACTCTGACGGGGAAAAATTCACTCTCCATCCTGGCCTTTTCTATCATTGCAATAGTATGGGTTCTGGCTATTCACATAAAATTACAAAAGACACAATCATGCTGGTGCTTCAAAGTCCAGACGGAAAGATGATTGTCGAGAAATAATTGATCCGGGGGGCGAATAACAAAAACCCGGCAGTGCCGGGTTTTTTACGCGTGCTGCACGGCTCGGTGCCGCGCTTCTTTATGACCTAGTGCCAACTGCGAGTATCAAAGTCTGTGCGGTGCCGAGGGTCTTCCCGAAGGTCGCCGACTGTTGCCGCTGTTCGATTTCCTTCTTGCGCTGCAGGGCCACGGCGCGGCGCTGCTCTTCCTGCTGCTCGTCCCAGTCGCTCGCCAGGCCGGGTTCCAGGTGGCGTAGTCGGCGCGTCGCCATTTCCTCGATGCGCGGCCCGTGGGCACCCATGCCGTCCTTGATTTCGCGGACGGTCTCCAGGCGACCCTGCAGGCGCTGCATCGTGCTTTGTTGTTGCTGGACCTGCTGCTGCCACTTCGTCCGGGTGCTGGGCAGGGCGATCAGGCCGGGCTGTTGCGAGCGCGATTGCTGCAGCCTGGACGACTGCTGCTCGATCAGACTTTCAAGCCGATCCTCGATGCGCTCCACCTGGTCGTGCTTGCTCTCGACCTGGGCGGCGAGGGCTGTGGCGTACTGGCTCTCGATGGACGGGGTGTCGAGCAAGGTGGCTTGCTCGGCCTGTTCGGCGTTCGCCCGTTCAAGCAAGCCGTCGGCCTGGGCCTCGGCGTCAAACGAAGTGGTAATGGCTTGCTGAGCTGTTCGGGTCTGCTGTTGTAGCTGCTCTCGCTGTTGGTTCATGACATGACTCCAAATTTTAGCCGCTAAAGTTCGTTAGGAAATTCCGCGCCCCAGCTTCATCAAAGCGGCGGCTACGGTCGCCTTCCCATTATCGTACTTTATGGTGGAATTGCCACCGATTTCAGGGAGTTTATCGAAATCGGCGCGATCATGTTTGACGAAAGTTTTGCCCACTTGCTGGTACACATGTTCTTTGTCCGCGTGGATAACCGGACCGTCGTGCGCTTTGGATTTATCGGCCTGGATCGACAGATGGATGTTGTAGACGCCGGGCTTCACCGCGCCGGCTTTCTCTACCTTGTCGGTATTCCAGTCGCCGCCTTTTTCGCTCTGAACTAACCGCTGCCCGTTCATGACAAGAAGGCGTTGCTTCATAAATACTCCTATTGGTAGATGGTCAAAATCGCGTGGCTGATCGCCGTATTGTCATAGGGCGATGTGACATAGAAACAACACTTATTTTAGCCCATCCACTTTCGATTTATCTGATTAATTGCATGATTTATATGCATCGCGACATAAGTTGTGAGAATTGGTGAGATTTCCACAACACAATCACGCTGCGCCCCAAGTTATTATTATTAGATCATTCTTTTTTGCTATTTTGACGCGTCTTTTATCGGCGACGGTTTGAGCGTTTGCATGAGTTGTGAGTTTTGGTCGGTGATGGCGTCCATCCTGCCGCGCAAGGTGGCCGCTTCCTCGCGTGCTTGGTTCGCCGCCTGGTTCGCCTGGTCACGTTCCGCCTTCGACTGGTCGAGTTGCTGCACCAATCGCTGCAGCTCGGCCGCCGCCTGGCTGCGCTCCTGCTGCAGCGCCTCCTGCGCAGCCTCGGACTTGGCGCGGACGGTCGCCAGGTCGGTGCGCAACGCATCCATGGCGCCGGCCGCAGTGCGGGCCGCGTCCTCGGCTTTTGCGGTCGCGGCGGCCAGCTCGGCCCGGATCGCGGCCGTCGCCGCTTCGGCCTTGGCTGTCGCCTCGTCCGCGCGGGCTTGCTGAGCGGCCGTAGCAGCCCTCAGAGCCTCGACCTCGGCTTGATGGGCCTGGCGCAAAGCGGCCAGCTCGTCGCGTACTTGGGAGGCCTCTTGGTGCGCGTGATCGAGTTCGGCGCGCAGTTCGTCGGCCCGGAACTTGATTTCCACGGTGCGGGCCTCGGCCGTGACGGTCGCCGCCTCGGCGGCCGTGAGTGCGACGGTCGCCGCTTCGAGCCTGGCCTGCAGATCGTGCGCGTCGGCTTCGGACTGCTCCAGGCTTGCCCTGGCGTTCGCCGCGTCGAGCTGGGCCGCATCGAAACTCACCACCAGGGCCTCGTAGGCGTCGCCGATCTGCTTGGTCAACGTCTCGGCCTCGATCCGCTCGGCGTCCCAGCCGGCCTGCGCGGCCCGTAGGGATTCGTTCGCCAATTCCTGCGCCTCGTGCCACAGGGTCGCCACGGCGACGGCGCTGGCCTGCTGCACAGCTTCCGGCACCTGCACCGCCACCGGGGCGGCCTGCGTCGTCTGCGTTCGGCGCCACTCCTTCATGCCCACGCTCGCGTCGTTCATATTGACCTTGGCGAGCTTGCGCACTGCGTCCACGGTCGGAAAATTGCCGGCGCGGCCGGCCTGTTCGTAGAGCGAATTCGCTGCGGCGAAAATACGGTCGCGGGCTTCTTGTGCAATTTCCATGATGACCTCCTAGAAGTAATAATCCATTATACAGAAATAATAAGAATAATAACGGTAAGAATAATAATATTCTTATTATTCTTACCAATCATGATCGCCTCGAATTTAGCCGCTAAATTCGAGGCGAAAAAAAGCCCGCAATTGCGGGCGTTAAGGGTGATCCGGGGAGGCTGCTAAAGGTCAGCCTTCGAGCAGGGCGACCAGCTTCACGTCGGTCAAACTGGCCTCGAATTCCGCGCCGTCGTCTTCGTACTTCATCCAGGCGTAACCCTCGGCCGGTGGTCGGCGGGTGAGGATCAGCCGGGCAGGGCGGCCGTCGTGCTCGACCTGGATGATGGCCTTTTTCAGCTTTTCGGGATCGGCCTCCTTCTCCTGCTTTGGCTCCTTGCCCTGATCATCGTTGCCGACCTCGCTATCGGTCTTGCCGCTCACCAGGTCAACCGTGTCCGGGTCGCGGTCGCCTTGCTCGCTGGCGCGCTTGTCATCCAGGAACTCGCGCAGCAACTTGACCTCGCCCCGCGTCACCTCCTGGTTCTCGTCTTCGAGCCAGGCACCGACTTCCTTGGGATTCTTCTTGTACGCAGTCAAAAGCTCGCTGACAACCGTCACGTCGTTGGCGCGGCCAGAGTTGAACGCATTGGCGATTGGCTCGGGCAGGTCCAGCAGCGCGGCGTGCTGGGTGATGAAGGAGGGCGACTTGCCGATCAGGTCCGCGATCTGCTTCTTCTTGAAACCTTTCTTCATCTTGCGGTCGATGTAGGCCGCGATTTCGCGGGGCGTCATGTCCTCGCGCTGCACATTCTCGATAACCTGGTCGTCCTCGTTGTGGTCGTTGTCGATGATGGCCGGCGCCTGGGTCAATCCTTTGACGCCGCAGGCGCGGTAGCGTCGTGCGCCATGGTTGACGATATAGCGGCCTGGAACGTCCGGGTGGTCGCGCAACGACAGGGGCGACTTGGGACCATTCGGACCAAACGATGCGGCTAGCTCGGCGATGCTTTCAGGGGCGAATCCTGGATTCGCCGCAGTCCGCGGTTGCTCAGGGTCTTCGTCAATCAGGTCCAAGTCGATCATGATGGGCTTGCCGGCCGGCGCCAGGGCTTGCTGGTCCGCCGCTGCCGGCGTCGATGGCGACAGGGCATCGCCCGCTGCGTCGTCCAGTAGACCGGACAGACGACCCTTCTTTTTCACGATGGTGGGTTGAGTTGCGTTCATTATTTGTTCTCCATTTTGTCGATTGCGTACGCGGCCAAGGCGCGGATTTCTTGGGCGGCCTTGCGGGCGGAAGTTTTCTTGATCTGCCATACCGGCATCTGGTCGGCGAGCGCGTCGGCGATGCTGCTGCGCAGCCCTATCGTCAACGGGATCATCAGCTTCGGATAGGCCTCCTGCAACTCGGCAAGATTCTGGACGTGGCTGGGATTGCGCATATCGACCATGCTGGGAACCATGCCAAGAAATTGCAGCTTGGTATTGATTTTGCGGACGTTCGCGATCACGGTGAGCATCTTCTTGATGCCCATGATGCTGTAGTACTCGGGCTTGATCGGGGATATCACGCTGTCGGCCGCGTAAAGCGACGCCGCCAGGGTGGTGCCAAGGGACGGCGCGTTATCGATCAAGATGATGTTGAACCCTGCCTTGCCCAGCGCCTCGATGTTCGATTTGAAGCACTCGGCCGCTTCATCGAAGCTCAACTCTTCCATGTCGGCCAGGTCCTTGTCGGCCGCGATCAGGCGCAGCAACGGACCTTCCGGCAGGTCGGCGAAATGCGCGCTCAGCTTGTCGGCACCGGCACTGAACATGGAGCTGGCCACGTAGCCGCTTGCAAAGTGTTCGAGCGAGTGGGATGCGTTGCCTTGGGTGTCCAGATCGACGACGGCGACACGGTTGCCGCGCTCGAAGAAGTCAAACCCGAAATGCACGACGCTGGCCGTTTTACCGTCCCCGCCCTTTTGCTGCGCGACTGCCATGGTATGCGTCATGCCTTGGAACCCCTTTTTTTGGCTGCTTCCTCTGCCCACTTCTTGACCGTGTACGCCTGGTGTTCCGGCAGGATCGCCGTTACCCGTTCGTACCCCTGGGGCAGATTCGAGTGCTCGAATGCTGCCCAAACCCGCTGCACCGCCTGGGACACTGCGCCCCTGGTCAGCCCGAGCGCGCTGACGAAACCCGCCTGCGGCTTGCCGTCCACAAGTACGGCCCGCGCTATCTCGATGGTTTGCTTCCCGACTTCCAAGTCCTTGATGCACGCTTGAAACTGTGCCTCGGTTAGCCTCTTTTTCATCAATCTCACCCATAGTCATTTGCTCCGCGCCTTGTTTTCAAAATGCCGGTGTCAGCCAGCGACAAGTAAAGTTTAGCTAAACTTAGCGGTGCGGTCAAGCGGTTTCGGTAGCTAAATAAAAATAATTTAGCTAAACATTTCTATGCCTGGTCAAAGACCTCTCGGTTTGTAGAGCGACACGAAGTACGTCAGCGCGACGAACACGCCGAAGTGCAGCATGAAGGTGAAGCCGCCAAACACCCCTGGCGTGTTCCAGTAGTACATCATTCGCACCAGCTGATAGACGCAATCGAGCGCAACGATCCATTTCAGGAAAGGCCACAGCAGCACCGTCACGACCCATATTCCCTTGAGCAAGGCAGGGTCGTTCGCGGGCGTGGTGGCCTGTTTTGGTGCCTCTATAGGCGGTTCCGGTGGGGCTTGCTTCGCACCGGGGAACTTCACAATGTTCGTCATAGCTCTTGACCCCTTCTCGCATTCCAGTTCAAATACTGGCTGCAGGTGTCCGCGCCTGGGCTTGAGTATGTCAGTGCTTAGGTCAAGCCCCCGGAGCGATCCGGGGTGCTTCCCACTCATCCAGAACACAGTTGCGCCTGCTCTATTTCCTTGATTGACCAGTGCGCTTTCGCATCGCCTTCAAGTTTGCAGCCTTCCACGTAGGCCTCGGCCAACAGGTGCGCCGCGTTACTCGATGGTTCGGCCGCCTGCTTCATCAGGGCCGCGATACGGTCACGGCGGGCCGGGAAATCGGTGGCATTAACTTCTTTCAAAAGGTCGAGCCAAGGCATAATTTTCTTCATCGGAGTCTCCGGTATTTGACCTGGGCAATATGCCCGGCCTCACTTACATATTAGGACAAAATGCCCTAATTTGCAACCGGAATTTAGCTAAACATTTATACAAATTTAGCTGCTAAAATTTTCCCTTGGAGTAAAACCGCCCTTGCTGTTAGTTATCCTGCCGCTTCCAGATCATCCCCAATCCCGCGAAATCGCAGAGCAACGCCCATGCCGCATAGGGGATCGAGGAATCGCCGCCGACCCAGCGCCGCACAGTCCGATCCCCTTTTGCGCCGAGGCCCAGCGCCCTTGCGGCCTGGCCGCCCGTGAAATTCGCCAGGCGTAGCACTTCGCGCACTTCGTCGCCCGTCGCTTGTTCCCACGACACGGCCGGCTGCAAGCAGCCGTTCCTGATCAATGCCTCAGTCATTCCCTATCCTTTTCGGTATTTTGTGATGGTTATTCAAAGCGCCAGGTCGGCCGGCTTGGCGGCCCAGCGCAGGCGGTCGTTCTCGCGCCAGTCGGGATCAATGATAGCTGTTTCCTCATCAATAACTCTACAAATGGGGTCGGCCACCCTGGGCGAGTCGTAGAGCAGGGCGACGGCATCCACGATCCCTCGCCCGTACTTCTGCACAAGCAAAGCGGCGAGGGGGGGCCTCTCGGCCCCCCCTCGCCACGTCCTGCTGCCTTGCCTGCGCATACTCGCGCACTTTCTCGGTCAACAACGCAACCGCTGTTTGTTCATCCATTCTTTTCTCAAATCATAATCAAATGGGTTCCAGGGAATCCATGCCGTACACGGTCTGGACGCACCTGGGATCATAGTCAACGACCATACGCCCGTTTCGATTCCGCCGATAGGTAACGGGCCTATCGTCATGCGCAAAAACACTGCGCCCGCCTGGAAAAACTTTCGCTATAACGACAATCTTCCCAATCGACTTCTCAAAACAGGCATGGTGAACCTTGATGATTCTGTAGCGCTGGCCCGGCTCGGGCCCGTCGTCGTCGCCGTCCTGGTCGCCATCCTCGTCAGCCGCTGCAGGGGCCGGCACGGCCGGCGCCGCTGCCGGCGACTTCTTCGCCTCGCGCATGGCCGCCGCAATCCTGGGACGGGCCGCCTCGGCCCACTTGCGGACGATGAAGGCTTGACGAGCGGTCAGCACCACGTCCACCACGACGAAGCCGTCCGGCACCACCTGAACCGCGTCACCTGGCTCCCTGATGGCCGGCTGGCGCCGGGCCGGGGAAACCAACGCCAATATCCAGTCCGGTAACTGGTCCTCGGCCCGCCGATCCTGATACTCGGCCTCCAGGTAGCGCCGATGCTTGCCAAGAAGGTCGGCGAAGATCAAGGCGGCCGCCGCATCCACCGCCTGGCCGCGCACCACGCCGCAGAAGTGAGAACGATAGCCCGTTTCGGAGACAAACGGGGCGTCCAAGTCCACGGCGTTGAACTCGAAATGCGAATTCAGGACAGACCCGAGGCCGCCGCCGTACTTCACCCAACAACGGACATCCTTCACGTTAATGAGAAATTCACCCTGCTGGCCCCACAGCGGCACTACGCCAGGCACGGCGGCGCAGTATCGTTTCACGATCGTGCCGGCCGAGTCGTCGCCGGCACAGGAGCCGAAATACGTTCCGCCATTCAACTTCCAGATCGCGGCCTCATAGCGCTCGCTGATGACCAGGGCCGCGAAGTCAGCGCGGTCCAGCACCGCGTTGTTGTACAGTTCCACGCACTCCCTGGCGACGGCCAGCAAGCCGTCGCGGTCGGCGGGCAACGAGGCAGCGACGGCCGCCGCTGCAGCGTCACGCTCAGCGCCTCGCTCCGCCGCACGGTCTGCGTCGGTCTTCGTCTTGCTGGCCAGCCTGGTCGACGTTTTTGGCTTCGCGCCGGCATCGGTCGGCTCCTGGTTGTCCAACTTGATTTTCTCGTTGTGTGTCATCGTCGTAATTGGCCCCGGCCTCCCGGCCAGGGCCAACCTCATCAGTCGATGGCCTGGAAGATGGCGCCGCCCTCAGCGTGCGAATCGGCGAACTCAAGCAATTGGTGGTAGTGGTCAATCAAGGGGCCACACTCGTCAGCGTCGGTGACTTCGGCGGCGAGCTGGCCCAACGCGAACAGTGTAGCGATGACGCCGGCCGCGTCGGCCGACACCGTGCCACTGTAGTAGTTGCCGTGGACCTCGATGCGCAGCGGTCCAGGCATGACCGGGGCCATGTAAAAGCCACCATTGCTCAATTCAAAGAAATCCCACTGGCCGCCGTTGTAATCGGCCGACAGGCGGTCGAGCCACGCATACACCAGTTGTTCGCCGAACATGAACGACCTGCCGCCGAAGTAGGTTGGTAAGAAATTTACACGCTGATTGTCCAGCACGCGGGACGCGGTTACGGGAAGGTTTTGTTGCGAGTTGACCATCGGAATTCTCCGGTTATTGACCTGGGCGATTGCCCGGCCTTCAACAACAGTATAGGGCAAATTGCCCTAATTGACAAGAGAAATCGTTAATGTTTAGCTAAATTTTCGCCATGACCAGCATCCTCAACAGAGCCAACTAGACGCCTTGACAGCGCGGGCGTCCCCGCTTGTCTCCGGTCGAATTTTGCTTCGCAAAATCAAGCCCCTGCTTGCGCAGGGGTCGATCCGGCTGCGTTAAGGTTGGTGCCGGATAAATCCGACCCCTGAACCCCTCCCGAGGCCGCCAGCACCTCCTACAATGCCTTGGACGCGATGTTCACGGGCCGCCGACCAAACACTGGCCTTTCCTTGGCGTTCAACCAACTGACCGTTGCGCACCAATGGCTTTCGTTCAGGCTCTGCCTGCCCGCGACGGTTATATTGAAAAATGTATAATGCCCAATACTGTATTTTTTGAGCAGACTTACGCAAGGGCATAGCGGGCCGCTCCAGGCCCGCACTTTTCACTGTGGGGTTTCCTTGAGCGCGTAGCGCGATCTGTTGTTAATGGGTTTTCATGGGGTTTCCTTAGACTGCCCGTAAGGGCAGGCTTGCGAGTGCTTTACCCCGCGTTTTCGGGCCTGCGGCGCCGGATCGGCCCGCCAGGGCGGCCGAGGGCGTGAAATTGGCCATAGTTAATACTTAAGAAGCAAACAGTTGTAAGTCCTTGATTTGTAAACGACCGAACTATCACGAATGCAAGTAATTCTCTCAACTATTGATAGAATCTCTCTCAAAAATGATTGCGCAATTGATAGACTTGCGTTATAGTCTCTCAAGATGAGAGTAAAAATTGATACGATCTCTATCACTGCCTGATAGACTCTCTCTCAGAAATGCGTGCGTGTTTGAGAGTGTAAAATTATCCTCTCTCAACTTTAGTTGCAAAATTGAGGTGATTTCTATCACCGACTGATCGAATTACACTCAAAATTAAGTCTCATTATGATAGACAAAACTGAAGATGTTAGCAACGGCGCAGAGGTCGAGGGCGAGCCAGAGGGAAAGCCAAAGCGCGGCGGCCGTGGCGTCCGGTACGACCACAATCCGTTCATCGCGAACGCTGTCACGAACACGAAGCAGGGCTTCAAGCGCATCGCCAACAAGGACGGCAACAGGATGATGGTCGTCAACCAGGGCACTGGCGAGATAGTGGCGCCGGCCGGGTTCTGGCAGACGCAGGAAGTCGATAAGACCCAGTTCGTCAAGTTGTATGTCAACGGGGTGAAGGCGTTCAAGGACTTGAGTGGCGGCGGCACCAAGGTCTTCGAGGTGCTGTATCTGCGCGTCCAGGAAAGCATTGGCAAGGATTCCCTGTGGTTGACGTTCCCAAGTATCGACCAGGTGGAGACGCCGATGGGCCAGGCCACGTTCTACCGTGGTATGAAGGAACTCCTGGAAAAGGGGTTCATCGCTGAAAGCTTGACGCCAGGCTTGTACTACCTCAACCCGGACTACATGTGGAACGGGGACAGGTTGGCGTTCGTGAAGGAATACCGGCTCAAGTCAACCTCGAAGTCGCCGCGCCTCAAGGACACAAACACGCCAGATATGTTTGCCGACGCTCCCCCGGCACTTCCTGGGTAATACCGGGCGGCGCGGCCCGGCTCGCCGCCGCTCTCAGTCTTTGACCTTCGGAAAGGCGCTGACAGCCCGAAGGGGCGAGCCTCCGTTGGTTGGAGGCTCGATGCGAAGCACACCATAGCCGGTTTTCGCGCGAGCGCGAAAATTCCCCGCCAGTCGTAATCGGTTAGAAACAATCCCATTTTTGATATTTAACAATCGGCCATATTCGATTTAGTCTACAAGCAGGGCTATCGCTAATCGCGGAATCACGGGTAATATTGTCAAGAAATTGAAGGCTCATAAAGGTTACTGTGCGGATATGTTGGCGCATTGCATGTAATCAAGCTAAACAACTTCCTTGACCGGAACTTTAGCGGCTAAAATTCTGGCTGCTTATAAAAACCAAAATGGCCACCCGTGTACAACCAAATATTTTTCACCAATGTCCTGCGCTTGCTCGATGAACTCAGTATGACAAAGAGCGAACTTGCGGAAAAAGCCGGCATATCGGTTTCGTTCCTTTCCGACCTGACCAACGGCAAAGCCAACCCCTCGCTCAAGGTCATGGAACTCATCGCCGAGGCGCTGCAGAAGGCACTGCCGGAACTGCTGGAAATGACCGACCTCGACCGACAAACACTCGATGCTTTGACGGGTGGTCATGCCATCCACAGCCTGCCCGAAGGTTTTGTTCGCTTCACGGCGATCCTGACGGAGTTTCAAGCATTTTCCGTTAAGCAATGGGACGAGCAGAACCGGAAGAAATTGGCGAAACGAAGAGTTCGATAGGAAATTTCGAGTGACGTTCGGAAACCTTTAGCAGCTAAATATTTTCATGTAGTAGCAGGCACGCAACGTGTCTGCGCCCTCCGTCGAGGCGGGCTATGGTATGCAAATCCCCCTATGAAGTCCATTGATGTTATAAATTGATACACAATAACGCGCGTTCGATTAATACGATAAATATTTATTAATATTGTTTGAATCAGGCTTTCGTTATATCCTTCGTCATGTAGAATTGGGCATTGACAGGAGGAATACCATGAACGATTCGGACGATGGTTTAGACATTTCAAGCGAGCGGGCTAAGCGCAAGCTTGAGCGCGACATGGGGCCGCTCCTGCTGGCGGCCCTGCACGACCCCAAAACGGTCGAAATCATGCTCAACGCCGATGGCCGGCTCTGGCAGGAACGACTCGGCGAGAAAATGAAGTGCATCGGCACCCTGCCCACGGCCAAGGGGACAGCGATCATCAAGACCGTTGCAAGCTGCCTCAACAAGACCATCACGGCGACTGACCCGAAGGTAGAGGGCGAGCTTCCCCTCGATGGCTCCCGCTTCGCCGGGCAGCTTCCCCCGATTGTCACGGCACCGACCTTCGCGATTCGTAAGAAGGCCATCGCCATCTATACCCTGGAACAGTACGTCGAGGCGGGCATCATGTCGCAGCGCCACTACGAGGCGATCAAGGCGGCCGTCAAGAGCCATCGCAATATCCTGGTCATCGGCGGCACCGGCTCGGGCAAGACCACGCTGGTCAACGCGATCATCAACGAGATGGTGCTGTGCGATCCACTGGAACGTATCTGCATCATCGAGGACACAGGCGAAATCCAGTGCGCCGCCGAGAACTTCGTGCAGTACCACACCACCATTGACGTGCCGATGACGGCACTGCTCAAACTCATCTTGCGCATGCGCCCTGACCGCATCCTGGTCGGCGAAGTGCGCGGCGCCGAAGCTTTGGACCTGCTCGATGCCTGGAACACCGGGCATGAGGGAGGCGCGGCAACGCTGCACTCCAACACGGCCAGCTCGGGCCTTGATCGCCTGGCATCGCTTATCAGTCGTAACGAAGCGGCGCCGACGAAGATTGAACCGCTCATAGGCGATGCGGTTCATGTTGTTGTTCATATCGCCCGCACCCCTGACGGCCGTCGCGTGGTCCAGGAAGTCCTTGAGATTTCCGGGTACGTGGACGGCAAATACCTCACCAAAACCATTTAGGAGCTTTCACATGCACGCTACTCTGTACCCACAACCAGGCACACTCAATCGCTCCACGATGTTCTACATCGCGTTCGCGCTTGTCATCGCCTACATTTTCCTGCTGCCGCAGGCCATGGCGTCCACCGGCACGGGCGGCTCGCTGCCGTACGAGGATTGGCTTACCAGTCTGCGTAACTCGGTGACGGGACCGGTGGCGTTCACGCTGTCGATCATCGGCATCGTGATCGCGGGCGGCGTCCTGATCTTCGGCGGCGACCTGAACGGCTTCTTCCGCACACTGATGTTCCTGGTCCTGGTCATGGCCTTCCTGGTCGGCGCGCAGAACATGATGAGCACCTTCTTTGGTCGCGGCGCTGAAATCGCAGCCCTGGGCGATGCAGCGGCCACCCAAGTGCAGTTCATCGCAATGGCCGCAACGGGCCGGGTCGCCTAATCATGGCGCTCCGCGCGATCCCCATTCGTCGGGCCGGCAATCGACACAACCTGTTCATGGGAGGGGATCGTGAACTGGTGATGTTTACCGGGCTGATGGCATTCGCGCTGATATTCAGCGCACAAGAGCTGAGGGCGACGGTGGTGGGGCTTCTGCTGTGGTTCGGAGCGTTGTACGTGTTCCGGAAAATGGCGAAGTCCGACCCGCGCATGCGCCACGTCTACATACGGCATCGCAAGTACAAGCCGTACTACCCGGCGCGCAGCACACCCTTCCGCATCAATCCCACCAGTCAAGGGAAGCAATACAAATGATTACCACCATAACCATTGTCATCGCGGCCCTCGGGGCCGTGCTGCTGCTGCTGCTGTTCCAGCGCATCCAGGCCGCGAACAGCCAATTGGAGCTGAAAAAGCACCGCTCGAAGGAGGCCGGCTTTGCCGACTTGCTGAACTACGCCGCCATGGTCGATGACGGCATCATCGTCGGAAAAAATGGCTCGTTCATGGCCTCCTGGCTGTACCAGGGCGAGGACAACGCCAGTAGCACCGATGAACAGCGTGAAATGGTTTCATTTCGCATCAATAAGGCGCTGTCTGGCATGGGCAATGGCTGGATGATCCACGTCGATGCCGCGCGCCGGGATGCGCCGAACTATTCGCCGGCATCGGCTTCGAGCTTTCCCGATCCGCTCTCAAGGGCGGTTGACGAAGAGCGGCGCCGGCTATTCGAGGGCCTCGGCACTATGTACGAAGGCTTTTTCGTGCTGACCGTGACATTCTTCCCGCCACTGCTGGCCGAGAAGAAATTCATCGAAATGATGTTCGATGACGAGGCCGAGGTGCAGAACCACCGCTCGCGCACCCAAGGGCTGATCGACACGTTCAAGCGCGATTGCACGAACATCGAGTCGCGCCTGTCGGAGGCCGTCAAGACGACGCGCCTGCGCGGCCAGAAGATCGTCCAGGAGGACGGTTCGACGGTCACGCACGACGATTTCCTGCGCTGGCTGCAATTCTGCGTCACGGGCCTGAATCACCCGGTCCAGTTGCCCAACAATCCGATGTATCTCGACTCGCTGATCGGGGCGCAGGAAATGTGGTCGGGCGTCGTGCCGAGAATCGGCCGCAAGTTCGTCCAGGTCGTATCCATCGACGGCTTTCCCCTCGAATCGACGCCCGGCATCCTGACCGCCCTTGGCGAGCAGCCGTGCGAGTATCGTTGGTCGTCCCGTTTCATCTTCATGGACCACCACGAAGCGGTTGCGCACCTGGACAAGTTCCGCAAGAAGTGGAAGCAGAAGATTCGCGGCTTCTTCGACCAAGTGTTCAACACTAACTCGGGCGTGGTCGATGAGGATGCCGTGTCGATGGTGGCCGACGCCGCCTCTGCCATCGCCGAGGCCAATAGCGGCCTGGTCGCGCAGGGCTACTACACCAGCGTCGTCGTCCTCATGGACGAGAACCGCGACAGGCTGGCCACCTCGGCCGGCATGCTCGAAAAGGCGATCAACAGGATCGGCTTTAGCGCCCGGATCGAGACAATCAACACGCTCGACGCCTACCTGGGCAGTCTGCCCGGCCACGGCGTGGAGAACGTGCGCCGGCCGCTCATCAATACGATGAACCTGGCCGACCTGCTGCCCACCAGCTCGATCTGGACGGGCCTCAACTACGCGCCTTGCCCGATGTACCCGCCGAACTCGCCGCCGCTGATGAGCTGCGTGACGCACGGCGCGACGCCATTCCGGCTCAACCTGCATTGGCTCGACCTCGGCCACACGCTCATGCTGGGCCCGACGCGCATGGGGAAATCGACCAAGCTGGCCCTGATCGCGCTGCAAGCCCTGCGCTACGCGGGCATGTCGATCTACTGGTTCGACAAGGGCATGTCGGCGTACCCGACCACCAAGGGAGTCGGCGGCGATCACTACGAGGTCGCGGCCGACGACAGCAAGCTAGCGTTTTGCCCGCTGCAATTCCTCGACACCAAGAGCGACCGCGCTTGGGCCATGAGCTGGATCGACGTTTGTTGCGCGCTCAACGGCCTGGTCACGACGCCGGAACAGCGCAACGCGATTGGCGAGGCGATCTTCGACATGAAGAAGAGCGGCGGCAAGACCATGACCGACTTCGTGCTGACGATCCAGGACAAGTCGATCCGTGCGGCGCTGGAGCAGTACACCGTCGCCGGCCTGATGGGCCACATCCTCGACGCCGAGGAAGACGGCCTCAGCCTGTCGAAGTTCACCACGTTCGAGATCGAGAAGCTGATGAAGCTGGGCGAGAAGTACACGCTGCCCGTGCTGCTGTACCTGTTCAGGCGGATCGAGGTCAGCCTGACCGGCCAGCCGGCGATGATCCTGATTGACGAGGCTTGGCTGATGCTGGCGCACCCGGCGTTCCGCGACAAGATCGAGGAAATGCTGCGGTCCTTCGCGAAGCTCAATTGCGTCGTCGTCCTGTCCACGCAGAGCCTGGCCGAGGCGGCCAAGAGCGGGATCATGGACATCATCATCGAATCGACCGCCACCAGAATTTACCTGCCCAACAAGGATGCCAAGGCCGAGGCGGCGACGGCACTGTACAAGCAGACCGGCCTCAATACCAAGCAGATCGACATCATCGCGACGGCGACACCGAAGCGCCAGTATTACGTCGTCTCCGAGGCCGGGCGCAGGCTCTACGAGGCCGCCGTGGGGCCGCTGGCATTGGCGTTCGCCGGCTCGACCGACAAGAAGTCCATCACCAAGATCAAGGAGCTGGAAGCTTTGCATGGCGATAGGTGGATACACGAATGGCTCGCCATCAAGGGCCTCAACCTCAACGACTACGGAGTTACAGCATGAACATCGTAAACATGATTAAAGGGCTGGTCCTCAAGAAGCCGAGCGACGGCGATGAGCGCGGGAGCGACGAACCCGTTGAAGGCGGACGACGCCAGGGGGAAAATCCGAACCCCTACCTCAATGCGCGCCGCACCTGGAATCACATCGGCGCCGCCAATATGGCGAGTCGCCAGATGGCCCAAATCCTGGGCGTGCTCGCGCTCCTGGTGGCGCTCGCTGCGGTTGGCGGCAATGTGTACATCGGCAGCCAGTCCAAGTTCGTGCCGTACGTGGTCCAGGTGGACAAGCTGGGGCAGGCTGCGGCCGTGGCGCCAGCGCAGCGCGCCGGCCCGGACGATACGGCCGCACGCTTGGCGGTCGTCAATTCCTCGGTGGCGTCCTGGATTTCAGACATTCGCATGGTCACGCCCGACATCGCGCTGCAGCGCAAAGGCGTGTTCCATGTCTACTCGATGCTGTCGGCAAACGATGCGGCGACCGCGAAGGCGAACGAATACCTCAACGGCAGCGAGTCGAGCAACCCGTTCAAGCGTGCCGAGACCGAGACCGTGAGCGTGGAAATCGACACGGTGCTGTACCAGGCCGGCGAGACGTGGCAGGTCGATTGGATCGAGACGACCCGTGACCGCCAGGGCGGCATGAAGGGAAAGCCGCAGCGCTGGCGAGCGCTGGTGACGGTCTACACCGTCGCGCCAACCGCCGACACCACGGAGCAGCAGATTCGTGACAACCCGCTGGGAGTCCACGTCCGCGACTTCTCCTGGTCCAAACAACTTTAAAAGGGGCAACTCCATGAAAAAGCAGTTCGTAGTTATGATCCTGGGCGCGCTGCCCCTGCTCGCACTGGCCGCCGACAAGCCAGTCGCCGACTCGGCCGACGCCTTCTTCGCGAAGAAGAATCCCACGTTGACGCCGCAGGAAAAGAACGCCATCGCCATCGCCCAAAAGTGGCAGGCGAACGGCGCCGACGCGGCCGGCATGAAGCCGGTGGCAGGGCCTGGCGGGATGGTGCGCTTCGTGTACGGCGTCCAGCAGATCAACATCGTGTGCGCCGTCCTGCAGGTATGCGACGTGGAGCTGCAGCCAGGCGAACAGGTCAACAACCTGAACCAGGGCGATCCGCGCTTCACGGTCGAGCCGGCCGTCAGCGGCGTCGGTGCCGGCGAAGTCCAGCACCTCATCATCAAGCCGCTCGACGTGGCCCTGGACACGACCCTGATCGTCACCACCAACCGGCGCACGTACCACATGAAGCTGCGCTCGCACCGGACGCAGTACATGCCGCGAGTCGGCTTCACCTACCCAGAAGACGCGGCGGCCAAGTGGGACGCGATTCGCACCCGCGAGGTGCATGACAAGGCTGAACAGACCATCCCGCAGACGAAGGAGGTTTTGAGCGACTTGAACTTCAAGTACGCCATCGATGGCGCGGTGGCCTGGAAGCCAGTCCGGGTCTACAACGACGGCGTGCGGACCGTGATCCAGATGCCGGCCGCCATGGCGCAGACCGAGGCGCCGGCCCTGCTGGTGGTGCGCAAGGAGGGCGGCCTGTTCACCGACGACGAGACCGTACAGGTGAACTACCGCGTGCAGGGCGACCGCTACATCGTGGACACCGTGTTTGACAAGGCGATCCTGATTGCCGGCGTCGGACGCGGCCAGGACCGCGTGACGATCACGAAGGGGAAATGACATGCAAAAGACCGCTCTACTCGTGTTGCTCGTCGCCGGTCTGGCCGGCTGCGCGTCCACCCCGGCGCCGTCCACGTACGGCAGCTTCGTGCAGGCGCCGGTGGCGACCGACGACAAGGCCATGGCCGACGACGTGGTGAAAAAGCTGACGGTGCTGTATCCGCCAGCGAAGACCCGGTTCAACCTGCAGCACGCCACGCCCGACGCCTTCGGCATCGCCATGGTGACGACGTTGCGGGCCAAGGGCTACGCGGTCGCAGAGGTCAAGCCGGGCGCTCAGGTTCCAGCCTTGGCGGCCGGCGAGCAGTCCCTTGCCTACATCCTCGACCAGCCGCTCGACGCCGGCCTATACCGCGTCACGATTCTGGTCAACAGCCAAACCCTATCACGGGTCTACCAGTCGGCGGGCGGCGCGGTGACGCCGGCCGGCGCATGGGTACGGAAGGAGTAACCAATGAGCACCAATACCGAAGATGTCATGTCCCCGGATGCATCGCCTGGCGAGCAGTCGAGCAAGCGCAGCGGCGTTCGCCGCGTCAACAACATGCCGCTCTACCTCATAGGCGGCGGCCTGGGCGTGTTCCTCCTGATTATGGTCCTGGTCGCATCGGACCGGGCGGCGAAACAGAATGCGCCAGAGCAGGCGGCGGCGCAGAAGAAGGCGGGCGACACCAACAATTTCGCCAAGGAGATCGCCGGCAACCAGAAGGACGGCATCGTGCAGGCCAAGGCGGCGCCACCGGCCGCCCCGGACCTGAACGCGCCGAATAGCTCGGTAGCCGTCGCCCGCCCGGCGAACCTCGATCTGCCGCCCGCCCCGCCAGGCGGGGCGCCGATGCAGCCGCCGTCGTCGCAGCAGCAGATGGCCCAGCAGCAGCAGCGCAGCCCCGTCGATGAGCAGGCCGAACGCATCCGCCAGATGAAGGAACAATTGCTTATGGAGGCGATACGGGCTAAATCGGGCGTGTCGTACGCGCCGCCGCGCAGCGCGGCATCGAGCCAGGGCATGGCGGGCACCGCCGTACCTGGCGCGCTCGGCGCACCACCGGCCACCCGCGAGGAAACCCTGCAGCGGATCGCTGCCGTACGCCAGCAGATCGACGCGGCCACGCGAGACGACCCCACGGCGGCATACAAGGCTCGCCTGCAGCAGTTGCAGGCGGCCGGCGTCGTCCCCGCCAGTTCCAGCGCAGGGCAGGGCGGCGGCGGCCTTGCTGGCGGGGCGCCCAAGCTGATCCAGACGGTAGCGGGCCGCAACGACGTGGCCCAGTTCGCCGGCACTGGACAGGGCGACCGTTGGCGCCTGGAGTCGCAGCCGGAAGCGCCGCGCTCGCCGTATGAGCTGCGCGCCAGTTTCGTGTTGCCAGCTACGCTTATATCGGGCATCAACTCGGAGCTGCCAGGCACGATCATGGCGCAGGTCAGCCAAGATGTTTATGACACTCCGACCGGCAAATACAAGCTGATACCGCAAGGCTCGCGCCTGATGGGCAGCTACGCCAGCGATGTCGCCTACGGCCAGTCACGGATTCTGATTGGCTGGCAGAGGATCATCTTCCCAGACGGCAAGGCCATGGATATCGGCTCGATGCCGGGCGCCGACAGCGCCGGCTACGCCGGCTTCAAGGACCAGGTGAACAACCATTATTTCCGGCTGTTCGGCTCGGCCTTCCTCATGTCGGCCGTTACTGCCGGCGTAGCTCTCAGCCAGCCGGAACAGGGGCCGAACAACCGCCCGACCGCCAGCAGCGCCATGAGCGAGGCGTTGGGGCAGCAGTTGGGCAATGTGACGGCACAGCTCATATCGAAGAATCTCAACATAGCGCCAACCCTGGAAATCCGGCCGGGGTATCGTTTTAACGTCATCGTCACAAAGGACATGACTTTCTCGAAGCCTTACCAGGCTTTTGATTATTAACCTCAAGGAGAAATTATGAAACCGCTCACCCGAAAAGTTTTAGCCGCTAAAGTCGCTTTGATGATGGCCGTGTCCTCGATCCCTGGTGTCATCACGCCGGCCTATGCCGGCATCCCCGTCATCGACGGCGCCAACCTGGGCCAGAACATCATGAATGTGATCGAAAGTGTCGCTCATACCGCGAAGCAAATCCAGCAGTACCAGACTCAACTTCAGCAGTACGAGAACATGCTGAAAAACACCACGCAGCCGTCGATGCAGATTTGGGACGCGGCGACCACGACGATGAACCAGTTGCGCGGCTCCATCGACACGTTGAACTATTACAAGACAAGCCTGGGCAGCATCGACGCCTATCTCGGCAAGTTCAAGGACACGGCCGGCTACCGGGCGAATCCGTGTTTCTCGCCGACCGGCTGCACGCCGGCCGAATGGAGCGCCTTGAAGGACCAGGAACGCATCGGGTCGGAGTCGCAAAAGAAAGCTACCGATGCCTTGTTTAAAGGCCTGGAAAAGCAGCAGGACGCGATGGAAAGCGATGCCACGCAATTGCAGCGCTTGCAATCGGCAGCGAACGGCGCGCAGGGCCAGATGGAGGCGATAGGGTATGCCAACCAGTTGGCGAGCCACCAGTCGAATCAGCTCCTTCAAATCAGGGGATTGTTGATCGCACAGCAGAACGCCGTGGCGACCCGCAATCAGGCGCTGGCGGATCGGGAGGCGAAGGAAGCAGCGGCGGCTGAATCCATTCGCAAGGGCACCTTTACACCCACGCCGGTAACACGGTCTTTTTAAGGACATTCGATTATGAATCTGCGTTCGATAACACTACTTTTCACGATGGTTACAGCGGCGCTCGTCAGCGCCTGCAATCAGCGAGTGGAAGTTGCAGCGACCCCTTGCGACCAATTGGGAAAAACCACCGATCCGAAGCAGCAAGCGGAGTTGAAAGAGAAATGCGGCCATGGCGGACCAGAGTTTAAGCCGACCCCGAAAACCCGAGAGTTTTAAGGAGCTGACATGCATAAGCCAGTCATCGCAATGAAACCCCTTCCGTGGTTGCTGTTCCTATGGCTGGCGTTTTTTTCAATTCAGGCTTTCGCTGCCGTCGATAGCACAGGTGTTTTAAACAATGTGCTCATCAAATTCGAGACCGCATCGGCTACCTGGAAGACGATCATGGTCACCAGGGCGACCTGGTTGTTCTGGCTCCTGGTGGTAATCAGCATGGTTTGGACATTCGGGTTCATGGCCTTGCGCAAGGCCGATATTGGTGAGTTCTTCGCCGAATTCATCCGGTTCACGCTGTTCACCGGCTTCTTTTGGTGGCTGTTGTTGAACGGCCCGCAATTCGCGGTGGATATCATTAAATCACTGCGTATGGTGGGTGCTCAAGCGTCGGGGTTGCCGAACGACCTGGGGCCATCCGGCATCGTGGACATGGGTTTTGATATCTTTTTTAAGGTGCTCGATCAATCGACAGTCTGGAAGCCGATGGACAGCTTGTTCGGCATGCTGCTGGGCGCTGCGATCCTCATTATTTTCGCACTCGTGGGCGTCAATATGCTGCTGTTGCTGGTAAGCGGGTATCTGTTCGCTTATGCCGGTGTTTTCATCCTGGGATTCGGCGGATCGAAATGGACATCGGAAATGGCTATCGGCTACTACAAGTCGGTACTCAACATAGCGCTTCAACTGATGGCTATGGTGCTCATTATCGGCATCGGTAGGTCATTCATAGACGAGTACTACACGGCCATGAGCGCGGGCGTGTCGCTGAAAGAAATGGGAGTGATGGTGGTCGTGGCCGCCGTCATGTTGTTCCTGGTAGCGAAAGTTCCACCTCAGATCGGCGCACTAGCTGGTGGATCGACCGGAAGCCTTGGTTCGAACTTCGGGGTAGGCGCGGCGGTGGGCGCTGCGGCCATGGGAGCGGCGGCGGTAGCGTCGGCCGGCGCGGCCCTCGCGGCTGGTGCGGCAGGCGGGGCGGGCGGGGCGCAGGCCTTGATGGCAGCGTTCTCGAAGGCGAGTGCGGCCGAGAGTGCCGGGGGCGGGACCAGCTCGGCCGCACTCATGAGCGCAGCGGGCGGCGCTGGCGGCGACGCTGGCGGCAGCAGTACAGGCAGCAGCGCGCTCGCCTCGGCGATGGGCGATTCGTCGGCCGGTGGCACCAGCTCGGGCAGTAGTTCCAGCGCCGGCAGCTCGGCCAGCTCGACCGGTAGCTCGGCCAACTCGGGCGGCTCCGACACCGGGGCGGCATCGAGCGGCGGCGCGGCGGGACCGGGCAGCTCCGAGGCGTCGGCGTCCGGGGCCGGATCGGGGAGCGGCGCGGACGGCGACAAGTCTGCAGGCGCCGGCAGCGGGGGCGGCGGCAAGGCGGCTGGCGGCGTCGAAGCCGGCTCGCCTGGCGAAGTCAAGCCTAGTCGGCCGTTGTCCGCTGCCGGCGCGCTGGCGGCCAAGGCCGGCCGGATCGCGGCCGGCACGGCCGTCAACCTGGCTCAGGGGTCGTACGACGTTGCCAAGGAGCGGGCGCTTGAAATCAAGGACGGCTTGAAGGAGCGCATCGCGGACACGACTGGCGGCCGGATCGCGGCCGCCATCAATGCCAGTCGGGACGCCGCTACCAGCGCCGGCAGCGAGTCGGCCACGTTCGAGGAAAACAGTCTTTCGGGCGGCACCAAGTCGGCCGAAGCTGCAGAGGAAATCGCGGCCTTCCGCGACCGTAAATCGTAATCATCTTGAGGGGGAATATCATGAACTTGAAGGCAATAATTGCTGCATCAGTGGTTGCTGCGACCGCTTGGGCGCCGCTGGCGGCCAGCGCGCAGGAGGTCCTAACCGGCGACACTAAACTGGCCTGCGAGGCCATCATGTGCCTGGCCTCGCCCACCAGGCCGGCCGAATGCACGGCCGCGATCACGAAATATTTCAGCATTTCGCTGCGCCGTTTCAGCAGCACGCTCCGCGCCCGTAATAACTTTCTGTCGCTCTGCCCTCGGGTCGATCCGGCCACCATCAACCAGGTTGTGAACGACAACCCTCCCGAGCCAGATCCACCCGAAGCGCCGTTGCCGGTCCCGTGCGATCCGCGCAATCAGACCATCAAGTGCCAAGAACGCTAACGGACATAGTCCCACGCACGGACCCATCATGCCCATCGACCTCCCTCCGTACATGCAGGAACGAATCGTCTGCTCCATCGCGGCAGCGGCCAAGTACGAAATACCCGCCAATGTCTTGCTGGCCGTAGCCGAGAAGGAGAACGGCAGGGCGGGGCAGTGGGTCCGTAACAGCAGCAACGGCAGCGACGACGTGGGGCCGTTGCAGTTCAACACGAACTACCTACGCGAGCTGGCGCAGTACGGGATCACCCCGAGCCACGTAGCGGCGGCCGGGTGTTATCCGTTCGACCTGGCCGCCTGGCGGCTGCGCAAGCACATCAGATACGACACTGGCGACCTTTGGACGCGAGCGGCGAACTATCATTCGCGGACGCCGCAGTTCAACCAGATCTACAGGGCCGACCTGATGGTGCGCGCCGCCAAGTGGGCCGATTGGCTTGGCAAGCACTACCAGACGCACGACCTGGCCTTGGCCGGCGCGGCAGGCCAGGCCGGGACAGCCGGCGCCTCGCTGCCGGCGCCGGCCGTGACGCCGGCATCGCCCACGGTCAAATACGTCCCACGCCGCTTGATCGTGAGCGCGAGCGCGGCGCCGGCCGGGGAAACGCGGTGAGCGCGATCATGCCCTGGATCAGCGCCCTGGCCGGCGTGGCCGCGACCGATTTTCCGGCGCGGCGTGAGCGCATAGCGGCCATGGTGCGGCAGGCGGGGACGCAGGGTGCCGACTCTGCCGCGCTGCTGGCTGATGCCTACGTGACCGCGTGCCTGCTCGAAGGCGACGCGAAGGCGCACTGGTCGATTGGTGAAGTGGAACAGGCCCAGAGAGAACACAGATCATGAGCATTCCCGGCACCACAACACATGCGGCGAACACCACCGCGTCGCTCCCTCGGCTCGCTGCGGCCGATGGCGCGCTCGAAACCATCAAGTGGCTCGCCCTGGTCCTGATGACCGGAGATCACGTCAACAAGTATCTGTTCAACGGCACCAAGGAATGGCTGTTCGACGGCGGCCGCATCGCCATGCCGCTCTTCGTCTTCGTCCTGGCGTACAACCTCGCCCGGCCAGGCGCGATAGTTCGCGGCGCGTACCACCGAACCATCTGGCGCCTCCTGGTCGTCGGCGGCGTGACCATGCCAGCCTTCGTCGCCCTGGGCGGCTTGGTGGCGGGCTGGTGGCCGCTGAACATCATGTTCACCATGGCGGCCATCGCCGGCATGCTGCTCCTGGTCGACCGTGGCACCGTGGCCTGTCGGGCGTGTGCTGCCGGCGCGTTCCTCGCGGCCGGCGCCATGGTCGAGTTCTGGTGGCCGGCGCTCGCGCTCGGCCTGGCTGTCTGGCTCTACTGCAGGCGGCCGTCCTGGCTGGCGATAGCGCTGGCTGCAGCGGCCTTTGCCGGCCTCTGGTACGTCAACGGAAACCCGTGGGCCTTTGCGGCCGTGCCGATCGCTCTAGGGGCATCTGGCGCCGATCTGCGCGTGCCACGGCTGCGCTGGGCGTTCTATGCCTATTACCCGGCGCACCTGGTCGCGCTCTGGCTGATCCAAATCCCGATGAGCAAGGCGGGATACCTTTTCTTCTGATCGGAAATCTCATGTACAAAACCATCCACGTCACCGCTGCTTTTTTCCTGTTCGCGGCCAGTCACATCGCGTCGGCACAAACCGAATACCAGGGGACGCCCGTGTCCACAACGGTCTTCGTCTCGTTCGCCAACGGCAGCACGGCTTTTCGCCCGACTGCTGCCAGCGTCGAGACCTTGTTGAACGCCAGGGATGCGGCCATGGTGACGATTCGCGGCCGGACCAGTACGAATACCCCGACCGCGCAGGACGAAGCCTTGGCGCTCGCCAGGGCGACGGCGGCGCGGGCATACCTGATCCGGCAAGGTGTCTCGCCGTTGAAAATAATGGTCAACTATGCTTCCGCGTCCGACTTCATCGCCGACAACGCCACGGCCGCCGGCCGGCTGGAAAACCAGCGAGTTGAAATTGACCTAGTTCACGTTCCATTCAACTTAAAGGAGTCCCAGCAATGAAGACCTCTATCGCAGCCCTCGGCTTGGGCGTCATGCTGGCCGCCGCTTCCGCCAGGTGGTGCAGGTCCATTTGTGCCGTGGACTTTAGCCGCTAAAGGAGGTAAGCGTGGAATATTTTCGCGGAGCGGTTATCCTGGCGGCGTGCATGATCGCCGCCTATAAGATCGTGAAATGGCTGTGGCCCATCATCGAGCAGCGCAAGAGTCTGACGCCGATCCAGATGGTCGAGCGCGCTATGATGGCGCCGGGCGAGGAAATGGAGCGCCAGGCTACGGTGTTCGGATCGAGGCGCAAGACGCTGGTGGTCGGTCTGGTCAATTTTGTCCTGATCTGCGCCTGGGGCGCCCTGGCCGGCTGGCCCTTCTTCTTGTGGTTCGGCGTGGGATATCAATGCATCGGCCACCTGGTCATCAGGGCCATGCGTGTCCAGATCACGCCGGCACCGTCCAGCTTGAAATTCCATAACCGGGTGTGGCTGCGCATGTTCTATGCGTGGTTCTGGCCGTTGTACCTTGGCCTACCGCCGCAAGTAGGCCGTTGACCGATCAATAAGGAGCAGGGCGATGAATATCGAGGAAGCAAAACGAATAATGGAGGGCGTGCCGAGGGGGCAGAGAGGCGCGCTCGATGCCGCCATGGAGCGCTACAAGCGCTTCTCAGGCATCTATACGATGGACGAGCTGGCGGCCGAACTGGCAGCGGATCGAGCCGCGTATCCGCATTTGCTGAAATTCAGCGACGGTCTGGCGGTCCTCAGCGACGAGCGCTGCATTGAATTCATGGTTGCCGTCTCCGGCCTCCCTGCCACCTGGTGCGCGGCCTGGAACGAGATTGATTTCATGGACGAGCACGCCGATCTGCTCACCTCCTAATGCGATGACGGAATTTTCGGCGGTTCCGGCTTGAAGCCAGGAATGTGTACGAAAACGATCGGTTACGGACAGTGTCACTAAAGTATGTACGTAAAATAGCATAAGACAGTTTCGGACATGAATTATAATAAGTACATCCATTTCGTACACTTTTGTGCCGCCTAACATGTCCCGTACCTTCATTTACGCCCGCGTCAGCACCGCCGATCAGAACACAGATAACCAGGTCCATGAGATCGAGGCCGCCGGCTTTGCGGTCAACAAGCGCCGTATCGTGTGCGAAAGCATCAGTGGCAGCGTCGCAGCCACTGAGCGGCCACAGTTTGCCCGGTTGCTTGACCGCCTGGAACCCGGCGATGTACTCATTGTAACCAAGCTGGACAGGCTTGGCCGTAATGCCATGGATGTGCGCGCCACAGTAGAACAGCTAGCGGCCGATGCTGTCCGTGTGCACTGCCTGGCGCTCGGCGGGGTCGATCTGACCAGCGCTGCCGGAAAGATGACCATGAGCGTGTTGAATGCGGTGGCTGAGTTTGAGCGCGATTTGCTGATCGAGCGAACCCAGGCAGGTATTGCACGCGCACGCGCAGAAGGCAAGGTGCTGGGGCGCCCGTCAGCGCTAACCAAGGTACAGCAGGCCGAAGCCATGCAACGTCTCACAACAGGTGAGTCCGTTGCCAAGGTGGCGCGCGACTACGGCACCACTCGCCAGTCCATCATGCGGGTTCGGGAAAGGCTTGGCCGATCCAGTGCAACCGACTCCTGACAACGGGGTGCAGTCGCCTTCTGAAAACGACAGTGTCCTTGGCCACGCTCTGCCGGCACCTGCGGCTGGCGAGCGGCAGGATGACCTCCTGCTCAACGAATAAAAATTACTGCTTCTGAAAATGACACCCTGAGATTGAATGGGGTAGTGATTCACGGTAAGATGTGGCCATATTTCGCCAATTCTGGCCTTTAGTGATATTTGTCGCCAATGAAAAAGCAAGAAGATGACGTTTTAACAATTTCCGAAGTGGCCGAATATCTAAAGGTTGCTGAACGAACGATCTATCGACTAGCTGCTGCTAAAAAGGTCCCCGCGTTTAAGGTTGGAGGCATGTGGCGATTCTCGCGTGCGGACATTGACGCATGGATCAAGCAACAGTCGGCGACGGGTCTTGCCTCCTCAAAGCAAGGCAACGATGACAATTGAACGCTACCGCCTGTCCTTCACGACGGGCGGAATTTTTTTGCAGGAAGCACCTCTCGTCGCGGAGCGCTACCTGGCTCTGCGTGACTGGGCACAGACGCGAGCCGAGATGCGCAGCCAAAACCTGCTGCAGGTCCGCACGGCAAGTGCCGCGCTTCGACTCAGCAAAGAATTGGTCGCGCGACTTGAGTGCTTGGAGGTGCCTGAATTGGAAGAGCTGCGGGAGGCCAGCCTGCGTGATCGCGGCTATCTGCTTTGGGCGGCGGCTTGCCGACGCTACGCCTTCATCCATGACTTCGCCGTTGAGGTGCTGCGGGAACACCACTTGCTGCTGCGTCGCCAGATTTCTTTCGGGGACTACGACGCTTATTACAACGCCAAGGCGCTGTGGCACACGGAACTCGACGAGATTGCCCCCTCGACCCAACACAAGCTCCGACAAAACCTGTTCCGAATGCTGCGAGAAGCAGACCTGATTTCGGATCAGCAGCATATTCAGCCAGCCATGCTTAGCCCCCGGCTGGCGCAGCTATTGGCTCGGCGCGGGCGAGAGGAACTATTGGTATTCCCCTCCACGGACAACGAAATTCAGAGGTTGCTGAAATGAGCCAGAAAATCAGCCAGCAACCGCTGGCAGCCCGTTTTGAACACTTGATCAATGTAATCAGTAGTCCGCGTTTCCTGGAGATGCGCGGGCTGAACAACGATTTGCCATTCTACATCTGCGAGTTTAGGGCCGCCGAGGCCTTCGAAATGCAGCGCATGCAAGGCCAGCTGATCAACACCCTGGAAAGTTTCGCCGTCGAATGCCTAGGAGGACGTGGCGTCAAGGTGCTTGAGATAAATCTTTATGACCTCTGTATCGACCTGCTCAAGGCCCGCGAAGGCAGCAGCCAGGATAGCAATTTGTGGGATGAGATCATTGCAATTGAAAGCGATGTCGAGAAGGACAATCTGCTGGAGCTGCTGCAAAACGTACTTGGCATTGAAGACTATCTGGTTCCGGCCATTGGTGAGCGCATACATCAGGCCGAGTTTGATGTGCTTTTCCTGTCTGGCATCGGCGAAGTGTTCCCTCACATACGCTCGCACAACGTACTCAACAACTTGCAGAGTACCGCCAAGGAAAAGCCCACCGTCATGTTCTTCCCAGGTGAATATCGTTACTCGCTTGAGCAAGGCGCGTCGCTGGAGCTTTTCGGCTTGCTGCACGACGACAAGTACTACCGCGCATTCAACATCTTCGAAACACAGGCTTAAGGGAGCGACAGTTGGAACTCAATCGAATTTTTCTGAATCCCGTCAGTCGCCCCATTGAAGGGGTAATCAAGGCAGACGACGAGTCCAGTCTTTACAACGAACTCAGTGAGTATGTTCTTACAGATGAAGTTGCCAAGCGTCTGGAGCACTTCCTTGACGCTTACAACGACTACCACGGCGCCAACGGTGTCTGGGTGTCGGGCTTCTTCGGCTCAGGCAAATCGCACCTACTCAAGATGCTCGCCCTGCTGCTTGAAAATCGTCAGGTCGATGGCGGCAATGCGCTGGACATCTTCCTTCCCAAGATTTCGAAGGAAGACGAGTTGCTACGTGCGGCGCTCAAGAAGGCCGTCGCCATTCCGTCCCGAAGCATCCTGTTCAACATCGACCAGAAGGCCGATGTCATCAGTAAGACGCAAACCGACGCGCTGCTGTCAGTGTTCGTCAAAGTCTTCAACGAAATGTGTGGATACTTCGGAAAGCAAGGCTACATCGCTCAGTTCGAACGCGACCTCGACGGCCGCGACCAGCTCCTGCGGTTTAAAGACGCCTATCAAGGCCACGCAAACAAATCGTGGGAACGGGGGCGCGAGCAGGCACTGCTGGAAGCAGGAAATATCGCCAAGGCCTATGCTGAGATCACGGGCGAAGATCCTGCCATGGCCAAGGGTATCCTCGACAAATACCGTAATCAGTACAGCGTCTCAATCGAAGACTTCGGCAACCAGGTCAAAAACTGGCTCGACAAGAAGCCGGCGAACTTCCGTCTCAATTTTTTTGTGGACGAAGTCGGCCAGTACGTCGCTGAAAACACCAAGCTCATGACCAACCTGCAGACAGTAGCCGAAAGTCTGGCCACCAAATGCCAGGGGCGCGCGTGGATCATCGTCACAGCACAGGAGGACATGAACTCGGTGCTGGGTGACATGAGCCGGCAGCAGAGCAACGACTTCACCAAGATCCAGGCGCGTTTCGCCAACAGACTCAAGCTGACCAGCGCCGACGTGGCCGAGGTGATTCAGAAGCGGTTGCTCACCAAAAACGTCATCGGTGCCGAGCTGCTGAAGACGACTTATGCCCAGCAGCTCAACAACTTCAAGACGCTGTTCGACTTTGCCGATGGCGGCCAGGCCTACCAGAACTACCGCGACGAGGAACACTTCACATACGCCTACCCGTTCGTACCCTACCAGTTTCCACTGTTCCAGTCGGCCATTCGAGGCATTTCGGTGCACAACGGATTCGAAGGCAAGGCCAGCTCAGTAGGCGAGCGCTCCATGCTCGGCGTATTCCGCGAGGTGGCCATCGCCATTGACAATGAACCTGTCGGCCAACTGGCCACTTTCGACCGCATGTTCGAAGGAATTCGTGGCGCGCTGAAAAGTGGTATCCAGAGCGCCATCAACACCGCAGAACGCAACCTGGGTGACCCTTACGCCGTTAGGGTGCTCAAGGCGCTGTTTCTGGTCAAGTACGTCAAAGAGTTCAAGGCCACGCTGCGCAATTTGGGGGTGCTGATGCTAGAGCGCTTTGGCGAAGATCTGCCTGCCCAGCGCAGAAAACTGGAAGCGGCGCTAAACCTGCTGGAGCAGCAAACCTATGTCCAGCGCAATGGCGACCTCTACGAATATCTTACTGATGAGGAAAAAGACGTAGAAGAGGAGATCAAGAACACCGAGGTCGAAACGGCCGACGTAATCAAGGAGCTGGAAGCCCTACTGTTCGACGGAGTGATCAAGCATCGCAAGATCCGTCACAGCAATGGCCAAGACTACGCCTACACCCGCAAAATGGATGCCCGCTCGCTGAGCCGCGAGCACGAACTCGCGATTCACATCATCACCCCGCTAAGCGACAACTTCGACAACATCACGCTGCAGCGAATGCAGAGCATGGGACGTGACGAGTTGCGGGTAGTGCTGCCTGCCGATGCACGCTTCATGCAAGACCTGGCCATGCACAAGCGCACGGAGAAATACATCCGTCAAAACAGCAACACTCAACAGGAGGCCGTCAAGCGGATTCTGGATGCCAAGGGCTTCCAGAACACCGAGCGCATGAGTGAGCTGCAAGTGCGCGCGAAAGTGCTGCTGGGCAAAGCCACGTTGATAATCAACGCCGCCGATGTTGACGTTAGCAGTGAAGATGGCCAGACCCGGGTTCTCAAAGGCTTTGACCACTTGATCCAGACCACCTATCCGAACCTGCGCATGCTGCGCGATCTGCCCTTCAATGAAGCCGATGTAGGCAAGCACTTGCGCATGGTCGAAGACAGTCTGCTGGTCAACGATGCTACCAGCCTTACCGAGCCAGAACAGGAACTGCTAGCCTTCATTCAGAGTAACGCGCGCAGCGGCGTGCGCACTACCGTCAAGAGTCTGATCGAACGATTCGAGCGCAAGAACTACGGCTGGTACTACGCTGCTATCCTGTGCAACCTGGCCTTGCTCAGTGCGCGCGGAAAAGTCGAAATCCGCCAGGACAGCAATGCCTTGGAAGCCGAAGCCCTGGAACGTAGCCTGCGCAACACCAATGCGCACGCCACCCTGGTGCTGGAGCCGCAGGTCGAGTTCACCGCCTCGCAGGTCCGCACGCTCAAAGACTTCTTCGCCGACTTCTTCGACAAACCAGCGACCAGCAACGAGGCTAGGGCACTCTCGCGCGAAACCATCGACGCTCTCAAGGACCTGGAAATCGAACTGGTCGAGCTCAACGCCCAAAAGGCGCTGTATCCCTTCCTGAGCGTGTTCGACGCCGTGCTGGTCACCATAAAAGAAGTGGCCGAGAAGAACGTCAACTGGTTCTTGACCGATCTCGCTCGCGCGCAAGATGCACTCCTCGACAGCAAAGAATCACTGATCGATCCACTGCGCCGCTTCATGAAAAGCCCGCAAAAGGCAATCTTCGACCAAGCGCGCCAACTCGTCGCCGACCAGGAGGACAACTTTGCCTATGTACCCTCGGCTGACGTTGAAATCGTTCAAGCGCTGCTGACCGACCAGCGCCCGTGGCAAGGAAACCGCCTGCAACAAGCCAAGCCCCAGTTGGATGCCTTGCAACAACGCATTGCGAACCAACTGGCGAGCGAGAAGTCAACCGCCGCCAATCGCCTTGACGAGCTGTCGCAGCGCCTTCAGGGGACTGACGAATACGTGGGCCTGAGCGCGGACAACCAAGCCAAATTGGCCAAACCTTTCGCCGTTGTACGCCAGTCGCTACAAGGGCAAAAACGCATTGCCATGATCCGAGACCAGTTGCGTCACTTCGAAGATGCGCTCTACCCGCAGGTACTGCTCGAACTCGAAGGGCTGGCCAAGCCAAAATCGGTCACGCCCCCACCCAGCACCCCGGAGGGTGCCCCTCCGCAATTTGATGGCGACAAGCCAACAACGACAATGCCGCCCGCCGTGCCCGAGCCTCGCTTGGTGCCAGCCCGCACCATCAAGGTAGGTTATACCAAACCTTGGCTGGCCAGCGAGTCTGAACTGGACGATTACCTTAAACAACAACGCGAAGCCTGGCTGAGAGAAATTCAGGCAGGTAATCGCGTACAGGTATAGAGGCTCAAATGTTAGAAAAACTCGAACTAAAAAATTTCGCCAAGTTCTCTGATCTTCCTATTAAGTTCTCGCCACGCATCAACATCCTGATCGGCGAAAATGGTACCGGGAAGACCCAGTTGCTTAAGGCCGCCTACGTCGCCAATGCGGCTTTGAGCGATGAACTACAAGGTACAGATCTGGCCAAGCGACTCTGCAGAATCTACCGACCCACCGGCGATAGCCTGGGCAAATTGGTACGGCATGGCACACCGGTGGGTGCGCACGCCGAAATAGATGCTCAATTTTCTGGTGGCCAACGCTTGCAGGCCAGGTTCACCTCAGCCTCGAAGACCGTTGCGTTGCCCGGCATCTCCGCGCAACCCTCGCTAGGTGCACCTCTCTTCTTGCCCACCAAGGAAGTACTATCCCTGCTGCGTGGTATCAAAAGCAAAGACGCCGACCTAAAAACCATTGAGTCCATCTTCGACAGCACCTACCTGGATCTCTGCGAAAAATTGATGGTTAAAAAGCCGCTCAAGGCGGAAGACGTGATCGAAAGCGATCCGCGTTTCGGTGCTGTCTACGAAAAACTGGTGAACGCACTGGAGGGGCGATTCAGTCTGACCGACATTGGCGGGTCCGTGCTGATGTCGTTTGATCCGGGCCAGTATCAGGTGCAGCGAGACAAGGATCAGCATGATCTGAATACCCGAATGCAGGCGAAGTTTCTCGCAAAGAAGGGAGAAAGCATCTCGGCCAATATGGCGGCCGAGGGTATCCGTAAGCTCGGCATTCTTCAGTTGCTCTTGCAAAACCGCCAGCTTGACCCAGGCCGAACCGGCACCTTGTTCTGGGACGAGCCTGAAACCAATATGAATCCCAAGCTAATGAAATTGCTGGTGGAAATTCTGCTGGAGCTGTCACGCAATGGCCAGCAAATTATTCTGGCAACGCATGACTATGTCCTGCTCAAGTGGTTTGATCTTCTTGTCAACAATGGCCAAGGGGATCACATTAGGTTTCATGCGCTTTCAACCGAAAATGAACGGGTTGTTGTGCAATCCGCCGATGACTACCGTCAGTTGAACAGCAACGCAATCGCCAACACCTTCAATGATCTCTATGACGAAGAAATCAAGCGCTCGCTGGGAGGTGCTTGATGACGGTTCTATCTGAGGATGACCTGGAGTTTGATTTCAGTTCTGCCATTGAAGCGATTTGCTTTGATGACGATGCCTTACACAAGCAAAGTACGATAAAGCGCGTGGATTTTATCGCTGAATTTGCTGATCGCTTTGTTTTTCTTGAGATCAAAGATCCCGATAATCCAGTGGCTGCAAATCCAGGCGCGTTCAAGCAAAAGCTGTTGAGTGGCAATTTAATTCCAGATTTGGCCGGAAAATATAGAGATAGTCTTTGGTTTCGAACACTGAGTGGAAAAACGAACAAACCCACTCACTACATCGTATTGCTATCGATGGCTAGTCTTGAGCCGGCCTTGTTGCTAACAAAACAGGATGAGCTACAACGCTCATTGCCAATTAAACATCCAGACTGGTCTGCGCCATGTGCTCAGGCCTGTGTCATCTTGAATTTAGATCAGTACAAAAAGCAGTTCGGCGAAGATTCGGTCCGACGTTTGAGTGCTGGAGGGTAATTATGGAAACCACTAAACTACGCCGCTTTGCCCAATACGCCCGCCGCACGCTGCTGGAGTTGGTTGAAGCTCGCATGCAACTGGTTTTGCATGCCGGCAGCGCCGCCCGGCGTGAAAACGCCGAGGCCATCAAGAAGCTCGAAGAGGCGATCAAAAGCCACAACGAGGCGCAGGTTATCGAGCGCGTGGCCTACACCTGGTTCAACCGCTTCTGCGCGCTGCGCTTCATGGATGTGAACCGCTACACCCGCATCGGCGTGGTGTCACCTGCCGCAGGGCAGTTCCAGCCCGAGATCCTGGCCGAGGCCAAGATGGGGCATATCGACGACGAGACGGTACCGGAAAAAGTCCGACAGCAGATCACCGCCTTGCTGGGAGGTAGCGCCCCCAGCCACGACCCGCAAGGCGAGGCCTATCGCCTGCTGGTAGTGGCTGCCTGCAATGCCTTTCACCGCGCAATGCCCTTCCTGTTCGAGCGAATCGACGACTACACCGAACTGCTGATGCCGGACGACCTGCTCTCGAGCAATTCCATCCTTGCTTATACCCGCGAGGCGATGACGCCGGATGCATGCGAGGATGTCGAAGTCATCGGCTGGCTCTACCAGTTCTACATCTCCGAGAAAAAGGACGCGGTGTTCGAGGGGCTAAAGAAAAACCAAAAGATTACGCCCGAAAATATCCCGGCCGCCACCCAGCTCTTCACTCCGCACTGGATCGTGCGCTATCTGGTGGAAAACTCCCTCGGCCGCCTGTGGCTGCTCAATCGCCCCAGCTCGAAACTGGCCGAGCAGATGGATTACTACATCCGGCCCGAGCAGCCAGAAGCCGATTTTCTGAAAATCGCCACCCCGGAAGAAATCAAGATCTGCGACCCGGCCTGCGGCTCAGGCCACATGCTCACCTATGCTTTCGACTTGCTCTATGCCATTTACGAAGAAGAAGGCTATGAGCCTAGCGAAATTCCAGAAAAAATTCTCACCCACAACCTCTACGGCATCGAGATCGACGAGCGTGCCGGAGAGCTAGCCGCTTTCGCCCTGACCATGAAGGCTCGCGCCAGGCAGCGCCGGTTCTTCAATAAAGGTGTTAAGCCGAATATCTGCGTATTGGAAAACGTGAAATTTGATGAGGACGAACTAGCAGAGTACATGGGCTTCATTGGGCGCGACCTGTTCACCGCGCCGCTGCAAACCACACTGCGCCAGTTCGAAGAAGCCGACAACTTTGGTTCTCTGATTCGTCCAGATGTCACCGATGTGGATGGCATGCTCAGGATTTTGGAGTTAAAGAACGTCTCCGGGCACCTGTTCCTGAGCATGACCCACGAGAGGGTTCTGCAAGCTCTTCGGCAGGCCGATTATTTGAGCCCCAAGTACCATGTGGTAATAGCCAATCCGCCATATATGGGAAGTAAGGGTGTAAATGCACGTTTAGCATCTTGGTCCAAGAGTCATTTTCCGAGAGGAAAAGCCGATATCTTCGCAATGTTTATTGAACGGGGTTTAGGATTAGTCCCTGAGCTTGGATATAGCGCAATGGTCACTATGCAAAGCTGGATGTTTTTATCTTCGTATGAAGCATTACGCGAATACCTTCTTGAGCAATCTTCCATGCAGTGTTTGGCCCACATGGCCAATATGGTTATGGGTATTGCTTTTGGAACCTCTGCTACCGTCTGGAAAAAGAAAATCGACAGTAAACAGATTGCCTATTGCTGCTTCGTAGAGTACGAAGATATCGGTATAGATAACAAGCCAGTTGTTTTTCCGCCAAAAAACACTCGCAATAAATTGGCTTTGCACGAAGGAAATAGTGAGTATTTCTACAAAGTTGCACTGAGTGAATTTTCAAATATTCCTGGTAAACCTATTGCATATTGGGCGCCGAAAAAATTGATCAGACTGTTTCAGGAAGACTCTCTTGATGATCACGCATCCGTTCGTCAAGGAATGGCAACCACCGACAATGAAAGATTCTTGCGGGGGTGGCACGAAATATCGTTTTCCACGATAGGCTTTGGCTTTACCAGTCCCTTGTTAGGCAACGAGAATGGGTATAACTGGTTCCCGTACAATAAGGGAGGGGATTTTCGTAAGTGGTATGGAAATTTCTATTTCATAATTAACTACGAAAAGAATGGCCAGGTACTTATTGATCTGGTCACAAATAAATACCCAAAAATTTCTGATCCTGAATTTGTAATAAAGAATAGATCGTACTATTGCAAAGAAGCTATTACATGGTCTGATGTTACGTCAGGTGCGACATCTTTTAGATATGTTCCAAAGGGTATGCTATTTGATGGGCGTGGCTCATGTATATTTACAGATGAAATTCAGGAATCTTCGTTAATTGCATGCCTAAACACACCAATTACATTGGCATTCGCAGCTTTACTAAATCCCACAGCAGTTTTGAATCCAGGTGAAGTCAAAAAGCTTCCGATACTACCGCATACTTTAAATTCTAAAACTGCTGAGACCGGTAGCCGATTGGTTAAAATAGCAAAGAGTGACTGGGATTTCTTCGAGAACTCATGGGACTTCAACAACCTGCCATTGCTGAATTCAAGTTTCCGTCGTGAAACTTTAAAATCCTCCTACCAAAATCTCCGCGCTCACTGGCGCGAAATTGCGCTGGAGATGCAGAGGCTGGAGGAAGAGAACAACCGTATCTTCATCGAGGCCTACGGCCTGCAGGATGAGCTGACACCCGAGGTGCCGCTCAAGGAAATCACGCTGACATGCAACCCGCACTATCGCTACGGTGGTGAAAAGAACGATGACGAGCTGGAGGCGCTGCTGCTGGCGGATACCATGCGCGAGCTGGCCTCTTATGCCGTGGGCTGTATGTTCGGTCGCTATTCGCTGGACAAGCCGGGTCTGATTCTGGCCAACAAGGGCGAGATGATTGCAGACTACTTGCAGCAAGTGCCCGAGCCAAGCTTTGCGGCCGATGACGACAACGTCATCCCCATGCTCGATGGCGACTGGTTCACCGACGACATCGCCGAGCGTTTCCGCACGTTTCTGCGGGTCGCTTTTGGTGAGGCGCATTACGAAGAAAACCTGCAGTTCATCGGAAAGGCGCTGGGCAAGAATGGCAAGGCCCGAGACATTCGCGACTATTTCCTCAAGGACTTCTACACCGATCATGTGAAGCGTTATAAAAAACGCCCTATTTACTGGCTGTTTTCCAGCCCCAAGGGTACTTTCAACGCGCTGATCTACCTGCACCGCTACCGCCCGGACACGGTGAGCGTGGTGCTCAACGGCTACCTGAGAGACTTCCGCAACAAGCTGGCAGCGCACTTGAGTTACTTGCAGCATGTGGGCATAAGCGCCACGGCAAGCCAAGTTGAGAAGACCCGCGCCAACAAGGAAATCGACACCGTCAAGAAGCAGCTGCAGGAGCTGGACGACTACGAGCGTGACGTGCTGTACCCGCTGGCCACCGAACAGGTGCCGCTGGATCTGGACGACGGCATCAAGGTCAACTACCTCAAGCTCGGTTCGGCACTAAAGAAGATCGTCGGGCTGGATGCAAAGGAAGAGGACTGAGGCCGATGAGTAACCCCAAAATCACCCAGGCACTTACCAACCTGTTCGAGAAGCAGCGCATCGTGTTCTGGTACGACACGCGGCACGAGTTTCGTGCGGACTTCGCCGGGCTGGAACTGCCGGGTATTGACAAGATCGAGCTGGCCAACAATGAGTTCGGCGTCAAGCATCGCGTGCTGCGCGCGCAACCGGCGCAGAAGTTTCTTCTCTACCGCGATGGCCCAGAGCCTGAGCACTTGCACAACTGGTTGCTGGATGTGCAATTGGCCAGCGGCCACACATTCCGTACCGACCAAGTGGCGCTGTGGCTGGCGGAGCTGGAGCTGGGGCCGGATTGCTACCCGCTGCTGGAGGCGCATGTGGCGTTTTTCGAGGCGGCCAAGCGGCGCGAAGCCTTGCGCGCCATGCTAGAGAACGGCGACAGCCAGAATGCCTTGCGCCAGAAGATGCTGGCGGTGTGCGTGGGCAGCGAGCCCCGGCTGGATGTGATGCTGGAAGCGCTTTTGGCCGATGTGGCTGAAGGTGCTGACACACGCATGAAATTGATCGAGCGCAGCGGCTTGAGTGCGTTTTTGTGGGAGCGGATGAAGCGCGCGTACGGCTATGCGTCCGAACAGCCGGGTTTGCGCGATTTTGTGATCGAGCTGTTCAAGACCTGTTTCTTTGCCGACATAGAGCCGGAATACAAGGCGCGTCTTTCTGCCGAGGCACAAGTGTTCATCCAACGTTGGAAAGACAGCCGCGCCCACAGCCAGCGCTTTGAAAGCCTGTCGGACGAGTGCGCGGCCATCCTCCAGATCGACGAGAAGCTGCAGGGCATTGATTACCGTGCACTCAAGGAACTGGACTACTTCGAGCTGATCGACCAGAAGATTCTCAGCGACCTGGTGCGGGATGTGGTGGCACGCGCGGTCACGGCCCAAGAGGTGGAACAGTGGGTGCGGCAACGCCGGCAAGGGCATTGGTTCGAACGCTTCAAGGACGTTTACTTGGCCATCGAACACGGGGCGCAGTTCATCCAGTTATTGGACATGACCCAACTGGAGATGAGCTCGTTGGAGGATGGGGTCAAGAAGTATGCCCAGACCTGGTTCCGACTAGACCAGCGCTATCGCAAGTTCATCCATCATGCCAGGGAGTCGGGGCAGGCTTCACTGTTGCAGGATCTAAACCGTCTGATCGAGAACCTGTATACCAACAACTTTCTGGTACGACTCAATGACCGCTGGCAAACCTTCGTCGATGCGAGTGCGCGCTGGGGAGCCGCATCCGTGGTCTCACAATCGCAATTTTTCAGCCGCTTTGTGCTGCCCTACATGGAGCGTAAGACTAAGGTCTGTGTGCTGATTTCAGACGCTTTCCGGTATGAGATTGGTGAAGAACTGCAAAGCCTGATCCGTCGCGAGGACCGCTTTGATGCTGAGCTGGTGCCTGTCTTGTCTTGCCTGCCCAGCTATACCCAGCTGGGCATGGCTGCGCTGCTGCCCAACAAAACTCTGCAGTTGATGGAGGATGACAGCGGCCAGGCGCTGGTCAATGGGCAAAGTAGCATGGGCTCGGCCAACCGGGCCAAAATTCTGGCGTCGGCCGTGCCGGCATCGACCGTTGTGCTGGCCAAGGATGTGCTGGGCATGGGACGAGATGAATCCCGCGCGCTGATGCGTGACAACGACGTGGTCTACGTATATCACAACCTGATCGACAAGACCGGCGACACACGCGACACCGAAGAGCGAGTGTTCGGTGCGGCCGAAGAAACTTTGGAAGAGCTATTGCGCCTGGTGAAGAAGCTGACCAATGCCAATGCAAGTAACCTTCTGATCACGGCGGATCACGGCTTTATCTATCAGAATCAGCCACTGGCAGAGAGTGATTTCCTCAGCGCCGAGCCTGAGGGCAGCCAGGTTCTTTACACTGACCGCCGCTTTGTGCTGGGCAAGGGGCTGCGGGCCAACCCGGGCTTCAAGACGTTCAGCCCCGAACAGTTGTCACTGGGGGGCACGCTGGAGGTGCAAATCCCAAAATCCATTAATCGTTTGCGCCTGAAAGGCTCCGGCAGCCGGTTCGTGCATGGTGGGGCCACCTTGCAGGAGGTGGTGATTCCGGTCATCAGTATCAACAAGAAGCGCCAGAGCGACGTGGGCCGGGTGGACGTGGAATTCATCGGCGGCGGTGGCAAAACCATCACCACAGGACAGCTGGCCGTGGTGCTGTACCAGACCGAGCCGATCACCGAAAAAAAGCAGGCGCGGCGCTTGAAGGCGGGCATCTACACCCTGACGGGTGAGCCGATCTCCGACATGCATGACCTGACCTTCGACTTTACTTCCGACAATCCGCGCGAGCGCGAGTTGCCGGTGCGCTTCATTCTCAGCCGCAAGGCGGATGATTTCAACAACCAGCAGGTGGAACTGCATCTGGATGAACAGGTAGACGGCACCTCGCACTACGCCAAATACAAGGCGGTGCGTTATTCAATCCGCCGCTCGCTCTCCAGTGATTTTGATTTTTGAGTGAATGTCAGAGGAACTACTCATGAGCCAGCTAGACGATAAAATCAATCAACACTTCGCCGGCCTGGTGGTCCGCAAGGATCTGGTCAAGACGGTGAAGGGTAATGCCATCGTGCCTACCTACGTGCTGGAGTATTTGCTCGGACAGTATTGCGCCACCAATGACGAAGCCACTATTAAGGCGGGTATCGATACAGTCCGGGAAATCCTGCGCAAGCACTACGTGCACCGCAACGAAGCGGGTCTGGTGCGTTCGACGATCAAAGAGAAAGGCCGACACAAGGTTATTGACCGGATCAGCGTGGCGCTGAACGATAAATCGGATGCCTACGAGGCAGAGTTCGCCAATCTTGGTGTTAAGAAAGTGGTGATCGACTCGGCCACGGTTAAAGCGCACCCCAAACTGCTGGTCGGTGGGGTCTGGTGTATCGCTGACCTCGAATATATGTTCACCGAGGATAAGAACGCGACGCCTTGGATATTGGCCTCGATCAAGCCGATTCAGCTATCGCATTTCGACTTCGACGGCTATTTGCAGGCCCGCAAGCAGTTTAGTACCGACGAGTGGATTGACCTGCTGATCCAAAGTGTGGGCTTTAACCCGCAGATGTTCGGTAAACGCAATAAGCTCAGTCAACTTGTGCGCCTGATTCCGTTTTGTGAGCGCAACTACAACCTGATCGAGCTGGGCCCTAAAGGCACCGGCAAGTCTCACATCTTCTCGGAGTTTTCTCCTCACGGCATCCTGGTCTCTGGCGGCGAGGTGACGGTGCCCAAGCTGTTCGTTAACAACAGCAGCGGCAAATTGGGATTAGTGGGCTACTGGGACGTGGTGGCCTTCGATGAGTTCGCTGGCAAGCAGAAGAAGGTCGACAAAGCGCTGGTCGACATTCTGAAGAACTACATGGCCAACAAAACATTCTCCCGGGGCGTGGAGACACTGGGAGCCGAGGCCAGCATGGTATTCGTCGGCAACACGGACCATACGGTACCGTACATGCTTAAGCATTCGGATTTGTTCGATCCGCTGCCCGAAAAGTTCCACGACTCGGCTTTCTTGGATCGTATCCATAGCTACATCCCGGGATGGGAGGTGGATGTCATCCGGGGCGAGATGTTTTCGGACGGTTATGGCTTTGTCGTCGATTACCTTGCCGAAATTCTGCGCTCGCTGCGCAGTCATGACTTCTCTGACAGATACAAAGCGAAGTTCCGGCTCTCCGACGACATTTCGACTCGCGACCGCGACGGCATTAATAAGACCTTCTCAGGCTTGATGAAGATCCTCTACCCACATGGTGAAGCTTCAGATGCAGAAGTCGAGGAAGTGCTGCGGTCGGCCATCGAAGGCCGCAAACGGGTCAAGGACCAACTCCTGCGCATCGACTCCACTTATCCTGCTGTTCGGTTCGTTTACTCGACCAACGACGGACAGGAGAAGTCTGTCCGGACGCTGGAAGAAGAGGAGTATCCGAATTCCTATCACCGTAAGGTCGCGACCGAGAGCGCATCAGATGACTGGGTGGCGCAGGCAACCGAGCTTCCTGCAGCGCCTCCCAGTGTAGCCGTCGTCAGTCCGTCGATCACAGTGGCAGCCCCATCGACTGCCGCTCTGGCACAGTTGAAGGAGGCGCATCTCGTCTTTCAGGAAAACCAGCGGGGCGTAAGCTTCGATAAGCTGTTTGGGCCCTACTTGGCCGGAGCAAGCCGCATCACCATCACTGACCCATACCTGCGCCTGTTTCACCAGCAACGTAACCTGATGGATCTTCTGGAGACCATCAGCAAGCAGGTAGACTCCGAGGACGAGGTGGCGGTCCAAGTCGTCACGGTGGAGGATGAGTTCAACGGTGATCGCCAGACCGAGAACTTCCAGAAAATGGCAGATGCCTGCGCAGGCATTGGCATCCAGCTCACCTGGGAGTACGACAAAACGGGAACTAAACACGACCGAGACATCACGACCGACCAAGGATGGAAGATCGTGCTGAGCCGTGGACTCGATATCTTCCAGCGCTACGAACTCAACGACGTGTTCAGCTTCACCAACCGCTTGCAGCAACACCGTCAGTGCAAGGAGTTTAATGTCACGTACGTGAAAGTTGCATAGGCCTGAAAACTACGTCTTCCAATTGTCCTGGTAGTTGGGTCCATCGGAGAGCGGCTTTGCATTCGGCGGAAAGACTTGGATGGTCAATGGAATCGGAAAGTCGGCTCCGATGATTGCGGCCTCGCCGGGCTTCAAATTGGGCAGAAACGACGAGGCGGACCGATCAATTTCGCCGCACGCGCGCTCGACAACTTCGCGGTCGCGGTCGTTGGTGAGCCGATGCACCACTAAAGTTCCCATCTGGCTCAGGACCCCTTCGGTGATGTCGCGCGGGCGCTGAGTCGATAGGCAGATGTTGAGTCCGTATTTGCGGCCTTCCTTTGCGATTAGTTCGAAAGCGTCGAGGCGGGCGACCGCGTCATCGGTTCCGATTTGCCGTCCAAGGAAATTGTGCGCTTCATCGACGATAACGACAAGAGGTCGGCTCTTGAACGCGCCAGCCCGCGCCATGTTCAACAGGTGCCGGCCGATCACGTTCGCAATAATCTCGCGTGCCTTGAACTCGAACGCAACACCGCTCAGGCATATCCGAAGCAGCCGGTTGTCGTTGGAGACAAAGGATGAGATTTCTTCAGTCAACGACGAATCTTGCGACTTGAAAACGCAGTCGAATGAGGGCGAGGTGAGGATGCCGTTGATGCGAGACATCAGCGACAAGCAATAAGAGACCTCACCCGAATCGGCGCCCCATTTGGTGGTGTCCTTCGACCCTCTGGCTGCTCCAAACCCATCTGGGTAAACGCACTCCTGCTCGATTTGAGCGACGAGCATGGACACGTCAAACGCTTGCCGGGGGTCGTCGATTTTTTCCGAAATGCCGGCCTTGATTTCCTCAGCAATGATCAGCGTTTTGGACTGATCAATTTTCTTAATGATGCCCCCCGTGGCCACGTTGGGAGCGAGGGTCGCGAGCCGAAGGCTGCGCATGGCCGCCCGCAGCTTTGGCCCTTGAACCTTTCCGGCTGGTTCGAAGAGCGCGATGAAGTCGGATTCCACAAAAGATGTCTGCGGCAGGGAACAAGGCTTCGACGACTTTGCGGTATTGACCGGCTTGCCTAGGTGAAAATTGGAGACATGGTCTCCATCGAATCCACGGTATTCCCCCGTTGCGTCGAGAAGGATAATCTTGGTCTTGAAGCGCAGGCACTCCTCAATGATCCGGGCCGTCGTCCAGCTCTTGCCGCCGCCGGTGGCCCCTAAGATCGCGCAATGCCGACCGAACAGCTTTTCCGGTTTGACCGATACGTAGCTCTCAGGGGCGACATCAATGGAGCCAAGCGTGAGTAAAACTTTGCTTGACTCGCCGTCCTCCGCCTCCATAAACTTTGGCAAATTGGCAATGAATTTGTGCGGCGCCGCATACACACGATCACCCAAGCGCGGATATGAATCGACGCCAGCGGAGACCCTTAGCGAGTCCATGGCGACAGAGCCAAGCAGTTGAATAGTTCCGATGCCGGCTAGGTCGGACACTCTGCCATGGGAAGAGTCGATCAGGCGTCGGTCGGAGTCTGGTAAATGGATTTCGACCACCCGTCCAAGCAGGAGATTGATCTGCCCCTCGATCAGGACGAACTCTCCTACTTCGCCCTTTCCATACCGACCACCGAGGAAGTGGGCGCCGCTGGGCGAACCTGCGTCATTGATATTGAATTTGACCGCTTGCGCCGATACGGAACAAAGCTGTCCAACATATAACTCCGGGCGGAGCAGCCCGCGTGGAAACGCGTCGGCGACGTTAAGCGTCGCGCTCATGCCAGATTCACCACGGACTTAATATCGCGCGTGAGCCGCTGCGCGGGTGTCAGCGATTTAAGGTCCGGAATCATCTCGGCGAACTCGCTGAACGTGGCGTTGATCAACCAAACGTCCTCGCCCTGCTTGGCAAGCTTATAGAGCACGTCCCAAAATCGGTTAGGCTCCTTGGGCCGAGAGGTGAGGTCATCGACCGATGGGTTGACAATGATCAGACGAAGATGCGGGTTTGTACGGGCCGCCGCGATGATGGGCTCGGACAAGTGGTCATCATTGAATCCAAAGCCAGAGACAATGAGGCATGTATTCGGCTCTCGCAACGCCGCGAAATACTGGGAGATCAGTTCGAGGTGCGGTTGCATGTAGGACTGCTGGTATTTGCCCTTGGCGGGATAAATGAGACACGCGCTCTCCGGAGTTGGATCGGACTTGATCTCAATGTCACCCGACGTGGACTGCTCCCAGTTGACCGATCCGTGTAGCTTGTAGAGGTGAAACACGCCCTCCAGGGGGTTGCCAACCTCATCGCCGGTGGAAGGCCGGCGGACGATGTCATACAGGAAAAATCTAGGGTCGAATTGTCTGGGCTGTGTGAACGAGAACCCATCGAGCAAGACGAGGCCTTGCTTGCCTGCCGCGCGCTCGAAGCAAAGGTCGTAGTTCGTCGTGAACAGCTTCATCCTGGAGTCGCGGGCGCGGCGGCGGGATAGCCGGTGGAGGAATGTGCGATGACTTGCCAGTTTAGAGTCGTCAGCGCCGTCCAAGAAAACGGAGCACTTCTTCAAAATTACCGCCTTTGAAGCGGACACGAACTTTTCAACATCAGTGCTCTTCTTGATCTGAAGATAGGCGTCGCAACGCGAAAGGAGAGCCTCTATGTTTTCCTTTTCGACAGCGATCACGTAGCCGATCTCACTGATGACAGCTTGAGCTTCCGCAGTCGGTGTTCGCGCGTCATTCCCGGTGTCGGGGTTTGAGTTCACGCAGTGATCCCAAAGCGTCCACATCGACGGGCCATTGATCGAGCCGAGGGATGTGCCACTCCCTGCGAGTGCGACCACATGTTGCATTTGGAGTGATGAAAGTAGTACTGCTTTCAACTCCTCCCGTGCGGAGGTCGCTGCTGACAACATCTGCTTCTTGGCGTCATCGGTCTCGCCAGATACGTCCGGTTTAAGGGCCTTCCAAGTGCCCGTTTCCGGGCTGAAGAAAAGTTGTTGGCCGAAAGTGGTCGTCGGCATTGTTGTTGTCATATCGTCCTTGATATCGATCATAGATTCTTCCCCGACTGAGCCCAACACTTGAATTTTCGCTGCCGCTCGGCATCTGTCTTCGCCAGAAGGCTACCACCAAAAGTATCTACCGCTCGAATTTAGCCGCTAAAATTCTCGCCGCGCATGTTAGCCACGAGCCGTGCCTTCAAGCGGCGATATAGATTGTGCAGCTTAGCCACCTGCTCGACCGGGTATTCGCGGAAGTCGCCAACGTCCTTCGAAGCCACATAGAAACCCCGATGCCACTCGGAAGCCTCGACCACCACCGGGCCGGGCCCGTCCGCGAACTGATCGGCTGTGATATCGACCACCAGCTGGCCCCGTTGCAGCCAGGCGTGCGACGAATAGGTGCCAGTCTCCTGGCTGCCGCGTTCGCCGCATATCAGCTCGAAGCCGACGAACCCGGCGTCGGCCAGAAAAGCGCACAGCACGAGCGAGGTGTCGGCACAGGTGCCGCGCGGGAAGGCTGTCCAGTGATCCGGCAATTCGTCCGGAGGCGCGCTGGCCAGCGCCTGGCGCACGCGCGCGGCGACAGCCGTAATGTCAGCGAGCGCATCCACTTTAACGACCACGGCTTTTCGGTCTCGCCTTTTTTGCGCCTAGCTCGTCCGGCGCTGTCTCGGGCGCCAAGCCGTGGCGCTCCACCCGGGGCGCGTTCGCCGGCGAATAGTGGACCGTCAGGATTTCCCGGTGCGCGTACGTGGGAGGCTCGTTGCCGGCTCCTTTGCGACCCGTGTCGAGCATGAGCCGGTCGTGGATCACGGCCTGCTTGGTCGCGTCGTCC
>JAEAMG010000329.1_pt1 | contig 61240 bp, 50 predicted proteins | sample 8958741 | NCBI WGS metagenome assembly JAEAMG01 (sample SAMN16933256, study PRJNA681125) | bioreactor sludge metagenome | isolation source: anaerobic bioreactor treating anionic surfactant - SDBS | place: India: Bengaluru | collected 2019-02-28 | reverse complement strand
CGGCGCCGGCGCGCAGGTAGCCGTGGAAGCCTTCGGCATCGCTTGGGTACATGGGATCGGCGACAGCGGAACCGCTGGCGATGGCTAAGACGATGGCAGCTGGCAGCGTTTTCAACACGGCCTTCAACATGGTGCGATGCAGCATGGTAAGTCTCCTCAGTAGTTATTTTTTATCTAGTCATTCGTGGCCGAATGTACTGGCCAGAATTCTTTCCAGCAGGGACATAGTAACTATACTACGAACAAATATCAACATATTATGTTGTAATCCTACGACTACTCTGCGACACTTTATTTGCGTACTGATGTGCGAGTTGACTGCCCTGTTTTTCCGCGGGCGCCAGCGTTTCTGGCGCTGCATGCAGGCATTTGCGCAGCCACCCTGCATTTTTCGGCACGCGGCACGTATACGAATTAAAATCCTTGGTTTTTGCCCATAACGACAGTGCGCCGCCACGACCGCGCACGCAGACGAGACTAAGCACCGCCATGAAAATTGATGAAAAAATGGAAGTAGCAGGCAGCGATCCGGCGGAGCGTTTCAGTGAAGGGCCGCGTTTGCTGGCCGACATCGGCGGCACCAATGCCCGCTTCGTGCTCGAAACGCGCCAGGGCCACCTGGAAGCGGTTGCCGTGCTGCCCTGCGACGACTACGCTTCGCTGCTCGACGCCATCACCGCCTATATGGATAGCAGCGAGGCACGTGCCGCCGGTTCGGCGCGCGTGCGCCATGCGGCCATCGCCATCGCCAACCCCATCGACGACGACAATATCCGCATGATGAACCATCACTGGTTCTTCTCGATCGAAGCGATGCGCGCCGCGCTGGGCCTCGACACACTGCTGGTGGTGAACGACTTCACGGCGCTGGCCATGGCCCTGCCCTATCTGCGGCCCGACCAGCGCCAGCAGATCGGCGGCGGCATGGCGCGCGCCGACAGCGTCATCGGCCTGCTCGGTTCCGGCACGGGCCTGGGCGTGTCGGGCATGATTCCCGCCGAAGACCGCTGGATCGCGCTGGGCAGCGAAGGGGGCCACGTCAGCTTCGCGCCCTGCGACCAGCGCGAGATGGACGTGCTGTCCTTCGCCTGGCGCGAACTGTCGCACGTCTCGGCCGAGCGCCTCGCCTCCGGGCGCGGACTGGAACTGATCTACCGCGCCCTGTCCGAGCGCGCAGGCAAGCCCGATGCGCCGCCGCTGCTGGCGGCCGACATCACCAGCCGCGCCCTGAACAATGAATGCGACGTGTGCATCGAAGCGGTGGACTGCTTTTGCGCCATCCTCGGCTCCATCGCCGGCAACGTGGCCATGACGCTCGGTGCGCTGGGCGGCATCTATATAGGCGGAGGCATCGTGCCGCGCCTGGGCCCGCTGTTCGAACAGTCGCAGTTCCGCGCCCGCTTCGAACAGAAGGGCCGCCTGAACGAATACCTGGCGCAGATCCCCACCTTTCTGATCACGGCCGAACTGCCTACTTTTCTGGGCATCGCCGCCATCCTGGCGCAAAAGCTCAAGCGCGCCCATTCCGGCGCTCCCGTGCTCGAATCGGTGCGCCAGGCGCGCGGGCGCATGAGCCCATCGGAATGCAAGGTGGCAGACTGGGTGCTGAAGGAGCCGAACGCCATGCTCACGTTGCCGATCGCCGAAATCGCCCAGAGGGTCGGCGTGAGCCAGCCGACCGTGATGCGCTTTTGCCGCTCGATCGGCGTGCAGGGCCTGGCCGACTTCAAATTGAAGCTGGCGTCCGGCCTGACGGGCGGCGCCATCACGGTGGCACACTGCCACGTGGAGATCTCGGACTCCGACGCGGAACTGGCGCGCAAGGTGCTGGGCAATAACGCCTCGGCCGCGCTGGCCCTGCGCGACATGCTCGACGTGAAGGCGCTGACGGCCGCCATCGAACTGCTGCGCGGCGCGCAGCGCGTGGAATTGCTGGCCGTGGGCAGCGCCCGCGTGGTGGCCGACGACATGCAGCACAAGCTGCTCAACCTGGGTATCGTCAGCAGCTTCTTTGCCGATCCGCAGGCGCAGGAAATGAGCGCCGCCATGCTGAAACCAGGCGACGTGGCGCTGGTCATTTCCCGCTCGGGCGCCCTGCCCGATCTGCTGCGCACCGTCAAGGTAGCGCAGGGCTGCGGCGCGCGCGTGCTGGCCATTACAGCCAGCGGTTCGCCGCTGGCCAAGCTGGCCGACGTGCTGCTGACCCTGAACCACCCGGAAGGCAACCTCAATTTCGTGCCCATGATCGTGCGCCTGCTGCAGCTGATGATGCTCGATATCCTGTCCGTGGGACTGGCGCGGCGCGACACGGCGCAGCGCACCAGCGCCGCCGAACTGGAAGAGGGTCAATTGCACGGCATGCGCATCAGCGGCAAGCTGAAATTCGGTGGCCACCTCGAATAAGGCGGCGCACGCCGCCCCCGCCTCCTCCGACGCCGCCAGCGGCGCCACCGTGCATGACGTGGCGCGCGTGGCCGGCGTATCGGCCATGACGGTGTCGCGCGTCATCAACGGACGCGCCAGCGTCAGCGCGGCCACGCGCGACAAGGTCGAGGCGGCGATCGCCAGCCTGCACTACCAGCCCAACCTGGCGGCCAGATTCGCCCGCACGGGCACCTTGCGCATCGGCCTGCTGTACAGCAACCCCAGCGCCGCCTTCCTCAGCGAATTCCTCGTCGGCGCCATGGACCAATGCCGCCAGGGCGGCGGCCAGTTGCTGCTCGAACGCTGCGAAGACATCGACAGCCAGCGCGCCGGCATCGCCTGCCTGGTGGCGGCCGGCGTGGACGGCATCCTGGTGCCGCCGCCCCTGTGCGATTCGCCGGCAGTGCTGGCGCAGCTGAACCAGATGGGCATCCCCGCCATCGCCGTGGCCACGGCGCGCCCCTCGCCCGATGTGTCGGCCGTGCGCATCGACGACTACGAAGGCGCGCTGGCCATGACGCGCCACCTGCTCGCGCTGGGCCACCGCGACATCGGCTTCATCGAAGGCGATCCGGCGCACACGCCCGCCCTGCTGCGGCGCCAGGCTTTCGAGGACGCCATGCGCGAAGCGGGCTTGCAGGTGCCGCCGCGCAGGGTGGCGCAAGGCTACTTTACGTATCGCTCGGGACTGGACGCGGCGCGCCAGCTGCTGGCGCAAACACCGCGCCCCAGCGCCATCTTCGCCAGCAACGACGACATGGCCGCCGCCACCCTGGCCGTGGCACACGGCATGGGCTTGCAGGTGCCGGCCGAATTGAGCGTGTGCGGCTTCGACGACACGCCCGTCGCCACCACCGTCTGGCCCGAGCTGACCACCATCCACCAGCCCATCGCCGACATGGCGCGCGCCGCCGTCAGTCTCGTCATCGACGAAATCCGCCAGCGCCGCGCCGGGGAAACGGCGCCCGCGACGCATCGCCTGATGCAATTTACGCTGGTCGAGCGGGCATCGTCGGGTGTGTATGCGCCGCTGGCGGCAAAGGGCCAGCGCAAACCTTGACGCTGCGAGAACAGGCGATGCCCTACAGCGCCTCGGTCATGGCGGGGCTGCCGATGGAAGTGATGGCATAACGGTTGCGGCCAGCGCTTTTTGCCTGGTACAGCGCCGTATCGGCCGCCGTCAATAATGTCCCTGCCGTCGTATCGCCCCGGGCGCTGAACGCAAGGCCGACACTGGTGGCAACATGCAGACCGATACCGCTGCAATCGAAGTGCACGACCATCTCTTGCACGATTTTCTTGCCCAGTATCGCGAGTTCGGACTGATCCGTCAGTTGTTCAAAAATGATCACAAACTCGTCGCCGGCAAGGCGCGCCACCGTGTCCGAGGCCCGCACGCAAGCTTTGAGCCGCTTGGCAAATTCAATCAACACCAGGTCGCCGATGCCATGCCCATAGGTGTCATTTATTGTTTTAAAAAAATCGATATCCAGATAAGCCAGTGCCAGGCCCGTACCAGCGCGTCGGGCGCGCGTCAATGCCGTGGCCAGCGCCTCGTCAAACATGCGCCTGTTGTGCAGGCCGGTCAGCATGTCAGTGTGGGCCAGAACAGCGAGGTTGCTCTCCGCAGCTTCCCTCTGCAGCGACAGCGCATAGAATGCACGGCTCAGTTTTCCGAACTCGTCTTTGCGGGCAATGTCAAACACCGCAATATCAGCATTGCCGGAGCGTATGCTCGCCACATGCCGGCCCAGATCGCCCAAGGGACGCAAGAGCAGCATCACCGCCAGCCAGCCGGCACAACTGGCCAGCAAGGCGACGCCTGACGAAGCAATGATGACTTTGGCATAAATATCGGTGATCGGCGTGAATGCCTCGCTTTCAGGGTAGACGGCACCGATGATCCAATCGGCCGCATGCAAATGCCTGTACGTGATAATGGCCTGCACGCCCAGCTTGGTTTCACCCTGCATCCAGCCGTCGAATCCACGCAATGCGGCCAAGGTGGAAGGCGTAGGCCCACCCTTCTCCTCACTCACCCGCTTCAGGACGCGCGCCGGGTCTGGATGGTGGAGTATCGTGCCGTCGTCGGTCAACATGAACAGATAACCGCTCTTGCCCGGCTTGAGCTGCTCCCACTGGCCAAAAAATGTCGGGCTTTGCAAATTGATGCCGCCAGCGATCACATACAGCAATTTGCCGGCTGCGTCATAGATCGGTTCGGTTACCAGCACAATCGGCTTGCCCGACAACTGGCTCTTGAATGGACGCGATATCACGCCTTCCCTGAGTTTCACGGTATCGATAAAATAGTCGCGCGCGGCGAAATTGAGCTTGCCGACCACGCGCCGGTCATTCATGCTGGCAATTAATTTTCCGGTGGCATCAACGGCGACGAGATTGAAAAATTCCTCGCGCAGGCTTGGATGCTTTTCAATAAATGCCTGCATCCGCTGCGGATGTGCAACCACGTCCGCGGGTAGCCCTTCCGCCAGCACCCTGAGCAGTGCTTTCTTCGCATTCAAGTCGTCGTCGATATAGGCCGCCGCACTGCTCAGCAAGGCATATTGCTGATTGCCGATGACCGATACCATCTGCCCTTGCGCGACAGACAGCGCTGTGAGCGCAACAGAACCCGTCGCGCACAGCACCAGCACGCCCACGAGCACAGTCATCTTGAATTTGAAGCTCCTGGGATTGAAAAATTTCCAGATCTTGTGCATGCGGCCTTCCTTCTCAGCACCCATGCTCTGCAAAGCACACAGATCCGGCCAGGTGGCGCCATGCATGGCACTGGGAGGAATGGCATAGGTTTCAGCGCATGACTTGGAGCCTGTCCCCGCAGATGAATCCAGTTGACGGGACAGACTCTTGACATGGCAAGAAAGCAAAGCTTACGCCTATTCTTGCAAGCAGGGCGCACTGGCGCTGCTAAATACGCACGCGCTACCCACATCATCCCAATATAGTGCGCTCCAGCAACGATTCCACCAATTGCACCGATGGCGGTGCGCCGCCGGCCGCCAGGCAGGCGCCCGCCCCGGCCGCCACGGCAAAGCGCAAGTGTTCCCCGCCGTCGGCCTCTGGCCGGAACATCAGGCTGTACAGCAAGCCGCCGATGCTGGCGTCGCCCGCCCCCACCGAGTCGACCACCTCGATGACGGGCGGCGCCGCCTGCCATGTCTGCTCGCCCCGGTACAGGGCCGCGCCCTGCGCGCCACGCGTATACAAATACGTGGCGTGCCGATTCCAGCCGCGCAGCGTGGCGAACGCGCCATCGATGTCATCGTGGCGGAACAGGCCCGCCAGGTCTTCATCCGATACTTTGACCACGTCGGCCAGCTCCACCATGCGGCGCAGGGTGGCGTCGTAGCGCTCATCCATCATGATGCGGAAATTCGGGTCGTAGCTGATGCTCACGCCAGCGGCCTTGAGTTCCTGCGCCAGCGCCACCAGCTTGCCCGCCAGCGGTTCGCGCGCCAGGCTGATGCCGCCGAAATGCACCCATTGCGCGCCCGGCATCCAGCTGGCAGGCAGCTGCGCCGCGTCGAAATGCAGGTCGGCGCTGTCGTCGCCGATGAAGTAATAGGTGGGCGGATGCAGTTCATGCACGATGGCCAGCAGCGGCGACTTCGCGCGGCGCTGCAGGAAACGCATGTCCAGGCCCGCTACCTCGGTGGCAGCGGCCAGCGCGTCACCGAAGACGTCGAGGCTGACGGCGCCCGCAAAGGCGCTGGGCACGCCCAGGCGCGCCATCACGCGTGCCACGTTCCAGGTCGAGCCGCCCACTTGGCTGCTCCAGGTATCCGCGCCCGTGCGCAGCATGTCCGTCAGCGCTTCGCCGGCCGACACAAAGGAAGGGAAAGGGGCGCTCATGCTGCACCTTTGAGCACGTTCAGCACTTCATGGCAGGCGCCCATGGTGTGGTAATCGACCTTGCCGGCAGGGCTTTTCTCGTTGCTGATTTTTTGATTCTCGGGCGTCAAAATGCGGTACCAGGCGCCGTGTTCGTGGTCGACGAAGTGCGTCCAGCTGTAATCCCAGATCTTGTCGTAGCTGCGCCAATAGGCGTCGTCGCCCGTGCGCGCGGCCAGCACGGCGGCGGCGGCGAAGCTTTCCGCCTGCACCCAGAAGTATTTGTCGCCATCGCAGATTTCATCGTGCGGGCCGAAACCGTAATGGATGCCGCCATGCGCGCCATCCCAGGCCTTGGCCAGGGCCGTGTCGTACAGGGCGCGCGCGCGCGGCAGCAGCCAGTCCGACGGACCGGCCATGAACCGGCTGTGGCGCTCCATGATCAGCAGCAGCTTGGCCCACTCCGTGAAGTGGCCGGGCTGGTAGCCCCAGGGACGGAAGATATTGCTCTTGTCGTGCAGGTTGTAATCCCAGTCGATAGCCCAGTCGGGCGTGTAGTGCTCCCAGATCATGCCGTTCGCCAGACCCGCCTGGCGCACCGTGATGTTGTGCGCCAGCGTCTCGGCGCGGTGCAGATAGCGCGCTTCGCCCGTCGCCTCGAACGCGGCCAGCATGGCTTCGCAGGCGTGCATATTGGCATTCTGGCCCCGGTAGCCGTCCAGCGTCGCCCAGTCGGCACTGGCCACGTCCGCATACAGGCCGTGTTCTGGCAGCCAGAAGCGCTGTTCCATCAGTTCAAACGTTTCGTCCAGATACGTGCGCGCTTCCGACATGCCCGCCTGCAAGGCGTGCGCATACGCCAGCAGCACGAAGGCCAGGCCGTAACAGTGGTTGGCGCCGTCTTCCACCGTCTTGACGCCGTCTTGCCATTTCAGTTGCCAGGCGTAGCCGCCCGTGGCAGGGTCGCGGTGCACGTCGCGCAGGAAGGCCACGCCGTGGCGCAGGGCCGCCTGGTAATCGTCATCGCCGAAACGGCGGTAAGCCATGGCGTAATTGAAGATGAAGCGCGTGCTGCTGACCAGATGCCGCGTGGCCGCGTCGTACACCGTGCCGTCGTCGAGGAAGAAGTGATAAAAGCCGCCGCTCGCATCGATGGCGCGCGGGTGATAAAAGTGCATCGTGTGCAGGATGTGCTTTTCGAGCATTGCCCTGGAGCGGAAATCGGGATTCATTGGTCTCTCATGATATTGTTATCGATAACAATGATGATAGCATGCCGTATCCACTCCGTCATGCCCTCTCAATAAGTCTTGGCCAGCCTGAGCTTTTCGCGCCACAGTGCCGCCTGGGCAGGGTCGGCCGCCTGTTCCAGTTCGCCCTTATCGTACACCTTGACCAGCCGTTCGATGGCTTCCACATCGCCCTGCTTCGCCGCCAGCAGGTACAGCGCGAAGGGCTTGGGCGCCGGTCCTTGGCGGGTGGGGCCGCCACGGCCCTGCTCCAGCAGGCGCGCGAAACCCGTCTGGCCCGGTGGACTCTTGGCGATGGCCGCCATTTCATACCAGCCCAAAGCCGCCTCGTCGCTCTGCGGCACGCCCTGCCCCACTTCATACGAGTAAGCGACATTGTTCAAGCCGGGCGGATCGAGCGCCTTGGCCGCCCGCATGTACCAGCCGAACGCTTCCTTGCGCTGCGCCTCTTCCTGCGCCGTCATCATCAGGCGGTAGCCGATTTCATTGTAGGCGGGAATGAAGCCATTTTCGGCGTAAAACTTCAGCCAGTGCAGCGCGTGCGCCTGTTCTTCCGGACTGCTGTGAATGTTTTCAAAGTGCATGGCAACCGTGAAGTTGGCCAGTTCCACGCCTTGCGCGGCGCCCTTGCGCGACCAGTATTCGCCCAGCTTGCGGTCGATGGCCATGCCCTGTCCCAGCGTATAGGCCACGCCCAGGAATGCCTGCGCCGGGCCATAACCGCCTTCGGCCGATTTCCGCATCCACGCCAGGCCGGCGTCGACGTCACGCGGCGTGCCCTCGCCGCCGTGCAGCATCTGCGCCAGGTCCAGCTGGGCGGCCGTGTCGCCCGCTTCCGCGGCGCGGCGTGCCTTGTCGAAGGCGACGACCTTGTCTGGCGACAGGTCGGCCGGGCGGTTGATCACGGCCTGCACCCTGGCGCGCATGGCGTCGAGACCGGACATATCGAATTCGACCAGCGCCGGATGCTGGCGCGGCACTGGAAGGGACACTGGCTGCGCCAGCACGCTCTGCGCCAGCGCCAGGGTGAATATACACAGGATGGTTCTCATTTCTTTTCCCTTTCCGCCAGCTTGGCGCGCCATTCGGCGGCGTCTTCGGCATTTACCGCTTGTCCCAGTCCGCCCTTGGCATACACGTCGAGCATGCGCCGCATGGCGGGCAAGTCGCCGCTCCATGCGGCCCGCTCGTACCAGACAAGGGCCAGCTTGTCCGACTGTTTCACGCCCAGGCCCAGCTCGTGCGCGCGGGCCAGGTTGCGCATGCCGGCAGGCTGCTTTTCACGCGCCGATCGTTGATACCAGGCGAAGGCATCGATGCGCTGTGCATCGTCCGTGGCCGACCGCATCAGATGCTCGCCGAGCGCGTTATAGGCAGGAACAAAGTGCTGCTCGTTCGCCGCCGCCTTCAGCCAGATGATGGCCAGCGCCTGCTCTTCGGCACTGCTGGCGCCATCGATGAATTCCAGCGCCAAAATGGTCTGCGCCAGTGCATCGCCCTGCGCCACGCCCTTGCGCAACCAGTATTCGCCCTGCACGCGGTCGATGGGCACCTTGCCGCCTACGGTATAGGCCAGCCCCAAAGCCGCTTGCGCCGGTGCATAGCCGCCTTCGGCCGACTTGCGCACCCAGGCCATCGAGTGTGCCGAGCTTTGCGGCGCGCCGACGCCCAGCTGCAGCATGCGCGCCAAAGCCAGCTGCGCCTCCACATCGCCGCCTTCTGCCGCACGCCGGGTCTCGGCAAATTCGGCGATGCTTTCCGGGCTATGGCTGGCCACATCCGCCCTTGCCTCGATGGCGATCAGCTGCAGATCGAGCAAGGTGGGCGAGGTTTGCGCCAGAACAGGCAGCGGCAATAGTAAAGGAATCAGCAACAGTAATTTCCTGGGCATGCGGCGGAGTCGGAAAGAAGAAAACAGGCATGGTAGCCGATGGCTCGCCAGAAAGGCGCGCACGGTAGGCGAAGTTTGACAGGGTACGCCGGCAGGCTTACATTGCACGGGCTCACCACTTAGACAGGAACACCATGAACCGCCTCGCCACCACCGCCTTGACCCTGCTGCTCGCCGCAGCCTCCATGGGCGCCAGCGCCGCAAGCGTCGCAAATTCCCAGCTGACGGGCTGCGCCGCCAAGCGCGAAAGCATCCGCAGCGAACTGCAGCAGGCACAGGCACAGGGCCTGTCCGACAAGGTCGCGGGCCTGACGCGCGCGCTCGACGAAGTCAATGCCCACTGCCGCGACAACGTGCTGGTCGAACGCCACAACAAGAAGGTGCTGAAGGCGCAGGCGAAAGTGAACCAGACGGAGCGTTCGCTGCGCCTGGCCCAGGAAGCGAACAAGCAGCCAAAAAAGATCGCCAAGCTGGAAGGCAAGCTGGAAAAAGCCAGGGCGGAACTGGCCGCCCTGCAGGCGCAGCAGCCCTGACGGCAAGCCGCGGCTACCCTGCCTCCAGCGCGAGGCACGTCGTGCAGACATACGCCAGGCGCAAGGCTTGCGCCGCGCGCGGCGTGCTGACGTAGGCCGCCAGCAGGCCGGCCGGCAAATCCAGCCCCAGCGCGCGCAAGGTGGCGCCGTGCCGCGCCAGTTCGCCGGCCAGCTCGGCTTCCAGCCGTGGCCGGCCACTACGCGCCTGCAGTGCGAGAAGGTCGAGCACCTGGGCCAGCACCCGCGCTGCCGCCGAGCTTTGCTGCGGCACCGATGACGCCAGGCTGGCGCCCCCCAGGCTCTTGAAAAAGCGCGCCAGCGCCGATGGCAGCGTGCCCGCGTCGATCTCGAAATCGAGCGATACCACGCGCAGCTTGCCATTCTTGGCGATGAGCAGCGCCACCGGCTGCCAGCCACCTGGCTCGCCACGCGCGCGGCTGGCCAGCACGGCCCGGATATCGGCGCCATCGGCCACAGCCGCCTGCAGCCGGGTAATGCGCGGACGCAGCGCCGGCAGTGCCGGAATCTGCAAATCCAGGACGGCGCCACCGGTATCGAACACTTGCCAATCGAGCCGCTGCCCCACTTCGTCGAGCTGCGGCCGCGCCACGGCCGCCGGACGCAGCACCACACAATCGACGGGCTCCGGTGTCAAGCCGACGTTACCGCTCATGAAAGCGGCCAGCGCCGTCCAGTCGCTGAAACCCAGACTCTGCCAGCGCGCATCGTCGAGCGCCCACAGCGGCGCCGCACTGGCGCGCACCCGGCTGTCCATGGCAAGGCGCCCATCGTCGGCCAGGGACGCGCCTGCCAACTGCCAGCTCGCCTCGCACATATGCCGGGCGTTGCCAGCGCCCGTCCACAGGCTGCCCGCATCCCATGCCGATTCGCGCGTAAACGAGCGGTCGCTGGCGTCAGGCCGCGCCAGCACCGCCTGCACGATCCGCCCCTCGCCCCCCTCGGCATGCTGCCAGAACGAAAAGGTCAGGCCATGCGCGCCGCCGCGCGTTTCCCACCAATACGCGCCCAGCGGCAGCAGGTCGATGGGCGCGTCGCCGGCCGCATCAAAACTGCGCCGCGCCTGTCCGCGCAAGCGCCGCAATAGCGGGCCAGGCGCGTGTTCGAGCGCCGCGCACAAGGCGCCGATGGCCGCCATCTCTTCGAATGCCTGGCGCTCGCTGGCGTGGTAATCGCGCCGCACGAGCAAGTCCAGCGTACCGCCCAGGCCACGCAACAGGGCGGCAAGACGGGGCAGGTTTTCACTGCGCGCCGACATGGTCAGCGCGCGCAGCTGGCCGGCGGCAATCGCGCTGGCATGCGACAGGCCATTGTCGTACAGCTCACCGAGCAGCCGCCGCACCTGGGCCAGGAACACCAGCTCGGACGTGCTCATCCCAGGCGCTGCGGCGGCGGGCGCCGTCGCGGCGCCGTCCGGCCAGGCAAACTCCCGGCCATGCTTGCGCCAGACGCAGGCCAGCGCATACAGGTGCAGCGCCTTGCGCAGGGCGGCCGGGGTATCGGACACCATGGCTTCCACACCGGCGCCGCGCAGATAGCTGCAGCCCAGCTTCAACAGGGGCAGCTCGATCTGCAGCCTGGCGTTGACGATGGTGACGTCCGCCTGGTCGCCTTCGGCCAGCCAGGCCAGCGCCTGGCGCACCGCCGGCTTGCCCGCCTGCTTGCAGACGGCCGCGCTGTCGAGCGCCAGCACCTCACCTTGCCCGCCTCGATATCTTTCAGGGCGCGGCGCAGCAGGCCCGCGTTGGCCAGCGTCGCCAGGCTGTCGTCGTCAAAGCTGCGGTACACGGCGTGCCAGCTCATCCCATCACCCCGGCCAGCCATTCGGCAAAATGCTGTGGCGTCAGTGCCGCCACGTGCATGCCCTGATCCGCCAGGCGCTGCGCCATGCCGTGGTCATACACAGTCTGTGCGCGCGCGTCGAGCGCGGCCAGGCCCAGCAGGGTGACGCGCGACTCGGCCATGCGCTTGAGCGCCGCCAGCAGCGGCCCTGGCGGCGCCCCCTCCTCGAAATCGCTGATCAGGGCCAGTACCGTGCGCTGCGGATTGCTCACCAGCTGCTCGCAGTACTGCACCGCGCGGCCGATATTCGTGCCACCGCCCAGCTGCACCGTCAGCAGTACCTCGACCGGGTCGGCGGCCAGGTGCGTCAGGTCCACCACGCCGGTGTCGAACACCACCAGCCGCACATTCACGGCCGGCAGGCCGGACAGGATGCCGGCCACCACCGCCGCATAGATCACCGAATCCATCATCGAGGCGCTCTGGTCGACGCACAGGATGACGTCCCACGGCAGGCTGCGCTTGACGCGCGCATTGAAGACGGGCCGCGCCATCAGCAGGCGGCGGCTGGCCAGATCATAGTGCTTCAGGTTGGCGGCAATGGTGGCGCGCCAATCGAAGTTCTGCGCGCTTTGCATCTGCGTGCGGCGAAAGCGGTTGCGCCGCCCCACCACCGCGTTGACGAAATCCTTGCGCAGACGCTCGGTGATTTCCTCGACCACGTGCCGTATCACGGCACGCACCGCGTCATGCATGTCCGCGCCGAGCCGCCCGCGCATGCCGATCAGGGCGCGCGCCAGCGCCTGGTTCGGCTCCAGGCTGGCCAGGACAAACGGGTCGCGCAGCAGGCCGCTCAATTCATAGCGCTCGATCGCGTGGCCCTGCACGCGCTCGTACACGTCCTGCGGAAACAGCTTGCGCGCCTGCGCCAGCCAGTCGATGGCGCGCAGCTGGCTGGGGTCCAGCGAACCGCCACCGCCGGCGCGCAGCATGCCTTTGCGCTCATACTCGCGGCCATACAGATAATCGAGGCTGGCATCGAGCCGGCCATCGTTGGCGGACCAGGCTTGCGTTTGCAGCGGCTGCGCGTAGCGGCCCAGCATCAGGCGCCAGCGGCGCAGCAATTCCTGATGATGCAGATTCTCAGCCATGCGGCTTCTCCGTTGAAAGGTCCAGCCAGACAGACAGCGCATCGCGCTCCAGGCAGGCGGCCAGCGCCGCGTTCAGGCGGCCGCCTGCCAGCATCTCGTCTTCGCTGACGTCGTGGTGGAATTCGACCTGCAAGGCGTCCGGCGCGGCGCCGTTGAGCACCGCCAGCGCCTCGGCCAGGTCGCTCGTCTCCTGCGGCTTCAAGCCAGTGAAGGCCAGCCGCAAATCGGGCAGATACTCGATGAAACTGGCCTCGTCCCAGCTGCCGACCAGGGTGTTGAAACTGCGTCGCAGTCCCGGCTGCGTCAGCAGCAATTCAGGCGCGGCGGCCATCAGGCCCGACAGGAAGCGCACGGCATCCTGCGGCGTGGCGCCGGCGCCGAAGCGCTGTTCCAGCAAGCGCGACAAATCCTGCTCACCCCAGGCGCCATCGAGGAACAGCAGCGCGGCGGCGGCGCCGCAGATGCCGGGCGCGCAGGTGCGCGTCGCCGTCAGGGCCTGCAGGCGCCGGTGCAGGTCGCCGGCTTCGAAAGCCAGGCCAGCCTCCCGCACCGGCAAGGCGCTGCCTGCGGCACGGCCGAATTCGCGCAATGCCAGCAACTGTCCCACTTGCGCGCCTTCCCCATCCATCCCCGTATCGGCCAATGCGGGCAGCAGGAACAGCGCGGCCGGCCAGACACGCCGCATCAGCGCCAGCACGCCCGGATGCTCGCGCACGCCCAGCGGCTCGCGCGCGCGCCACAAGGTCACCAGCGCATGGCCGCAGGCGACGACGGAGGTAAAATCGGCATCGTCACCGAGATGGCGCGACAACAGCGACAACAAGCTGGGCAAACGTTCATGCAAGCCCACCTGGCAGGCACGCACCAGCAGGGCAGCGGCGCTGCCGGCCGAACGGGCCCGGCCCGCGGCGCCCAGCGCCTGCTCTTCGCGCAGCAGCCGCGCCAGCGCCACCTCGGACAGGGTGGCGCCATCGGCGGCCAATTCGATCAGGCGCGCTTCGACCAGCGGCGTCCACGCATACGTCCATTCCTCGAACAGCAGTTCGAGCCGGCTGCCGGCCATGAAATCGGGGCCGCCCTGCCAGCGCGCCAGGTCCGTGTCCAGATACTGCATCAGATGAAAGAAGCGGCTGCGCCGGCGGTGGCGTTCCTTGCGGTACAGGTCCAGCCGCGCCAGCCGCTTGTCGCCGTCATCGAGGCGCAAGCCGTGGCGATGCGCAGCCGCGCGCGCGTCTTGCACCAGCGGCGGTGAACCGGCCGATGGCGGCACGTCGCCCAGCCGGCTGCCCGTCATCTGGCGCCGCACGTCGTCGAACAGGCCTTGCATGCCATCGTCGATGGCGCCCTTGACGAAGCAGGAGCGCATGGCGTCGAGCACATCCTGGCGGCCTGGCCCCGCATGGCCGCGCAAGGCCGCCAGCCTGGCCGCCTGCAGCACCGCCGCCTGTACCTGCGCCGTGGAAATGCGCTCCTGCACGCCGCGCGCCCGGCTATCCTGGGCCAGCCTGGTCAACTGGTCCACGGCGACGGCAAGCTGATGATCGCCCGGTGCCGGCGACTGCAGGGCATCCCAGACGGCCTGGTAGTACGCGGGCGCCGGCATGCCGGCGCCGTAGCCATTCAGGGCATCGAGCCGCTCAAAGCTGTAGCGTATCAGCCAGCTGGCGCCCGTTCGCGCGGCAGGCTGCCCTCCGCTTCCAGCACGGCCGGCTCGTAATCGAGGCGGGCCATGGCGCAGTAGGAAAACACGTCGCCAAACACGCTGCGCCAGTCCGCCAGCGCCGCGCGCGAACGCGCCTCGAACAGGTGATCCCACAGTTCGTCCTGGTCGCGGCAGCCGGCGCGCGCGGCCAGGGCGTTCAGATAGCGGCTGTGGGTCAGGTAGCGCTCGGCCATCAGGCTGCGCGCATCGGCATCGTGCGCATCCGCCGTGTCCGCGCGCGCCTGCCACGGCAGGTCGATGAAGGCCAGCTGCGCCTGCACGGCCGCCCCCTCGCGCAGCGCCACCCATTCCGGGCTGTAATCGCAAAACGGGAAAAACGCCGATGCCGTGCGTGCGCCCTCTGCGCCTGCCGCCTGCGTCTGGCACAGCAGCGCCACGGGCGGGCGCGTGCGTTCGTCCAGCAGCAAGGGCAGCATGTCCGTGTAGCCTTCCGGCCCTTCGATCAGCACGGCGGCCGGGCGCAATTCGCGCAGCATGGCCTGCAATGCGTGGGCGCACGCCGGGCTGTGGTGGCGTACCGGCGCAAAGTACACGCCATGTTCGAACAGCCTGGCGCGCGCAGCGGCCACGCCGGCCGGCAAATCCGGCTGCAAATCCGGCTGCACTACAGCCATAGCTGGCGCGCCGCGTCGCCGAAGCTTTTCCACAAATCGTCGCGGCGGCCACGTTCGCGCACCACCGTGTCGAAATAATGGCGCACGCGCTTGAGGTCATCGGCGTTGTCCTTCAGGACCACGCCCTGCAGCTGGTTGGCCAGTTCGCGCGGGCGCAAGGTGCCGTCGCCGAAATGCAGCGCCTCCAGCGAGGCCGCATAGACCAGGTTGACCGCCTCGGCGCTCGACATCACCGCCTCCGGCGTCTTGATGGCCGTGCCTTCGCGGGTCTGGCCGGCGCGCAGTTCCTGGAACGTGGTCACCAGCAGTTCGACCACGTCGCGCCTGACGATGACGGCGGCGCCGATGGCGTCGAGTTCGCGCTGCAGCTGCTGCATCACCAGTTCGACTTCGAAGCCATGGTCGCGGATCGGCTTGACGGTTTCGAAGTTGAAGCGGCGTTTCAGCGCCGACGACATTTCATGCACGCCGCGGTCGCGCAAGTTGGCGCTGGCGATGATATTGAAGCCGCGCCGCGCATGCACGCGCGCGTCGCCGCCCAGTTCCGGAATCATCAGCTGCTTTTCCGACATCAGTGAAATGAGCACGTCCTGCATCTCGGGCGCGCAGCGCGTGATTTCCTCGAAGCGCACCAGCTTGCCCGCTTCCATGGCCTGGAACAAGGGCGACGGCACCAGTGCGCGCCGGCTCGGCCCTTCGGCCAGCAGCAAGGCATAGTTCCACGAATACTTGATATGGTCTTCAGTGGTGCCGGCCGTGCCCTGTATCGCCAGCGCGGAGTCGCCGCTGATGGCCGCGGCCAGCAATTCGGACAGCAGCGACTTGGCCGTACCCGGCTCGCCCACCAGCATCAGCCCCTGGTGGCCCATCAGGGTGACGATGGCGCGGTCGACCAGCGGATCGTCGCCATAGAATTTGCGGCTCACTTGCAGCGCCGCGTCGCCCAGGATGAAGCGGCGCACCGCGCGCGGCGACAGCTGCCAGCCCTGCGGGCGCGGATCGGTATCGGCCGCCTTCAGGCGTTCCAGCTCGCTCGCGTAGCGCTGTTCGGCGCTGCGGCGCACCACCTGATTATCGTTATGTTGTTCCGTCATCATGTCGTTCTCTTTGTTCACCACGGCATTTTACTTTCCCATTGCGCATCATAGCCGCCGCACGCCTTCGACACCGCCAGATAATCGGCATAGGTTTCGGCCAGCAGCACGGACGGCACGTCGGCCAGCGGCACCGCCTCGTCGCGCCAGGAGCGCGGCAAGGGATAGAATTGCAGCGTTTTCAGGGCAGCCGTCATCAATTCCTCGGGCAGGCTGCTGCCGGAAAATTCGATCACTGCGCGCAGGCCGGCGCTGATGAAATCCTTGTGATACTCGGTGAAGACGCCACCATCCTCGGCCTGGCCGCGCTGATAGCCATGCTTGCCGAAGGCGCCGCGCAAGCCGAAGGTGTCGCCCACCCAGCCTTCGCGGTCCGCGATGTGCCGGCCCGCCATCAGCGCGGCGTCGGGCAACTGGTGCGCCAGCTGCTCGAACAGGGGCTTGACCTTGTAATCCTTGAAATGGCGCTGCCAGGCGGCGATCTGCGGCGCGTCCAGCAGCGAGGCGTGCGCCAGGCGCAGCCGGCTGCCTTCTGGCAGCGCGACTTCCTCGTCGTCCGCGTCGAGCAGGCTGCCATCGTCGCTGGGGCGCAGCAGGGTGCGGCCTGCGTCGTCCTCGCTGATCCACACCAGCGCCTGCACCAGCCGGCCCGCGATCGGATGGCCAAGCAGGTAATCGCGCCACTCCTGCGCCGGCCAGACACGTCCGGCGCACATGGCTTCGTACAGGCGCGCCGTCTGCATGGCGATGACTTGCTTGAGTTCTTTCTTGCACACGGATAGCTGCTGTTTGGCTTCCTTGGCCAGTTCGGGCGATTCGTCCTGGCGCGGCTCGGGCAAGGCCTTGATCTCCTTGCCGTCGGGGTTGTGCAGGCGCGGCTTCATGGCGCCGTCCAGCGTCACCTGGAAGACCCGCTCGCCATACGACAGGTCGAGGCGGCCGCTGTCGTCGAAGCCGCCGGTCGGGATGGTGCGGTCGCCCAGCTGGTCATGGCTCCAGCCCTTGCCCTGCGCGATGCGCTCGACCAGCAGACGCGCCTTTTCCTGCACCGAGGCGGTGCGATAGCGCCGCGCAATGCCCAGCAATAACTGGATGACGGCCGGGTCGTAGCCGTCAGCCAGAGCGTCAAGCATCGCTTCGATCTGCGCGCGGCGCGGGTAATGGTCGCGCATATACGCTTGCAGCAGGCTGATCGCCACATGGCCAGGCGTATGCGCGGCCAGCGCCAGGATGCCCTTCTCGCCGATGGCGCTGCCCAGGTACTCGGCCATCTTGTTGCGGCGGATCTGGTCGAACACCTGCTCTTCGCTCATCTTGCCCAGCGCGGCATAATATTCGGGATAGCGCCTGGCCTGGTCCTGGTAGCTCAGGTAGGCCTGCGGCGCGCGCGCCTGCGCTTCGGCGGTCGCCACTTCCAGGCTCGGGCCGCGCAGATCCTCGGTGATGAACAGGCGCAGCACCGTCTCGCCCAGGGCGGCGCGGCTTGCCGCGTCCAGCAGACCCAGATAGCGCAGCAGCAAGGCGTTGCCGCCCGGCTCCTTCAATTTGCAGGCCAGTACCACCCACCAGCGGATGATGTCGGCGTCGACCGGCGTGCCGTCCTGCCAGCGGCAGGCGGGCAGCGCCTCGAAGGCGAACCAGGCCAGGCCGACGGGCGCCTTGCCCTTCAAGCCCTTGCGCGCGGCGGCCAGCAGGATCTCGGGCGACAGGCGCGGACTCAGGTCCTCGCCCAGTTTTTCCAGCGCCGTCATCAGCGCGGCGATCACTGTCTCGCGCGTCTCCTTGTCCAGCGCCTGGTACAGCGCCGGGAGGGCAGCGCGGTAATCGAGGTCGGCCAGCCAGCGCGCGGCGCCGATACGCATGTCCTGCTTGCTCGATCCCAGCGCCTCGGCCACGCGCTTGCCGATATCGGGCAGGCTGGCCAGCACCTGCTGCGCGCTGGCGCGGTGCTGCTTGCCCTCGCCCAGCGCGATCTCCATCACGCGCGGCAGCCATTGCGCCGGCAGCACCGGAAAGGTGGCCAGCACTTCCAGTGTGGGACCCAGCTCGGGTGCCACGCCCTGGCGCCTTTCGACGGCGCGCAAGCCCAGGCCCTGCTCGATCAGTTCGGGGCGTTCCGCGAATAGCGGCCAGACCATGTCCGCCGCCAGCACCTGCTGCGGCTTGGCGCCCCACCAGTTGCTGCCCATGCAGGCCATGGCCACGCTGTCATGCTCGTCGCCGGCCTCGCGCATGGCGCGCGCCAGCAGGCGCAGGTCGAAGGTGGACAGGTCCTGCCGCGCCAGCCATTGCTGGAAAAAGTCATCGTGCCAGAAATGAAAAATATTGCGCCGCGTGGCCTGCAGCCAGCGTGCCATGTGCGCCACGCCAAAATCCGGCAAGGCGGCCAGCTTGCCCTGCAGCTCGACGGGCTCGCGCATCTGGTTGTTTTTCAGTGGCTGCATCTCGCCCTTCGACGCCTCGCCATTGAACACGCGGATGGCCGCTTCCAGCCAGGCCGGCTTGATCGCCTCATAGCGCTTCAGACGCTCCTGCTTCCATTCGTACTTGTGTTTGGCGTGCTGGTTGTCTTCGCGCTCCTGCCGTGCTTCGGCGCGGTACTTTTCCAGCAACGCCGCATGATTGGCCTGCAGCAGCTGCAACGCGGCGTCGCCAAGGCGCGCCGCCGGCGGCGCGGGCGGCAGCGGCGGCACGGGCAGTTCCGCCGCGCCCGCATCGCTGGCCGCGCCCAGCCACGACAGCGCATTGCGGATGGCCGCCTGCACCGGCTTGCTCGCCTCCTGCGCCAGCGCCTGTTCCAGCAGCGCACCCTGCTGCGGCCCCAGGCTGCGGCCCAGCAGCTCGGCCGCCTGCACGCGCTCTTCCGTCTTGCCCGTCAACAGGCATTGCTGCAGCAAGACGGCCCTGCGTTCCACGGGAATGGCGGCCAGATGCGGAGCCGCTTCGATGCGCACGCTCTTGCCGCCATCGACGGCCAGGCGCACCAGGATGGCGGCATAGGCGTCGGCCAGCGCCGGCGCGGCGCCCAGGCGCCTGGCCAGCTGCGCCTTGCCGCTGGCCGACAACAGCGTTGGCAATTGCTCCACCTGCGCGGCATGCGCGAGCATGTAAGCGTCGAGCGCGCCCGACGCCAGCAGGCGCTGCAGGCAGTTGTCGCGCACGTATTCGTTCAATTCGCGCCGCTCGAACACCAGTTGCAGCGCGCCTTCTTCCGCCTCGCCATCGGCGGCCAGCAGGCGCGCCAGCAGCACCACGTCCCAGCCGCGCCGGTTGACCATGGTCGCCTGCGCGCGGGTCTCGGAAAAACTGGCGAACAACGCGTCGCCGAGCAGGTAGTCGAGCCACTGCGGCACCGCGGCGCCCGTGCGTTCCAGCGTATCGCCCCCGTCGGCGGCCTGCAGCAGCTTGCCCAGGCGTACCAGCAGCGCCGCGTCCAGCGTCGCCGCGTCGGACTGGGCGTAGAACTGGTGCCGGTGGCGCAGGCTTTCATTGGCCAGCGCGCCATCCTTGTTACTCAGGTTATGGGTATAAAAATGCGAGTACAGGCGCCCGGGCTTGCCCAGCAAGGTGCCGCCGCGCGGCGCCGCCGCCTGCACATCGAGCAGCACGCCTTCCTGGCGCCCTTCGCAGACAAACTCGCAGGCGCGCTCCCACAGCGCAGGCGAGATCTGCGCCAGGCCGCGCAAGCCCTTCTTCAACTGCGCCTGCTCATCCAGGCCTGCTACGCCCTGCGCCAGTGCCAGTATTTTTTTAAACATCGGGGATCCGTCTTTCCTGTTCATCAAGGCCCTTGCCGGGCGTGTTTTCTTTTCGCAATCGGCGTCCGTATCGGCAGCCTGCATCTTGCATCAAACTTGCTTCCAATCAAGTTGCTGATTGTATATTCTTACCGTCCTGATAGCATGTACGGTTGGATGGCGATCAACAAAAAAAAAGCGCTCCCGCAGGAGCGCCATCGCCACGACAGCGGCCTTATGCCGGCGTATCCTGCAGCCGGTAGATGCTGGAGAAATCGAGCCCGCCCGATCCTGCCTTGCTGTGCATGTCATACAGCGTGCGCGCCAGGGCGCCCAGCGGTACGCTGGCGCCCGAGGCTTCGGCGCTTTCCATGGCCAATCCCAGGTCTTTGAGCATCAGGTCGACGCCAAAGCCGCCCGTGTAGCCGCGCGACGCGGGAACGTTCTCGGTCACGCCGGGGCACGGGTTGTACACCTCCAGGGTCCAGTTGCGGCCCGAGCTTTTCGCCATCACGTCCGACACCACCTTCGGGTCAAGCCCGTTGGCCACGCCCAGTCGTATCGCTTCGCTGGTGCCGATCATGAGTATGCCCAGCAGCATGTTGTTGCAGATCTTGACCGTCTGGCCACAACCGGAGCCGCCTGCGTGAAAAATCGCCTTGCCCATGATCTCAAGGTAAGGCCGCGCCGCCGCCAGCGCGGATTCTTCGCCGCCCACCATGAAGGTCAGCGTGCCGTTGGTGGCGCCCGCCGTGCCGCCCGAGACGGGCGCGTCCAGCATGGGCATGCCCTTTTCCTCGGCCGCGCGGCCCACCTGGCGCGCCGCCTCGGTGGAAATCGTCGAGCAGTCGATCAACAGGGTGCCGGGCCGCGCCTGCGCCAGAATGCCAGCGTCGCCCAAATACGCCCCCAGCACATGGCGGCTGGCCGGCAGCATGGTGATGACGATGTCGGCCGCCTGGATCGCCGCCGCCTGGTCATCGGACACCAGGCCGCCGCCATCGGCAAACTGCTGCACGCTGGCCGGCAGCAAATCGAAACCCGTGACGGCATGGCCGGCCCGCACCAGGTTTTGCGCCATGGGCAAGCCCATGTTACCGAGGCCGATGAAAACGATATTGGTGCTCATCGCCGCCCCCTTATTTCATCGAGATGGTGGTATTGACGCCGCTGCCGCCGTCGTCCGGGGCGAACCAGCGCGCCGTGACGGTCTTGGTCTGCGTCCAGAAGTACAAGGCTTGCTTGCCGTTCGGGCCCAGGTCGCCCAGTTTCGACGCGCGCGATCCCGTGAAGCTGAAATAGGCGACGGGCACGGGTATGGCCACGTTGATGCCCACCTGCCCCACGTCGATCTCGTTCTGGAACTTGCGCCCCGCCCAGCCGGACGAGGTGAAGATCGAGGTGCCGTTGCCGTTCGGGTTGGCGTTAATAAAAGCGATGGCCTGGTCCAGCGTATCGGTCTCGACCACGCACATGGCGGGGCCGAATATTTCCTGCGTATAGACGGAGTTCGATGCCGCCACCTTCGAGAAAATCGTCGGTCCCATGAAGTTGCCGCCCTCGTAGCCGGCCACCTTGAGGCCGCGGCCGTCGAGCAGCAGCTGCGCGCCCTCGTCCACGCCCGCCTGGATCAGCTTTTCCGCGCGCTGCATGGCCGCTTTCGAGACCATCGGACCCAGGTCGGCATCGCGGTCGCTGCCCGGCCCCACTTTCAGCGCTTGCGAGCGGGCGACGATTTCCGGCAGCCAGGAACGCGCCTCGCCCACCAGCACGACGACGGAGTTGGCCATGCAGCGCTGGCCGGCCGCGCCGAAGGCGGCGCCGATCAGGTTATTGATCGCCTGCTCCTTGTTGGCGTCGGCCAGCACCACGCAATGGTTTTTCGCGCCCATCATCGATTGCGCGCGCTTGCCCGATTCGCTGGCGCGGCGGTACACATGCGTGCCCACGTGGGTGGAGCCGATGAAGGATACGGCCTTGATGTCGGCATGGTCGCACAGCATGTTGACGACGTCGGCGCCGCCGTGCACGACGTTCAGCACACCGGCCGGCAAGCCCGCCTGGTACATCAGTTCGACCAGGTACATGGTCGATGATGGGTCCTGCTCCGACGGTTTCAGCACAAAGGTATTGCCGCAGGCGATAGCGATGGGGAACATGAAGCATGGCAGCATGACGGGGAAATTGAAGGCCGTGATGCCGGCGCCCACGCCCAGCGGCTGGTAGATATTGTAGACATCGACGCCGGTGGCCGCGTTTTCCGCGATTTCGCCCAGCTGCAGGGTGGCGATCGAGCACGCGTGCTCCACCACTTCCAGGCCGCGCATGACTTCCCCTTCCGCGTCGGGCAGCGTCTTGCCGTGCTCGCGCGTGATCAGTGCGGCCAGGGCGCCGATATTTTCACGGATCAGGTGCTGATACTTGAGCATGATGCGCATGCGCGCCGCCAGCGGGGTATTCCGCCAGGTTTTAAACGCTTCCTTGGCCGTGGCGACGGCCAGGTTGACTTCATCGGGCGTGGAAAACGGCACCCTGGCGACGATTTCCTGCGTGGCCGGGTTGACGACGTCGCGCCATTCGGTGCTGGTCGAGGCGTGATGCTTGCCGCCGATATGCAGCGGGATGGCGGGGACTGAGGTGAGGGCTTGGTTCATTTGTTTGGCTCCGTGATTATTTTTTAACGAGGTTGCACGCCGTCGCATCCATAGTCTTGAACGCCTGGTCGGCGGGGATGGTGGACAGCACTTTCAGGTAATCCCACGCGCCTTTCGATTCGGCCGGGGTCTTCACCTGCACCAGGTACATGTCGTGGATGACGCGGCCGTCGGGACGGATCGAGGCATTGTTCATCACAAAGTCCTTGATGGGCAGCTCGCGCATCTTCTGGGCGACGATCTTCGAGTCGTCGCTTTTCGCCGCCGCCACCGATTTCAGGTAGTGGTAGACGCTCGAATACACGCCCGCCTGCACCATGGTCGGCTTGGCGCCCTTGTTGAGCGCCTCGAAGCGCTTGGCAAACGCGCGGCTGCGGTCATCGTAATCCCAGTAAAAACCGTCCGCGTAGACCAGGCCCTGGGCCGTTTCCAGCCCCAGCGCATGCACGTCGGAGAGGAACACCAGCAAGGCGGCCAGGCGCTGGTCCTTGCCGCTGCCGATGCGGAACTCGCGCGCCTGCTTGATGGCGGAGACCGTGTCGGCGCCGCCGTTTGCCAGGCCGATCACCTGCGCCTTGGAACCCTGCGCCTGCACCAGGAAAGATGAAAAATCGGACGCGTTCAACGGATGGCGCACGGCGCCCAGCACCGTGCCGCCATTGTGCTTGACGACTTCGCTGGCGTCTTTTTCCAGCGAATGACCAAACGCGTAATCGACGGTGACGAAGTACCACGATTTTTGCCCCAGCTTGGTCAGCGCCGCCGCCGTGCCGGCGGCCTGCGAATAGGTGTCGAACATCCAGTGGAAGCCGTTCGGCGAGCAGTCTTCATTGGTCAGGCGCGTGGTGGCCGGGCCGCTGAACATGGCGATGCCGCCCTTCTCTTTCATCAGCTTTTGCACGGACAAGGCCACCGAGGAATTGGTCAGGTCGGCGATGGCGTCGACCTTGTCGCGGTCTATCCATTCGCGCGCCTTGGAGGCGGCGATGTCGGCCTTGTTCAGGTGGTCGGCCGAGACGATTTCGATTTTCATGCCCTTGCATTCGGCTTTCAGACAATCCTCGACGGCCATCTGGCTGGCGACGACGGAGCCGCGCCCGCCCATGGCCGAATACGGGCCGGACATGTCGGTCAGGATGCCGATCTTGACGACGCCATCGGAAATCTGCGCGTGCGCGCCGCCAAAGGAAAGGGTGAGCGCCAGCGCGCCCATGGCCAGAACGGTTTTTTTCATGCGTGTCTCCAGGTGGATGGGTTTTCTTATATGTATAGATGCATTCTGCATGTGTAAAAATATGCACTCAAGTGAAATTAATGCATAATTCCTTTGCAAAAATGCACAGAGAGGGATTGCCATGCTCGATTGGGACAATGTACGGGTCTTCCTGGAACTGACGCGCAGCGCGGGACTTGTCGATGCGGCGAAAAAACTGGGCATCGACCATTCCACCGTGTCGCGGCGCATGCGCAAGTTCGAGGAGCAGGTGGGCACGCAGCTGTTCGACCGCAATTACGTGGGCTACCAGCTGACGCCCGAAGGCCACCGCCTGATGGAATACGCGGAAACGATGGAAAGCACGGTGTTTGCCGCCACCGAGGAGCTGGGCGAACATAACCGCCTGCTGTCGGGCCAGGTGCGCCTGGGCGCCACGGAAGGCTTCGGCGCCATCGTGCTGGCGCCCCACCTGGCGCAGTTTTGCGGCCGCTATCCGCACATCAGCGTGGACCTGATCGCCGTGCCGCGTTTCGTCAGCCTGTCCAAGCGCGAGGCGGACGTGGCCATTTCCATCGAGCGCCCCCTGTCCGGCCCCTACGTCGTGACGAAGTTGTCCGACTACCGCCTGAAACTGTACGCCACGCCAGACTACCTGGCGCGCCACGCGCCCATTACCAGCGTGGCGCAGCTGGCGCAGCACCCGATCATCGGCTACGTGGACGACCTGGTGTTCAGTTCGGAGCTGCGCTACATGGACAACGTGGCGCCCGATTCCCTGCGCGCGTTTCGCAGCACCAGCGTGATCGCGCAATACCATGCGGCGCGCGCGGGCCAGGCACTGGCGATTCTGCCCTGCTTCGTGGCGCAGCAATCGAACGAACTGGTGCCCGTGCTCGACGGCGAGATCGACCTGCTGCGGGCCTTCTGGATGATTTCACCGAGCGAGCGGCGCAACATCGCGCGGGTCAGCGCCCTGTGGAATTACCTGCGTACCGCCATCGACCTGAATCACGCCTACCTGATGGGCGAGACGGCCGCGCCCAGCTGGCCAAGCTGACTACGCGCTACACTGTCGTCACATACTAATAAGGAGAATGCCATGCTGATGGATGCAAGCCAGGCCGTACTGGTCATTGTCGACCTGCAAGGCCGCTTGATGCCGGCCATCCACGACGCCGGCCTGGTACTGGCGCAAAACCTGCGCCTGGCGAAGATCGCCCGTCTGCTCGACGTGCCCGTGCTGGGCACGGAACAGAACCGCCAGGGACTGGGACCGAACGTGGAGGAAATCGCCGCCCTGTGCGAACAGACCTTGCACAAGACACATTTCGGCGCCTGCTTTGATGGCTTGCAGGACATGCTGCCCGCCGGGCGCAGGCAAATCGTCGTCACCGGTTGCGAAGCCCATGTGTGCATGCTGCAGACGGCCATCGGCCTGCTGCAGCTGGGCCATGACGTGATCATCGCCATCGACGCCGTCGGCTCGCGCCAGGCCGCCAGCCGCGATGCCGCGCTGGCCCGCCTGGACAAGCTGGGCGCCCATCTGGTGACGGTGGAAATGCTGGCCTTTGAATGGTTGCGCGACTGCAAGCATCCGCGTTTCCGCGAAGTATTGGCGCTGATTAAATAGAACGCAGGTTTAAGCCAGATCAAGCCTGACGGCCTTTCATTTGCTAGCTTGGTAACAGCGCCGCCACCGTTCGCGGCGCCCATTTCCAACCAGCAAGGGAGCCATCATGGCCTATATCCTGCGGGGCAAGCTGTGCGGCTTGATCTGTGCCGAGTGTCCTGAAGCCTTGTCGCACGTCATCGTGCGCCTGTATCGCCCGCGCGCGTCGCAAAACGTCACGGCCCTGGCCGTGGCCAGCGCCAAGGAAACCTTCGCCATCCTCACGGACGAGGAAGTGCAGGCGAAAGCGCCATTTTTGCTGGCCGAAGCGCGCACGGATGACGATGGCAACTACAGCTTCACCCTGGGCGACAAGGAACAATACCAGGGCGAGGCCGTGGAAGTGGACGTGCTTCACCCTGGGCGACAAGGAACAATACCAGGGCGAGGCCGTGGAAGTGGACGTGCTGTGTCCCACCGTGCCGCACCTGAAACCGGGGCCGAAAGACCCCGTGCCGCTGCAGTTTTCCATCACCACCATCCAGCCGCGCTGGCGCCAGGCCGACAATGATTTCCTCGCCGTCTGGGATTATTGCCTGCCGCAACGCTTCTGGTGCCTGGTGCGCGTCCGCTTCGGCGCCTGGACCATCTGCGGCCGGCTGCGCACCTGCGACGCGCCCCACACGCCGATCGCCGGCGCCACCGTGCGCGCGTTCGACGCGGACTGGCTGCAGGACGATGCGCTTGGCGTGGCCGTCACCGATGCCAGCGGGCGCTTCCGCATCGATTACCTGACGTCGGACTTCACGCTGACGCCGTTTTCACCGTTCATCAACGTGGAGTTCGCCAGCGGTCCCGACGTGTATTTCACGGCGCAGCTGGGCAGCGTCACCATCCTGTCGGAAACGCAGGCCAACGGGCGCCAGCCGGGGCGCGAAAACGTGGGACACTGTTTCTGCGTGGAATTGTGTTCAAAAGACGTCTTGCCGCCCGACGTGGAAGGCGTGCCCCACTGGCAGCAGGTGGAAGTGTTCGACATCCACCCGTTTCCCTCGCTGGCGGGCTTTTCCCCGCAAGGCTATGCGGGCGGCGCTGGCGCGTCCTACGTGTTCGCCGGCGGCGTCACACTGAAAGGCAATTGTCCGCTGCGCAATAGCGCCATCCCCGCCAACCCGCTCGAATACCGTTTCCTGATCGGCGAATGGTCCTGGCCCGGCGGCAGCGACGACCCGGCAGCCATCCCCACGGTAGCGCCGGCCAGCCTGGCGCCTTTGAGCCAAATCCTCGGCACGCATGTCGGCTATGTGTTCTATACGAATGGACTGGGCCTCGGCGATTCGGCGCCCGTCATCATCGATGCGGGCGATTTGAAGCCTGGCGGCTGGATACGGGTCGATGGCAAGGCCGTCACGGTGGACATGCGCGACGGCACGACAGCCGTCGTCAACGTGGCGCCCAACATCTTCCTGCGCACGTTTGACTTGCTGACCATAAATACGCCCGCCATCACCAGCCTGCATCCGGCCAAGCTGCCGGGCGGCTTGCCCATCCTCGACGCGGGCCGCAGCCTGACGGCGGCCGAGAGCGAACCGATACGCCGCTACCGCCTCGGCTTCGAGGTACGCGACGGCATCAGCCTGGCGCTGGTGGCCACGGACGGGCTCGACTCCATCGTCTTCGACAATTCGCCCGTCATCGTGGCGCTGGACCTGGAAGAGTTGCGCAGCAATGCCTGCAACCCCATCGCGGGCGGCCTCGTGCATATCCTGTACACGATCGACCACCCGCATTTGCGCTTTTTCAATATCACGATTTCCAATAACAACGGCATCGCGCACCCGCCGCCACCGCTGCCGTCCGCCACATTCACGCCGCCGCCACCACCCAGCAATTATTTGTTCCGCGGCGGCGCGGGCGGGCCGCATTTATCGGGCAACAACGGCGGTTTTCCCGTCAACGTGGCACTCGACCCGCCGTGCGCCTACCGTGTGGCGATTGCTTGGCAGACGCGGCATTACCTGGCGTCCAGCCACAGCATCGACAGGCTGTATTGTAAATAGGCCTGACTCAGAAATAGCGCACCCACGCCTGTTGCGACGTGCGCTTGTAGTGCGCAAACGCGCGGCAGGGAAAGTACAGCACGGGCATCAGCAGCAAGGCCAGCAGCCAGACTTGCCAGAGTTGCTCGACGCCATAGCGGCCAGCGTGATTGACGCCAAGCATAGCCTTCAAGGCCAAGCCGATGCCCAACAGCAGATATAAATGCAGCAGATAGTAAAACATGGGCGCGCCACCGAACGTGGCGCAGGCCCGCGTGAACCAGTTATCGACGCTTTCCAGCCAAGCCAGGCCCAGCAAGCCCAGGCCCAGGGTGAACAGCAAAAAGTCCAGCGACGGCGGGTACTTGGTGAAGTTCAGCACGCTCATGACCGTGCGCACGGCCGTGTCGCCCGCCACCCACGGCAGGGTTTCGCCATACAGATTGAAGCCGCGCAAGACGGCCAGCAGCAGCAAGCTGCCCGTGCCCAGCGCCAGCAGCAGGCGACGACGCCCCTCCGGCGAGCGGCTGCGCGCGTACAGCGGCCCGGCCGCATAACCAAGCACGATCACGCCTATCCACGGCAGCAGCGGATAGCTGACCTTGATCTTCATGGCGCCATCGGCGACCAGGTAACCGCGTTGCAACAGCACCGTCAGCAGATAGTAGCCAGGGCTGCCCTCTTCCGCGTGCAGCCAGGTAAACAAATGCTGGCCCGCGATAACCGCCACGCCCAGCAGCGCCAGCACTTTCAACGGCAGCTGGTGCAGCACGGCCAGCGCCATCATGGCCAGGCCGATGACCCAGATCACCTGCAAGTACAGCACGGCGGGAGGAAACGCCCCGCTCCAGGCGACATTGACGAACACCAGTTCCAGCACCACCAGCAGCAAGCCCCGCTTGAACAAAAAACCGCTAGCGCTGCGGGGCCCGGCAGCCGGATGCGCATACAGCCAGGCCGAGAGTCCCGTCAGGAAAACGAACATGGGCGCGCATACGTGGGCCGCCAGACGCGTGAAGAACAGGGCCGGATCGACGTGGGCCGCATCCATCGGGTCGCCCACCTGGTGGTGTAAAAAGACCGTTTCGCGCACATGGTCGAACAGCATGATCAGCATGACGAGGCCGCGCAGTACGTCGATGACGGCGATGCGGGTGCGCAGGGTGGTGGATGTAGTCAAGGTCATGGTCATCGTTTAAAAACGGTAATGGGCGTTCAAGGTCAGCGTGCGCTCGGCCCCCGGCGCCACCCACAGCTGGCTATAGGAACTCGCATAGTAGCTGCGGTTGAACAGGTTTTCCACATTCAGTGCCAAGCGCAGTTTCGCCGACGGCGAATACGACGCCAGCAGCCTGGCCGTCATGTAGGCCGGCAGGGTAAAGCTGCTGCTGGCGGCGACGTCGCCCAGGCGCTCGCCCACGTACTGCACGCCGCCGCCCACGCTGGCCGCGCCCGTACCCAGCGCGAATTGCTGCGTGGCCAGCAGATTGGCGCTGTGGCGCGGCACGTTGGCCAAGCGGCTGCCCGTCACTATCGTAGTGTCGCCGCGCGTGACGCTGGCGTCCGTATAAGCATACGCGCCCGAGACGCGCAAGCCGCGCGCCACTTCGCCCGACACATCGAGTTCCAGGCCCCGGCTGCCCACCTCGCCCGCCGCGATGGCAAAATCCGTGTTGGCGGGGTTGGTGGTCAGCACATTGCGCTTGCGGATGTCGTACACGGCCAGCGTGCCCGTCAGCTTGCCCGTTTCCAGTTTCGCGCCCAGCTCATACGAGCGGCTGCGCTCGGCCGGAAACGCCTGGTTGGCGATGCTGATGCCGCTGTTGGGGCGAAAACCCTTGGCCGCGCTCGCATATAGCGACCATGTTTTCGACGGCTGGTAGACGAGGCCCGCGCGGGGACTGGTGGCCGACAGCGACTGGCCGCTGCTCACTTCCAGGCGATTATTCGTCACATCCTGCGTGTACGTGTCGTGGCGCACGCCGAACAGCGCCTTCCATTGCGCGCCCAGATCCAGTTGATCTTGCGCATACAGGCCGCGCGCCTTTTGCCCTTCCTGCGTGTCGATGGACAGCGCCAGCGCAGCGGCCTTGCCGCCATACACGGGATTGAAAATATCAATGGCATAGGCATTCGCGGCCGAGGGATTGCGCCGCAGCTGCACCCGGTGGTCATCGAAGTGGTAGGCGTCGACACCGGCCAGCACCTCGTGCGCCAGCGCGCCCGTCCTGAACTTGCCCAGTACTTCAACGCGGGCCGACACGTCGGTGGCCGAAAAATCGCGGTGGCGGCGCTGGCGGTTCAGGGTGCGGCCATCGGACAGCAGCTTGTTCGCCTCGGTCGAATAGCCGCTCAATTCGCTGTCGCGGTAAGAAGCGCCCGCCTGCAGCGTCCAGTCGTCCGACAGCGCGTGGTGGATGAACAGCTGCTGCCCCAGCGACTTGACCGTCATGGGGCCGTCGCCCGGTTCGCCCAGGAAGCGCGCGACGGGGACAAGACCCAGCTGGCCATTCACGGCGACTACGCCGCGGTCGAACGGCACACGCTGCCGCACCGCTTCGATTTCATACGAGACGGTGGTGTGCTCGCCCGCCAGCCAGAGGAAGGAGGGAGAAAACAGGCTGCGCTCGACATGCAGCGTATCGCGGAAGCTGTGCCCCTCTTCATGCGCCGCGTTCAATCGGTAGGCGACGGTGTCGCTCAAGGGCCCGGTCAAATCGACGGCGGCGCGGCGCGTCTGGAAACTGCCGAGGGAAACGTCGGCGCCGTATTCCGGCGCGAACTTCGGCTTTTTCGTCGTGATGTTCACCGTGCCACCCGGCTCGCCTCGGCCGTACAGGGCCGACGCGGGGCCTTTCAGCACTTCCACATTCTGCGTATTGCCGGCGTCGCGCAGGCCGTTGTAGCCCCGGCTGGAACTGAAACCGTTGACCATATAGTCGGAACCGAAATTCGGGTCGCCCGTAAAGCCGCGCATGGCGTAGCTATCCCACAAGCCGCCCAGCGGACTTTGTTTTGCAATACCGCTGGCCAGGTCCAGCGCGCCAGTCAGGGTCGTCACACCCGCATCGCGCAGCAGGTCGCCGGTCAGCACGCGCACGCTTTGCGGCAAATCCATCAATAAAGCGTCCGTCTTGGTGGCGCCCGTGGCCGACAGGCTGCGGTAGTGCTGGCGCTCGGCTTTCACGGTGACGACATCCTGCGCATCGGGCTTGTCGGCGACAGGGTCAGCTGCCAGCGCCAGAGGGCTGGCAGCTGCAAGTAAAAGCGCCACGGGGCGACGTAAAAACACGGACATGGGATTCCTGACAATGGGCAATTTAATGCAATAGGCTTGCATTATAATTGATAATCAATTCTCATTAAAGTCATCATGAAAAATCTGCGCCAGAAAATCCACGAACACTTGCACCTTGGCCGCACGCAAGTGGCGCGGGTGGAACAGCGCCCACAGGTCCGGTCCCCGCGTGCGGAACGGTTGCAGCACGGGCACCAGGCTACCCTCGCGCAAGGGCTGCAGCACGGAGACGGACAGCGCCTGCACGATGCCGCAGCCGGCCTGCGCGGCGGCGATCATCGATTCGATATGGTCGAAGGACAAGGCGGCCGACGGCGTATGCGCATACGGCTCGCCCGTGCCCCCATCCTGGAACAGCCAGGGCCGCACCTGGCGCGCTTTCGGGTATAGGAAATGCAGGCAGGAAAATTGATCGAGTTCCTGCGGCGACCGCGGCATGCCATGCCTGGCGACAAAGGCGGGAGCGGCGCAGCACAGGTAATCCATGGTGAGCAGGCTGCGCGCCACCAAGGACGAATCCTGCGGTTCGCCGATGCGCAGCATCACGTCGATGCCCTCTTCCACCATGTCGACCAGGCGGTCGCTGACCGTCAGGCGCAGGGAAATGTCGGGATAGGCGGCGATGAAGCGGGGCAAGGCGGGGGCCACCAGGTTGCGGCTGATGCTGCTGGGCATATCCACGCGCAGGCTGCCCGAGGGTTTCCCGGCCGCCTGCAGCAGACTCGCTTCCAGCGCCGCCATATCGGCCAGCACCCGGCGCGCCTGCGCATGGCACTGCTGGCCTTCGGCCGTGAGCGACATGCTGCGCGTGGTGCGCTGCAAGAGGCGCACGCCGAAGTGCTTTTCCAGCGCCGCCACCTGGTTCGTCACGGAAGACGTGGAAATGCCCAGGCGCTGCGCCGCCTTGCTGAAGCCGCCCGCCTCGACCACGGCGCAAAACACGTGCATTGCTGCCAGCCTGTCCATGTATTTCCTTCCTGTTTGACTATGATTATCCACGATACGGCAATAGTGCATCGCGCCGCGCCCCGTTTTTCTTTGTGCCGTCACCGCCTAGACTGGCCGCATCAACCGAACGGAGAACCCCATGCAAGCCCTCGTCCTCACTGCCTTTGCCACCCCCATGACCATCGAACACTTGCCCGTGCCGCAGCCCGGCCCCGGGCAAGTCCTCGTGCGCATCGCTGCCAGCGGCGTCAATCCGCTCGATGCGAAAATCGCCGCCGGCGCCGCCCCGCACGCCCGGCCCCGCCTGCCCGCCATCCTCGGCATCGACCTGGCCGGCACGGTGGCGGCCGTGGGCGATGGCGTGACGACTTTTCACATCGGCGCAACAGTCTATGGCATGGCGGGCGGCATAGCCGGCATCCAGGGTTCGCTGGCCGAGTACGGCGTCTTCGACGCGGCCCTGCTGGCGCCCGTACCGTCAGCGCTGAGTCTGCGCGAAGCGGCCGCCCTGCCCCTCGTCTTCATCACGGCCTGGGAAGGTTTAGTGGATCGCGCCCATGTGAAGGCGGGCGACAGCGTGCTCGTGCATGGCGGCGCGGGCGGCGTGGGCCACATGGCGGTGCAGCTCGCCGTCGCCCTCGGTGCCAGGGTATATGCCACGGGCAGCGCCGCCAGCCGCGCTGTCATCGAGGCGCTGGGCGCGCGCTTCATCGATTACCGCACCAGCACGGTCGATGATTACGTGGCCGAACACACGGGTGGCGCCGGCTTCGACATCGTCTACGATACGGTGGGCGGCGCCACCCTGGACGCCAGTTTCCAGGCGGCACGCATCTATGGCGGCCACGTCGTCAGCTGCCTGGGCTGGGGCACGTTCGCTTTGAGTCCGCTGACGGCGCGCGCGGCCAGCTACTCGGGCGTATTCACCCTGCTGCCGCTGTTGAGCGGCGAGGACCACGCGCGCCATGGCGCGATTCTGCGAGAAGCCAACAAGTTAATAGAGGCGGGCAAGCTGCAGGTGCGACTCGATGCGCGCCGCTTTACCTTGCACACGGTGCACGAGGCGCATGCGGCGCAAATGGACGGCAGCGCGCGCGGCAAGCTGGTGGTGGAGGTGCAGGACTGAACGCGGGCTTGTTTCCCGCGCACTGAAGCGTTAATATGCAAGAATATACTTGCATATCAAGATGAGGCCGGCAATGCGTGAAAAACTGGAAAAACTGCTGGCGCAGGGACGCGACAGCGCCCTGCTGCGCTTTGGCCTGGGAGATGCCTGCCTGAAAGAGCATGACGCCGAGCAAGCGGCCGCCTTGCCCAGCACGTCCGTCGTGCCCGGATGCACGGGGATGATGATGTCGCATGGCAAGGCGGCCACCTTGGCGATACTCGCCTCAAACGCGGCCGAGACATCCGGCGTCCTGCCTTTGCCTGCGCTTTTTCCCGTGTACGCAAAATCACCGCTGGCATACGGGTTCAGGCTGTCCGCGTACACCACGTTCAGGCAGCGCGCGCCTTCGCACGAGGTCCACGTCCACGTCGTGCCGCCTGGCGTGTGGCCCGGTGTCATGTGGGCCGTCAATACCAATGGGCCCACCTTGACGGTCTCGCCCTCGCCCACCACCTTCACCTTGGCGACTTTCGCGACATGCACGACGGGATCGGCCTGGTATTGCGGGTCATCCTTGCCATTCGTGCCACTTTGCAGCCCCAGCGCGCCCGAGGCGCTGGCCACTACCGTGGCGCCGCTCGCACGTTGTAGCGCGGCAATGCCGCCCGCATGGTCCCAATGCGCATGCGAATTGAGGATGACTTTCACATCCTCGATGCGAAAGCCCAGCGCCTTGATGTTTTCCACAATCAGGGGTGCCGATTGCGGCAGCGCGCCGTCGAGCAGGATATGGCCCTGCGGACTCGTCACCAGCACGGCGGACAGGCCGGCCGTGCCCACATACCAGCTATTGCCATGGATGTTGAATGGCTTGACGGGCGCATTCCATTCCTTGCAACTGTCGCAATCAACAGGTTTATCCTGCACCGGGGCCGGCGTCTTTGCCTGCACCGTGCTTGCCGCCATGGTCGCAACCGTAGCCAGCATCAACTTCGCCAATAGTGTCATCTTCATCTCCAGAGTGTAAAAAGAAGGGCGCCCGCACTGGCGCGCCCGGGGGGGGTATCAGTGCATGCGGCCAGTCCTGTCGGCCAGGGTGTCGCGGATGTGGCCGGCGTCGAGCGAGCGCCGCTGCGCGCCGTCGGCGTCCAGCAACACCACGGTGACGTGCTTGCCGCCGCTGCGCATGCGCATGGTCAGGCAGCTGCCCGCTTCGTGGCCGCTGCCCGTCTTCGACAGCACAATGTCCCAGCCCTTGCCACCCACCAGCGGGTTGGTGTTGTGCAAGGTGCGCATCTTGCCATTCACGGCCACGCTGGCCTGCGGGTGGCTGGTAATGCGCGCGATGTCCGGATAGCGCGCGGCCGCCGCGACGATCTTCGCCACCTCGCTGGCCGTGGACGTATTCGCGGGCGAGCTGCCGACCGGGTCCAGCAAGGTAGTGCGGTGCAAGCCCAGGTGCCGGATCTTTGCCTGCAGTGCCTGCTGAAACGCCGCGCTGCCGCCGGGATAGGTACGCGCCAGCGCGGCGGCGGCGCGGTTTTCCGATGGCAGCAGCGCCAGTTGCAACAGCGCACCGCGCGACACGGCCACGCCATCGGCCAGCAGGCTGTGGCGCTGCAGCGAAGCATCCCCATCGGCCCGCACGATGCGCAGCTGTTCATCGGGATCGAGTCCCGCGTCCAGTACCACCATGGCCGTCATCAGCTTGGTGATCGAGGCGATAGGCACGACGGCATCCGCATCTTTCGCCATCAGCACCTGGCCCGTGCTGTCGTCAAATACCAGCATGTGTTTCGCGCTGACGGGCAAGTCCAGCATCGCGACGGCGGCCTCGGCCAGGGTCGCCCCGCTGACGGCAGGCTTGCCCTGCACCTGCAACAGCAAGGTGGCGCAGGCCAGCAACAAGGCCGGCACGGCCAGTTTCCAGCCGGCCGTGTCGGGGCCGGGGGCCATCAGGCGTTCGATGCGCGTCAGCAGCGCCCCGCCGCGGGCCGACATCAGCAAGCCGGAATGTTGCGGCGCGGCCGTGTGCAGCGATAGCGCATGCAGGGCCGTGGCCAGCTGCTGCGGGTCTTGCAGCGCTTGCGCAGCCAGCGCGTCGGCCACCTGTTCCCGTTCGGCCCGCATGCGCGCCGACAGCCACCAGACGACGGGGTGGAAGAACAGCAGCGCTTCGGCCACGCTTTGCAACAGATTGACCAGGTAATCCCAGCGCCGCACGTGCGCCAGTTCATGCGCCAGCAGCGCTTCGAGCAAGGCGACGGGCATGCCGCTCAGCAAGGCGGCCGGCAGCAGGATGACGGGGCGCCAGAAGCCCACGGTGACGGGACTGGCCAGGCCAGCATGCAGCTTCAGCTGCAGCCGCCGGTGCAAGCCCATGCGCAGCGCCAGCGCATCGAGGCGCGCCTGCCAGATGGCCGGGGCGGCCACGGCCTGACGCCGCAGCCTGCCGACCCAGGCCAGGCCCAGGCACAGGCGCAAGCTCATCAGGCCAACGCCGGCGCTCCAGGCCAGCACCAGGGCCGGCATCCACGCTTGCAGTGCGGCGCGCCAGGCGGGCGGCGCAGCCATCGGCAGTTGGGCCAGTGAAGTGCCGGACAGCAGAGACAGCAGATGGATGGTGGGAATACACAGGCACAGCAGCAGTGCCAGCGCGCAGACGGCATAGCGCCAGCGCGCGCTGGCATGGCGCAGCAGCCAGAGCAGTACAGCGGAGACGGCGCCGACGATCACGCCCTGCCAGACAAAATACAGCAAGACCCAGCCCAGCGCCGGGACAAGCTTGCCCAACTCGATGCCCAAGCGCATGTCCAGGTTCATGGCGCCTTGCCGTCCTTGCTGCGCAGGATCTTTTCAATTTCCAGGCGCTCCGCGTCGCTCACGTGCTCGCGCAGCGCCGTCAGCACCAGCGCCTTGCCGGAACCGGAAAACACCTTGCCGATCAAATCCTTGAGCAAACTCGTTTGCAACTTTTCCTGCGCGTCGACGGCCGCATACAGCTGCGGCCGCTGGCTTTCATCGCGGCTCAAGAGTCCCTTGCCATGCATCAGCTGCAACTGGCGCAGTACGGTGGCGTAGCTGGCGTCGGCACGCTCTTCGGCCAGGGCGTCGTACACGGCCCTGGCATCGGACGGACCGCGCCGCCACAGGATGCGCAGCAGGTCCAGTTCGGCGGCCGTGGGATGGGGAGTGGAGGTATTTTTTAACATGCCGCCAGAATACCCGCTCTAGAACTTCTCGTCTAGAACTTTTTTTCTAGATTGCTCGGCGATGGCCCTAGAACTCGCGCAAGCGGTCGAACAGCGCCAGCAAGGCCGCCTCGTCGACCAGCGCCGGCCCCAGTTGCTGCGCCAGTTGGGCCAGCAATTCCGCCAGCACCGTATAGATTTCCTCGCGCTCGACTGTCTCGATGATGCTCGTCCGCCGCTCGATCTTGTTGAATTCCGCGACATAGGCGGTGACCATCGCTTCCAGCGCGGCGGCCGCCGCCGTCGCCGCCATGGCGGTATCGATGCCGCGCGTCACGGCCAGCATGTTCTTGTAGGCCAGCGCCGCCTTTTTCGCATACGCAGGGGAAATATGTTCGCGGCCATCCCAGTCGCGGAACGGGTTGAGCAGGTTTTCCGCCAGCCATTCCGGCTTGCGCGCCTTGGTGACCGACAAATCCAGTCCCAGCGCCGCCGCTTTCTTGTAGCCGGCCTTGATGGCCTTGGCGGCATCGGCGGGCAAGCTGGTCAGCCACAGGACCGACAACTGCGGCAATTGCGAGGCCGATGGAAACTCCTCCGCCGTGTAAGCGAACAGATCACAGGCGGTGAACATCCGCAACTGAGTCAGCTGCGCAAGGCTGGCCATCTGCGACGCCAGCCCCGGCTTGCCCCAGATACGCAAGGCCGTCAGGTGAGGAAAGCGCTGCGCCACTTGCGCCAGATCGACTTCTTTCATGCCGACCAGCGACAGGCCGCCCAACTGGTCGAGACCGTGGAACGGCGGCAGCGTCTGCTTGCACTGCAGTGTCAGATGGCGGCCATCGGCGCCATCCTTGATGCGCAGCGCCGGCGATGGCGCGCTGCGCAGCGCGAGCAGACCCAAGCCTTTGTTCAAGACCAGGCTGCTGACGCCATCGGGCTGCAGGATCAGGCGTTCCAGGCCGCTGCCGCTGAAATCGAGCGCATGCACCGTCGATGATTGCCAGTCCAGCTCATTAATGAAGGGATTGCCCTGGATAAACTCCATCAAGGCTGGCGTGCCGTCGGCAGTCTCGATGGACATCAGGCAAGGCAGCTGCTCCAGTTCGGACAGGTCACCCAGCGCCTGCAAGACGCTGTCATTGATTTTCGTCGCGTTCTGGCGGAAGACGTGGCCGCCGAGCGTCACTTCACGCTCGCGCGACGCGGCCTTGAACTGCTGGCGCCGCAGCGGATCGATGCGCTCCCAGGTCCGCTGGCGCAGCACGCTGTCGCCCACGTTCCAGCCGCTGCGGTAGCTGTTGACTTCCACATCCACCAGCGGCGCGATATTGCCGACGAGGGTATGGCCAGGCGGCACGTTCGCCGAGGCATAGCAGTGATCGTGGCGCTTGTTCCAGAAGAAATAATCGCACAGCAGCGGCCGCATGGCTTGCACGGCGGCCGCATCGGGCAAGGCGTCACCGGCCCAGTCCAACTCCAGCACGGCAGCTAACGGCCTGGACGATGAAGCATCCTTGATGCGGGTGACCTGGCAAGCCACGTACTGCTGCAACTCGGACGAAAACACACTGTAAACATCTCCAACATTCGGTAGCACGCATTTTCCTTTTCAGAACACCTGACGGTCGAATGTTGAAAGATAGCAAAAATGATAGCGCAGTGTCGTCCCGCTCAGTCAGCGTGCAGCTTGTGATGCATGCGGCGCAGCCCCAGCCACACGCCGGCCGCCACGAACGGCACCAGGGCGCCGACGAGGATTTCCGGGTTCACGGGCAGGCCCAGCACCTTGGCCGCCTTGCCTGTGTAGCTGAACAGGCCGATCACGTAGTACGAAATGGCCGCCACGGACAAGCCTTCCACCGCTTGCTGCAGCTGCAGCTGCTGCGCCGCGCGCGCATTCATCGATTGCAGGATTTGCCTGTTTTGCAATTCCTGCACGATGCCCACGCGCGTGCGCAGCAAGTCATTCGTGTTGGCGATGCGCTGCGCCATCGCTTCCTGGCGGCTAGCCATCGCTTCGCACGTGTTCATGGCAGGCGTCAAACGGCGATCCATGAATTCCTCGACCGTCGGGATGCCCTCGATGCGCTCTTCGCGCAACTCGTCGATGCGCGCCTTGACCAGGCCCATGTAGGCTTTCGAGGCGGAAAAACGGTAGCTATTGTCGAGTGACAGCTTTTCAATGCGGGCCGCCAGGCGCGTGATGCGGTCAAGCAAGGCTTGCTCGGCAACGCCCTCGTCCGCCTTGGCCAGGCCAGGCGCGTCGTCCGTATCGACCATGGCGGCGGCCAGGGTCGCCAGTTCGTTTTCGATGGCGTTCAACGATGGCGCCGCCTGCATGGCGTAGGGCAGGCCCAATAAAGCCATCATGCGGTAAGTTTCGATTTCCAGCACGCGTTGCACCAAACGGCCCGACTGCTGCGAGTGCATGCCCGCATCGCGGATAACGAAACGGCTGAAGCCGTCCGACTGGATCGTAAAATCCGTCCACAATTCGCCGCCCTGCAACACTTTGCTGCCGGCCAGGGTATTGCCCTCGAACACACGCGACAAGCCCTGCATGAAAATCTCGGCGGGCTCCGTTGCCTGCTCGAGCACCACGTGGGCGGCCACCATCAGCTTGCCCTTCAAGCCCGCCAGCCACTGCTGCGGCAACTGTTCCAGGGGCATGCGCTCGAACGCCTGTTCCAAAGGCAAGGCGGCGCCCGGATGTTCGGCGAAGGTAAACGTGGCAAATTCCGTATGGCATTCCCATTTCAGGCGGAAGCGGCCAAAGTCGTAATAAAAATACTTGGCTTCAGCGGCGGGCGGCGTGACACCGAAATGCGTGCACAGGGCCGCCAGGGTGGCGTGCTGGGCCGCCATATTCGACGCACCGGGCGCCGCGCTGTCATCCTTGTAGACGGCCAGATGGGTGATCAGCTCGGGAGCATCGAGCTGCAAAAACGGCCGCGAGTGGATTTCCGCAGCCAGCGGCACGCGCAAGGCGTGGTTCAAACTGGAGTTAATCAAGTGCATGATAGCCAAAGGTAAAGTTGCAAAACTGCTTAGACCCGCGCGCGTGCTGTGGCGCCCGCAGCGGGGGTCTGATTGTCACAGTGTAACAAAGCAGGAAGCATGCCACTCTTTTCCAAGGCCTGTCATGTTGTTTTGATAATTGCAGATGCGCCCTGCCCCGTCACTTGGCGGCTGCCCAGCCACCAGAATACGGCGGCCAGCACCACGGCAGAAGCCTGTCCCAGCGCCAGCTTGAAGGCACTGTCGAACAGCAACGGTGCGACAAAACCGGACACCAGCGCAAACACCAGCATTTGCACGAAGTTTTGCAGGGAAGCGGCCAGGCCCCGCATCTGCGGGAAAATGTCGAGCGTGGACATGGTCATGCCCGGCAAGGCCAGCGACATGCCGAACGCGTACAGCATCACGGGCACGACGGCAAACGGGATGCTGGCCGCGAACCAGTGGTTGTAAGCGATGTTGAGCGCCCCCGTGGCCGCCATGGCCAGCAAGCCCCAGCGCACCAGCACGGCGCTTTTCACCGCATGGGCCAGCTTGCCCGACAGCGCCGAGCCCAGCACCAGACCCGCCACCATGGGGATGAACATCCAGCCAAACGCCGTTTCCGGCAGACGCAGCAATTCCAGGATGAAATGCGGGGCCGAGGCGATGTACAGGGCAAAGCCGCCAAAGGCAAAGGCCACGGCCAGCGAACGCAAGAGGAATGCCCGGTGGCGCAAGGCCAGCCAGTAATTGCGCGCGATGTTACCTGGGTGAAAAGGCTGGCGTTGCTCGACGGCTAAACTTTCCGGCAAGCCTTTCAAGCAGGCCAGCGCCAGCAGCACGGTGACGGAAAAGGTGAAGACGAACGTCGATTGCCAGCCGTAGGCCACGTGCAGCCAGCCGCCGATGATGGGGGCGATGGCCGGTGCGATGCCGAACACCATCATGATATTGGCCAGCATCTTTTGCGCGGCCGCGCCCGACAGGGTGTCGCGCACGATGGCTTGCCCGATGACCCTGCCCGCTCCCGCCGAGGCGCCCTGCATGCCGCGGAAGAACAGCAGCCAGCCAAAGCTGGGCGCGAACGCGGCGCCGATGGAGCCGACGGCAAAGATCAGCAGGGATGCCAGGATCACGGGACGGCGGCCGAACGAGTCGGACAAGGTGCCGTAGAACAAGGTCATGAAGGCGTAGGCGGCCAGGTAGACGCTCAGAGTCTGCTGCACCAGCACGCTGCTGACGTCGAAATGCGTGCCGATGGCGGGAAACGATGGCAAGAAAGTATCGGTGGCGAACGGACCCAGCATGGCCAGGCCGGCCAGCACCAGGGTCAGGTTGCGCGCCTTCATGCGCCCGCCTGCACGGTATATTGAAGGCGCATGCCTTCCAGGGCCGCCAGCGAGAATTGCGACACATGACGCGCGATGCTGGCGATGCCCGCCTCGTCATACGTGAGTTCCGGCGCCACCAGTTCATGCACGATGCGCGAACGGGCATAGAACACAGCTTGGCCGATCACGCTGAACACGCATTTCTGCACCACCTCAATCGGCATGGCCGGCCCCACCACGCCACGGATCAAGCCCGTGAACAAGGCGTGCTGGGGCCGCACATTGCGCTCGGCCAGCTTGTGGATGGCGGCAGTCGGCTCGATCAGTTCGCGCGCCACCAGGCGGCTGAACAGCGATGCGTGCCCCGAGCGCAGCATGTCGGACACGAGCGCCTCGATGGCCAGGCGCAACTGTTCCACGGGCGGCAACTGCGCCTGCGCGCTGGCGGCGGCCACCTCGGCGGCCGAGGCCCGCGCCAGTTCGCGCGCATGGTCGAAGGCCGCCAGGTGCAGCTCTTCCTTGCTATGAAAATAGTAATTGACCATCGCCACGTTGACGTGGGCCGCCTCGCATATGCGGCGCACGGAGGCGGCCTTGTAGCCCTCGTCGGCAAACAGGTCCGCCGCCGCCTGCAGGATGCGCGCGCGCGCCGGTTCGCTGCCGAGGTGGCGCCCAGCGGACGGGCCACGGCGGTCACTTCGATGGTTTCGCGGCGCTTGTCTTCGCCTTCGAGCACCAGGGTCAGCGGGATCTTGTCACCCGCCTTCACCTGCCCTTTCAGGTCCAGCAGCATCACGTGGTAGCCGCCCGGCTTCAGTTCCACGGCTTTGCCGGCTGGCAAGGCGATTTCCTTGATTTGGCGCATGCGCATCATATTGTCCGTCATGCTCATTTCATGGATTTCCGCCACGCCCGCCACGGGCGAGCGCACTTCCAGCAGGCGCATGGCTTTCGGCGCCGTGATCTGCATGAAGGCGCCCGTGGCTTTTTGCTGCGGCACGGTGGCGCGTACCCACGGGTCGGTAATCTGCACGGAAGTCTGAGCAGCAGCGGAGAAGGACAGTACGGTCAGGGCCGTGGCCAGCAGGGTTTTCAAATGGGTCATGATCATTTCCTCGGTAGTTATAAGGTGTATTTCGATTTCATCAGGGTCTTGATGTCTTGCACGCACTCGTCGCCCGTCAACTGGTGCTTCAAGCCCAGGCGCATGCGTCCCTCGGTATCGAGCACATAGCTGATGGCCGTGTGGTCCATCGTGTACGAACTGCCGCTCGGCACGCGGCGGTAGAAGACCTTGTAATTGAAGGCCGTCTGCGCCGTCGCCTGCGGGTCCGTGCGCAAGCCCAGGAAACTGGGGTCGAAGGCGCGCATGTACTCGCCCAGCAAGGCGGGTGTGTCGCGTTCGGGATCGATGCTGATGAAGATCACTTGCAGTTTATCCCCATCGGCGCCCAGTTTCTGGCGGATTTCGAGCGCGCGCGACAGGGCCGTCGGACAGACGTCCGGGCATTGCGTAAAGCCAAAGAAGACCATCACATACTTGCCCTTGAAATCGGCCAGGGTATACAGCTTGCCGTCGGGGCCGCTCAATTTGAAGTCGGGCTTGTAATCGCCTCCCGTCAAATCGAGGCCATTGTAATGGGGTTTCGGTGCTTGTTCGCAAGCGGCAAGCGTAAGCAATCCCGCCGTGCCGGCGAGAAGGAAAAGACGACGTTTCATGGTAATTCCAGCCCGATGGGCGTAGTTAAGACAAGTTAGGACGTAGAAGGCGTGACTGCTGCGTTCAGGCAGCCAAAGGCGGGCCGCGCGGGCTGGCGCCCAGCCACGCAAACTGGGGCTGCGGCGCCTGGTAAAACAAGGGCGGATAGTGGTCGTGGCCCATGATGACGGCCAGCGGAGACAAGGTCGGTGGCGGCAGGGGCACGCTGCCCGCATGGCTCATGCAGAACGGGCAATGCTCGATGTGGTGCAGTACGGAATCGGTAGTGGATTTGGCGGCCGGCGCCAGGTCCGCTTGCGTATAAACGGCGCCGCTGGCCGAGCAGATCTCGACGGCAGCGCTGTTCGCGTTCGCGTGCAGCGAGGCAAACGCATACGACAGGGACGGCGACAACGCATTGAGCAGTATCGCCAGGCAGGCGAACCACATATGCCACTGTTTGCGCTTCAATAAAGATCCCATGGCCCCGATTATAGCGGAGTATGGCTTTCGCGTAGCGCAGGCGCGCCCGCTTGTCCCCGCAGGAACAGGCTGGGGCGCACGCCCGCCACGTCCACGCAGGCGTCGCAAAACGCGGGGATCGAGGCGAAACCGGAGCCGGCCGCCACTTGTGCCAGGTCGCGCTCGCCGCCTTCGCCATCGGCGCCCGCTTGCGCCGCCGTGTGCAGCGCATGCGCCAGGCGCTGTTCGCGCACCAGGCTGAGCAATGCCTCGCCCTCGGCAAACAGGCGTGCGCGGGCCTTGTGCGGCGTCACTTGCCACAGGGCCGCCAGGCGCGCCGCCGTCCATTTGCCTTGCGGCGTATCAAAGATGTGCTGCGCCAGCGCCTGGCTCCAGCGCTTGCCGCCGCCGTGGCCGCCATCCGGCGCATCGCCTTCCAGCGCCAGGGTGAACACGGCCGGCTTGCCCCGNGCAAGCAGTCTGTCATCACAGCGACGCCACGCCATAGCGGCGCAAGCCGTCGAGGTCCACCACGCGGATGGATTGGTAGGCGATGCTGATCAGTTTCAGTTCGGCCAGGCGGCCCAGGGCCAGGTTCACCCGTTGGCGCGAAATGCCGGTCAGCAAGCCAATTTCTTCCTGCGACAGCTCAAGCACGCTGGAGGTACGCGGATATAGCATGGGGTGGAACAGCTGCGCAATCGCTTGCGCCACTTGCGCGTCGACGGCCAGCAGGCGCTGGTTCTGGATGGTGGCGATGAATTGCCCCATGCGTTCGTTCAGCTGGCGGATGACGAAGGCGTTAAAGGAAAGGCTCTCGGCCAGCAGCAGATGAAACAGGTCCACCGGCACCAGGATGATGTTCGCGGCGCGCACGGCCACCACGTCGTAGCGGCGCAGTTCGCGCTTGAGCACGCTTCCCTCGCCGCACCAGCCGCCGGCCGGCACGCCGGAAAACGTGGCGCCGCGCCCATCGGCGTTGTAGACGGCCAGCTTGATCAAGCCCGTGTGCACGCCTATCCAGTGCGCCGACGGTTCGCCGCGCCGCGTGATGAAGGCTCCCGCCTCGTAATGGCGGAGCACGCTGCCGGCGCGCAACAAGGTTTGATGCCGCGCGTCGAGGGCCGTGAACCAGTCGTGGCTATCGAGTTCCGGCACCGCAGGGTCTACACTATCGTTGCTATCCATTCCATCCTTCAGTTGTCACTAAGATGACAGTGATTTTTCAGCACCGGTGCTATGCTAACCGGTATCAATCCCGAAACAGGGAGCTACAGAATTTTATTTGCCAGGAGACAAGCATGACACCTGATTTTAATACCGGCCTCGACAAAAACAGCGCCAACTACGCCGCCCTCACCCCGCTCGACTATATCTCCAGGGCAGCGGCAGTATATGGCAATCGCCTGGCAATTGCACATGGCGCCGTGCGGCAGACCTGGCGCGAAACCTATGCGCGCACGCGCCGCCTGGCCTCCGGCCTCATCAAGCTGGGCGTGGGCACGGGCGACACGGTGGCCGTGATGCTGCCGAACACGCCCGCCATGGTGGAAGCGAGTTTTGGCGTGCCCATGGCCGGCGCCGTCCTCAACGCCCTGAATATCCGCCTCGACCTGGCGGCGCTGACCTTCATGCTGCGCCATGGCCACGCAAAAGTCTTGCTGGCCGACACGGAATTTGCCGGGCTGGCACGCCAGATGGCGGCGCAGATTCCGGGCCTGCGCGTGATCCAGGTCAATGACGTGCTGGGACCGGAAGTCGAGGCCTTTTCCGACCTCGACTACGAAAGCTTGCTGGCCAGTGGCGACCCCGATTACGACTGGCAGCCGCCTGCCGACGAGTGGGACGCCATCGCCCTCAACTACACGTCCGGCACCACGGGCGACCCGAAAGGCGTGGTCTACCACCACCGCGGCGCGGCCCTGAATGCCCTGTCGAATATCTTAGAGTGGGACATGCCCAAGCATGCCGTGTATTTATGGACATTGCCGATGTTCCACTGCAATGGCTGGTGCTTCCCGTGGACCATTGCCGCGCGCGCCGGCGTCAACGTGTGCCTGCGCAAGTTCGAACCGAAACTGGTGTTCGACCTGATGCGCGAATTGCGCATCACCCACTATTGCGCGGCACCCATCGTGCACGCAGCCCTGGCCAACGCGCCCGCCAACTGGCGCGAGGGAATCGACTGGACCGTGCGCGGCATGGTAGCCGGCGCGCCGCCGCCGGCCGCCATGGTGGCGAAGATCGAAGCCATGGGCTTTGACTTGATCCACTCGTATGGCTTGACGGAAGTGTACGGCCCCGCCGCCATCTGCGCCGAGCAGGACGAGTGGGCGGCCTTGAGCCAGGAAGAGCGCGCCGTATTAAAGTCGCGCCAGGGCGTGCGCTACCACTTGCAAAGCGCCGTCGCCGTGATCGACCCGGAAACCATGCAGCATGTGGCGGCCGATGGCGAACAGATCGGCGAGATCATGTTCCGAGGCAACATCTGCATGAAGGGTTACCTGAAGAATGAAAGGGCGACGCAGGAAGCCTTCGCCGGTGGCTGGTTCCACACGGGCGACCTTGGCGTGATGTATCCGGACGGCTATATCAAGCTGAAGGACCGCAGCAAGGACATCATCATTTCCGGTGGCGAGAATATTTCCAGCGTGGAAGTGGAAGACGCGCTGTACCACCACCCGCAAGTGCTGGCCGCCGCCGTCATCGCCCAGCCGGACGAAAAATGGGGCGAGACGCCATGCGCCTTCGTCGAACTGCGCGAAGGTGCCAGCGTGACGGAAGCGGAATTGATCGCCTTCTGCAAGAACAACCTGGCCGGTTTCAAGGTGCCGAAAGCCATTTATTTCGGCCCCCTGCCCCGCACGTCCACGGGCAAGATCCAGAAGTTCGAATTGCGCAAGCGCATGCAGTCGGACAAGGCCATCGACGTCTGACACCTGCAGGTCAGTCGCGCTTGCCGGCCAGCCACGCCGGCTGCGCCACCACCAGACGCGCAAAGCTGGCGACGCTGGCCACGGCGGCAAACCCTGCCGCCAGGCACAGCGCATACGTCGTGCCTTTGGCTGCGGAAACCGTGAAGCAATACGCGACCAGCGCCGCGCCCGTGGCTTGGCCGATCAGGCGCGAGGTGGCGACCACGCCGCTGGCGCCGCCTGCGCGCTCGGGCGGCGCGCTGCCCATGATGGCTTTCAGATTGGGTGCCTGGAAAAAGCCGAAACCGATGCCGCACAAGGCCATGCGCCAGCCGATGTCAAACGCGCTGGGGTGGGCCGGTATCCACACCAGTGTCAGCAAACCGCCGGCCAGCGCGGCCAGGCCGATGCCGCCCAGCACGCCCGGCGAGTAACGGTCGCTGAGGCGCCCGGCCACGGGCGCCATCACGGCCACCAGCACGGCCCACGGCGTCATCAAAAAACCCGTCTCGACGGGCGAACGGCCCAGCGTGACTTCAAAATAGAATGGTAGCGAGACGAACGCCAGTCCCTGCGCGGCAAAGGTGCAGATGGCCGTCAGCGAAGACAGCAAAAACAGGGGGCGGCGGAACAGATCGATCGGCAGCATGGGCGCCGCATGTCCCGCCTGGCGGCGCAGCAACAGGACAAAGAACACGGCCACGGCCACCAGTTCCGCCAGCAGGACGGCGCCGGACGCGTGATGGGCGGCGTCGCCGAACAGCAAGATGAGCAAGCCAAAGGCGCCCACGTTGTACAGCGCCGTGCGCGTATCGAGCGTGTGGCCGGACAATTTGGTGGCCGGCAGCATGCGGCTGGCGAGGAAGAAGCCCGCCACGCCCAGCGGCACATTGATGGCGAACAGCCACGGCCACGACGCCGTCGCCAGGATCAGCGAGGCGGCCGTGGGGCCGATGGCGAACGCGACAGCCACCACCAGCGCATTGTTGCCGAACGCGCGGCCCAGCAAGTGTTTCGGATACAGGGCGCGCAGCAGCGCCGTATTGACGCTCATCATGGCACTGGCGCCGACGCCCTGGAACAGCCTTGCCACCACCAGCGACGGCAGGGACCAGGCCAATGCGCAGGCGAGCGACGCCAACGTAAACAGGAGCATGCCGGAGATAAACACGCGGCGGTAGCCGGCGATTTCGCCGAGGGCGGAAAACGGCAGCAGGGTCGCCACCATGGCCAGCTGGTACACATTGACGATCCAGACGGAAGCGGCCGGCGTCGTGTGCAGCTCGCTGGCGATGGCCGGCAAGGCCGTGTTGGCGATCGCCGTATCGAGCGAAGCCATGCCCACGCCGATGGCCAGCGCCAGCATGGCCCACAAACGGGCGCCGGGCGGCAAGCCGTCCTCGCCCACCATCACGGCTTGCGTTTGCTGCTGCATAGACTGCTGCATAAATACACTACCTGTTCATCTTGCTGATCCGGGCAATACACTAGCATGGATGATGGAAACCTGCAGGAGCGGCAAGCTTACTTCTGGCAGTCGATGACCTTGAAATCCTTCGAGTAGCAGATGCGCAACTCGCCCGAGTGCTTTTCATAGCCGAGCCAGCGGCCCTTCAGCTGCGGGTTGTGCTGCTTCATCCACTGGAACAACTCGTTTTTTGGCATGCTGGAGTCCGGCAACTTCAAGGCCTGGAACAGTTCGCGTTCCTTCTCGAAATACTGCTTGGCCGTATCGAAATCGCAGGCGCCATGCTTTTCCCATTCGCCCTGCAGCAAGGCTTCGCCCGGCTGCATGCACATGTAGGGCAGGATCTCGGACGGCGCCAGCTTGGGCAAATTGCCCTTGCAATAGCGCGGGTGCATGTCCGTCTTGCGCGGTGGCGTCACGGAAATGTCTTCACACGTGGCGGGATTGGCCGACTGCGCCCACAGGCCATGCACGATCCAGCCGAACTGGTTGCTCTCGGCGCACTGGAAGGCAGCCTTCTTGGACACTGCGCCGCGGCGGCGCTGGCTGTCGCAAAAGCCGGGCGACCACGACAGCGCCAGCATGAAGTAATCGGTGGGCACGTTGGTGCTTTGCTTGTAGCACGTGTTTTTCTCGTCCGACGGCCTGACGTCGTAATCGTAGAAGCTGACGTTGCGCGGAATGGCGCAACTGGCGTCGGCCGCGTGGACGGCGCCAGCGGACAGGCTGAGGAAAACGGCGGCCAGCGCGGGCAAGACAGTTCGAAATTGCATCGGATTTCCCGTTCAAAATATAAAACGCCGGCAACTGAGTGCCGGCGCGGTATCAATCAATCAAGCTGATCAGCAAACCTTGTGCATCCAGCCGTGGGTATCCGGAGCCGTGCCATGCTGCAAGCCCAGCAGCGCTTCGCGCAGGGCCAGGGTAACGGCGCCGTTTTCATTGTTATTGATGGTCATTTCAAAGCCATTCGCCTTGGCCACGCCCACGGGCGTGATGACGGCCGCCGTGCCGCAGGCGAACACTTCGGTCATGCGGCCCGAAGCGATGTCGTCGCGCCATTGCTGGACCGACAATTTACGCTCCTCCGTCGCATAGCCGAGGTCTTTCGCCATTTCCAGCAGGCTGCGGCGGGTGATGCCTGGCAGTAAAGTGCCCGTCAGTTCCGGCGTCACGACCGTGATTTTCTCGCCATCCTTGTAGACGAAGAACAAATTCATGCCGCCCATTTCTTCAATGAATTCGCGGTGCACGGCGTCGAGCCACACAACCTGGTCGCAGCCCTTCTCTTGCGCTTGCGACTGGGCCATGAGGCTGGCCGCGTAGTTGCCTGCGCACTTGGCTTCACCGGTGCCGCCGGGCGCGGCGCGCACGAAGTCTTCGCTGATCCACACGGTGACGGGCTTCACGCCTTTCGGGAAATAGGCGCCGGCCGGCGAGGCGAACAGCACGAACAGGTATTCTTCCGATGGGCGCACGCCCAGATAAGGATCGGTGGCAATCATCAGCGGACGCATGTACAAGCTTTCGCCCGTGTTCTTCGGCACCCAGTTGCGGTCTTGCGCAATGAGCGCATCGCCCGCCTCCAGGAACAGCTCGACAGGAATGGCCGGCATGGCCAGGCGTGCGGCGCTGCGGTTGAAGCGCTCGGCATTCTGTTCTGGACGGAAAGTCTTGATGCTGCCATCAGGCTGGGCAAACGCTTTATAGCCTTCGAAGATGGCCTGGCCGTAATGCAGCGATGAAGCGGACGGGTCCAGCATCAAGGGGCCATAAGCCTTCAGTTCACCTTGCTGCCACTTGCCGTCACGGTAAGGAATCACCACCATGTGGTCGGTGAAGATGCGGCCGAAGGCGGGATTGACCATGCGCGCGGCGCGCTCGGCGTCGGACAAGGGGTGGGCGGACGGGGTGACGACGAGATTCGGTGTGGAAGTGGTCATGGCGGCAATGGAAACTAGTGAACAGTATCCCTATTGTAGCGCCTATAGCGGCCAATCAGGCAAACGAGGATGCCCCCCGCCCCGCGAAAACAGCGCGCCATCATTTGCGAATGATTCTCGTTTGCGTTACTATATCAGCCTTCTCTTCCCCTCCATGCCTGATGCCCTGCATGGCAGCGCTATCGAAAGCCGCTTCATGACGACCTCCTCCCTGCCACAACCCCTGCCGCGCGCCAGCGTCGACGATGCGCCGCAGACTCGCCAGCAGCGCCAGCTTGCCGCCCCGCAACGACGGCGCTGGCACTGGAGCTGGAAGCAGGTCTGGTTTCAATTGCATTGGTTCATCGGCATCACGGCCGGCACGGTGCTGGTGATCATCGGTCTGAGCGGCGCCACCCTGGCCTTCAAGGATGAATTGCTCGACCTCATGAACCCCGGCGTGCGCCATGTGCCCGTGGAAACACGCGCGCCCCTGACGCCGGCCCAGCTGAGCAACATTGCCGCCGCCGAACACGGCCAGCGCGTGGCCTCCATCACCATGTATGCGCAGGCTGGCGCGGCGCCACGCCTGTTCTTCGCGCCAAAGAACGGCCAGCGGCGCGGCGCGTCCATTTATGTACACCCGTACACGGGCGCGACCCAGCCGGCGCTGGCGGGAGCGGAATTTTTCGAGTGGACGGAGTCGCTGCACCGCTGGCTGCTGCTGCCGCGCGATCCGGGCCGCCAAGTGGCGGGCGCGCTGGCCCTGTGCCTGCTGGGCCTGGCACTCTCAGGCCTGTACCTGCGCTGGCCCCGCCGTCCGCTGGACTGGCGTACCTGGCTGACCTTCGATCCTGCATTGAAAGGCCGCTCGTTTTTGTGGAATCTGCACGCCGTGGCCGGCACCTGGTGCCTGGTCGTGTACGTGGCGCTGACCCTGACGGGCATTTACTGGAGCTATGACGTGGTGCGCGACAATATCGATGCCTGGGCCGGCAAGCCGCCGCGGGTGGCGCAAGCACCGGGCAAGAAAGGCGCGCCGAAGCAGTCATCACCGGCCGTTGACATCGGCCTGGCCTGGAGCAGCTTCCAGCAACACGCCCCCGGCTGGACCCTGGCCACGCTGCGCCTGCCCGTGCGCGCCGGCGAAGCCGTGCAATTCACGTGGCTGGCCAGCGATGCGCCACACGAGCGGGCGCGCAGCCGCATGAGCATTGCCCCGGCCGACGGCACGCTCACGGAAAACGAGCCGTACAGCCGGCAGGCGCTGGGCGCGCGCTTCGTCAACATCATTTATCCGCTGCACATGGGCACGTATTTCGGCTTGCCAGGCCGCATCATCGTCACCCTCGCCAGCCTGGGCCTGCCCCTGTTCGCCATCACGGGCTGGATGTTGTACCTGGGCCGCCGCAAGGCCAAGCGCGCTGTGCAGGCGCAGCGGGCTCTGCTGGCTGACATTGCGGGCAGGCAAGATATTGGCTTACCCACTCTGGTGGCCTACGCCAGCCAGTCGGGCCAGGCCGAGCGCCTGGCCCTGGAAAGCGCGCGCGCCCTGCAGCAGGCTGGCGTGGCCGTCGATGTGCGGTCGCTGGAGCGCTTTAATCCCGCGCAATTGCGCCAGTACGAGCGGGCCCTGATCGTCGCCAGCACCTTTGGCGAAGGCGAAGCGCCGGACGGCACGCGCCGCTTCGCGCGCCTGCTGCAGCAAACATCGGGCACGCCGCTGGCAGGCCTGGAAGTGGGCATGCTGGCCCTGGGCGACCGCCATTACAGCGACTTCTGCGGCTTCGGCCATGCGCTGGAGCGCCAATTGCGCGCGCTGGGCGCCACGCCTTTGTTCCCCCTGATCGAAGTGGACAAGCACGACCCCGCCGCCCTGGCCGACTGGTCGCAAGCGCTGGCCCGTTGCAGCGGCAGCGCCATCGACGCCATCGGCGTGCAGGAACAGGCATCATACGAAGACTGGCGTTTGCTGCGCCGCGTGCTGCTCAACCCTGGCAGCCTGGGCGGCGAACTGCATGAAATCACCTTGACGGGCCCGGCCGGCGCCGCCTGGGAAGCGGGCGCGCTGGCGGAAATCATCGGATGCAACGCGGACGGCAGCGAGGGTGACGCGCACGGTGCGCAACATGCACCGCGCAGCTACTCGCTCGCTTCGCTGCCATCGGATGGCGAACTGCAGTTGCTGGTGCGCCAGGAGCGCCATGCGGGCAGCGAAAACGAGGGCCATGGCATTTGTTCCGGCTGGCTCACGCGCTTCGCCCCGCCGGGCGCCACCATCCGCCTGCGCCTGCAAGCCAATCCCGCGTTCGCCCCTGCCCTGGTCGACGTACCCTGCATTTATATCGGCAACGGTTCCGGCCTGGCGGGCCTGCGTGCGCACCTGCGCGCGCGCCAACGGGCGGGTCTGGCCCGCAACTGGCTGCTGTTCGGCGAGCGGCAGCAAGCTTTTGACAGTGTCTGCGGCGAAGAGTTGCAAGGCTGGCTGGACGCTGGCCACCTGGCGCGCCTGGACCGTGTCTTTTCGCGCGATGGTGACGAAGGTGGCAAACGTGAATACGTGCAGGATCGCCTGCGCAGCAGCACGGATGAACTGCGCGACTGGCTGGCGCAAGGCGCCATCGTCTACGTATGCGGCAGCCTGCAAGGCATGGCGGCAGGAATCGATGCTGTGCTGCAAGAAGTGCTGGGCCAGGAAGGCCTCGACGCCCTGCTGGCGGCGGGACGCTACCGCCGCGACGTGTATTGATCTGCCTCAGCACATTGCCAGCACCGCCCGGCTATGTGGGCGGGCGCACAGTCAGCGCCAGCCATCGGACTAGAGTGGGGACATCGCGGCCTGGGGACATACCCGCGCCGCACCACCCACTATCTGCGAGGCACCCCATGAAAAACCCCTGGATGAGCATGTACCTGAGCGCCGCCAACCGCATCGCCAACACGGCGCGCGGCCACGCCACGGCCGCCGTCAAGCGTGAGGCGGCGAAAAATACACGGCAGTTGACGCAAGTGTGGTTCGATTCCTTCCTGCCGCCAGCTGGCAAGCCACGGCGCAGCCGCAAGGCCAAATAAGCCCCTGGCAACAGGCGAACTGGTGCGGTGCATCACAGCAATTAGTTGACGTCTCAATCAGATGAACTAAACTGCAAGCATGGTAGTACATAGGAAGTGACCGGCAGGCCCCGCATCCCCGCGCGCCACCGGGACACCGGGAGACGACCATGTTGACGCTCAAAGTGCTGGCCTGCCTTGCCTTGTCGGCCTTGCTGCTGGTGCCCCTCGTACTGCGCGACGCGATGCAGACGTCGGCCGTGCAGCAGATGCAGGTACCGAATGTAGACGCACAAGCTCTCTGGGCCCGCTGGCCCAAGCATTAAAAAGCGCGGCGGCACTCGGTAACTCGGCGCATCATTAAAACCGCTTTATTGCGGATGGTGATTTGTTCCCCGTTTCCTTCATTTCTCAGTGCCTCAACCTTCCCCCTCTTCACCATATTTTTGATCCAGATCATGGATTTCCCCCTACGCTGCGGCCACACTGGAACAGTCCGCTTCACATCGCGACGGACTTAACCGGGAGCATCGGCATGGGTATATCGGCTTGGAAAGATGAGATGGCGCTGGGCGTTCCCGCCATCGACGAGGCACATGAGGCGCTGTTTCAGGAGCTGGCGCGGCTGGGCCAGTTGAGCGACCAGCATTTCAGCGTGGCGTTTCGCGAGCTGATTGCGGCCGTCGAGCGCGATTTCCGAGAGGAAGAGGATTTGATGGAACAAATCGCCTTCCCCTCGCTGGCGAATCACCGGGAACAGCATGCGCGCGTGCTCAGCGGCTTGCACCATGCGTGGGCCGCCGTCGATGAAGGCGACCTGGAACAGGGGCGCCATGCGCTGTCGCTGCTGCCGCAATGGCTGATCTTTCACCAGGCCACCATGGATCTGGCCCTGGCGGCGGCGCTGGAGCTGGTGCAGCGCCAGCCCAACTAGCCGCTACAGCAGCAGCACCGTGGCTTGCTCGGGCAGGACGACGCGGTAGTGTCCCGGGTATTTGTCTTCGCCGTCGAAAATCTTGCAAAACACGGGCTGATTGATATCGTTGACGGCCGGTTCATTCATGGGCAAGGTGGCGATCATTTGCTCGCCATCCATCAGCTGCAAAGCACCGCCCCGCTCGCTCGCGCAAAAGGCCAGCGATTGCACATCGCTGGCGAATGGCCGCTTGTACCACGGCGTGATGGCCCGCACGGCGCGCCGCGCATCGTGCAGGACTTGCCCCACACGCGTGACATTCCACGCGTCGCGTGCCACGGACGGCTGGAGCACGATATTGGCCGTCAGCTCGCCCCTGCCCTTGTTCACCAGGAAAGTGCCATCTTGCGCGGCGATGTCGTCGTTGAGCGGCACGACAAACACGCCGCCGGCAGACACCTTGATCGGCACGGCAGCGCCATTACCTTGCAGGGCCACGCGCACATCGTCGATGGTGGCGCTGAGCTTGGCGGGAATCAGGCGCAGGGCCATGACCACGCTGCCGCTCGACACTTGCCACACTTTCCTGGCCGTCAGATAACTCTCGCGGTAAGCCGTGAAACGGATGCGCGGCGCCTTGGCTTCGCTATTGGCCGTGATCGTCACCGTTTGCGATGGCAAGGCGTCCTCTGCCGCCGCCGCCGACGCAGCAGATGTGGCGGATGCGGCATCCATGGCGGGCGGCACGCTGGCGCTGTGCAGCGGCGCGGGAACAGCCAGCGGCGGCGCGTGTTCCTGGGCTTGCCCCAGCGACACGACACACAACCATCCAGCACAAGCGATCCATGTACGCATGCATTTCTTTCAATGAGGAAAATATTTTATCAGCGCCTGCATTATCGCAGAAGGCCGGACGATGCGCCTCCATTGGCCAGTCGCACTCTGTTGGTGGACACGCTTGATTATTTGGCAAATACCATCTATATTGATAATGATTCTTATTCACTAAAGTGAGGGGAATCGCGCGCCCTTCTTTTCCACTGCCCGACCGCGCCGGGCCTTGCGGTGGAACTGCTATCCAAGCCAGACCACGGGCCAGCGTCATGCCATCCCCCCAGCTACTGCGCACCTCGCCAGACGAGATAGGAAAACACACGACTAAAATATTCCAGGAAAATGATGCCATCAACGACAGTCTTCTCTTCTTCGCGCCAGCCCGCCTTGCGCCCCCTGCCCCGTTTATTACACATCAGCCTGCTCAGCCTTGCCGCTGGCGTGGCCCTGCCGGCCCAGGCCGCCGATGCCGCTGCGGCCGACGTCACCATGCCAGCCGTCACCGTGACCGGCCAGTCGACAGCGACGACGGAAGGCACGCAATCGTACACGGCAGGCGAAACGCGCAGTGCCACGCGCATGGACCTGTCCTTGCGCGAGACGCCGCAATCGGTCAGCGTCATCACGCGCCAGTTGCTCGACGACCTGGGCGCCGTGCGCCTGGACCAGGCGCTGGCCCAGACGACAGGCATCCAGGTGGGCCAGAACGACACCGAGCGCACGCGGTTTTATGCGCGCGGCTTCGGCATCAACAATCTTCAGATTGACGGCATGGCGCGCGGCGGCAATGCGCCGCTGCAAGACACCATCCTGTACGACCGCATCGAGGTGGTGCGCGGCGCCACTGGCTTGATGGGCGGCACGGGCGACCCCTCGGCCACCATCAACATGATACGCAAGCGGCCGACGAAAGAGTTCCAGGCCAGCGCCGGCCTCATCATGGGCCGCTGGGATGACCAGCGCTTCGAAGCCGACCTCTCCACGCCGCTGAACGCGGAGGGCAGCGTGCGCGCACGCACGGCCCTGGCCTGGCAAAAACGCGATTCCTATCTGGACATGTATCACGAGCGCAAGACAGTCGGCATGCTCATCCTTGAGGCGGACTTGCGCCCCGGCACCCTGCTGACGGCCGGCGTCGACTTCCAGGACAACACGCCGACAGGCGCCACCTGGGGCGCCGTACCCTACTGGAATGCGGATGGCAGCCTGGCGAACTTGCCGCGCAACACCAGCCTCACGACGCCATGGAGCACCTGGGCCAACAAGCAGCACACCGTATTCACGTCGCTGGACCAGCGCCTGCCCGGCAACTGGAACATGCACCTGGGCTATGCGCGCACGGAAAGCACGAACCGCACCACCGTCGCCTACGCGGGCGCGGGCTACCCGGACCCGGCCACGGGCAAAGGCATGCGCCTGTGGACGGGCGCCTGGGGCGCGGGCAAGAGCACGGGCGACAACTTTGATGTCTACGCCAGCGGCCCGTTCACCTTGCTGGGGCGCCAGCACACGGCCATCGTCGGCTGGAACGGCGGCAACCAGCGCGCCCGCTCGCTGGGCGGCAAAGCGGAAATCAACTACCCGAACATCGTCCCCGATTATCGCAGCTGGACGGGCAACATTCCCCGCCCCGTGTTCCACCCTGATGGCTCGCACACGGAAACCGTCACGCGCCTGGCGGGCGGCTACGTGGCCACGCGATTGAGCCTGGCCGACCCGCTGCACGTGATCATCGGCGCGCGCAGCAGTACTTACCGCACGGACACACGCAGCTACGATAAGCGGGGCGCGTACACGGGCAGCGGCGGCTTGGTGGAAACGCGCAATGAAGTCACGCCGTATGTGGGCGCCGTGTTCGACATCAACAAGCAATATTCGGCCTACGCCAGCTTCACGCAGCTGTTCAACCCGCAATCGAGCAAGGACCGCAACAACCAGTTCCTGGCGCCGGAAACGGGCGACAATGCGGAACTGGGCGTCAAGGGCGAATTTTATGAAGGCAAGCTGAACGCGTCGGCCGCACTGTTCCACACGAAGAAAAAGAACATGGCCGAGCTGGACCGCACGGTACCGCCCGGCTTTTTGCTGCCCGACGGCAGCCAGGCCATGGTGGCCAATGGTGCCGGCGTGACGGCCAAGGGCGTCGAGTTCGACATTTCCGGCCAATTATCGCGCGGCTGGGAAGCGAGCGGCGGCTATACCTATCTGCACGCAGCCGAGGCCGATGGCCGCCGCGCCGCCACCACGCAGCCGCGCCATTTGCTGCGCCTGGCCACCAGCTACCGCTTCGACGGCCGCCTGGCAGGGCTGAAAGCGGGCGCCAGCATGACGGCGCAAAGCGCCACCTACAGCGCATCGTGGTACGGCCGCCCGCCCTCGGGCGAGATGACGAATATCCCGCAAGCGGCCTATGCACTGGTCAACGCCATGGCCAGCTATGCCATCAACCGCCACGCCAGCGTGCAGCTGAACGTGAATAACTTGCTCGATAAAAAGTACTACCGCACCGTAGGCTTCTACGACAGCGTGTTCTGGGGCGAACCGCGCAACGTCAGCCTGGCCGTGCGCACGGCGTTCTAAGCCGGCTGCAATACCTCAAGCTGCCGGCGCGCTGCGCCAGTGCGCGGGCGCCGGCAGGCAGAAGCCATGCAGCAAGGGCCCGCCCACGGGCGCCAGCACGGCGGCGGTGACGTGTTCGAACGCACGCTGGCCCGCCGGCAAGTCGCTGGCGACCAGGCGCAAGGCCCCGTCCAGCTGCCCGGCGATCGCCGCGTCAAATGCCTGCAGGCAACGGAACAGGTGCTTGCCGCCGCCGCTCCATACACCAGCCGCGCGTAAGTACAGGTCGGCCAGCGCGGCATACAGCTGGCAGGCCACGGCCATCGCCTCGCCCGGCTGCGTGCTGTCGACCAGGTCTTCCAGCGCGGTGGTGATGGCGTAGCGGCGCCGTTGCAAGTTCTCCGCATCGAGCACGGGCGGCCCGGCAGCATCGATGGCGTGCGCCAGCGCGTGCAGCCGGGCATAGGCGTCGCCGGCGGCGAGGATGTTTTCCCCTTCCAGCACCATGTGCGCCAGCGGCACCGTTCCGCCGGGCGCATCCATTTCCTTGCAAAAATACGTGAACGTGGCCACGTCGTGTGCGAACAGTTCCACCGTGCGCCCTTCGGCCACGATGGTCGAGCGCCAGGCGCAATCGACGTGCTCGAACAGCAGCAGCAAATCGATATCGGAACTGGGCGTCTGCCGGCCCGTGGCAAACGAGCCGCCAATGATGGCCGCCACGGCCGTGGGATAGTGTTCCTGCACCAGCCGCACGGCAATCGCGCGGATGGCGTCATAGGTGGGGATCGTCGTCAAAGCCAGTGCTCCATGCCGAAAAACGCTATCCTACACGCAATACGCGGCACGCCGCCATCCTGCTACACTGGCGCTCTCCGATCAAGGAAGAAACATGGAATACGACTGCATCGTGATGCCCTCGCCCGTGGGCGAGCTGACCCTGGTGGCGCGCGGCGCGGCGCTGGCCGCGATTTTGTGGGAAAACGACAAGCCGAACCGCGTGCGCCTGGGCGAGATGCGCGTCGCTGACGGTTGCGCCGTGCTGCAGGAAACGGCGCGCCAGCTGGGCGAGTATTTTGCCGGCACGCGCCAGCAATTTGCGGTACCGCTCGATTTTTCCGGCACGCCATTCCAGCAGGAAGTCTGGCGCGCGCTGCTGACGATACCGTACGGCCAGACGCGCAGCTATGGCGAGATCGCGCGCCAGATCGGCCGTCCCGCCGCCGTGCGCGCCGTGGGCGCCGCCAACGGCAAGAATCCCATTTCCATCATCGCCCCCTGCCACCGCGTCATCGGCGCCACGGGCGAGTTGACGGGCTTTGCGGGCGGCCTGCATGCCAAGGTAACCCTGTTGGCGCTGGAAGGCATCGCCCTGTCCAGCGACCGCGAAGCGCTGAAGACGGGCCACGCCCGCCGCCGCGCCGTGCATGTTGATATGGCGCAAGGCTGTTTATTTTAGACAGCAGCATCGCTCCCCGTGTGGGATACTCACGCCCCCGCTCAAGCCACCACATCCTATGCCCTACCTTGTCATCCTGTTCTTTGTCGTTCTGTATTTACTGGCCACGTTCTTTTTCCACATCCCCGCCCTGGTCGCCCTCGTATATGGCGTGCTGAGCCTGAGCTGTTTCGTCGCCTATGCGATCGACAAGTCGGCCGCCAAACAGGGGCGCTGGCGCACCCCGGAGCGCACCTTGCTGCTATTGGGACTGCTGTGCGGCTGGCCGGGCGCCGTGCTGGCCCAGCAATGGCTGCGCCACAAGTCCGGCAAGCGTTCGTTCCGCGTGCTGTTCTGGATCACGGTCGCCCTCAATATCGGCGCTTTCGTGTATTTCAGCGTGCATTACGCGGCGCCCGATATCGGCACCGAGGTCGCACCCATCGAGCTGTAGGACTGTCCCTGCCCTTTACTCGCCCAGCAGGCGCAGCGACTCGAGCCAGTCCGCCTTCCAGTCGCGCAGCAAGGGCTGCGTGGCGAACGCCTTCTTCAGGTGCGCCATCGGCACGCGGTGCACGTCGTGCAAGCCGAACGCCAGGGTGACGGGATGCCACAGGTGGCTGTTCTTGCCGCCGCGCGAATTCTTGCGCACGCGTGCGCCATCGTCGCCAAAGATGCCCACGCCACTGGCCATGCCTTTGTCCAGGTCAACCTTGCCCACGCCGCCAAAGGCAATCAAAATCTGCTCGCGCCCCAGGCCCTTCAGGGCGCTGGGCAAGACAAACGGCGCTGCATTGTCAGCTCCGGCTTCCGGCTCGGCCGGCTGCGGGTGCTGCAACTCCTTGAGCAAGCGCAATAAGTCGCGCTCCTGGAAGTGCAAGCCGTCGAGCGGCACGCGCAAGCCCGGCGCCTTCAGTTCGATGGCGATATTGCCGGAGTCGCGCGTAAAGCGCAGCCACGCGTCGTCCGCCCCCGAAGCCAGGTGCTCTTTGTCGCCGATAAACACGACGGGCGCCGCATAGCGCGTTACGCCGTCATGGAACAGCTCGGCCCAGGCGTCGCTGTAATCGAGCCAGACATACGGCAAGCCGCCCTGCTCCAGCAGGCGCGCCAGGGTCCACGGCGTGCCCGTCTGTTGCGCCAGCCAGGCACAGGCTTGGGTGGCGGTGGCGCGGTACGGCAAAGGAAGGGAAGTCATGGCAGTTCCGTCGATAAAGTGGAGCGCAGTGTAGCAGACGCCGCCATCCTCCCCTTGGGCAGGCGCAACGGGCGCGCTTTTTTTACGCGATGTGCTAGGCTGGAAACATCAGCATGTGCCACGGCCATTCCGGCCGCGTGGCACACCACCGCAAGGGGATGACCATGCATTCGAGCACCAACGCCGCCACCACGCCCGCCCCGCCACCGGAGCGCGATTCGCCCACGCCTGCCAGCGAAAGCCATGCCGAAGAAGCGCTGGATGAAGCGCTCAAGGAAAGCTTTCCGGCCAGCGATCCGATTGCCGTAGCCATCCCCAAACCGGTCAGCAAGACGCCGGCCTGAGTCCCATGCTTTTCCTGGCCGGCCAAGCGCTGTTCTGGAGCGTAAGACCGGTCAATCAGCACACGCCAGCAATTTAAACACGCGCACGTCCTGCATCATATTGTGCGCCTGCTCCTGCATGCTGGCCGCTGCCGCTGTGGCCTGTTCGACCAGGGCGGCATTCTGCTGGGTCACTGCATCCATCTGACTGATGGCCTGATTCACCTGTTTGATGCCGTCGCTTTGTTCGTGGCTGGCGACGGCGATTTCCCCCATGATGCCCGCCACCTGCTGCACAGAGGAGACAATTTTCTGCATCGTGCCGCCCGCCTCGTCGGCCAGATTGCTGCCAAGCTCGACTTTTTCGACCGACTCGGCAATCAGCTGCTTGATCTCTTTGGCGGCACTGGCGGAGCGTTGCGCCAGGGTGCGCACCTCCGACGCGACGACAGCAAAACCGCGCCCCAGTTCACCGGCGCGCGCGGCTTCGACAGCCGCGTTCAGGGCCAGAATATTGGTCTGAAAGGCGATGCCGTCAATCACGGAAATGATCTCGACGATACGCTTTGAGCTGTCCTTGATGGATACCATGGTCGCGACGACACGGTCGACCACTTGCCCGCCCTGCAGCGCTACCGCTGAAGCCGACAAGACCAGTTGATTGGCTTGCTGGGCGTTTTCGGCAGTCTGCTGCACAGTGCTGGTTAACTCCCCCATCGCCGACGACGTTTGTTCCAGTGCACCGGCCTGTGCCTCCGTTCTCGCCGAGAGGTCCATATTTCCAGCAGCGATTTCCTGCGAGGCAGTCGAAATGGTTTCAGTACCGCTGCGCACGCGGCCCACCGTGTGACGCAGGCTCTCATTCATGCTTTTCAGAGCACTCATCAATTCGCCCGGCTCGTCGTGATAATCGGTCGCGATAACGCTACGCAGATCACCGGAAGCAACAATACGGGCAAGCTGCACGGCGTCCTGCAGTGGTCTGGTAATGCTCCTGGTAATGAGCACAGCCACAGCAATCCCCGTGCCCAGCGAGAGCACCAATATCGCCAACAGCAAGCTGTTCGCTACCGTGATGCGCGCGCCCGACTCCGCCTCTATCGCCGACGCGCGTTGGGTGGTCATCTCGACCAGCCGGTTGATTGCCTGCAGATGCTGGATGTAACTGATCGTTAATTTTTTCATCGCCACCGCAGCGCCAGCCTTATCCTGTGCCTCTATTGCGGGAATGAACTGTTGCAGTGCCACCGTATAGAAGTCCTGTGCCGGCGCATGGGACTTGTTCAGCAACAGCTCGGCGATATCGGCATCGAGTTTCTCACGCGTCCAGAATACATGGCGTTCATCGTAATCATGTTTGAGCGTTGTAAAGCGTGCGATTAACTGCGCCTGTTCGGCACGATCATCGGTCGCCATCAGCTGAAAAGTGACCAGATAGGATTCCAGTATGTATTCCGGTGGTGGCAACACGTCCGCAATCAGATCCTTGCTTTGCACAATTTTCTGGTAGACAGGACCGTTCACTTTCCATTCGTGCAAAGTCTTGAACGACCATAGGCCATAGAGGATGAAGCCAGCTGAAAAGATCACAATCAGCACAGCTAAACGGTGCGACAGTTTGAGTGCTCGTAACATATGCATGATGTTTCCTTATATTAGCTGTGCTTGCCTCTGCTTCACCTGCGGAGTAACACGACTCTCGCATATATGGCAGACGATCATTCAAAGTCAAATTTCTTATTAAAAGATCATTTTATTTTTATAAGAGGCAACTTATTTTACATCGAATTTATGCCAATTTTACGCAAAGCCAATTAAAATTAACAAAAACAACGAAAATAAAACAAAATACATAAATTTACGTCGCAAATCTCTGCCCGCATGGAGACGATTTCTATGTTGCTCGTACAACAAAGCGAGCCTTTCTTCAGCGCATTCCTGTTCCTGTGGCTGCTTTCCGGACCTCCGTGAACAAGCATAAAAAAA
>JAEAMG010000331.1_pt1 | contig 61529 bp, 38 predicted proteins | sample 8958741 | NCBI WGS metagenome assembly JAEAMG01 (sample SAMN16933256, study PRJNA681125) | bioreactor sludge metagenome | isolation source: anaerobic bioreactor treating anionic surfactant - SDBS | place: India: Bengaluru | collected 2019-02-28 | reverse complement strand
CACTGTCAAAGGAAGATTCCGGCATTTACCCTACTTACCGATGACAGAGCCAAAATAAATGCGGGTTAGGCGGGCAGCATGCGTCCCAGTCATGAGCAGCGCATTTTCAGCGCGCCTTCCCTGACCAACCAGCACGTTCATTTTTCCAGGAAATCATTGCCATGACCATGTTTCACACTGCCCGGCGCACGACCATGACACAGACGCTGCGCGTGCCCGCGCCGCAAGCGGCCATGCGGCTTACGCCCCTCGCGTATGCCGTGGCCGTGCTGCTGGCGGCGGGCGGCACGCTGCAGCAGGCGCAGGCGCAGCAGGCGTTCAGCGGCGCCTGGTTTGCCGGCAAGGGCGCGACGCAGGCGACAGCGGTGCAGACGGGGCGGCAGCCTGGCGGCGTGCCGCTGGCCGGCCGGCCGGCGGCGCCCGGCGCGCAGACTGGCGAGCAGTTGCAGCGTTCGCTCAACAACCTGAATCTGGCCGCGCGCGCCATCGCTGCTCAGCAGGCGGCGCAGGCACAGGCGCGCCAGGGAGCGGCCGCTGCGCCCGGCGTGCCCGATGGCCTGGTGAATGGCGGCCTGAAGATCGATGCCAACAGTCTGACGGCTGGCTGGCTCAACGCCCAGGCGCCCGTGCAGACGGTGCAGGGAGGCAAGACGACGGTGCTGGTGCGGCAGACGGCCGACAAGGCCATCCTGAACTGGGAAACGTTGAATGTCGGCAAGGATACGACCTTGTCCTTCCAGCAACAGAAGGACTGGGCCGTGCTAAACCGGGTCAATGATCCGCTGGCGCGTCCCAGCCAGATCCAGGGCCGCATCGAGGGCGACGGCACGGTGCTGCTGGTCAACCGCAACGGCATCGTCTTCCATGGCGCCAGCCAGGTCGATACGCGCAACCTGGTGGCTGCCGCCGCCGGCATCGGCGACGCGCAGTTTCGCGAGCGCGGCATTTACAGCAATGGCAGTGCGCCATCGATCAGCGATGCACTGGGCAAGGTCGACGTGCTGCGCGGCGCGCGCCTCGCCGCGCGCGCGCCCGCCAATTCCACCGAGGGGGGCGGTTATGTGCTGCTGGCGGGCGCCGAGGTGCATAACGGCGGCGAGATCCTGGCGCCGAAGGGACAGGCGCTGCTGGCCGCTGGCGACAGCTTCGTCATCCGCAAGGGCGTGGGCACGGATGGCAATGCGCTGTCCACCACGCGTGGCAATGAGGTCGTGCCCCGGTCCGGCGTGGCGGGGGCGACAGGCAAGGTCACCAATTCGGGGCTGATCCAGGCGCGCGAAGGCGATGCGACCCTGGCCGGGCGCGAGGTGCGCCAGGATGGTGTGCTGCTGGCCAGCACCAGCGTCAACGCGCGTGGCACGGTGCACCTGCAGGCGCTGGGCGAACAGGCCGCCGTGGTGCTGGGACAGGGCGCCACGACGGCCGTCCTGATCGAGGAAGAGGCGAGCAATACGGCGCTCGACAGCCAGCGCGACGGCTTGCGCGCCCCGGCCGTGGCCGGCGCCGCGTCCATGCTGCCGCTGGCGGACCGGCGCGACCAGTCGCGCATCGCCATCGACAGCGCCGGCACGGTGGATTTCCAGGACGCGTCGCTGACGCTGGCCACGGGTGGGCAGATCAGCGTCAATGCGGCCGGCCGCAGCCTGGTGCGCGATGGCGCGCGGATCGACGTGGCGGGCGCGGCCGGCGTGCGGCTGGCCATGGAAAGCAATAACGTCAAGGTCAACGTGCAGGGTAACGAACAGCGCGACGCACCGGGCAACCGCGATGGCAAGGGGCTCAATAGCAGCGATATCTGGCTGGACAGGCGCAGCCTGGTGTTTGTTCCCAAGGGGGCGAACGGCTATGACAGCGACCGCTGGTACACGGCGGGCGGCTTGCTGGAGGTGGGCGGCTACCTGGGCATGCAGGGACACACGGTGGGAGAATGGATGGCGCAGGGCGGCACGCTCAGTTTTGACGGCAAGGACGTCGTCACGCAGTCCGGTTCCAGCATCAACCTGTCGGGCGGCACCTTGCGGGTGGAAGGCGGCTCGATCCGCCAGACCTGGGTGAATGGGGCCGATGGCCGCCAGTACGAAGCATCGCGCGCCCCCGGCGACCTGCTGTACACGGGCCTGTACCGGGGCTTTGAAGAGCTGCACGCGCGCTGGGGCGAGTCGGCCACGGCTTCCTACCGCAGTCCGCTGATCGCGCCGCTCCAGCGACTGGAAAACGGGTATACGGTGGGACGCGATGCCGGCAAGCTGGTGATCGGTACGCAGGCGGCCGTGCTGGAAGGGCTGATCGACGCCGCCGCCGTCCAGGGCCCGGGCCAGCAGCAGGCGGCGCAGGCCGGTGTCGATGGCTACCATCAGTCGCACAAGGCCGCCGCCACGCGCGGCCAGCTGATCGTCGGCCGCTCCGTGCCCATGTTCGAAAAGAGCACGGGCCTGACGCACGACAGCCTGGGCGCCGTCATGCGCGACGTACAACTGGCCGGCGGCGCGGACGATATCGCCGCAGGCCTGGACCTCGGCACGCTGCTGCCGACGTCGCGCCAGGGGCGCCTGGTGCTCGATACTGCACGCCTGAACGGCTTCGAACTGGGCGCCATCCGCATGGCCGCCACGGACACGATTGCCGTCAATGGCGCCGTGCGCGTGGCCGACGGCGGCAACGTGACCCTGTACGGCAGCGCTGTGGCGGTCAATGCCGACGTGACGGCGCACGCGGGCAGCATCCAGATCGGCAATATCCTGCGGCAGGCTGTCAACGACCGCATCGAGGACAGCTTGCTGAAGGCGCCGCCCGGCGGCAACGCCGGCGTGCAGGTGGCCGGCGGCGTGACGCTGGATGCGAGCGGCTTGTGGAGCCAGTCCCTGCAGGAGGAGGAATCATTGTCTGGCGCCAAGCTGGCCTACCGGCATGGCGGCAGTGTTTCCCTGCGCAGCAGCGGCGACGTGCTGCTGCGCCAGGACAGCCGCATCGACGTGCGCTCGGGTGCGGCGCAGCTGGCTGGCGGTGCGGTACGCGGCGGCAAGGGCGGCAACGTGACGCTGGAAACGCGTATGCAGGGCAGCGAGCGCGCGGCCAGCCTGGGTTTCGATGGCGCGCTGCTGGGCCAGGGCATGGAGGGCGGTGGCACGCTGCAGGTGCGTGCGGCGAAGGTGCAGATCGGCGCACCGGCGCAGGCCGCGGCCGACACGCTGCAGCTCGACAGCGGCTTTTTTGACAAGGGGTTTTCCCGCTACGATATCGGCGGCAACGGCGGCTTGACGGTGGCCGACGGCGCGCAGGTCGCGGTGACGATGCCGCTGCTGCGCCTGGCCGGGCAGGAGGTGGAAGCGTGGCTGTCGCCCGTATACCGCGAAGACGCGAGGAAGGGCGTGCTGACGCAGCGCCTCGGCGCCAGCTTGCGGCTGCAGGCCGGTGTGGCGGACGTCTCCGGCGGCGCGGACATGGCCAGCGTCCAGGCGCGCATCGGCCACGGCGCCAAGCTGGAAGTCGATCCCGGCCAGTCGATCACGGTAGCGGGCATCGGCCAGCTGACGCTCGATGGCCGCCTGAATGCCTGGGGCGGCAAGATCGTGCTGGAAGGCATGGCGGGTGATGTGCAGGCGGCCGAGGTGGCCAACGGCGCCGGGCATGGCCGCTCGATCTGGATCGGCGACGGGGCCGTGCTGGACGTGGCGGCGCGCGCCGCGACGGCCGTCGATGCACGCGGCCAGCGCTATGGCCTGGTGCGCGACGGCGGCAGCATCGTGGTCGGCGGCACGCTCGACCATGCCACGGGCAAGGCCGATGCGGCGCACCTGTTCGTGGCCATGCGCGAAGGCGCGCTGCTCGACGCTTCCGGCACGCAGGCGCAGCTCGACGTGGCGGGCCTGGGCGCCACGCAAGTGGCCAGCCGTGGCGGCAGCATCGCGCTGGCGTCGAACAACGGCCTGTACCTTGACGGCCAGATGAAAGCCGGCGCGGGCGGCGCCAGCGCGGCCGGCGGCACGCTCGCTCTCGCGCTGGAAACGCCGCTGTACCGCGATACCGCGGGCGCGCGCGTGCGCCAGGCGCGCGAATTCATGCTGCGCCAGCAGCCGGCCGGCGGCACGCTGGCCGCCACGCAGCCGGAACAGGCTGCCGCGCAGTTCGTGTATGGCCACGCGGCGCTGGCCGCCTCGCAGGTGGCCGCTGGCGGCTTCGGCAACCTGTCCATTCTCAGCAACGGCATGCTCGGCTTCGATGGCGACCTGTCCCTGTCGCTGGGCCAGAGCCTGCATCTGTACGCGCCCACCCTGGTACTGGCCGACGGCGCGGCGGCGGCCACGCGCGTGCTGCTGGCGGCGCCGTACATGCGCCTGGCCGGCATCGGCGCCGTCGGCACGGGCGATGGCCAGATACGTCCCACTGTGACGGGCGGCGTGTCGACGCAGCCGGCTGCGGGCACCTTGCGCCTGGAAGCCATGCAGCTGCTCGATGTGCGCGACGTGCTGACGACGGGTGCGCATGGCGGCAAGGAGCGCGCGCAAGGACTGCCGATGGTGCTCGACCGGCGTGCCTTCGACAGCGTGGAACTGGCCAGCCAGGGCGACTTGCGTTTCCTGGGCGCCACCGTCAGCGGCCAGAATACCGCCCTGAACACGCCGGCCGACCTGTCGCTGACGGCGGCGCGCATTTATCCGGCAACGGGCGCCAACGCCATCGTGCGGGTCGGCTACCTGGGTGGGGGCAGCGATTATGCGCAGCAGCGCCTGCTGCGCATAGGCCGCGCCGGCACGGATGGTCAAGCGCCGCCGCTGCCGCCATCTTCCGCCTTTGGCGCGCTGACCCTGGGCGCCGCCGCGATCGAGCAGGGCGGCGTGCTGCTGGCCCCGCTGGGTAGTATCGTGCTGGGCGCCAGTACGGGCGCCAGCATGTCGGACACGCGTTCCTTGCGCTTCCTGCCGGGCAGCGTGACGTCGGTCAGCGGCGCCGGCATGATGCTGCCGTACGGCGGCACGGCCGATGGCGTCAGCTGGAGCTACGATGGCCAGGATGTGAGCCTGCTGGGCGCGGGCGGCACCTATGGCACGACGGCCAATCTGAAGGTGGGGCTGGCAATGAAGAGCCGCGCGGTCGACGTGCTGCCGGGCGCCGTGCTCGATCTGTCGGGCGGCGGCCAGTTGCTGGGCGCCGCCTTCGTGGCCGGCCGTGGCGGCTCCACCGATGCGCGCTACCATCCGCTGGTGCAGACGCGGGCCAACGGCGGCTTCATCCTGCCTGAACTGGCCAGCAATCCCGTGTACGCGATTGTGCCGGGCGCGCAGGCGCCGGTGGCCCCCGCCGATGGCGAGCGGGGCGCCAGTGTGCCCGTGCCGGGCCAGCAGGTGACGATAGGCGCCGGCGTGCCCGGTTTGCCGGCCGGCAGCTACACCTTGCTGCCGTCGACCTACGCCTTGCTGCCGGGCGCTTTCCGCATCGAGATCAATGGCCAGGCCGGCATCGCGCCGGCCGCGCCGAATGCCATGCGCAACGGTTCCTGGGCCGCCAGCGGCCGCCTGTCCGTGGCAGGCACGGGCATCGGCGACGCCTTGTCGCGACAGCTGATCGTGACGCCGGCCAGCGTGTTGCGTAGTTATTCGCAGTACCGGGAAACCAGCTATGCCGATTTTGTGCGCGCCGACGCGGCCAGGCTGGACGTGCCGCGCGCCATGCTGGAAGCGGATGCGCGGACCATGCTGGTCCAGCTGATGCCAGGCAATGGCGACGCCCTCGATTTCCGTTTCCAGGGCCAGGCCCGCTTTCAGCCCGCCGACAAGGGGCATGGCGGCACGCTGGCCTTCCCGATGGACGGAGGGCATTTGGAAGTGCTGGCAGCCAGCGGCCAGGCCAGCGCCGACATCGGCACCGCATCGCTGCGCGCCGTTGACGTCAACGCCGTGGGCGCGGCGCGCCTGTCGCTGGGCAGCTTGCCTGTGGTGCGCTACGGCCAGGGCGGCAATCTGCTCGACTTCTCCACTGGCGGGGCCGCCGGCGCTATCACCGTGCGTGACGGGGCGTCGCTGTCGGCAGCCGAAGTATTGCTCATCGCCAACTCAACAGTGGCAAACCAGGGCGCCGGCATCAAGGTCGAGCAGGGTGCGGCCATCAGCACGCTGGGGCGCGGCAAGTCCGCCTTCGATGCCGAGGACGGCTTCGTCTACCAGCCCGGCTACCGCGGCGTGCTGGCCGTGTCCAACGGGCGCCTGCAGATGCTGGCGCCGGAATACGATAGCGTGGGTACGCCGGCCAGCATCCGCATCGGCACTTGCGCGCAAGCCGCCTGCGCTGGCGCTACCTCGCTGTATTCGGAAGGCTCGATCGCCTTTGCCACCAGCAGTGCCTTCGAGCTCGGCGACGCCGTGCGCTACGGCACGCGCCACCTGACCCTGGCGGTCGGCGGCATCAACGTGGGCAGTGCGCAGGCGCTCGATGCGGCCGCCGCGCGCGGCGCCCTGCCGCCGGGGCTGACCTTGAACCAGGAAGTCCTGGACCGCTTGCTGCGCGGCGATGCCAGCACGGGCGCGCCGGCTTTGCAGACCTTGTCGCTGACGGCCGCCCAGTCGCTCAATTTCTACGGCGACGCGACCCTGAGCACCATGGATGCCAGCGGCAAGTCGCTGCTGGACAAGTTGTCGCTGACGACGCCGGCCATGTATGGCGGCGGCAAGGCGGGCGAGGCGGCGCGTATCGTCACCGATACCCTCGTCTGGAATGGCGGCACGGCCGGCCCGGCAGCGCTGCCCGGCGCCGTGCTGGCCGGCGGCGCCGGCACGGGCAGCGGCACGCTGGACGTGAACGCGCGGCGTATCGAGTTCGGTTATGGCCCCGACACGCGCCCGGACACGCTGGCCGACGCCCAGCGCCTGATCCTGGGCTTCGCCGACGTCAGGCTCAATGCCAGCGAGCGCATCACGGCCAACCACAAGGGCAGCCTGGCCGTGCACCAGTCGCAGGGTGCCTATGCGGCGGGCAAGGGCTACGCCTACGCAGGCGGCGACCTGTACCTGAACACGCCGCTGCTGACGGGACAAGCCGGTTCCGTCAACCGCATCACGGCAGGCGGGGCGCTCAATATCGCGGGAGCGGGCGCTGGCCTTGGCGGGCCGGCGGCGCTTGCCGGCAGCGACGCGCTGGGCGCGGAACTGCTGTTGGCGGGCAATAGCGTGACGCTGGATACGGCCGTGGTGTTGCCTAGCGGCAAACTGACCCTGGCCGCCACTGGCGACGTGCGCCTGCTCGACGGCGCGCAGCTGGACATGGCGGGACGCAAGGTCAGCATCCACGATGCGGACAAATACAGCTGGGGCGGCGAGGTGATACTGACCAGCCGCAGCGGCAATATCGCGCAGGCGGCCGCCGCCGGCATCGATGTGTCGGCCCGCAACAACCAGGGCGGCAAGGTACAAGCCATCGCCCTCGATGCGGGCGCAGGCAAGGTCGACCTGCAGGGCCGGTTGCTGGGCGGCGCCAGCGGCCGCTATGACGCCGGTGGCACGGTCCTGCCCTACAAGGGCGGCGTCGTGGATATCCGCGCGCAGGACGTGGGCGATTTCGCGGCCCTGAACCGGCGCCTGAACGATGGCAAGGTCGATGGCGAACGCAGTTTCCAGATCAAGCGGGGCGATCTGACCATCGGCGACGAGATCAGGGCGGGCAGCGTCAATGTCTCGCTCGACAATGGCCGCCTGACGGTGGCGGGCACCATCGACGCCAGCGGCGAGCGCGTGGGCTCTATCCGCCTGGCGGGCAAGCATGGCGTGACGCTGGCCGGCACGGCCGTGCTCGACGCGCATGGCAGCGTGCTGCGCGTCGACAGCTACGGCAAGATCATCGATGCGCCGAACCGGGCGTTGATCGAAATCAATGCAGGCGCTGGCGTGCTGGCCCTGGACAGCGGCGCGCGGCTCGATGTGCGCCACGGTACGGCCGCCGGCAGCGGCGCGGACAAGGGCCGGCATGACGGCAAGGCGCGCGGCACGCTGGACTTGCACGCGGCGCGCCTGGGCAGCGCCGGTGGCGCCAGCGACGCCGACGCGGCCACGCATGGCGACATCGCCATCGCGGCTGGCGCAGGCCTGCGCATCGAAGGTGCGCGCGAGATCGCCGTGCACGGCACGGCGCGCTACAGCGATGCGCCACAAGGCGTGCTCAAGGATGTCAGTGGCCAGGTCGTGCCGGGCCCGGACGGCTTGCCGCAGGCGGACCTGGCGGCGGGCGGCCGGCCATACCAGTACATCGACCAGGCTTACCTCGATAGCAAGCATGGCGACAGCACGGACTTCATGGCGGCGGCGCTGGGCAACGCCAATTTGCTGGAAAATAAGCTGGCAGGCTTGCGGACGGCCGCGCTTGCCGAGGCGCTGCATGTGCGGCCCGGCGTGGAAATCGTCACGCAGGGCGACCTGGTGGTCAGCGGCGACATCGACCTGTCCGCGCACCGCTATGCGGGCCTGAACGCGAAGGCGCCAAAAACCGCCGTGGCCGGCTCGGGCGAACCGGGCAGCCTGGTGTTGCGCGCGGGCGGCAATCTCGACATCTTTGGCAGCATCAACGACGGTTTTGCGCCGCCGCCCGCCACGCCGGACGACAAGGGCTGGGTGCTGACGCCGGGCCGCCAGGCCTACGGCGGAGACGTGGTGGTGCCGGGCCATGGCGTGGTGCTGGCCGAGGGAACGTTGTTTCCCGCCGGTAAGGTCTTGAATTATGCCCTGCCCATCCAGTCGGTGACGCTGGCCGTGGGCACCGTGCTGCCGGTGGCGGCCAGCCTGGCGGCGGCGCTGGAAGTGCCGCTCGATACGGTGCTGCGCGCGGACGTGCGCGACAGCGCCGGCCGCCTGCTGCATGCGGCCGGCACGCTGGTTGCGGGCCAGCCGCTGCTGCTGCCGAAAGGCACGCAGATGGGCGCCGGTTCGCAATTGCCCGGGACGGCCGCGCTGGAAGGCCTGACCTGGCCGGCCGGCGTGCCCCTGCCGAGCCTGGCGCAGTTTGATAACTACCTCAAGCCGAACGGGGTCATGCTGGCCAGTGCGCTGGCCTTGCGTGTCGGTGCGCTGATCCCCGCCGATACCCGCGTCAAGTTGCCGGGCGGCGCCCTCAGCGTGCCGCTGCGCGCCATCACGGGCGGTGTGCAGGGCCGTAACTGGGCGGTCGCGCCCATGCTGCCGGAAGGCTCGCTGTCGTGGTCGATGCGGCTCGTGTCCGGCGCCGATACCGGCGCGGCCGACACGCGCAGCATCCGTCCCGTGCTGGCGGGCGACTTGCGGCTGGCGGACAGCCACTACGCGCTGTATGAAACGTATGACCGGAAAATCATCCCGGGCACGCCGGCGCGGCCGGGCGGTGCCTGGTTCTGGAATGCGTTCGGGGGCGAACTGGGGTACGAGCCGGGCACGCCGGTAGCGCCAGATCTTGAAGACTGGTGCGACGCAGGCGCCTGCGACCGCTACAACTATGCCTGGAGCGACAGCGCCAGCCTGTATGATCCCGCCTGGCTGGCCGGCAAGCCGGTGCCGCTGGATGTGGAAGGACTGTGCGACGCGGACCTCTGCATCCCGCTGGGCAAGGCGATTCCCGGCACGCCGGACCGGGTGGAAATCGGCGCGCTGAAAAGCGTGACGCCAGCGACCCAGCATTTCAGCGTGCTGCGCACGGGGACGGGCGACCTGGACCTGATTGCGGCCGGCAACGTCAGTACCCTGTCGCCATATGGCATCTATACGGCGGGCACCTCCACCGCCAGCCTGGGCAATGCCGCCTACAATCAGGCGCGCGGACGCGCCGGCGACGGTGCGACGGTGCTGGGCAGCGGCGGCGCCGCGTATGAATCCCTGGTCGATGGCGGCGCGGCCAGCCCCTATGCGGCCTGGTACCCTGACCATGGCGGCAATGTGCTGCTGCGCGCGGGCGGCAACCTGACGGGCGACATCGTCAGTGCGTTCGGCGTTGCGCGCCAGGAAGACTTGCGCAGGCAGGCGGCCAGCGCCAACGTGGGCAACTGGCTGTGGCGCCAGGGCACGGGCGGCACGGCCGGCGTCGACCCCATACCCGCCAGCTGGTGGATCAATTTTGGCACATATATCAAGGAAGCCGGTGGCGCGAGCGTCTTGCAGCCCGACCAGGCGATCATCGACAAGCTGCCCATGCTGGTGGGCTTCACGGGCATGGGCACGCTGGGCGGAGGTAACCTGAGCGTCGATGTGGGCGGCCATGCGGGCATGCAGGCGCGGCGCGGCTCGGCCGATGGCAACCAGTCGCCGCGCAGCGAAGGACTGGTGCTGGCCGTGGCCGGCACGGGCCGTGTCGGCGCCGACGGCGGCATGCTGCTGACGGGCGGCGGTGACATGGACGTGCGCATCGGCGGCGACCTCAATCCTGGCCTGCAGGCCAGGGCGGCCGTCAACACCGGTTCTGGCATGCAGCTGGGCGTGGCGACGGATTACCAGAACCAGAACCTGAACCTGAACGGCGCGCTGAGCAATCTGCGCGGCGCCCTGGCCCTGCAAACGGGCAGCCTGGGCGGCGTCGCCTTCAATTATGGCGGCATGCCGCAGCAGCACGACAGCAAGGAGCAGCGCGCCTATGATCCCTATGGCGCCACGCTGGGCACGGCCACCGGTGGCGCGACGCTGATGCTGGGCGATGCGGCGGCGCGTGTGTCCACGCGGGGCGACCTGGTGCTGGCCGGCACGGGCGATCCGGGCCGCGTGAAGACGCCCCATTCATCTGCGTTCACGGCCAATGGCAAGGCCTATGCCCAGGGCGGCTATGGCTGGTTTTCGCTGTGGACGGACGGCACGGCGATCGACCTGTTCTCCGCCGGCGGCAGCCTGGCGCCGAGCGTGCAACTGGGCGATGTCGATTTTGGCAGGACACCGGCCAGCCAGGGCAACCATGCCGATTCGGACGGGCGTTTCCTGTTCCCTTCGCAGCTGGGGGCGGTGGCCGCGAATGGCAGCATCTTCCTGGGCAAGTCGGCGCTGGGCGGGCAAGACTACTACGCGCCCGGCTATTCCATGCTGCTGGCGCCATCGGCCAGCGGCCGGCTCGACTTGCTGGCGGGCGATTCGCTGTATGCCAGCGGCTATGCCGTGAGCCGCTCGGGTGCCGCCGCATCGAGCCTGGCCACGCCCGTTCATCCCGCCTTCGCCGGCTATGCGCAGCCGGCCACCTACGTGGCGGGCAATGGCGGCGTGGACGGCATCTTGTCGAGCCTAGTGCGCTTTCCCCTGTTCGCGTTTGGCAGCCCCAGCGCCGCGCCGCTCGGCGACATCGCCGGCACGCCGTCGCGCCTGTACGCGGGCAAGGGCGATATCGTCGGCTTGCGCAGCGGCGAGCTCCTGGCGTTTGCCAACGGCCAGCGGGCCGGGCAGACATGGTACGAGGGTGTCGCACCCGTATGGATGAGGGCCGGGCGCGACATTGTCAACTCCGGCACGCAGCCGGGCCAGCCGACGGCGCTGCCGAACACCATGGCCAATACCCGCGAGAACGTGTATGGCAATGGCGTCAGCACGGGCAACCTGTTCGTGCATGCGCGCGCCACGGACGTGTCCATCGTCGCGGCCGGCCGCGACATCCTGCATAGCAGCTTCAACGTGGCCGGTCCCGGCACGCTGGAACTGACGGCGGGGCGCCATATCCGCATGGAAGAGCAGGGTGCGCTGGTCAGCCTGGGCGCCGTGGTGGCCGGCGATCAACGCCCCGGCGCCGGCATCGTGCTGCAGGCGGGGCTGGGCGACGCCGGCGTGAATGGCGTCGATTTCGCCGCCTTCGCGCAGCGCTACCTGGACCCGGCCAACCTGGCCCAGGCCGGCGTGCCATTGGCACAACAGGCGGGCAAGGTGGCCAGGACCTATGCGCCGGATCTGGCCGCCTGGCTGGCGGCGCGCGAGGGTTTCAGCGGGACGCCGCAACAGGCGCGCACGCGCTTCGCCGCCTTGCCGCCCGAGCAGCAGCGGATCTTCGCGCGCCAGGTCTTCTTCGATGAATTGAAGGCGGGCGGGCGCGAATACAACGATGCGCAAGGTCCGCGTTTCGGCAGCTACCTGCGCGGCCGCAACGCCATCGCGGCGCTGTTCCCCGCGCAGGATGCGCACGGCAGGAACATCCGCTACCAGGGTGATATCAGCCTGTATGGCCCGTCTGGCGTGAATACGCTGTTTGGCGGCGACATCAGCATGCTCGCGCCGGGCGGCAAGCAGGTCTTCGGCACGGAGGGCCAGGCGCCGCTCGCTGTGCCTGGCCTGGTGCCCGGTGTGCTCACGCAGGGTGCGGGCGATATCGCGCTGTACGCCCAGGACAGCATGCTGCTGGGCCAAAGCCGCATCATGACCACCTTCGGCGGCGCCATCCTGGGCTGGTCGGCGCTGGGCGATATCAATGCGGGGCGCGGTTCGAAGTCGACCATCGTCTACACGCCGCCCAAGCGCGTGTATGACCAATGGGGCAATGTGACGCTGGCGTCCGACGTGCCCAGCACGGGCGCCGGCATCGCCACGCTGGCGCCGATACCGGAAGTGCCGGCCGGCGATATCGACCTGATCGCTCCCCTGGGTACCATCGACGCGGGCGAGGCGGGCATCCGCGTCTCGGGCAATATCAACCTGGCGGCGTTGCAGGTGGTGAACGCGGCGAACATCCAGGTGCAGGGGAAATCGAGCGGCATGCCGGTACTGGCCGCCGTGAATGTGGCCGCCCTGAGCAACGCCAGTGCGGCGGCATCGCAGGCGACGGGCGCGGCGCAGGAAGTGCTGCAGCGCGAGCGGGCGGCGGCGCGCGGCAGCTTGCCATCGATCTTTTCCGTGCGCGTGCTGGGCTTCGGCGACGAGCCGGTCGAAGACGGTGACAAGCGCGACAAGCGCGACAAGGCGGCCAGCTACCGGCCGGACAGCCCCGTCGCCATCCTGGGCCTCGGCGGCACGGGTGCCACTCAGCGCGCCCACCTGACGCGCCAGGAGCAGCAGGAGCTGGACCTGTGATGGCCAGCGTGGAAGCGTTGTCGCCGTGCCTGCAGGCGCACCTGGCCACGCACTACGCGCGCCTGCACCGGCGCCTGACGCGCTACCTGGGCTGCTCGGAGCTGGCCAGCGACAGCCTGCACGACGCCTGGCTGCGCCTGGCGGGCAAGCCGGCGCCGCCCGCCAGCAGCATGGATGCCTACGTCTGCCGCGTGGCGTGCAACCTGGCCGTGGACCGGCTGCGCCAGGCGCGGCCCTGGTACTACGCGGACGGCGCCGAAGCGGTGCTGGAACAGTTGGCAGATGGCGCTGCGGGACCGGCCACGCTGGCCGAAGTGCGCTCCGAACTGGCCGCCGTCGACCGGGCGGTGGCGTGCCTGCCGCGGCGCCACCGCCAGGTGCTGTTCGGCTTGCGCCTGGAGGACGCCACGCGCGACGAGGTGGCCGCGCGCCACGGCATCTCGCTGCGCAGCGTCGACACCCTGCTGCGGCAGGCGCTCGATCACTGCGCCGCGCAGACGGGGCAGACCGTCATCGGCGGCATCGGTACGGCGCGCCGGGCTTTGCGCACGGCGCGGGCTGGCTTCCAGCCGGGACCGCCATCGTTTGCTGTTGCCACATAAGCATCATGGCACGCCAGCCGTCTATAGCATGCGCTGGAAGACGCCATCCTTGTCCAGCAGCAGATGCTTGAGGCCGGCAAGGACGTGCAGGACGATCAGGGCGGCCAGGGTCCAGGCGCCCAGTTCGTGCAGTTCGAAGCATTGTTCGGCCAGCGCGTGGTCGGGCGCGAACCAGCGCGGCAGGGCCAGGCCGAAGAAGGCCACGCCGCTCTTGCTCAGCAGCGCACCGGCCAGGCCCGCGGCCGGCACCAGCAGCATGCCCGCGTACAGCAAGCCATGGCCCAGGCGCGACAGGCGCGCTTGCCACGGCGCCACGGACGCCGGCAGGCTTGCCGGCGCGTGGCCCAGGCGCCAGGCGGCGCGCGCGGCGAGCAGCAGCAATAGCAGCAAGCCCAGCGATTTATGCAGATTGAAATACACCTCGCTGCCGGGATCGTCCTCGACCTCCATCATATACCAGCCCAGGGCCAGCATGGCGGGGATCAGCACGGCCATCAGCCAGTGCAGCAGGCGCGCCGGGGATGCATAGCGCCAGCCTTGCGTCGTCAATTTCTCGGTGTTCATGGTGTTTCCTTCTCGGTCAATCGCGTGGATGAATCGTGTTGGCGCCGCATCAGTCGATGGACCAGATGGCGTGCGCGTCGAGTTGCAGGCGCGCCTGGGCCGCCAGCGCCTCGATCTGCGCCGTCTGCGCCGTGAGCGCCGCGTCGAGCGCCTGCCGCCTGCCGGCCAGCGCTACGGCCAGCGTGCATTCGCCCGCCTGGTAGGCGCGCTGCATCAGTTCGGCCTGGTGGATGGTTTGTTGTTGTACCTCTTGCAATGTAGTCCATATGGCGTGGCTATGCACGCTGTCGCTGGCGGCACGCCGGGCCGCCAGGGCGACGCGCAGCTGCGTCTGCGCCACCCGTTCACGCGCCATCGAAGCCTTGATGGCCGCCGCCGACCTGTCCGCCGCACGTCCGGCGCCGGGCAGGGGAAACGACAGGCTGACGCCGAATACCCGCTCCTGGCCGTCGCGCTCGCGCGCGGCGCGCAGTGCCAGCGTCGGGTCGGGAATGGCGTCGCTGGCCAGGCGGCTGGCGCGCATGGCGTACAGGTCCGCTTCCGCCTGGGCCAGCTGCAGTTCGTGGTTGTCATGCACGATGCGCTCGGCCCAGCTGCTTGCGTCCTCGCTGCCGGCTTGCGGCAGTGGCAGCGTGTCGGCCTGCGGACGCGGCAAGCCGGGGTAGCTGATGGCCAGCAGCGTGAGCGACTGTTCGCTGCGCTGGCGTGCCTGTTGCAGCAGGGCCAGCACGCGCCGCTGTTCCGTCTCGGCTTGCAGCAAATCGAGGGCGGCGCCGTCGCCGGCCTGCACGCGGCGCGCGGCAATCGATTGCAAGCGCTGCGTCACGGCCAGCTGCTCTTCCAGCCGCGCTACGCCGGCCAGGTCGCGCAGCGCGTCGAACCAGTCGCGCAGCAGGGCGCGTCCCGCCTCGTGCCAGGCGTCGCCATGCAGCGCGCGCGCCACGGCCAGGCCTTGCTCGCCCAGCGCCTGGTCCAGGCTGGCCTTGCCGAACCAGCGCAGGGGCCGCTCCAGCGCCACTTCCTGTTCCAGGTAGCGTTGCGCGCCGGGGGCGGTGCGCCGGCTGGCGCCCGCGCGCACCGTCCATTCATAGGGGCCGGCGGCCAGCTTGTCGCGTTCCGCGCCGGCCAGTTGCGTATTGAGCACCCCCTGGCGCAGCGCCGGCAGGCTGGCCAGCACGCGCCGCACCTCGGCTTCGGGCGGCAGCGCGGAAGGGACGCCTGGCGCCGCCTGCGCTCCCGCCGTCCACAGCAGCAGGGCCAGGGCGTGCGTCCTCATGCCAGCCTCCCGTGGCACAGCACGGGGCTGATCCAGTAGGCGATGTCGGGCTTGGGCAGCTGTGCCGCCAGCGCCTGCACCAGCAGGCGCAAGTCGGTGTCGGCGCCGGCGACCAGGACCAGCTTGCGCCGCCCCCGTCCCCGCACCTGTTCCAGGCTGGAGGGGTAGGCGGCGCCTGGTCCCATGCCTTGCGCATCGAGCACGGAAAAACCGGCAGCCCAGGCCGGGTGCAGCAGCAGGAAATCGAGGACGTCCTCTTCGAGGGCTACGGGCATGGCCAGCGTCAGCATGGCGTCGCAGGGGGAACGGTCAGGGTGCTGCATGGTGGGCTCCAGTGAGGGCAATGGTAGGGATAGATGGCTGCGCCACGCCGTAGCGGCGGAACAGCAGGGGCAGCAGTACGAGGGTCAGCACGGTGGCGCTGAGCAGGCCGCCGATGACGACGATGGCCAGCGGCTTCTGGATTTCCGAGCCGGGTCCGGTGGCCAGCAACAGCGGCACCAGGCCCAGGCCCGTGATACAGGCCGTCATCATGACGGGGCGGAAGCGCCGCACGGCGCCTTGCAGCACCAGCTCGCCGACCGGCACGCCGCGCGCATGCAGGTCGTTGAAACAGGTGATCATCACCAGGCCATTGAGCACGGCGATGCCCATCAGCGCGATGAAGCCTACCGAGGCTGGCACGGACAGGTATTCGCCCGTCAGGGCCAGCGCATACACGCCGCCCGTCAGCGCGAACGGGATGTTGACCAGCACCAGCAGGGTTTGCCGGATGCTGCGCAAGGTCGTATACAGCAGCAGGAAGATCAGCGCCAGCGCGATGGGCACGACCAGCGCCAGGCGGGCGGCGGCGCGCTGCTGGTTTTCGAACTGGCCGCCCCAGGCGATGCGATAGCCGGGCGGCAGCGGCACTTGCCGCGCCACCAGGGCCTTCGCTTCGTCGACGAAGCCGACCAGGTCGCGCCCGCGCACATTGGCGCGCACCACCACCAGGCGCGAGGCGTTTTCGCGCTCCACCTTGACGGGCCCGTCGACCGTGCGCAGGCTGGCCACCTGGCTCAGGGCGATGGCGGGGCCATCGGCCATGGGCAGGCGCAGCTGGCCGAACAGATCGGCCGACAGCTGCAGTTGTTCGCCGCCGCGCAGCAGCAGGGGCAGCCGCTTGCCGCCTTCGATGACGATGCCAGCCTGGCGCCCTTCGATCAGGGTGCGCAAATCGCCCTGGATCTGCTCCACCGAAAGGCCCAGGCGGGCGGTCGCCACCCGGTCGATATCGACTTGCAGGTATTGCACGCCCGAGTTTTGCGTCGTCAGCACATCCTCGCTGCCGGCCAGCGTTCGCAGCTGGGCCACGATGCGCGCGGCCAGCGCGCCCAGCGTCTTGCTGTCAGGGCCGTAGATCTTGACGGCCACGTCGCCGCGCACGCCGGACAGCATTTCCGAGGTGCGCATCTCGATGGGCTGGGTAAAGCTGATGTTGACGCCTGGAAAGCTCGCCGTGGCCGCGCGCAGGGCGTCGATCAGCGTTTCCTTGTTCGCGCTGTGCCACTGCGCGCGCGGCTTGAGCACCAGGAAGGAGTCCGTTTCGTTCAGGCCCATGGGATCGAGTCCCAGTTCATCGGACCCCAGGCGCGCCACGATGCGGCGCACGTCAGGCACTTGTTCCAGGATGCGGCGCTGGATGGCCATGTCCAGGCGCGCCGACTCTTGCAGGTTGACGGACGGCAGTTTTTCGATCTGCATGATGATGTCGCCTTCGTCCAGCGTGGGCATGAACGATTTGCCCACCTGCAGGAAGACGCCGGCGGCCAGCAGCAGGGCCGCCACGGCCACGCCGCCGATCAGGCGCTCGCGGCGCAGGGCGCGCCCGAGCAGGGCCAGGTAGGCCGCTTCCATTTTTTGTACCAGGCGCGGCGTGCCTGCGTGGCTTTCGGGCAGCAGCAGCGAGGCGAGCACGGGAATGACGGTCAGCGACAGCAGCAGCGAAGCGGCCAGCGCGAAGAGGATGGTCAGCGCCACAGGGGCGAACAGCTTGCCTTCCAGGCCCTGCAGGGTCAGCAGGGGCAGGAAGACGATCATGATCACCAGCATGCCTGCGCTGACGGGCAGCGCCACTTCGCGCACGGCCCGGTAGATGCGGTGCAGGCGCGGCACGCCCGGCTGCGCGTGGGCGCCATGGGCCTCGATGTTTTCCACCACCACCACGGCCGCATCGACCAGCATGCCGATGGCGATGGCCAGGCCGCCCAGCGACATCAGGTTGGCGCTCAGGCCATACGCCTGCATCAGCAGGAAGGTGCCCAGCGCCGCCAGCGGCAGGATGCAGGCGACCACCAGCGCCGAGCGCAGGTTGCCCAGAAAGACGTACAGCAGCACGATCACCAGCACGGTCGCTTCGGCCAGCGCGCCCGTGACGCTGGCCACGGCCCGCTCCACCAGCTTGCCGCGGTCATAGAAGGTGCTGATGGTGGTGCCCTTGGGCAGGCTGGGGCCGAGCGCGTCGAGCCGCGCGCGCACTTGCCGCACCACTTGCTGCGCATTCGCGCCGCGCATGGCCAGCACCAGCGCCTGCACGGCTTCGCCGCGCCCGTCCTGGGTGACGGCGCCATAGCGCGTCAGCTGGCCGATGCGCACCGTGGCCACCTGGCCCACGTTCACGGCCATGCCACCGCGCCGGTCGATGCCGATGGCGCGCACGTCGTCCAGCGTGCGGATGCCCGCGTCGCTGCGGATCAGCAGCGCCTCCTCGCCGCTGCCCAGGCGGCCCGCGCCGTCGCTGCGGTTGTTCGCTTCCAGCGCCTGCTGCAGCTGCGTCAGCGACAGGCCGCGCGCGGCCAGGGCGGCCAGGTCGGGCACCACTTCGAAGCTGCGCACCATGCCGCCGAGCGAATTGACGTCGGCCACGCCGGCGATGTTGCGCAGCTGGGGGCGGATGGTCCATTCGAGCAGCGTGCGCTTTTCCATCAGGCTCAAGGGCCCCTCGATGGTGAACATGAAGATTTCACCGAGCGGCGTGGTGATCGGCGCCAGGCCGCCGCTGACGGAGGCGGGCAAGTCCTTGAGCACGCTGGCCAGCCGTTCGCTGACTTGCTGGCGCGCCCAGAAGACATCCGTGCCTTCCTGAAAGTCCAGCGTGATGTCGGCGATCGCATATTTGGACTGCGAGCGCAGCACGGCCTGGCGCGGTATGCCCAGCAATTCCTGCTCCACCGGGGCGACGATGCGCGCCTCGACTTCTTCCGGCGTCATGCCGGGTGCCTTCAGGATCAGCTTGACCTGGGTACCGGAGACATCGGGAAAGGCGTCGATGGGCAGCGCGCGGAACGCCTGCACGCCGGCCGCCGCCATCAGCGCGGTCAGCACCAGCACCATCAGGCGCTGCGACAGCGACAGGGCGATCAAACGGGCCAGCATCACTTGCCTCCCTGGACGGGGGCATCCGAGGCGGGCCCCAGGCCGCTCCAGCTGCCTTTCAGCGCCGCCAGGCCGCGCACGGCCACCGCGTCGCCAGGCACCACAGCACCGCGCACCCAGGCCATGCCGCCGCCGGCCGGCGTCGCTTGCACGGGCACTGCCGTGTAGCCCCTGGCATTGGCGACAAAGACGTACTCCTGGCGTGCCTCGCCCATGCGCCGCACCAGCGCCGCCGCCGGCACGGCCACGCCGCCCGGCGTTTGCGCCGGGCGCAGCAGGCGCGCTTCGACAAAGGCATTTACCTTCAGGCATGGCTCCTGGCCCACTTGCTGTGCGCGCAGCTGCGCGCTTTGCGTGGCGGCGTCAACGACGGGAGAGATGGCCGTCACGCGCAGCCTGGCGCAGCCGTCGACCTGCAGCAGGTCGCCCACGTGCAGCAGCGGCAGTTGCGCCCGGCTCGCCTGCAACTGCACCCACAGGGGCCCGCTGGCGGCCATGCGGGCCAGCAGCGCGCCGGCTTCGACGTGCTGCCCCGCTTCGACCGGCAAGGCCAGCACGCTGCCGGCGCGGCTGGCGCGCACCGTCAGCAGGGGCGACAGCGTGCGTTGTTCGCGCAGGCGCCGCAGCGCCACGCCATCGAGGCCGGCGCTGCGCAGCGCCTGTTCGCGTTCGCTGGCCGCCAGCGCGGCCAGCTGCGCCGCATCGCGGCTCTCATCGAGACGGGCACGGGCGATGATGCCGTCGCCGTACAGTCCTTCGTCGCGCGCCAGTCTGGCTTGGGCCAGGCGCGCCGCACTGGCCTTTTCCAGGTAGGCGCGCTGCCACTCCAGCCAGCCCTGGCTGTACAGGGTCAGCAGCGGCATGCCGGCGCGCACCTGTTGCAGCGGCGTCACGTGCACCTGCTGTACCACGCCGGCGAGCAGTGCGCTGGCCACGGCTCCCGAGCCGGGCGGCGCCACCACGGTGCCCGACAGGAGCAGGTCGTTGCCCGCAGGCGTCCCTTCGCCGGCCAGCGTGGCGAGCGCCGGCGTGGTGGCGATGCCGGCACGGCTGATTTGTTGCGAACTGAGCAGCAATTGCTGCGGCGCGGCAGCCGACAGCAGCGGCCAGCCGAGCAGAGCCAGTATTGGCCAGCAAGGCTGGCAGCGGTTAAGATGGGGGGAAGCGGGCATGGGAGGCAGCCGGAAGTGGACGATGGATCGATGGTCGCCAGCAGATGTTAAGAAGTTCTTAATGTCCGGCGCCTACGCTGCCAGCATGAAATTCCCCGACAGGACAGGCTACGATGCGCATATTGCTGATAGAAGACGACCCCCAGCTGGGGCGCGCCACGCAGATGGGGCTGGAGCAGGCCGGCTATGCGGTCGACTGGGTGCAGTCGGCTGAAAGCGCGCATATGGCCGTGCGCCTGCACCGCTATGGCTGTCTGTTGCTCGACCTGGCCCTGCCGGGCGAGGATGGCATGCAGGCGCTGGCGACCTTGCGCCGCGGCGGCTATGACGGGGCGATCCTGATCGTCACGGCGCGCGATCAGATCGTCGACCGCGTGACGGGCCTGGATGCGGGCGCGGATGACTTCATCGTCAAGCCTTTCGACCTCGATGAGCTGGCGGCGCGCATGCGCAGCGCCTGCCGCCGCGCGGCCGGGCGCACGCACGAGGAACTCGTGCACGGCGATATCGTCATCGACGTCGCCGCGCGCCAGGTGCGCCAGGGCGGCGTGGAGGTGCCCGTGACGGGCAAGGAGTTCAGCATCCTGCTGATGCTCGTCGAGCAGCGCGGGCGCATCCTGAGCCGCGTGCAGCTGGAAGAGGGCGTCTACAGCTGGGGCGAGGAAATCGACAGCAACGCGCTGCAGGTGCATATCCACCATTTGCGGCGCAAACTGGGCAAGGCGCTGATCCGCACCGTGCATGCCATCGGCTACAGCATCGACAAGCCCGCTGCGCCCGATGTGCAGGCGTGTCCGTGATGCCCGCCATCCCGGGTAGCGCGGGCGCATGGTCGCTGCGGCGCACGCTGCTGGCCGTGTTGCTGGGACTGACGTTCATCTTGTGGGGCTTCAGCGCCGCCATCGTGTATCTGGAAGCGGGCCGCGAAAGCCAGGAGCTGTTCGACCAGTCGCTGGCCGAGACGGGCCATTTGCTGCTCTCCCTGGCCGAGCACGAGGTGCAGGAGCATGGCGCGAGCACATCGCTGGTGATGCCGGTGGCGCAGAACCGCAACCACCGCCAGTATCTGCTGTTCCAGGTGTGGGATGCGCAGCAGCGCCTGCTGTACAAGAACGCCGGCGCGCCGGACCGGGCGTTCGCCGCGCCGGCCGACGTGGGCTACAGCTGGCACGACAGCGATGGCCGCCTGTGGCGCATCTACACGAGCTGGAATCACAACGCGCAGCTGCAGATCCAGGTGGCGGAACCGGCCAGCCACCGTCAGGAAATCAGCAGCCGCTTCGCCCTGAAGCTGCTGGCCATCGGCTTGCCGATGGCGGCCCTGGCGGCGCTGGCCATCTGGTGGAGCATCAACCGCGTGTTTCGTGCCCTGCGCCGTAGCGCCGATGAAGTGGCGCTGCGCACGCCCGACGATCTCGCCAGTGTCAGCGTGACGGGCGCGCCGCTGGAAGTGCAGCCGCTGCTGCAGGCCATCAACCGCCTGTTCGTGCGCGTGCGCCAGACGCGCGAGCAGGAGCAGCGCTTCACGGCCGATGCCGCGCATGAACTGCGCACGCCGCTGGCGGCCATCAAGACCAACCTGCAGGTGCTGCAGCGCGCGCGCAGCGATGCCGAGCGCAAGGAATCCGTGATGGGCCTGGGGCTGAGCGTGGACCGCGCCACGCGCCTGGTGGGGCAGTTGCTGACCCTGTCCCGGCTCGACCCGCAGTCGCAGCCGCCGCCCGACCTGCCCGTGCTGGACCTGGCCGCCGTGCTGGCCGAACAGCTGCCTGGCTGGATGGCGCAGGCGCAGCGCCAGGATCTGCTGCTGCGGGCCGACCTGGCCACGGCGCCGTGCCGTCTGCAGCCGGACCATGTCCTGATCCTGGCGCGCAACCTGATGGACAATGCCATGCGCTACACCCCGGCCGGCGGCACGCTGGTGCTGGCCTGCCGTAGCGAGGCCGATGGCGTGCTGCTGCGCGTGAGCGACACGGGGCCCGGCATCGCCGAGCAGTTGCGCGAGCGCGTGTTCGAACGTTTTTTCCGCGCCGCCGGCGCGCACCAGCCGGGCAGCGGCCTGGGCTTGTCAATCGTGCGGCGCATCGCCGAAACGCATGGCGCCAGCGTGCAGCTGGCCGCCGGGCCGGACGGCACGGGCCTGGTGGTGACGGTGCGCTTTCCCGCGCCCGCCGACGCGCCCATGCATACATAAAGGAGCGAATATGCCATTGCGACACCGCGAGTTTCACCGGATGGACAACGTGGGCTGGCTGCGCGCCGCCGTGCTGGGCGCCAATGACGGCATCGTCTCGACGGCCAGCCTGGTGCTGGGCGTGGTCGCGGCGCACGCCACGCACGACAGCATTCTGGTGGCCGGCGTGGCCGGCCTGGTGGCGGGCGCCATGTCGATGGCCACGGGCGAATATGTCTCGGTGCAGTCGCAGGCCGATACGGAACAGGCGGCGCTGGAGCGCGAGGGCGGCGAGCTGCTCGACGATCCCAAGGGGGAGCTGCACGAGCTGACGCACATTTATGTGGCGCGCGGCCTGGAACCGGCGCTGGCCGCGCAGGTGGCCAGGGCGCTGACGGCGCACGATGCGATCGGCGCGCATGCGCGCGATGAACTGGGCATCACGGAGAGCATGCGCGCGCGCCCGCTGCAGGCGGCGCTGGCCTCGGCGCTCAGCTTTGCCGTCGGCGCGGCGTTGCCGCTGCTGGTGGTGCTGCTGGCGCCGCTGTCGATGCTGGCGCCGGCCATCGTCGTGGCGTCGCTGCTATCGCTGGCCTTGCTCGGCGGCCTGGCCGCCAGGGCCGGCGGCGCGCGCGTGGGCCGGGGCGTGCTGCGCGTGGTGTTCTGGAGCGCGCTGTCGATGGCGGCGGCATCGGGCATTGGTGCGCTGTTCGGCACCCCGGCAGCTTGACGCCGTCAGTGCGACACCAGCACCGGCAAGGTCATGTCCTGCAACACCGTGCGCGTGACGCCGCCCAGCAGCGCTTCGCGCAGGCGCATGTGGCCGTAGCAGCCCATCACGATCAGGTCGCACTGGCGCTGCGCCGCCATGGCCAGCAGGGCCGCGCCCACGTCCTGACCGTGCGGCGTGTCGTGCTGCAGCACTTCGACGTTGACGCCGTGGCGCGCCAGGTACAGGGCCAGGTCGGCGCCCGGCTGCTCGCCGTGCGCGGCCGGCTGGGTGTGCGAATTGACGACGGCCAGGGTCACCTGCCGCGCGCGTTGCAGCAGCGGCAGCGCATCGGTGATGGCGCGCAGCGCTTCGGCGCTGCCGTTCCAGGCCAGCAGCGGGTGCTGCGCAATATCCGATAGCGCGGCGGCCGGCGCGTGCGGCACCATCAGCACGGGCCGGCCACAATGCAGCATCAGGTATTCGGGCGTGCCGGCGATGACGCGCGAGGGCGTGTCCTGCGCGTCCGTCTGGCCAAGTATCAGCAAGTCGCAATAGCGCGCCTGCAGCAGCAGCGCGCCTTGCGCGTCGTCGTCGACGAAGCGCGTTTCGTAGGTGCCCAGGCCTTCTTCGCGGGCGATGCGCTCGAATTCATGCAAGGCCTCGCTGGCCTGGCTGCGCAGCGCCTGCATCTGCGCCGGCGCAAACTGCAGCGCGTTGACGCCGCCGCCATACGCATAGCGCGAGAGGCCGCTCATGGCCGAGCCGATCAGGTGGGCGCCTTCGGCAATGGCCAAGCGCACGGCCAGGCGGATGCGCTGGGCGCAGTGGCGGGAATTGTCGACGTGGACCAGCAGGGTAGTGTAGGGCATGGCGTTTTCCTCGGTTGTCGGAAGTCGGTTATCAAGTTTGCAGCACGTAGTTGCCTGGTGCGTCGCCCAGGTCTGGCCCCATGGCCGGCGGCGCCACCTGCGCGCCCGAGCGCTCTGCCAGCCAGGCTTGCCAGGCGGGCCACCACGAACCGTCGTGGTGCGGCACGTCGCGCTGCCAGCTGTCCGCGTCGATGTAGGGCGCGTCGTGGGGGTGCGTGGCCAGCTGGTAGCTGCGGCGCGCCTGGCCCGGCGGCGAGACCACGCCCGCATTGTGGCCGCCCGAGGTGAGCAGAAAGGTGACGTCCGTGTCGGTCAGCAGCTGCAGTTTATACACGGAGCGCCATGGCGCCACGTGGTCCGTCAGGGTGCCGACGGCAAAGATGGGGGCATCGATGTCGGGCAGGGCGATGTGGCGCCCTGCCGTGCGGTAGCGGCCTTCGGCCAGGTCGTTGTGCAGGAACAAACGGCGCAGGTATTCCGAATGCATGCGGCAGGGCATGCGCGTGGCGTCCGCATTCCAGGCCATCAGGTCGCTGTCCTGCTCATCGAGGCCGAGCAGGTAATGGCGCAGCCGGCGCGACCAGATCAGGTCGTTCGAACGCAGCAGCTGGAAGGCGCCCGCCATCTGCTTAGTGTCGAGATAGCCCTGCTTCCACATGGCCGCTTCCAGGAAGCTCACCTGGCTGTCGTCGATGAACAGCGACAGTTCGCCCGGTTCCTTGAAGTCCACCTGCGACGCCAGCATGGTAAGGCTGGCCAGGCGTGTATCGCCGTCGCGCGCCATGCTGGCGGCGGCAATCGCCAGCAGGGTGCCGCCCAGGCAGTAGCCGGTCGCGTGCACCTGCGGCGCGCCCGTGATGCGGGCAACGGCGTCGAGCGCATCCATCACGCCCAGCTGGCGGTAGTCTTCCAGCGACAGCTCGCGGTCTTCCTCGAGCGGATTTTTCCAGGAAATCATGAACACCGTGTGGCCCTGCTGCACCAGGTAGCGCACCAGCGAATTGTGCGGCGACAGGTCGAGTATGTAGTATTTCATGATCCAGGCCGGCACGAACAGCAGCGGCGTGGCATGCACGCTAGCCGTCGCCGGCGCGTACTGCAACAGCTCGATCAGGTCATTGCGGTAGACCACCTTGCCGGGCGTGACGGCCACGTTCTCGCCTGCCTTGTAGCTGCGCAGGTCGGGCGCATGCGCGCCCATGGCGACGCGGCGCAAGTCGTCGGCCAGGTGCTGCGCGCCGTTCGCCAGGCTGGCGCCACCGCTCGCCAGGGTTGTTTGCTGCACCACGGGATTGGTCAGCATGAAGTTCGACGGCGCCAGCATGTCGAGCCACTGGCGCACGGTGAACGTGACGACATCTTCGTGGTGCGGCGAGACGCCGCGCACGCCCGTGGTGGCGCGGTGCCACCACTGCTGCTGCAGCAAGAAGCCCTGGTAGGCCAGGTTGTACGGCCAGCGCTGCCATGCGGGATCCTCGAAGCGCCGGTCCTGCGGCAGCGGCGCGATGCACGGCGGCGCACCGGCGCCGCCGCTCTGCGCCGACTGCAGCACGTACTGTTGCCAGCGAGCGATCTTCTTCCACGCTTCTTGCAGCAGGGTCAGCTGCTTCGATGGCGCCAGCGCCAGGTGGCTGAGCCAGTCGGCATAGGCGTTGCCCAGTGCGGCCGGCGAAATGCCGCCCGTGAACTTGCCCAGCCAGGCGTTCAGCAGCAGGTCCAGGGTGGCGCCTTCGGGCGCGTTCTCCGGATAGTCGGGCACCGGCACGCCTTGCCAGGCGCTGCCCAGGCGCTCATGTTCAACTTTTTGCTCCACATTGCTCGCCTGCGTCTTGCTCATTCAGGACTCCTGTCATTTTTTACAGGATAGCAAGAGCTTGTTCAAAAAATTATGATCTACATCAAGTTTGCCCCGATGCGTGCAGCGTCTGGCTTGTCACCTCGATGGCCGCGCCTGTTTCCTGGAGGAACAGCCGCGACTGTTCCTCCAGCGCAGCGAGGCGCGCCAGCAAGGCCTCCTGCGGGGCCTGTGCCGCCTCGCGCTCGATGGCTGCGGCGATGGCGACGGCGGGGATGGCATGGAAGTTGGCCAGCAAGCCGGCCAGGGTATGTGCCTGCCGGCTCGCGGTGGGCCGGTCGCCCGCCTGCAGGGCTGCGCGCAAGGCGGCCAGCTGCTCCGGCAAGCCGGCCAGGAAGGAGGCGCCGATGATGGCGATCACCTCGGCGTCGGCGTCGGCCAGCGCGGCGCCGTAGTCGAAGGGCGGCGCGCTGCCGGTGGCCAGCACTGCCACTTGCGACGCCATGGCGGGCGGCAGCGGCAGCTTGCTGATTTGCAATACATGCTGCTCGATCAGGCGCTGGAAGGCGGCGGTGCGGAAAGGCTTGGACAGGTAATCGTCCATGCCGCCGGCGATGCAGCGTTCGCGGTCGCCTTCGAAGGCGCTGGCCGTCATGGCAATGATGACGCTTTTCGGCATGCCTTGCGCTTCGCGCTGGCGTATCTGCGCGGTGGCTTCGAAGCCGCCCATTTCCGGCATCTGCAAGTCCATCAGGATCATGTCGAAATGGGCGGCGGCATGACGGTCGAGCGCCTCGTGGCCGTTCGCCGCATGCGTGACCCGGTGGCCCGCATTCGACAGCAGCACGGTGGCCAGTTCGCGGTTCATGGCGTTGTCCTCGACCAGCAGGACGTCCAGGCCAGGCATGCTTTCCCGCACGGCATGGCGCGTGATCACGGGGGTGGCACCGGGCATGCCGCGGCAGGTACCCAGCACGCTCATGGTGATGGCCAGCAATTCATCGGGGCTGGCCGGCTTGAGCAGATAGCCGTCGATGCCCAGTTCGCGGCAGCGCGCCGCGTCACCCAGGCTGCCGCTGGACGACAGCATGACGATGGGCACCTGGCTCCAGTGGGGCAGGGCGGCCAGCGCCGATGCCGTGTCGAAGCCATTCATGCCGGGCATGGCAAAGTCCATGATGATGCAGTCGGCCGGCAGGGCGCTGCGGCAGTGTTCCAGCGCCGCCTCGCCCGACTCGCAGGCGATGACGCTGGCACCGCTGTGCTCGAAGATCTTGCGCAGGATGGTCAGGCTGCTGGAATTGTCGTCGACCAGCAGGATCGCCCGCGCCGCCAGCGAGGTGCCCGGCGGCGGCAGGCAAGGCTGATTCTCGCCGATGGGCAGGGCCAGGTCGACGCTGAAGCTGCTGCCCTTGCCCAGTTCGCTCGACAGGCTGATGCTGCCGCCCATCATGCTGACCAGTCGGCGCGTGATCGACAGGCCCAGTCCCGTGCCGCCGAAGCGCCGCGTGGTCGAACCGTCTTCCTGCTGGAAGGCGTCGAAGACGGCCTCCTGCATGTCGGCGGCGATGCCGATGCCGGTGTCGCGCACGCACAGCTGCAGCTGGGCCATACCATCGCCGCTGGCGCGCAGCCGGGCACTGACAGTGACTTCGCCGCGCGGCGTGAACTTGATGGCGTTGCCCGCCAGGTTGGTGAGGATCTGGCGCAGCCGGCCAGGGTCGCCGAGCAAGGTGTGCGGCAGCGCGGGATCGATGTCGAGCACCAGCTCCAGGCCGCTGGCCTGGGCCCGCATGGCGAGTGCGCGCATGGTTTCCTGCATCAGATGGCGCAGTTTGAAAGGGATGCTTTCCAGGGTCAGCATGCCCGCCTCGATCTTCGAGAAATCGAGGATGTCGTTGATAATGCATAGCAGGGCGTCGGCCGAAGCCTTGACGATTTCCAGGTATTTGCGCTGGTGGACGTCGAGTTCGGAGTCGAGCACCAGGTCCGTCATGCCCAGGATGCCGTTCATCGGCGTGCGGATCTCGTGGCTCATGTTGGCCAGGAATTCGCTCTTCGAGCGGCTGGCCGATTCGGCCACTTCCTTTGCCAGCAGCAGCGCCCGTTCAGCCGCCTTTTGGCTGGAAATGTCGACGATGGTGCCGACCAGGCCGTGCAGGCTGCCATCGGACTTCAGCAGGGCAGCCTTGCTGAACAGCACATCGACCTGGCGCGCGCCGACGCTCAGCCGCTCTTCATACGTCTGGTTGCCGCGCTCCTGCAGCAGTTCCAGGTCGCGCTGCAGCACTTGCTGCGCCTCCTGCTGCGGCAGGATGTCGGCTACCGTCTTGCCCAGGATGTCCGCCTGCGCGCGCTGGAAGAAGGCGCAATAGGCGCGGTTGGCGCGCAGGTAGCGGCCCTGTACATCCTTCAGGTACAAAGGGATAGGAATGGTTTCGATCAGCGCGTCGACAAAATTGAGGTTGTGCCGCAGCTCGCGTGCCGCCAGGCGCCGCTCCGTGATGTCGGTCAGGCTGCCGGTGACGCCGGTCAGGCGGTCCTGGCCATCGCGTTCGGCGCGCGCGCACACGTCGACCCAGCGCACGTCGCCGTCGCGGGTGACGTAGCGCGCTTCATGGCGCATGCTGTCCACCTGGCCACTCAGCAGCTGGGACAGGCCGGCGGCGGCGCGCTCGCGGTCGCGCGCATCGATGAATTGCAACACATGCTTGCCCAGGCTGTCTGCGGTGTCGAAGCCGGTGATGGTGTGCCAGGCGGGGTTCAGGAAGGTCCAGGCGCCGTTCAGGTCGGTGCGGAAGACCACTTCATGCAGGCTGTTGACGACATTGCGGTATTCGCGCTCGCTTTTCGCGATGGTCTCGGCCATGCGTTTGCTGTCGCTGATTTCCGTGCGGATGGCGATGTACTGATAGGGTTCGCCGGCGGCGTCGAGGAAGGGTACGATGGTGGCGTCGACCCAGTATTGGCCGCCATCCTTGGCGTGGTTGCAGATCTCGCCATGCCAGACCTGGCCCATGGTGATGGTTTGCCACATCTGCGCGAAGTAGGCGTCAGGATGCGTGTGCGAATTGATCAGGCGGTGCGTCTTGCCGACCAGCTCTTCGCGCGTGTACCCGCTGATGGCGCAGAACTTGTCGTTGACGTAAATGATGACGCCGGCCGTGTCGGTGATGCTGACAATGGCATGCTGGTCCATCGCAAAGCGCTGGTTCTGCAGTTCGATGCGGCGCAATTCCTGCTGCGATATCAGCTCGGCGAGCAGCACCGAGAGGCCCTCGATATCGCCTTCCTGCGGCAAATGCAGCCCGGAATCGTCGTTGTCGAGCAGGCGCACGGCCGCCACGCGCAGCGATTGCAGGACGCGGTTGCGGCTGGCCAGTTCCGTGCGCAGCAGGTCATTGGTCATGCTCAGTTCTGTCGAACTCAGTTCCAGGCTGCGCGAGCGCAAGTCCAGGTCGCGTTCGGCCTGTTCGTAGCTGCCGTCGATGCGCAGCAGCAGGGCCGGCAGGCCGGCCAGGAAAGCGGCCAGTTCGGGCGGCGTGCCCGCTTGCGCCGCCAATGCCTGGGCCTGTTCCAGCAAGGCGATGCAGGCGCTTTCCGAGTCGATATCGCAGACGCGGCTCAATTGGCGTGCCAGGGTGCGGTTCATGTTTCGCTCAGCACAGTCACGGTCATCGTCTGGTTATGCAGCTGGCATGCGCCATGCGGCTGCGTGATGCCGATTTCGCCGTTCGAATAAAAACCGGCGATACAGGTGGCGCCGCTGCCCAGCACCTCGGCCACCGCCTCGACCTCTTCCTCGACCCGGTCGCCCATGACCAGCTTGCGCCCCACGCAGCTGACCAGCAGGGCCAGCTGGTCGCCCAGCGTATCGGGGTGGAGCTTGACACCGCGCGCGGCCATTTCGGCTCCGTCGATCAGCCGGTTGGTACTGGAATGCATCAATTTCAGGTAGCCGTCGGCGAGGATGTCGCCGGCCAGGGTCAGCGAACCCTGTTCTTCATCGACGGCGAGGATGGTGCGAAACACATTGCTTTTTTCATGCGCCGCCGAGAGCATTTCAAACGGAAACAGCAGCCCCGAGCCGGGCAGGTCGCGCGCATGGTCGCCCAGGTACAGTTTGTAGATGTCCAGCGCGCGCGCGCCATCGAGGCCATACAGCACGTTGTCGACGCAGCGCGTCACCTTGCGCGCGGGGCCGAATGCTTCCCAGCCCGCATGGCTGCCATAGCCGAGGCGGATATGCTCGCCGTACAGGCCGACGGCGACGATGGCATTGTCGGCCGCGCCGCGCGGACCCAGGGTCCAGGTCTGGCGGAAGGCGCCGCCGTCGGCAGCCAGCCCGCCCGAGATGGTGACGCCCGGGGGCAGATGCGCCTGCAGGCCGGCAATCAGGGCGCTGCCGTTGATGGCCACGCCCGTGCCCAGCATGAAGACCGCCGTCAGGCCGTCCTGCGGCAGCGCCTGCGCCAGGCGCTGGCCCGCCTCGTGCGAGTCCGCCATGTCGCAGATGATGGCGTCGGCAATCGCCACTGCCGTGTGCGCGAAGCTGATGGCGGTGATGACGCAGCTGCCGTCGTAGACGCGCTTGCCGGCGATCTCGCCGGCCGTGGAACAGCCGGCGATCACGGCGCCGGGCAGTTGGCGGCGCAGCGCCGCCGTCAGTTCGGGGGTGGAAAAATAGGCGCAGGCGCCAAACACCAGCACCAGCTGCGGCTGCATGGCGGCCAGGGGCGCCAGTACGGCATCGATGTCGGCACGGTTTTTCAGGATCAGTTGTTGCACGCGCATGGCAGGGTCCTCGCTTACAGTGGGTGGGCAGGGTGCTGGACGGGGTCGGGCAGGCTGTTGCGGATATCGAGCACCTCGTCCCAGGCACCCAGGAAGGCGTCGATACAGTCCGGGCAGAAATGGCTGCCTTTGTTCTGTTGCAGGAACAGGCGCGCCTGTTCCACGGGCCAGGCCGGCTTGTACGGGCGTTCCGAGGTGAGCGCGTCGAAGACATCGGCCACGGCGACGATGCGCGCCGACAGCGGTATCTGTTCGCCCGCCAGGCCGCCCGGATAGCCGCTGCCATCGTATTTTTCGTGGTGGCCGCGGGCGATTTCCTCGGCCAGCTGGATCAGTGGGGCATCGCTGCCGGCGAGGATCTTGCCGCCGATTTCCGCATGCTGGCGCATGATGGCCATTTCCTGGGGGTCCAGCCGGCCCGGCTTGAGCAGGATATGGTCGGGCGTGGCCAGCTTGCCCACGTCGTGCATGGGTGCCGCCTTGAGCAGCAGTTCCTGCCAGTGCGCATCCATGCCCAGTTTCCTGGCGATCAGGGCCGAATAGCGCGCCATGCGCATGATGTGGGCGCCCGTTTCGGGGTCGCGGAATTCGGCCGCCCGCGCCAGGCGCGTGACCAGTTCCATCTCGCGCGCCGTGACGTTGGCGATGGCCTGGCGCACTTCATGCTCGAGCAGCTTGGCGCGGTCGGCCAGCAAGGTTTGCGCCATGCGCAGGGCCAGCAGATTGCGCACGCGCAGGCTGAATTCGATGGTATCGACGGGTTTGGTGAGAAACTCCGTGACACCGAGCGAAAAGGCCTGCTTGCGCACGGCGCGGTCGTTTTCGGTGGTGACCATGATGATGGGGATGTCGGCCATGCCCCGCATTTTGCGGAAGATGCTGAGAAATTCGTTGCCCGACAGGCTGGGCATCCGGTAGTCGAGCAGGACCAGGTCCGGCACATGCGACTCGCACCAGTACAACGCATCGATGGGGTCGTTCATGCAGACGGGCTCGATGCTGCTGGCCTTGCGCGCCAGGGTCGATAGCAGGTTCAGGTTGGTGTCGTTGTCATCGACGATCAGGATGCTCATGGTGTCTCCGGAGGTTGGCGGTCAGGTAGCTGACCCGATGGCGATGGCCGCCTCAGGCAGCCAGTTTGCCCGTGGCTTGCACGCCCAGGCCCGACAGCAGGCTGTTCATGTCGAGCACGATCAGCATGCGTTCGTCCAGGCTGCCGATGGCTGTTACGTGGCCGGCCATCGCCGAGCCATGCAGCTGCGGCGGCGGCTTGATCTGTGCCGGTGCCAGCGGCACCACATCGGCCACGCGGTCGACCACGATGCCGGTGGCGCCATGCGCGAAGATGAGGATGATCACCACGGTCGAGGCGTCGTACGCGGGCTCGGCCTGGCCCAGTGCGATGCGCAGGTCGATCAGCGGCACGATGTTGCCGCGCAGGTGGATGAAACCCTTGAGGAAGGCGGGCGCATTGGCCATATGGGTCACGGCGCCGTAGCCGCGGATTTCCTGCACCAGGCCGATGTCGATGGCGTACTCCTCATTGCCCAGGCCAAAGACCAGTAATTCCCGGGCGCCCGCTTGTGTCAGTTGGCTAGCTGCCGCGGCATGTGTCGTGGTGGTTTCCATGTGTTTGCTCCTGTCAGGTGATGCGTGATGCATGAAACTGCGAGGGTGACCGGCTGGTGCTCAAATCTGCTCGGTGCGGTTGCGGCCATTGCTCTTGGCCTGGTACAGCGCGGCGTCGGCTTGCATGAAACAGGCTTTCCAATCGCCGTTGTTGGGCAGCGACGCCAGGCCGATGCTGATCGTCGCCGTGATGGACGTGTGCTCGAAGTCGACGCACGTTGCGGCCACGGCAAGGCGGATGCGTTCGGCCACCTTGTACGCCATCGTCATGTCCGTATGCGGGAACAGCAAGCCGAATTCCTCGCCGCCCACGCGGGCGACGACATCGGATGCCCGTGCCTGGGACTGCAGCGCGGCCGCGATGGCTTGCAGCACGGCGTCGCCGGCGGCGTGGCCATGCCGGTCATTGACCTTCTTGAAGAAATCGATGTCGGCGATGCCGATGGTCATCGCACTGCCCGCGCGACTGGCCCGCGCGGCCGAACGCACGGCTTCGATCTCGAAGGCGCGGCGGTTCGGCAGGTGGGTCAGGGGGTCGCTCAGGGCGATGTGCTGCAACTGCTGCCAGCGGGCCATATTCTGCTGTTTGATGGCGCGTTCGTGGCGCTCGTCGATGAAAAAGGCGCCCAGATAGTTTTCGTCGTCCAGCTTGCCCAGGTCCATGGCCTTGAGCACGATGGGCAGCATCGTCCCATCGTGGTGGCGTATGGCGAAATGGCGCTTGTGCCCGAGTACCGTGGACTTCCTGTCGCCGGCCAGATAGGCGCCGATCTGTGCGCCATGCTGCTTGCGCACCGAATCGGGCAGCAGCGTCTCGATCTGCTGGCCCGACAGGCTGCCCGGGGCATAGCCGCTCAGCGCATACATGGCGTCGTTTGCATAGCGGATGCGTGAAGCCGCATCGATGATGATGGCGGCGTCGGCGGCGTTAAGCAGGCGCAAGGCCAGGATTTTGTTCATGTGCTTGTCCCCTACAAAGAAGGCAGAGATGCCGGGCGATCGAAGCAAAGAGCACCGCTGCATCGCCTTGATATTTCCTTAAGAATCATCATACATCAAATAAAAATGATTTCAACGAATATTATGATTTTCATGATTTATTTGGTTTTTTGCGCACAAATAAATTCAAGTCTTGACGGAAGTGGCAGCGTGTTGTAGGCATTTTCGCTATCTGTCGGGGTGATTTTTCCCTTATGTCGTGTGTCTATTGATGGAAAACTATTTTCTTTGTGGATTTATTTATTGTATTTGGTAAATTTATGCAGCAAAATAGAAGGCATGCAGATCGGCACGCGTGTGGCGCGCACGGCCTGACATGCCAGGCGGATCACTGTGGATGGAGGAGACGGACATGCTTACGAAAATACGTGCAAGGCGCAGCGAGGCGCTGTACAAGGACCAGCCGCCGTCCGGCAGCGCGCGCCATCCGCAAGGACCGGGTGCGGGCGTGTTCCGCTCACCCGTGCGGCGCCTGCAGGCGATTGCCTGCCTGGCCCTGTTATTGGCTGTGATACCGGCCGTGACCTGCATCGCCACGGGGCGCGCCGGCATGCCGATGTTGTTCAGCACCGTGTGCGGTGTGGTGTCGTGCGCGGCCGCAGATGGGGCGCTTTAGCCGCCTGCGCCGGTGGCCTGCGCCTCCTCGCAGATCCATGCGATGAATGCCTGTACGGCGGGACGTGTGGCCGCATCGGGCCGCGCCACCAGGTAATAGGCAAAGCGCGCGGGCCAGGGCAAGTCCAGCACTTGCAGCAGGCGCCCGGCGGCGATTTCTTCCTGCGCGTACAGCTGCGGCACCAGGGCCAGGCCCTGGCCCGCTTCGGCTGCGCGGATCAACAGAAAATCATCTTCGAAGGCGGAGCCGCGCAGCGCCCGCGCCGCATCGGCACTGCCGTCCGGCGCGCCATGCGCTGCCAGCCACAAGGGCCAGTCGGCGCGGTCCGTATCGTGCAGCAGCGGGTAGCGCAGGCAATCGGCCGGCGTGGCGATGGGCGGCTGGTCCGCCATCAGGGCGGGGCTGGCAACGGGCACCAGCACGGGCGCCATCAGGCGCGTCACCTGCAGGCCCGGATAGTCGCCCAGGCCGTGGCGCAGCGTCACGTCGACCCGGTCGCGACGCAGGTCCACCAGTGCGGATGTCGCTTCCACGCGCACCTCGATATGCGGATGGCGCTGGTTGAAGCGGCCCAGCCGTGGCACCAGCCAGGCGGCCGCAAAAGTGGCCACCGTGCTGACGGTGAGCGTCTGTCGCCCACCCAGGTCTTCCAGTGCCTGGCTGGCGCTGGCGATCTGCGCGAATGCGGCCAGCAGGGCGGGGTGGACCATGGCACCCGCCTCGGTCAGGCGCAAGCCCTGGCGTTCGCGGGTAAACAGGGGCATGCCGACCCGCTCTTCCAGCAGGCGGATTTGCTGGCTGACGGCGCCCGACGTCACGTGCAGCGCCTCGGCGGCCGCCTTGATGCTGCCGCGCTGGCCCACTTCGACAAAGGCGCGCAGGGCCTGGAGCGGTAAAGGATGCTTCATCGATATAGTTTTTCTATAGTTGCGAGCGAAAAATCATCGTTTCAGTTTCGCTCTTAAAAAACGCATTATAGGGGGATGCGGCGTTGTTTTGACGCCGAGTAAAACTATATCGATAGGATCTCCATGTTACTTTCACATAGGCAACTTTGCCTGGTTTTGCTGTGCACCACGCAATTCGTCGCCTTGCTCGATTTCTCCATCACCATGATTCCCCTGCCACAAATCCAGCAAAGTCTGGGCTTTACGCCCGGCGGCCTGCAATGGGTGATCAATGCGTATGGCGTGGCCATCGCCGGCTTCCTGCTGCTGGGCGGGCGCGCGGCCGACATGTTCGGCCGCCGCCGCGTCTTTCTCATGGGCGTGGTCCTGTTTACGGCGGCGTCCCTGCTGGGCGGCTTTGCGCACAGCCCGGCCATGCTGGTGGCCACGCGCGCGCTGCAGGGCTTTGGCGCCGCCATGTTTTCGCCGGCCGCATTCTCCCTGCTGCTGGCCGTGTTTCCCGAACCGTCCCGGCGCAACCGGGCGCTGGGTGCCTGGACGGCCGTGGCGGCCAGCGGCTTTGTCGCGGGCCTGATCCTGGGCGGCTTCATCACGGATATGCTGGGCTGGCGCTGGGTGCTGTGGATTAATGTGCCCGTCGGCTTGCTGGTGCTGGCGCTGTCGCCGGCCTTGCCCCTGGGCCGGCCCGATGCCGATACCGCTGCGGCTGGCGGCACCCTCGACGTGTGGGGCGCGCTGCTGGTGGCGTCAGGCGCGGCAACGCTGGTGTTTGCCTTTGCCAATAGCGAGCATGTGGGACTGGCGCATCCGTTCACTTTTGCCCTGCTTGCGCTTGCGCTGGCCTTGCTGGCGCTGTTCGTGTGGGTGGAGGGACGCGTTGCCGCGCCGCTGATGCCGCTGGCCGTGTTCCGGCGCCGCTCCACGGGCGGCGCGAATATCGTGTCCCTGCTGGCCAATATGGCCCTGGGCCCTACCTTTGTCGTGGTGGCGCTGGCCATGCAGGAAGTGCTGGCGTTTTCCGCCACGCGCACGGGACTGGGCTTGCTGCCGATGGCCGTCGCCTTTACCCTGGCCAGCGCCTGGGCCGGACCGGCGCTGATCGCCCGCTGCGGCACCAAGCCCGTCATCGTCGGCGGCATGCTGCTGTTCATCGGCGGCCTGGCCCTGCTGGGCGCGTCGCTGGCCACGCTCGCCTCGTGGGGCTTTGCCATCCTGCCAGGCAGCGTACTGGCCGGCATCGGCTATGGCCTGGCGTTTCCCGCCTGGACCGTGGCCGGCATCGATGGCGTGCCGGAAGCGGACCATGGCCTGGCGGGCGGCATGCTGACCACCACCCAGGAAGTCGGATCGGCCGTCGGCCTGGCCGTGGGCGTGGCTGTCAGCATTGCCGTGCTGGCAGGCGGCGGAACGGCCGCACAAGGCTACAGCGCCGCCATTCTCGTTTCCGCCTGCCTGGTGGCAGCGGGCCTGGCATGCGCCATCGCCATCCTGCCCGGCAAGGCCGCGCGGCAGGAGGCGGCAGCATGATGGAACTCTACACCGACAGCTCGCCGAACGGTTTCAAAGCCACGATTGCGCTGGCCGAACTGGGCTTGCCGTACCGGCTGCGCCATGTGCGCATCGAACAGGGCGAGCACCGGCTGCCCGCCTTCCTGGCCCTCAATCCGCATGGGCGCATTCCCGTGCTGGTCGATCTCGACACGGGCATCGCCGTGTTCGAGTCGGCCGCCATCCTGCTGTACCTGGCCGAGAAAACGGGGCGCTTGCTGCCCGCGCAGCCGCAGCAGCGCTGGGCCGCCATCACCTGGCTGGCCTTCCACGCGGCCAGCATGGGGCCGATGCTGGGCCAGCGCGTGCATTTCGAGATTGCGCAAGGGGGCGCAAATGCGGCCGCCACGGCGCATTTTCGCCAATTGAGCGAGGCCGCGCTGGCCACCATGGATGGCCGCCTGGCGGGCAACGCCTATCTGGCCGGCGACGAATATTCCATCGCCGACATCGCCAGCTTTGGCTGGCTGCATATCGCGCAGCTGGTCGGCTTTGATTTTTCCGCCTGGCCCCACCTGGGCGCCTGGTATGCCCGCGTGGCGGCCCGCCCGGCCGTGCAGCTGGGTGTCACGCTTCCCGCGTCCGCCACCGGCGCTTAAAACGCCTGGCTGACTGAATAAATCAGCAAGCCGGCCAGGCCGCCCACGATGGTGCCGTTGATGCGGATGAATTGCAGGTCGCGCCCGATGGCCAGTTCGATGCGCTCGCTCATTTCGTCCTTGCTCCACAGGTCCAGGCGGGCGGCGATGAAGGCGCCCACTTCGCCCCGGTAGCGGCGCACCAGCGACCCGCTGCCGGCGACGATGGCGTCGTTCAGCCATGCCCGCGCAGCTTTGTCCTCGCCCAGCACCTTGCCCGTGTTGCGTGCCAGGCTGGCGATGGCTTGCGCCAGCACGGGCCGGTCCGCGTGCAGGTCGGCCAGCAGGCGCGTGCGGATGTTGTTCCAGACGTCGCCCAGCATGGCTTGCACGGTATCGCTGGCGATCAGCTGCAGCTGGTAGTGGCGCACCGTCTCTTGCCAGTGCGGATCGGCTTTCAGGTGCAAGGCGCTGTCGGCGATCCAGCCGGCGATGCGCTGGCGTAGCGGGTGCTGCGCATCGACGCGCACGGCGACGGCAAACTTTTGCAGCGAGGCGATCATGCGCGGCTCATACGCTTTCACGGCTTTTTTCACCAGTGCGTTCTCGATCTGGAAGGCGCCCAGCACGAAGTCGCCGATGGCGGCGTGGTGTGCCTCGTCATCCAGGTAGGCGGCGCTGCGGTCGAGCAGGAAGTTCAGCAGTTCCTGCGGCTTGCCGTCGGCGATCAGCGCGTCGAGGCAGTCGGCCGCCACCTCCGATAAATTCAGTTGACCCAGGTAGTTGCTGGCCTGGTCACGCAGCAGGCGGCCCAGCTTCTCATGGTCGAGCATCGCCAGCAGCTGTTTCACCACGCCGGCGCTGGCTATGCCCAGTTGCTGCGCGTGGAGCTCGTCACTGAGCCAGTCTTTCATGCGCGCGGCGGGGTCGGCTTGCACGATGCGCTCGGCGATGCCTTGTTCGGTAATGAAATGGTTTTCCACGAAGGCGCCCAGGCTGCGGCCGATGTCCGCCTTGCTGTTCGGGATGATGGCCGTATGCCACAAGGGGATGCCCAGCGGGTGGCGGAACAGGGCGACGACGGCGAACCAGTCGGCGATCGCCCCCACCATCGCCGCTTCGGCGAATGCTTCCACATAGCCCCAGGCGGGGTGGCCGCCGCGCTGCGAGCGGGCCACGGCAAACACCAGCGCGGCGAGCAGCAGCAGGCCGACGGCCAGCCACTGCATGTTGCGCAGGCGCGCGCGCTTGAGCTGGTCCGTGCTCTGGTCCAGTTGTGCGATGAGGTCGGGGGAAGGTTGCATGGATGGCGGCCTGCGGTGGTTGCGAGACCGCCATCTTAACTGCGGCAGCGACAGGAGGTGTCGCTGCACGGGACTTTTTACTGCGGCGGGTGCAGCAGCGAACGGCGGCGCGCGTAGCCGAAGTAGATGACCAGGCCGATCACCAGCCAGATGGTAAAGGCCATCCAGGTGACCCAGCTGAGGAAAGTCATCAGGCCCACGCACAGGATCACGGCCAGCGCCGGCACATACGGCACGCCGGGGCAGCGGAAGGCGCGCGGCAGGTCAGGGCGCTTCTTGCGCAGCACCACCACGGCAATCGACACCATGGTGAAGGCGGCCAGGGTGCCAATGTTGATCAGTTCGGCGAGGATGTTGAGCGGGATCACGGCGGCGATCAGGCCGAAGACGATGCCCACCAGCCAGGTGGCGAAGAACGGCGTGTGGAAGCGCGGATGCACGGTCGACAGGCGCTTGGGCAGCAAGCCGTCGCGCGACATGGCGAAGATGATGCGCGTCTGGCCGAAGGCCATCACCAGGATCACGGTGGTCATGCCGAGGATGGCGCCCAGGTCGACGAAGCCGGCGATCCAGTTTTCACCCGCATATTGCAGGGCCAGCGAGACGGGATGGTCGACGCCGAGGAATTTCTGGTACGGCACGATGCCCGTCATGATGGCCGAGACCACCACGTACAGCACGGCGCACACGGCCAGCGAGCCGATGATGCCGATCGGCAAGTCGCGCGACGGCTTCTTGACTTCCTCGGCGGCCGAGGTGACGGCGTCAAAGCCGATGAAGGCGAAGAAGACGAGGGCGGCGGCGCTCAGCATGCCGTGGTAGCCGAACGGCATGTAAGGCTGCCAGTTGGCCGGCTGCACGTGGCGCGCGCCGAAGATGATGAACAGCAGCACCACGCCCACCTTGATGGCCACCATGATGTTGTTCAGGCGCGCCGATTCGCGCACGCCCCAGCCCAGCATGGCCGTCAGCAGCAGCATGATGACCAGGGCCGGCAGGTTGATGAAGGTCGTCACGCCGGGCAGGGCGCCCGGCGCGGCCGTCAGGGCCGCAGGCAGGGTGATGCCAAAGCCCGCCAGCAGCGACTGGAAGTAGCCGGACCAGCCGACGGAGACGGCGGCCGCTGCCAGGCCGTACTCAAGCAGCAAGTCCCAGCCTATCATCCAGGCGGCCAGCTCGCCCAAAGTCGCATAGCTGTAGGTGTAGATGGAGCCGGCCACCGGCACGGTGGAGGCGAATTCCGCATAGCACAGGGCGGCGAAGCAGCAGGCAACGGCGGCCACGACGAACGACAGCGACAGGGCGGGGCCGGCCGTCAGCGCGCCCGTGCCGGTGAGCACGAAAATGCCCGTGCCGACGATGGCGCCTATGCCCATGAGGACAAGGTCGAACGGTCCCAGCACCTTGGCCAGTCCTCCTGGCTTTTTGCTGTGGGCGATCATGTCATCCAAATTCTTGGTTCTAAATAAGCTCACTGTGTCTCCTGGTGGTTTTTGTCATGGCGCCATTGCCGCCTCGTGAGTAGCACGACGCAGCCAGATTCTAGCCCACTCCGGCAGCAGGAAGGCCGCGGCCAGGAAATACAGCACGGTGCAGCCGGCGCCGAAGAAGAACAGCGTGGAGTAGCCGTGCAAGCCCACCGTCGGCAGGAAGATGGCGGCGATCACCGTCGAGACGAACTGGTTCACCAGCAGCGCGATGCTCATGCCGTTCGAGCGGATACGCGTCGGCATCAGTTCGGACAGGGCCAGCCACACGCATACGCCCGGCCCCACGGCAAAGCTGGAAACGAACACGCAGATGGCAATCGCCACCAGCCAGCCGTGCGAGGACGAGGGCACGGGACCCAGGCTGGCCTTCTCGATGCGCAGCGGCGCCTCGCGCCCGGCGGCCGGGTCGGCGAACGGGTTCAGGTGCAGCCTGCGGAAGAACACGCCGATCACGCTGTCGCCCTGCACGGCGTCGTCGCGCGCGATGGACACCTGGCGCAGCACGGGGTCGTCGCTGCGCAGGCTTTTCACGTTGGTGAAGGGGCCGTAGGCGTAGGCGATGGTCAGCTGCTGCGGCGTGCCGTCGGCCGCCGCGCCCAGGGCCGTCAAGGTGGGCGCATCGAGCTGCAGGGTCAGGCCATCGGCTTGTACCTGGGCGGCGATGGCGGGACGCACATCGGCCAGGTGCGCTTCGGCGCTGCGGAACAGCAGCCCGGCTGCCAGCAGCGAGACGACGATGCCGCCCGTGCCCAGCATCAGCAGGAATTTGCGGCCCTTGCGGTCGACCAGCAGCACGGCCACCACCGTCATCACGGCATTGAGTACTTTCAATAACACGTCCGCCATGTTGGCCGAGGCGCCAGACAGGCCCGCCTGGTTCAAGATATTGACGACATAGGCGAGGATGGAATTGATGCCCGTCGCCTGCGTGCAAGCGAGGATCAGGCAAGCGAGCAGGAAGGGCAGCACGTAGCGGCGGCTCAGCAGCGGATCCCTGGCCTTGCCGCTGATCTTGGCCGCGTTTTCCGGCGTGTCTTGCATCTCGCGCAGTTCGATGTCGGCGGCGGCGGGCAGGCGCGTGCGCAGCAGCGACTGGCGCGCCTGCTCGATGCGGCCCCGTTGCGCCAGCCAGCGTGGCGATTCGGCCAGCAGCAGGGCGCCGATGGTAAACACCAGGCCCGGCGTCAAACAGACCCAGAAGATGCTGCGCCAGGCGTGGTCCTTGGCCGTGAAGATGGCGGCGATGCGGCCCGCTTCCGGCAAGGCTTGCGCCGCCTGCGTGGCCGTTTCCACCGTCTGCGCCTGCTGCAGGCCGATCAGGGCGGCGGCCACCAGGCCGATGGTCAGCAGCAGCTGGAACAGGGCCGCGCCGCGTCCGCGCTGTTGCGCGGGCAGGCATTCGGCCAGGTACAGGGGCACGACGACGCCGATCAAGCCGCCGCTGATGCCTTGCAGCAGGCGGCCCAGCAGCAGCGGCGTGTAGCCGTCGGCCAGGGCGATCAGCGGGATGCTGGCGCTGAACAGGGCGCCGGCCAGGAACATCACCCAGCGCCGGCCGAGGATATCGGCCAGGGCGCCGGCGAACAGCGAAGACAGGACTGAACCCAATAGCACGGCGGCGACGATAAAACTCAGCTGCTGGGCCGTCAGTTTCCAGGCCACGGAGGCCGTCGATTCCAGGTAGGGCAGGGCGCCGGCGATGATGCCGATGTCTATGCCATACAGCAATCCCCCCATGCCGGCAATAAATAGCAGGTAGCGCATGGCCCACACGGGGGCCTTGTGTGACGTGTCGTGCATGGTAACTCCGGGACGGGGTTGAGGTTGGGGGCTGGGTCTAGAGACTGAATCTAGCGGGTGGAAAGATCGATGGCCGCGCCTTCGACGAAGACGGACACTGGCTGTAATTGGGGATCGAGGACGACGATATCGGCCCAGGCGCCGGGCGCCAAACGGCCCCGTGCGGATTCGCCCAGGTAATCGGCCGGGTATAGCGACAAGCGGTTCGAGGCGTCGGCCAGGTCCAGTCCCAGTTCGACGAAATTGCGCAGGGCCTGGTCCATGGTCAGCACGCTGCCGGCCAGCGAGCCCGTGGCCAGGCGCACGCAGCCCAGGCATTTGTAGACGCGCTGCGTGCCCAGGCCGTATTCGCCATCGGGCATGCCGGTGGCCGAGGTGGCGTCCGTCACGCCATACAGGCGCGGGATGGCGCGCAGGGCCGCGCGCAGGGCGCCCTTGGCCACGTGCTGCAGGTCGGGGATGATTTCCGCGTATTCGGCATGCGCCAGCGCCGCGCCCACCATGCCGGGGTCGTAGTGCGTCATGCCCGTCATGCCGTTGTACAGGTGGGTAAAACCGGAGACGCCGGCTTTCAGGGCCGCCACGCCTTCGTCATACGTGCCGGCGCTGTGGCCGATCTGCACGCGGATGCCCATCGCCGCCAGTTGCGGAATCAGTTCCAGGTGGCCGGGGATTTCCGGCGCCATGGTGAGTACCTTGATGGGCGCGATGGCGTGGAAGCGCTGCACCAGCGCCAGGCTCGCTTGCACCACGTCGGGCGGCTGCGCGCCCAGGCGGTGCAAGTTCAAAAACGGGCCTTCCAGGTGCACGCCCAGCATGCGCGCGCCGTTGGCCGGACGCTCGGCGATGACGCCGGCCAGGCCTTGCAGGGCGCGCAGGATCGACGGCTCCTTCGCCGTCAGGGTGGTGCCCAGGAGGGCCGTGGTGCCGTGGCGCGCGTGCACCTGCGCCACGCTGGCGCCCGCGTTGCCGCCTTCCATGATGTCGACGCCGGCCGCGCCGTGCACGTGCAGGTCGATAAAGCCGGGCAAAATGGTCAGCGCGCTGTCGGCGGCAGGGTCTTCTTGTATCTGGACGATGCGCTGGTCAAAAGTGATGGTGCCCGTGATCCAGCCAGATGGGGTAAGGATTCTGCCGCTCAGCATGTGTTATTCCGCTATAAAAAGTTCGATGCCCAGCTTTTGCAGCCCTTCGCGGTACTCCTGGCTGATGCTGGCATCGGTGATGACGGTATCGACGCGGTCCAGCTGCACGATGCGGTGCAGGCTGACGCGGCCGAACTTCGAGGCGTCCGTGAGGACGATGATTTTCTTCGCCCGTTCCACCATCTTGTGGTTCAGGCTTGCTTCCGCTTCGTGGTGGGTGGTGACGCCAAATTGCAGGTCGAAGCCATCCACGCCCAGAAACAGCTTGTCGAAGCTGTAGGCTTGCAAACAGGTTTCGGCCTGGCTGCCCTGGATCGACAGCGACTGCTTGCGCAGCAGGCCGCCCGTCAGGATCAGGTCCACGCCGGGCGCATCGGCCAGTTCCCAGGCGATATTGAGGCCATTCGTGGCCACCGTTACGCCGGTCGCGTCGCGCAGATGGCGCGCCAGAGAGATGGTGGTGGTGCCCGAGTCGATGATGATGTTATCGCCCGGCTCCACCAGCCGCGCCGCATAGGCGCCGATGCGCTCCTTTTGCTCGTGGTTGATGGCATCCTTCTGGCGTATCGTGTGCTCGGGTGGCGGCGTCCGCGTCAGGGTCGCGCCGCCGTGGCTGCGCGTGGCCATGCCTTGCGCTTCCAGCGCATTCAAGTCGCTGCGGATGGTGACCGCGGACACGCCGAGCTTTTCCACCAGATCGGTCACTTGCACCGAGCCCTGCTGGGTAAGCATTTGGAGGATGGATTCACGGCGTTGGCTGGTATTTCGCATGGTGGCGGGCTCAGTAAAAATGAAAATATCGAGCTTAACAGATTGCCGCTTCGGCAACGACGGGGACGGCCGTATTGCGGTTGCAGGCGCGCGCATATTGCGCCAGCAAGCTGCCGATCTTGTGCTCGATCAGGGCCGGTGCCTCGGCTGCCAGGCTGCCCTGCACCACGGCCAGGTACTGTTCCGGCAAATGCTGGCTCAGCAGCGGCAGCGGAATCGTCAGGGCGTCCAGGTTGGCCAGCAGCTTGTCGACGGTGGCCGCCACTTCCGGCTCGCCCCAGTAATAGCGGCAACGGTCGCTCAAACCGTAGCGGCGCATCAGACGCTGTTCTTGCGGCGTGCCCAGGTAATGCTTGATCCAGTGCTTCGGCTTGGCCAGCATCACATCGTCGAGTACCTGCATCAGTTGCGAAGTGGCGTGCGCCGGCAGCAGTTCCTGCTCGATCTGGCACAGCGCGTACAGCGCCTCGCGCAGGGCGAAAGTGGCGGCCGGCCCCACTTTCAGGATGGCGAAATGGTCGCGCACCATGGCGTGCAGGGCCGATTCGCGCTGGTAGTCGGTGGAATGGGCTTCGAACACAAGGCCAGGCTGCTCGGCCACGAAGGCCGACAGTTCGGCGGCCGCCAGCGCAGCGTAATGCTGGATGCTGCTCTGGTCGAAATCGACGCCAGGCTGCACCACCATGGCGATGACGCGGCGCCAGGCGCCATGCAGGTCGTTATCGAGGAAGGCGCGGCGGTGCACGTCCAGCGTGCGGCGCGCGGCCTGCGGGCTGGTGACGGCGCCAGCTTGCGCCAGCGATGCTTCACCGCCGGGTATCGGCACTTCCGTGCCGATCACGTAGACGGGCGGCGCGAAGCCGGCGGCAGCAGCCGCCGCTTCGGCGACGAGGCACAGGCGCGCCGAGCGGGCGGCCACGGTTTCATCGTCGAGCTGCAGTGGATCGTCGGCACAGCGCATGCTGCAATCGAGGTGGATTTTATGGAAACCGGCCGCCGCATACGCGGCGATCAGGGTCTCGGCGTGGGCCATGGCGGTGGCCGCATCGAGGTGCTGCCAGGCGTTCGGGCCAAGATGGTCGCCGCCCAGCACCAGGCGGCTGGCGGGGAAACCCTGTTCGCGCGCCAGTGCCAGCATGGTGTCGCGGAAAACTGCCGGCGTCATGCCCGTGTAGCCGCCGAACTGGTCGACCTGGTTCGAGGTCGCTTCGACCAGCAGCACGGTGTCGTACTCGCTGGCCACGCGCATGGCGGCGCGCAGCACGCTCGGGTGGCTGCAGCACACGGCGTACAGTCCCACGCGTTCGCCGCGGCGGTGCGCCTTGATCACTTGCTGGATCGGGGACAGGGTAAAGGTCGGGTTTTCCACTTGCTTCATCATGTTGACGCCTTCGTATGTTGTCGTATCAAAAGGGCCGCGCCGCGCGCCCCGCCGGCGTCGCCAAAGCGGGGCGGCAAAATGGGCGGCACGTGGACGCCGGGGAACAGATGGCGCTTCACGGCGGCCGGCAGCTTGTCGTACAGGTGCGGCAGCTTGGACAGGCCGCCACCGAGCACGATGACGTGCGGGTCGTAGGCCAGCACCAGGCCGGCCAGCGCGTGGCCCAGCACGTCGAGGTGCACGGCCACCGTGCGCTGGGCCACGGCGTCGCCCATGTTGGCACGGGCGACGATGGCCAGCGGTTCGGCGCCGTCGCCGCCAAAGTGCGCGTGGATTTTGCGCATGGCGGGGCCGGAGACATAGCGTTCCAGGCAGCCCGTCTTGCCGCACGGGCAGGCGTATTCGGCCAGGCCATGCTGCGCCAGCAGGGTGGCGGGCAGGCTCCAGTGGCCCCATTCGCCGGCCACGCCGTTAAAGCCGCGCAGCAGCTGGCCGCCCACGCAATAGCCGCCGCCGGCGCCCGTGCCGAGAATGGCGCCGAACATGCTGGCGGCATTGTCGGCCGCGCCGCCTTGCGCTTCCGACAGGGCGAAGCACTGGCAATCGTTGCCGATGGCGACAGGGCGCTGCAAGGCTTGCTGCAGGGTTTGCGCCACGAGGCGGCCGTTCAGGGCCGGCACGTTGGAGCTCAGTTGCCGGCCGCTGGCGCTGTCGATCACGCCGGGTAAACCGATGCCGACAGGCGCCGTCGTGCCCAGTGCCGCGTCGCCTCGCGCCACCAGGTCGACGATGGCCTGCACGAAGGCGGCAAAATCGTCGCCCGGCGTGGCCACGCGTTCGCGGAACACCTCGGCCAGCGCGCCGTCGCGGTCGGCAAAGGCGACCAGCTCCATCTTGCTGCCGCCGATGTCGATGCCGTGAAAGCCCTGGATGGAATTAGAATTGGTCATGGCCATAGATGGTAACGCCCTGCACGACACGGTTGACGATGCCGCCGGCGAATGGATTGTCGGGGCGCAGTTGCAGCAGCGCGGACTGGTGCAGCGCATATTGCTGCGCCATCAGCAGCCACAGCGGGGCCAGCCAGGCGTCGGGCCAGGCTGGCGCGTCGGCCGACAAGTTGGCAGATAAGTTGGCAGATAAGTCGCCGCCGATGCCCACCGTCAGGCAGCGCTGCGCCACGCTGTCGCGCTGCAGTTCTTTCAATAGGTCGTCTTCGTACTGGCGCGCCAAGGGCTTGCTGCTGCGCAGCAGGATCACCAGGGACTCCGTGGTGACGGCCGATTTCGGGCCGTGACGGAAACCCAGCGCGGTATTCGCCATCGCCATCACGCGGCCACCCGTCAATTCCAGGATTTTCAGGGCCGCTTCCTTGGCCAGCGCTTCCAGCGGGCCGCTGCCCAGGTAGACCACGCGTTGTACGGGTGTCGAGCCCAGCTCCGCCACAGGCGCCGACCAGTCGCGCAACGCTTGTTCGCCCAGCTGCGCCAGGGTCTCCAGGCGCGTCAAGTCGACGTCCTGGCCCAGTACCGACAGGGCCGCCAGCAGCATGCTGCTAAAGCTGCTGGTCATGGCGAAGCCGCGGTCGCAGCTGCCTTCCGGCATCAGCAAGTTATACGTATTGCTGTCATTGGCACCCTGGCGCGCCAGCTTGCCATCGGCGTTGCAAGTGATGTTCAGGAAGCGCGCGCCGGGCACGACCTGGCGCAGCAGTTCCACGGCCGCCAGGCTTTCCGGGCTGTCGCCGCTGCGGGCAAACGAGACGAGCAGGGTAGGTGCGTCCGCTTCCAGGTACAGCTCGTGGTGCGTCAGCAAAGTTGTGGTGGCGATGGCGCGGATCTGCGCTGGCCAGGCCGCATTCAGGGTGTCGGCGACGATTTCGCCCACGTAGGCCGAGCTGCCGGCACCCGTCAGGATGACGCGTTGCGCAGGATTGGACAGCGCGTCGCCGAGGAAGGCGGCCAGGCCGGCTTGCTGCTTGCGCAAGATGCCGGCCAGCGCGCGCCAGATGGCCGGCTGGTGGGCGATTTCCTCGGCCGTGTGCAGGCCGCCGATGTCGCGCCAGGTTTGAATGTCACGCTGAAGAAGGGTAGTCATGGAGTGTCAGTAAAGTGTTTGTTGGAGAAAGCATAAATACTAAATTTCGAAAAGTCAAATACGAAAGTAAAACGAAAGTAAATAGTTGCATGACTTGCGAAATAATGTCGTTTTATCCCCATCCAATCGTGTTGCGGTGCCGCATGAAACCGTGTGGCGCTGCCGCCTGTCGCTGAAATGCGACGATAACGAAAGTATGCTTTGTGACTTTTTGGTGAAACGTAAGAAAAATGCGCCAATTCTGGGCATTTTATTAATAAATTGGCGCTTTAACTTTCTTTTGATTGACGATATTTATTTTTCTTCTTAAAGTATTTCCATCACTTCGATTTTCTGAAAGCCGCCAGATGAAACCTCTCCCGCTTCCCCGCCGCGCCCTTGCCGCCTGTGTCCTCGCCGCCCTCGCCACATTGGCCGCGCCGGGCGTGCAGGCCGCGCCTGTCGGCAACCTGACCAGCCTGAGTGCCGTGCATGCGGCCGACGTGGCCAAGGGCGAGGCACTGGCCTGGGATCTGCGCAGCGACACAGGCATGCAGCTGCGTATCAGCCTGCCGCAGGCCGACGTGCTGCGCATTCAGGCGGGCGGCAAGGCCGGCTTGACGGGGCCGGGCGACAAGGCCGCGCCCATCGTCGTCGGCCAGCCTGCCGCGCAGGTGGCGTACCAGATCAATGAACAGCCCGACCATATCCTGATCAGCACCGATGCCCTGAACTTGCGCATCGACCGCAAGCCCTTGCGCTTTACCTTGTACCGCAAGGGCGACCTGGTGCCGCTGTGGCGCGAAGTGCAGCCGCTGTCGCTCGACGACAAGCAGGGCGTGCAAGTGCTATCGAGCCTGCCGGGCGAGCGTTACTTTGGCGGCGGCCAGCAAAATGGCCGCTTCGAATTCAAGGGCAAGCAGGTGCCCGTGTCGTATTCGGGCGGCTGGGAAGAGGGCGACCGGCCGAACCCCGCGCCATTTTTGATGAGCTCACGCGGATGGGGCATGCTGCGCAATACCTGGTCCGACGGCAATTACGATTTGCGCGACAAGGAGCAGATCTCGCTGCAGCACGCGGAAGGCCGCTTCGACGCCTATTTCTTTGTCGGCAAGGACTTGCGCGACGTCGTCGCCCGCTATACGGACTTGACGGGCCGCGCGCGCATGCTGCCACGCTGGGCGCTGGAATACGGCGACGCCGATTGCTATAACGATGGCGATAACGTCAAGAAGCCCGGCTCCGTGCCGAAAGGCTGGACCGATGGCCCGACGGGCAAGACGCTGGATGTGGTGGAAAGCGTGGCGCGCCAGTACCGCGAGCACGACATGCCGGGCGGCTGGATTTTACCCAACGACGGCTATGGCTGCGGCTACACGAATTTGCCGGAAACCGTGAAGGGCTTGGCCGGCTATGGCTTCCGCACGGGCCTGTGGACGGAAAACGGCGTCGACAAGATCGCCTGGGAAGTGGGCCAGGCGGGCAGCCGCGTGCAAAAGCTGGACGTGGCGTGGACGGGCAAGGGCTACCAGTTCGCCATGGACGCAAACAAATCGGCCTACGACGGCATCCTGAACAACTCCGACAGCCGGCCATTTTTGTGGACGGTGATGGGCTGGGCCGGCATCCAGCGCTACGCCGTGGCGTGGACGGGCGACCAGAGCGCCAGCTGGGACTACATCCGCTGGCATATCCCAACCCTGATCGGCTCGGGCCTGTCCGGCCAGGCGTATGCGTCCGGCGACGTCGATGCGATCTTCGGCGGCAGCCCGGAAACCTATCTGCGCGACTTGCAGTGGAAAAGCTTTACGCCCGTCCTGATGGGCATGTCCGGCTGGGCTGCGGCCGAGCGCAAGCATCCGTGGTGGTTCGAGCAGCCGTACCGTGACATCAACCGCCGCTATCTGAAGCTCAAGATGCGCCTCACGCCGTATATGTATACGCTGGTGCGCGAAGCGGAGCAATCGGGCGCGCCGCTGGTGCGCGGCCTGATGTGGGATTACCCGCAAGACCCGGCCGCCTACACGGAAGCCTATAAATACCAGTTCCTGCTGGGGCGCGACGTGCTGGTGGCGCCCGTCTACCGCAGTCAGGCCGTCAGCGGCGGCTGGCGCAAGGGCATCCACCTGCCGCAGGGTACGTGGTACGACTACTGGGATGGCCGCCAGGCCACGGCGGACGCGAAGGGGCGTGACCTCGATATGCAGGTGACGCTCGACAAGCTGCCCGTGTTCGTGCGCGCCGGCGCCATCCTGCCCATGTATCCGGAAATGCTGTACGACGGCCAGAAGCCGAAGGATCAGCTGACCCTCGACATCTACCCGCACGGCGAGTCCGACTACACCCTGTATGAAGACGACGGCAACACGCGCCAGTACCAGGGCGGCGCCTTCAGCCAGCAAGTCATCCGCATGCGCCAGACGGGCGCCGATGTGCAGGTCGACATCGGCGCCGTCGATGGCCAGTACCAGGGCCAGGAAGCGCGCCGCGGCTATGCGCTGCGCATGCTGGCGGGCCAGGCACCGGCCGCCGTGCGCGCTGGCGAACGGATGATCGCGGCAGTTGGCGAGCGCGCCGCCTACGACAAGGCGGTCGAAGGCTGGTATTTCGACGCGGCAGACCGGCAAGGCACCCTGCATGTGAAAGTGGCGGCGCAGGATATCCGCCAGGCCTTGATGCTGCGGGTCGCCGGTGCGCTGGCCGTGGCCAGAATCGACGCCGACTTCCCCGCCGCCCCCGTGCCGGGCCGCGCCTTGCCGGCCGACGCCATGCAGGTGGTGGCGCGTCCTGCGGAGGAAAGCGGCTATCCGCTGGAAAACGCCTTCGATGGCAAGCCGGAGACCTGGTTCCGCACCGTGCGCAGCCCGTCCGTGAAAAGCGGCCCGCACGAATGGGTGATCGGTTTTACGGAACGGCGCCTGGTCGATGGCATCGAACTGGCGCCGCGCAACGACCAGCACTGGAAGCATGGCCAGGTGCGCGACTATGAAATCTATATCGGCGACAACAACGGCGAGTGGGGCGCGGCGCTTGCGCGCGGCACGCTCAAACTGGAACAGGGTGCGCAGACGATCAATTTCCCCGCCACGGCCGGGCGCTTGCTGCGCTTCCGCGTCATGAGCACGCAAAATCCGGAAGGCGACGGTGCCGCGTCGCTGGACCCGATGGTGACGGCGGCGCAGGCAGGGCCGGTGGCGCGCGCGTTCGATGCGGCGCTGGCCACCGACGTGGCGCCCGTCACTTTGTCCGAGTTCCGCGTGCTTGAGCACCGCGTGGCCGAAGGCGAGGAGGTGCAGCGCTATCTGTCGGACCTGGTGCTGCCGAAGAACGTCGCGAAAGACCGGCCGGCCGGCAAGGCGGCCGAGATGCGCATGAACGGGCTGTGGTTCCGCAAGGGCCTCGGCGTGGGACCGGCCAGCCGCATCGACTTGCAGCTGGCCGGCAACTGGAATCTGCTGCGCGCCGACCTGGGCGTGGACGATAGCTGCCGCAGCGCGGGCGGCTTGCAATTCCAGGTCTGGAGCGGTGAGCGGCTGCTGTATGACAGCGGCCTGGTCACGGCTCCCGGGGTGGTCAAACCCGAAATCGACGTGCGCGGCCTGAGCCAGCTCAGTTTGCGCACCCTGGGTGCGCGCGGCGCCCACCCGGCCCAGGTCTGCGGTAACTGGGCCAACGCCGTGCTGACCGGCACGGAAGGCGCGACAGTCAAGCCGCGCTAAGCAATCAATCAATCATTTCACTAAAAAAGAGCCCCTCTTCGGACCGGGGAGGGGCTCTTGCAAGCCGACGAAAACAAATCACTGATAACCACTGATAATAAGGGAGATGGGAATGCACTTGAAAAAACTGATGGCCGCCATGGTGGCGGTAGGCTTGGCGTCGACAGCGCTGGCAGCGGAGGAGGAAAAACTGCAGCGTGTCGAAGTGACGGGTTCCAGCCTGAAGCGGATCAACGCGGAAACGGCGTCGCCGGTACAGGTGATCAACGCCAAACAGATCGAAAACATGGGCGCGCTCACCTTGCTGCAAGTGCTCGACAACCTTCCTGCCGCCCGCCCGGCGCAGCAGGACTTCCGCTCGATGTTCACGGGTTCCGATGGCGGTTCGCAAGCGAACTTGCGCGGCCTGGGGGCGCAGGGCACCCTGGTGCTCTTGAATGGCCGCCGCCTGTCCTTCTACGGCGCGCCGGCCGGTTTCCAGACCATGTTCGTCAATATCGATGCGATTCCCGCCGCCGCCATCGAACGCATGGAAATCCTGACGGACGGCGCCTCTGCCGTGTATGGTTCCGATGCCGTGGCCGGCGTCATCAACGTGATCACCAAAAAATCGTATCAAGGACTGGAAGCGCGCGCCAACGGCGAGTTTTCGCCCAGCGTGAAAGCCTATGGCGAGCGCCAGGCCAGCGTGCTGTATGGCCTGGGCGACCTGGCCAGCGACGGCTACAACATCTATGGTTCCGTGAACGTCTATCAGCGCGACCGCATCGCCCTGGCAGACACCTGGCAAAAGCGTCCCGCGTATTTTTATGCGAACAATCCCAATTTCATCCCGAACATGCGTGTGGGCGTCGGCAGTGAGCCGGGCGTGATGAACCCGGGGACCTTCTTTGTCTTCGACAAGGCGAAGAACAATGCGCGCACCCAGCGCGCCGCGCCCGGCTGCAACACCAGCATCACCGAGGCTTCGGGCACGCGCTGCGTATGGAATGCGCTGCCCAACCAGCTCGACACGGGTCCTACCTCGGAGCGCGCCACCGCTTACCTGAGCGGCCGGCTGAAACTTGGCGGCGACATGGAAGCGTTCGCGGAAGGCGCTTTCACCCACATCAAGATGCGCGGCGAGAATGGTCCGTCCAGTTTCAACAGCGGCAGCACGAATAACTGGTTTGCGCGCAATACGGGCAATACCCTGAACACCTTCGCCACGCCTTTCCTGAGCCCGAACAACGTCTACCTGAAGGGCAAGCTCGATGCCGACCACGCCTTTCCTGAGCCCGAACAACGTCTACCTGAAGGGCAAGCTCGATGCCGATATGCTGGCCAAGATGGGCGGCGCGGCCGGCTTGAATTACCTGCTGCAGGATGCGACCGGTCACTTCGGCCAGAAGAATGTCGATGAAAACTACCGCGCGCTCGTCGGCCTGCGCGGCAGCATCGGCGGCGGCTGGGATTTTGAAACGGCGCTCAGCGTGGCGGGCAGTCATTCGACCCTGTTCCAGACGGCGAACATCAACATCAAGGGCTTCGAGCAGGCGTTCGGCCCGTTTACGAAAGACCCCGTCAGCGGCCGCACGTATATCTCGGACAATCCTGCCTACAAGTTCGGCGAAATCAGTGACGCCAACGCGGCGCTCCTGCGTGCCGCCTATCCGACCTTTGCCATCGAATCCTGGACCAAGCTGATGACCTGGGACGCCAAGCTGGAAGGCACCCTGTTCAAGCTCGGTGAGCGCGAAGTGCGCGCCGCCGTGGGCACCAACATCATGCGCGAGAGCTTTCTCACGCCCGGCAACGCCGATGCCGCGAATGGTCTGATTACGCAGCAGGGCGGTTCCTGGTTCGATGGCAAGCGCACCATCGCCGCCGTGTTTGGCGAAGTGGTGGTGCCGCTCAGCGACACACTGGAAGTCAATGCGGCCGCGCGCCTGGACAAATATCCGCATTTCGCCGCTAACTTGGCGCCCAAGCTGGGCGTGATCTGGCGCGCGCGGCCCGACCTGATGCTGCGCGGGACGTATTCGGAAGGCTTCCGCGCGCCCAACCTGGCCGAATCGGGCACGGGCGGCGTCTTTGCGCAGGTGGGCGGCATCCGCGACACGGTGCGCTGCGACGAAACGAATGCCATGGCGCGCGCCTTGCTGAAGTCAAAAGTGGCGACGGATGCGGACCTGGGCAAGAGCCTGCTCAATTCGAATTGCGCCACGACGGTGGGCGGCCTGACGCCGCCGAACCAGAACCTGCGTCCGGAAAAGGCCAAGATTTCCACCGTGGGCCTGGTGCTGCAGCCGGCCAAGGACGTGAGCATTTCCATCGATTACTGGTTCATCAACCGCCGCGACGAAATCGTGCGCCAGGACTTCAACGAACTGTTTACGGAACTGGTCGACAAGTACGGTCCGACCCTGGCTGGCACACCTAACGCCATCCGCAACGACCTGACCGATACGGACCGGGCCAACGTGGCGGCGGTGGCGGCCATGTGCGCCAATCCCGCCAATGCCGGCGTGTGCGCGGGCGGCGTGCCGAAGTATTCCGTGGGCAATTTGGGCGGCTTGATCAACTCGTATTCGAACCGTGGCCGCACCCTGATGGACGGCGTGGACATCGACGCGCGCACGCGCTTTGCGCTCGGTGACTGGGGCAAGCTGAGCACCGGCATCGCCGCCACCATCCGCAAGCGCGATACCCATGACAGCGAAGACGGAAGCGACATCAAGGGCAATACCGTCGGCTACTATGATTCGCCGCGCTACCGCGCCACCGTGAATGCCGACTGGAGCTACCGCAACTTCGTCAGCAGCGTGTTCGTCAATTACTCGGGCAAGACGCGCTGGGCGTATGGCCCTTGGGACAAGGACAACACGCCGGAGAACTGCACCGCCGCCTCGGTATCGCTGCCGGCCGGCCAGTGCAAGGGTGCGCCGTCGTACACCACGGTGAACCTGGCCTTCAGCTGGAAGCCGCTCAAGAACCTGGACGTGGGCCTGAACGTGAAAAACGCGTTCAACAAGCAGCCGTACTACGACCCGAATGGCTGGGAAGGCTACAACCATAGCCAGGACCTGTTCGGCCGCCAGTTTGCGCTCTCGGCCAGCTACAAGTTCTTTTAAGGCGTGACCTTGCCCCGGCCCGCCTGTGCGGGCCGGGGTATTGCCGTCGAAAGGAAAAACAATATTCTGAAATATGCAATACGAAAGATAAACGTAAGTGAAAGCAGTCCATCAGGGCTGCTTTCGCGTTTTTCTCCCCGATTTTTTGCTCCGTTTCACCATTCATGTTCACCTACCTGCCTACGTGTGTATCTGTCACACCACGATAACGAAAGTTATTTGCCGCGCCAGTCATTGATTCGAAAGGTAAATCGCGTTTATTTGCTAGCTTGAGCAATAAATTTGCGTTATAACTTTCTTTTTGTTGACGGTACTTATTTTTCTTTTTAAAGTAATCCCAAGAAAACGAAAATCAGCCGATACGGACTGATTTCCCGGAAGGTGCGGCTGTCTGGCGCTACCTTCCGACGACCACCATAAAAATGGCGCCCCCCGACTCCGCCCCGGAGCGGGGAGGACGCGTATAACCCTCGATATAGACGGAGAGACAGCATGCATACCACCCGACTCAAATTGCGCGACATCAGCCGCGCCGCCGCGATCGTGATCGCACTGGCGGCCGGCGTGCCAGGCCAGGCCTGGGCACAGTCGAATGCCACCAGTACCATTTTCGGCGAAGTGAGCGCACCGGCCGGCGCCACCGTGGTGCTGGAAAACCTGGCAACGGGCGTGCGGCGCAGCCTGACGCCGGATACGTCGGGCCGCTATGTGGCCAATTCCATGCCGCCAGGCCGTTATGCGGTGCGCGTGCTGCGTGCCGGTTCGGTGGAAGCGTCGCAGGAAGTCGAAGCCCTGATCGGCGCCGGTGCGGAAGCGAACTTCGGTCCGGCCAGCGTGGCCGGTTCCGTGGGCCAGGAGCAAACCGTCGTGGTGAAAGCGTCGCGCAACACGATCGACGTATCGAACACGAACAATGGCGTGATCTTCACCGCCAAGGAATTGAAAGCGCTGCCGGTCGGGAATGACGTGGCTTCCATCGTGCAGTTGACGCCGGGCGTGGCGCGCGGCACCAACAGCGTGTATGGCAATGCGCCTTCGATCGGCGGCTCGGGCCAGTCGGAAAACGCCTTCTACGTCAATGGCTTCCCGATCACCAACCTCCTGACACAGGTGGGCGCGTCGGAGCTGCCGTTTGGCGCGATTTCCAACCTGCAGGTGCTGTCGGGCGGCTATGGTTCGGAATTTGGCCGCTCCACGGGCGGCGTGATCAACATCACCACCAAGAGCGGCGGCAACAAGGTCGAATTTGGCGGCAAGGTCTCCATCATCCCCCGTTCGCTGAAGGGGACAACGGAAAACCGGTACTACCCGAACACGGGCGCCAATCCGGGCACGGATGGCACCTTGAAGTACTGGAATCGCGATAACGGCAGCACCAGCAAGGTCGTCGGCTTGTATGGCAGCGGGCCGCTGATCCAGAACAAGCTGTTCGCCTTCGTGGCGCTGGAACAGACGCGCACGGACGGCGGCGCCGTCGCCGGTGCGCGCGACGACCTGGTGAACAAGGTGTTGCCGAACGGCTGGCGCGAAAGCAGGAGCAAGGTTGACCGCATGATGGCCAAGCTCGATTACAACCTGACGGACGACCATCACTTCGAATACACCAAGCTGTATGACCGCACGACTACGGATAGCCAGAGCTATGGCTTCGACTATGCCACCTTGAAACGCAACAACGTGCCTGGCGGCGGCAGCGAGACCACCGTCAACTGCTGCGGCTCGTCGGCCGCGCCAGGCGCAAATGTCGACATCTTCAAGTACACGGGCTACCTGACGGGCAATCTGACGGTGACGGCCATGATGGGGCAGTCGCGTACTGCGCACCGCCGCACGCCGGATGGCTACAATCCGCTGCTGGCGCAAACGTCGTCGAATGCATCGACCCAGGTGCCAGGCCTGGCGTACGCGAATCCGCAAACGGTGACGGGGACACTCGTCGATCCGTCGTCGGAAGACCGCCAGAAAGCCAAGCGCCTGGACCTGGAATACAAGCTGGGCAAGCACTCGCTGCGCGGCGGCATCGACCGCATCGACGTGGAATCGAAGGTGGGCCTGAGCCTGGCCGGCGGCTACCGCTGGAGGTACGAGAAGGTCAAGGATCCGACGCTCCTGATCAACGGCGCGTTTGAAACGCCGGCCCAGGGCCAGGGCTACGGCAAGGATGGCTATTACGTCAGCAAGGACTTGAACGCCAACCTGGCGCGTCCGACCAGCGTGCAATCGGCGCAGTACATCCAGGATCATTACCAGGTCACGGAACGGGTGCTGCTGGACCTGGGCCTGCGCCGGGAACAGTTCACCAACTACAGCAGCGATGGCGTGGCCTTCATCTCGCAGCGCAACATGATCGCCCCGCGCGTGGGCGCCACCTGGGATTACCTGGGCGACGGCACGCTGAAATTCTTCGCCAACGGCGGCCGCTACCACCTGCCGGTGCCATCGAATTTGTCGAGCAACATGGCCAGCCCCTTCCTGGCCACCAGCGAGATGTTCACCTACACGGGCGTCGATCCCGTCACGGGCGCGCCGACGGGCCTGCATGCGATCAGCAAGCCGTATTCGGCCAACAACGCATATGGCCAGAGCCGCGATGCGCGCGAAGTGACGGCCGTTGGCCTGAAACCGCTGTCGCAGGATGAATTCTCGCTGGGCTTCGAACGGGCCCTGAGCAAGAAGCTGGTAGTGGGCGCCAGCGTCCTGTACCGCAAGCTGAACGACACCAACGACGACAGCTGCGATGCGCGTCCGCTGCAAGCCTGGGCCACGCGCAACAGCGTCGATACGGCTAACTGGAGCGGCTTCCAGTGCGCCATCATCAATCCGGGCCGCGACAACAGCCTGATGGTGGACTTTGACGATGGCAAGGGCCTGCGCCGCGTGGATATTTCGGCGGCAGAGTGGGGCAACCCGCTGCCATCGCGCACCTACCGCGCCCTGAACCTGTTTGTCGAGCACCCGTACACGAACGGCTGGTACGGCAAGCTGACCTACACCTTGTCCGGCCTGAAGGGCAATATGGAAGGCCAGACGGACAGCATCGGCGGCGGCGACGTGGGCCTGACGGTCAGCGACGACCACAAGGAACTGATGTACAACGCGTATGGCTACCTGCCGGGCGACCACCGCCACGCCTTCAAGGCCTACGGCTTCATGCAGGTCATCCCGGACGTGATGGTGGGCGCCAACCTGTCGCTGATCTCGGGTGCGCCGCGCAACTGCATCGGCGCGCTGCCCGATAATCTGAAGTTCGAGGGCAATTACGGCGATTCCTACTTCTATTGCAACGGCAAGCCGGCGCCGCGCGGCAGCCAGGGCCGCCTGCCATGGCAAGCCCAGCTGGACATGAATGTGGCCTATACTCCCAGCGCCGTCAAAGGCCTGAGCCTGAAAATGGACGTGTTCAACGTCTTCAACAGCCAGACCGTCACCCGCTATACCGAAACGCGCGAAGACCATGGCGCCATCTCCCGCAATTACCTGCAGGTCGATGGACGCACGGCGCCGCGTTCCGTGCGCTTCACGGCTGAATACACCTATTAACCTGCAACCGGCCTGCCGTGCGGCGGGCCGGCGACGATTCTTACCAACGGAAGCGAGAAGAGACCAATGACGACACAAATCAATCGACGCAATTTCCTGTCCGCCAGCGCAGCGCTGGCCGGTGGCGCCATGGCCGGCAACGCCTTGCTGCCTGGCGCGGCCAACGCCGCACCTGCCGCCGGCCGCGACAAGGTCCGCCTGGGCCTGATCGGCACGGGCATGCGCGGCCAGGTGCTGCTGGCCGAACTGGTGCGCCGCGACGACGTGGAAGTGGTCGCCCTGTGCGATATCGAACCGATCATGCTGAAACACGCGCTGGGCCAGGTGGCCAAGGCCGGCAAGCCGCGTCCGCGCACGTATGGCGAAGACCGCGACCAGAAAGCCTACCAGCGCATGCTGGACGCGGGCGGCCTCGATGGCGTGATCATCGCTACGCCGTGGGAGTTCCATGCACCGATGGCGATCGCCGCCATGCAGGCGAAAATCGCAGTCGGCTGCGAAGTGGTGGCCGGCATTACCCTGCAAGACCACTGGGATGTGCTCAATACCCAGCTGAAGACGGGCACGCCCTACATGTTGCTGGAAAATGTATGCTACCGCCGCGACGTGATGGCTGCGCTGCAGATGGTGCGCGCAGGCCTGTTCGGCGAACTGCTGCACCTGCAGGGCGGCTACCAGCATGATTTGCGCGCCGTCAAATTCAACAGCGGCAATCCGGCCAAGCCATATGGCGGTGGCGTGGAATTCGGCGAGAAGGGCTGGTCGGAAGCCCATTGGCGCACGCAGCACTCGGTCGAGCGCAATGGCGAGCTGTATCCGAGCCACGGCATCGGCCCGTGCGCCATGTACACCAACATCAACCGCGGCAACCGCTTTACGCGCATCAACGCCTTTGCCAGCAAGGCGCGCGGCTTGCACGACTACATCGTCAAGCAGCCGGGCGGCGCGCAGCATGCGAACGCCAAGGTGAAATTCAAGCTGGGCGACGTGGTCACCACCACGCTGGCGTGCGAGAACGGCGAAACCATCATCCTGCAGCACGATACCAGCCTGCCGCGCCCGTACTCGCTGGGCTTCCGCGTGCAAGGCACGGACGGCCTGTGGATGGACCTGAACAATTCCATCCATATCGAAGGCGTCAGCAAGCCGCACCAGTGGGACGACTTCAAGGCTTACCAGGACAAGTATGAGCACCCGGTCTGGCGCAAATACGCGGCGCAAGCGGAAGGCGCGGGCCACGGCGGCATGGACTTCTTCGTCATCCACGCCTTTGTCGAAGCGCTCAAGGCCAACGCGCCGATGCCGATCGATATCTACGATGCCGTGACGTGGAGCGCCATCACGCCCCTGTCCGAGCAATCGATCGCGGCCAACTTCCAGACCCTGGACTTCCCCGACTTCACGGGCGGCCAGTGGAAAGCGCGCAAGCCGATCTTCGCCCTCGACGGCAAGTACTAAGCCTTGACAACCCGCTACCGCGATTGCCGCCGTAGCGGGTTTTTTCCATTCCAGGAGACGTTGATGAAACACACAAGTTCATTGTTCTGCGCAGTCCTTCCCGCCATGCCTTTACTTGCCACCTGCGTGGCCGCCTGCGTGGCCGCGCCCATGGCGTCCGCGACGTCCGCCAGCGTGGAACTGGCTGGCAACGCCTTCATCACCAGCGGGAATGAGGGTGCCGTCATCAGCGAGCGCGGCCTGGCCGGCTGGAGCAATCCCGCTGCCGTCGCCAGCACCTACTTCCGCGTGGCTGGGGCGGGACCCGTGCAGGTGGCGCTCGACGCCAGCCTGGCCGATGGCGGCAACAGCACCATCCGCGTGAAGATCAACGGCACGCCGTTCGACGTCAGGCTGGCCGGCAAGGCGCGCAAGACCTACGCCGTCGGTACGGTCAATGTGCCGGCGGCCGGCTATGTGAAGGTGGACTTGCAGGGATTGACGCGCGCCAAGGCCACCTTCGGCGAGGTCGCCGCACTGAAGGTGACGGCAAGTGCCACGCTGAACTATGCCAACGACCCGGCCAATTACTACTGGTCGCGGCGCGGGCCGTCCGTGCACATGGGCTATACGGTGCCGGCCAATACCGAGTATTTTTATAACGAGATGACGATACCCGTCGGCCAGGACACCATCGGTTCCTATTTCATGGCCAACGGCTTCGGCCAGGGCTACATGGGCATCCAGGTGAAGTCGCCCGCCGAGCGCTGGATCCTGTTCTCCGTGTGGGATGCCGACAATGGCGCCAAGACCACGCTGGTCAGCAAGGGCGAGGGCGTCATCGACAATGCATTTGGCGGCGAGGGTACGGGTGGGCAAACCTACCTTTCATATAATTGGGCGGCCGGCACCACGTATCGCTTCATCACGCGCGCGCGGCCCGACGGCAAGGGCGGCAGCGATTACTCGGCCTGGTTCTTTGCGCCGGAAACGGGCAAGTGGCGCTACATCGCCACCTGGAAGCGGCCGGCGATTTCCACGTATCTGACGCGCGTGCACTCCTTCCTCGAAAACTTCATCGATACCCTGGGCTACACGGAGCGCCGCGTCCAGTTCGGCAACCAGTGGGCAAGGAATGCCTCGGGCACCTGGTCGGAAGTTACGGCAGGGCGCTACACGGGAGATGCCACGGCCACGAATGCGCAGCGCATGGATTACGCGGGCGGCCTGGAAAACGGCAAGTTCTACCTGCGTAACGGCGGCTTTTTTGGCGAGTACGTGAAAACCGGCCAGAACTTCACGCGCCCGGCCACGGGCCAAACGCCCGCCGTCGACGTGAGCGCCTTGCCGATGCAATAGGCGCGGGGTCTCAGCACGGCCGCTTGCCCAGCATCGCTTCGATGCCGCGATAGCAGGTGAGCGGCCGGCGTAAGGTCAGCTTGGTCAGCAGTTCAGATAGCAGCATGTTTGCCTTTCAATGGAGGGAGGCGTGGGCAGGGTGGCCCGCTCGTGCATGATGTTGTCAATACTATCATCGTCGTGCAGCTTGCAGCGTTCCGCAGAAATCGTCCTGCGCCTTATCAACTAGACATTTTCCTGCCAGGCGGATACACTAAAAATATTCCCATGCGGAAATATTTCTCGATGCCCGGGAAGGCACAGGTGCGCTTGTCGCCCTTTGCCCATTACTTGTTAGCCATTTTCTTCATTTCATCCAGGATCATCCATGTTTGTCCGAACCACCATGCTGCGCGCGCTGGCGTGCGCCGTCTTGCTGCCTGCGCTGTTGTCCGGCTGCGTCACCGGCCACGATAGAGCGCCTGCGTTTACCTATACGACCCCCAACCTTGCCAAGGGCGTTGTCGTCGGCACCGTGTTCGAGCGCGCCGTCTTCGAGGCGCATGGCGCCAGATTCGGCATTGTCAGCAGCGACCTTGCCACCAACAAGGACAAAGATCTGTGGTTGTCCAGCCATGCTCCCGCCGGCCAGGTCTCCTTGCAGAATGTCGCGCCAAAAGTGCCTACGGGCAAGGGCAGTACTTTTGCGCTGCAGCTGACGCCGGGACGCTACCGCATCCTCATCTGGCTGCTTGACTATGGAAGCAGGTCCAAGTACTCCGAATCGTCGCCGAAGGCGATCGAGTTTGACGTCGTGGCTGGCAAGGTCATCTATCTGGGACGTCTGGATGCCAACCGTTTCCTGGAAGTGGCTTCGATACACGACAATTTCGAGGAAGATATCGTCTACCTGAAGAAAAATCCCTTGCTGGCCAATGCCAGCATCGAGAACCAGGCGCTCGATGTGCGTGAATGGTGGCTAAAGGACGCCACTGGCAAGAAACTTCTGGAGAAGAACCGCGCCAACTAAGCACGTGCAGGGCGCGCCGCGTGCGCGTCACGGGCCTTCCTGGCGACCGTGGCCAAGGGCGTGCTCGGCACTCTGTACTGCCGGCGCGACCCTGCGCTACATTTTTTGATGCATCAGAGTGGCCAGGCCTGTTTGGTGACGGCCACGCCGATGATGTAGGCGAAGACCAGCACGGCGAGCGCGAAGGCGGTGGCGCGCACGGCCGGCGTCTTGCCCCGTTTCAGGGCGATGGTGCCCAGCACGATGTAGGCCAGCAGCGCGCACAGCTTGGCGGCCAGCCAGGGCTGGCTGCCCGGCGACTGGCCGCTCCACACGGCCAGGGCGATGGCGCTGGCCAGCAAGGCCGTGTCGATCAGGTGCGGCAGGATTTTTACCCAGCGCTGCTGCAAGGCGGGCGAGGCGCGCAGCATCCAGGCGCCGCGCAAGAGGAAAAGACAGCCGCTGGCGGCGGCGCAAGCCATGTGGAAGTGCTTGAGACTCAGGTAATCCATGCGGTGACTTTACAGGCGTTGACAATGGCGCCAGCATAGCCGCCTTTGGCGCGCCGCGCCATACGCCGTCGGGAGGACGCGCAATCAGCGGCACCATTTGTGCTGCATGCCGCTCCTTTGCTCCAGGCGCCGAGTGTGCCAAAAATACCTGCGTGTGTAAAACGCCCGCCATCCAGCCTAGGTCCGCAGCCCGCCATCTAGTCACTTTTGCCGATACGGCTATCCAGATTGCCTTTCCAGAATCACCCTGTGGCCGATAGTGCCTTTCGCC